>ORMF012599273.1_pt1 | contig 78794 bp, 86 predicted proteins | sample 1779871 | NCBI WGS metagenome assembly ORMF01 (sample SAMEA104232316, study PRJEB22302) | groundwater metagenome | biome: forest; feature: aquifer; material: groundwater | place: USA | collected 2011-08-07 | depth 5.4 m | reverse complement strand
GGGCACGAAGACATCACCGACCCGGCCGCCGACATCTCGAACTACGCGGCGCGCCACCTCAAGTGGGGCCGGGCGCAGGTTGAAAGGCCGGAAGGGCTCCACTTGAGCCAGGTCCGGCAGACCGACAACGGGCGGTGGCAGCGCGCCACCGGTGTCCCGTCGGTCTACGAAGGCCTTCGTGCGAATGACCGTATCGCCATGTCGCTCGGCGGCAGCGGCGACTTTCTCGCCTACGCGCTCGCGCGCAAGGGCGACGAGGTCGGCACGAAAGTTTTCCGTACGCCTCCCTCCACCCTCAAGACCAACCGACAAGAGGGCAAGGATACCTCGGAAGACGCCGCGCTCCTCGTGGAACTGTTTCAAACCAAACCCGAGGAGTTCCACGAGGTCACCCCCCGCGATCGCGCCATCATCTTGGTGCGTGAATCGTGGCGGGCGCTCATCGAGGCCATGAAGGCCCGCATCGCTTGCGAACAGCGCCTGCGGCAATCTTTCATTGGCCGTTTGTTCACGAACGCCGATGGGCTCGTCCCCGAAGGGAGTATCGAGAAGGAGTTCGATGCCGCGAAGGCCTCGGACCCCATCTTGCAAAACCTCATCGAGGAAGAAGAAAGGCGTGAGTCCGAACTCAATCGGGCCCTCAAGGAACTCGACCTGTACCGCGAAGTCTTCGCGCCCGTGAAGGGCGTCGGTCCCCGGCTCGCCGCGAGAATCATCTCGGCGGTCCAGGACATCCGGCGATTCGGTATCTCCAATACCGACGAACGGATCGCCGATCTCTACCGGGAAGGCGCAGAGGCCGAGAGCCAGGGCGGATTCGCGGCCCACCTGGGCGAGATGTCGGGCGGAAGGGAGACACCTTCACAGGTGCCCGCCTTCCGTTACGACCAGCTCGCGCGCATGCGGAAATTCCTGGGGCGAAACCATCAGGACACCGTGAAGATTACCCGGGCCCTCGAGTGCCACCAGGAACGCTCCGTCATCCGGCGGAACGGAGGCAAGAGTCGCTTCCGGGCCTTCATGGGCGTGCATGTCTCCCCGCAAGGCGAATTCGTCCGCAAACGAAGCGGACAAGTCGCCAACTGGCACAACGACGGGCGCCAGGCGCTCTACCTCCTCGTTGGGGAGCAGTTCAACCGCTCGCCAGACTCTCCGTGGGGCAAGCACCTGCGGGAAGTGAAGGAGAAGCTGCGGCGGAAGCACCCCACACCCATCGTTGCCAACGCGACGCTCGTCAGGGTATACCGCAAGGCGGAACGGCTGTTCCTCTTCTGCGGTGCCACGGTCGTGCTGGAAGGCTTCGAGGTGAAAAACATCGACCGGCTCTACGAGTATTTCAGGGCCGGCAAGCAGGCACTCGTCGAGATGGGGCTCGGCGAGATGCAGGTGATTAATGAGCAACTCAAAGCGCTCGAGGAGGAGATCAACAATCTCGACGCGCCGAGCGGCTTGACGGTCACCCTCTATACGCCAGGGCACATCCACCGGATGGCAGTCTGGAAGACAGCGACCCACTTCGCTGATTGGCTCCACCGCGCGTGGTGGGGATTCGAGAAGCGACAGCGGGAAGTGGTGCGTAAAGCGGCGTAGTCAAGGTTTCCACCAGCCGGCGACATGCCGCCGGCTGGTGGAACCAAAGTTTTTTTGTAGAGTTCTTTGTAGTACATTAAAGGGGCGACTATCCGGTTGTCCGCAAGGACGAATTTCGAAATGCCTCTTAAAGAGCGACGAGGGTCATGGTGTCCGCAAGGACGAATGGGTCTGTGTCGCCCTTATCGTGACGAATGCACATTGCTCCGCCAAGGCGGGGCGAAAGAACATCTGTCACTATGGTCCGACAGTGCGCGCATGCGCGCACTGTCGGAACCTCTTTCAAGATTATGACCTGTTACGATATATCGTAATTTTGAAAGAGGGACGAATTGTTGAGTGTCCACAAGGACGACAAATTAAATGTTCCTCCACAAAGAGGCGAATCGACAGGTGTCCGCAAGGACGCGGAAGGGGGTGCCTCTTTCAGGCGGACGAACCGCCATGTGTTCTTTACAAGAGAATGATGGTCCGCCTTAGCGGGACGAAAAAGGGCCTGTCGCAAGACGAGGTATTTTGTGTCCCGCTTCCCAAACGCGCGCACCACGCGCGTTTGGGCTCCTTCAAAATCTTTAACTTGATTGAAAATTCTGAAGGGGTGCGAAGGCTGAAATGCATTGAGGCGAGACGCGTGTTGCACCCCTTAGGCGGACGAAAAAGGCGATGTCCTACGGGACGACAATCGTAATGTCCGCTTCAGCGAGACGATTGTAAGTCTGTGAGCAATCACGAAAGGCACCCTGTCTCGCTTCGCATGGACGAAGACGGTTTTGTCCTTCGGGACGAAGTTTCAGCTGTCCGTGCACACAGGCGCGCCGAGGCGCGCCTGTTCTATTTTGGTTGCCCCTGCGAGCGTTACGGCAACCCTATGAAGTTACTAATTTCAAAATGTCGTGATAGGTGACAGCAAGCATGAGGAGTATAAGCAGGGCAAAGCCAATGGTATTCGCGGTCTGTGTTACCACGGGGCGAATGGCAGAGCCCTTGAGCGCTTCAATAATGACAAAGAGAAGCCGTCCGCCGTCGAGCGACGGAAATGGCAGGAGATTAATCACCGCGAGGTTTATTGAAATAAGCGCGGTGAAGCTAAGCAAATAGACAAATCCCAATCCCGCGGCGTCGCGCACCAGCGAAACAATGCCAACAGGTCCCGTAACCGCCGAAAGGGCTCCTCCCCCCGCAAGTATCTGCGTAAGAAAATGATAGATGCCCGTCGCCGTAGCGGTGAGGAGGCGCCAGGTCTCGGCGGCCCCTTTGATAAGAGCGCTTCCCGGCAATAACCGCAGGTCGCCGATCTGTCCTAGCGCAACGCCAATTGCAGGAGTCTCCGGCGCGCCCGGAAGTATCCCCTCTTTAGGCTGCACGACAAAAGAGATTTCTTCTCCGGAGCGCTGTACCGAGGCGCGCACCTCGCTCTTCGGATGAGCCGCGATAAAGCGCGAGACATCCTCGGCAGTTTCAGGCGCAACCAACTCATTTCCAACTTCCAATCGGAGCATCGCATCCCCTGGTTTAAAACCGGCCTGCTCTGCCGGAGAGCCGGGAAGAACACCGGTCGTGATAAGGCGAATATTTTCAAGCTTCTGCCCCTGTGCATCCTCTATTGCCGTGGGCATCCCGACCATAAAACCAATGGAGAGCAAAAGCCAAGCAAGAAGAATATTTCCAGCAACACCAGCAACTAGTACGGCCGCCTGAGTAAGCCGCGGCTTGCTTACAAAGCTGCGCTCTCGGTCAGGCCCTGAGACAGCCTTATCCTCAGCGTCTTCACCAAAAATTTTAACAAACCCGCCCAAAGGAAGTGCGTTTAGAGAATAGAGTGTCTCCCCTACCCGCCGGCCAAAAAGCCGCGGCGGAAATCCGATACCGAATTCATCCACGCGAATGCCCGCCGCTTTCGCGACAATGAAATGCCCAAACTCGTGTACCAAAATAAGTACAACGAGAATGATTAAAAAAAGAAGTATTGACATTAGCTTAAAATTTCCTGCTCTTTACGCCGTGCGACTTCCTCAAGTCTTTTCCCCGCATCCGTGATGATTTTTTCCATTTCTTCTTTGTGTCGAAATTTGTCGTCCTTACTGATTTTGCCGTCTCGTTCTTGATTTTGAATATCGCTCCATACTTTATCGCGCTCGCCGCGAAGCGCCACTTTTGCCTGTTCAAGCCGCTCTTTAATTATTTTCATAAGCTGGGCGCGCCGTTCTGAAGTTAACTCCGGAAACAGTGCCCGTACACCCCTATCGTCGATCGCAACCGAGATCCCTAGGTTTGACTGCACAATAGCTTTTTCAATCGCCTTTGTTTGTGAGGTGTCCCACGGCGTAATGCGGAGCGTCCTTGCATCTTCGCCGGTGATCGCCGCGATTTGACTAATGGGAAGCTTCGCCCCATAGGATTCAACAGAAATTGAATCAAGGAGTGTCGGCGTTGCTCGGCCCGTGCGGATACCTTGGAGCTCTTTTTTGAACCACCCCTCAGTATCCGTCACTTTTCCCTTAAGCAGCGCGAAGTTATATGACATAAGGCTATTGTATCAAATTATTTGGTGGGTACCGCGAGAGCGATATGTTCAAGAAGCATTTTTAGTGATGCGCCGCTGTCGTGGAGATAGCTTCGGGCTTTTATGATTTCTTCAAGCACGGACGAATTTGTCGGGTTAAAAAAGTCCTCCCGCGCATGCAGTTTCACTTCTAAATCGTTTAAAAACGATATGGCCGCCGCTTTGTCTTTGGCATCAATTATTTTTTTGAAAAGGTCAATGCGCTTCCCCGGCGCCGTTTTTAAAAATTTCTCCGCTAATTCCCTTTCCTCCAAATTATTAGACACTCGGTGTCTAATAATTTGGAGCCGCGAACGAAGTGTCGGCAGAAGCACTTCGGCCGAGCGCGTGATAAGAAAAAAGTGCGTGCCCGGATTCGGTTCCTCAAAGAGTTTCAAAAAGGCGTTTTGCGCTTGGTGCGTAATGAAATTAAAAGCGATGACAAAAATCCTCCGTTCTTCCTTCCCTACTGCCGTCGTGCTTTCCAGCCCCTGTATGTAGCGGCCCTCATCAATACCAAATGATTCGTATTCAAGCACCTGCACATCGGGATTCCCCCGCACCGGCATGTTAAGCTCACGCTCAATAAACGCCGAGAGCTCCGGCAGAACCGCCTCCCGCTCCCCCTCAATTAAATACGCGTGGTGGAGCTTGCCGCCTCTCTTGAAATTTTTCGTAAGCTCTTTCACCACTCCATAATAGCAAACCCCCGCCCGCGAAGCGCGCGGGCGGGGGTTTGCTAAAACACAAAATCCCCATAGGGCTACAGGTCGGAACGACTGAGATTATACGAGCCAAAGTACCGTGTTTAGAGGAGAGAGATTTGTGTTTTTTCTTGCCAACTCTTTCAAGCTGTCAGTCCGAAACGATCTAACTCACACTGCGTTCTGATCCGATTCCGTCGAACGACCCATAGCCCTCTAGGGACTTAATCCTCAATCAGCTTACGACTGCTGTCGCGGGCTGAATAGAGGAGCGAACGCGAGGGGTGTAACCCGCGCGTCCGCCCAGTCTCATTTTGTACTGAAAGATCTGTTATTTGAAGTGAGCTTTCAACGCATTGAGCATATCGGGAGTAACCTTCTCTGCCCTGCGCTGTTCCTCCTCCCTTGCCAGTCGGCGAGTCTCAGCCTCGGCGGCAATACGTGCCGCCTCGGCCTCATCTGCGCGACGAGTTTCCTCCTCACGACGCGGACGAATCTCGTCCTGACGCTTCATCAGATCCGCGATGAACTTGTTGCGGAGTACGTCAGCTTCGCCGCGATCACGGAACCACACGCTCTCGGCACTGAACGACCAGCTCGAAAACCGGTACGTGCCGTAGATCATAAGATCCTTCGCGGTAACCGGATGGTTGCCCACCAAGCACTCGCGAACCGGAGGAATTGGAGCCATCTCGTCGTTCACATCCACCCGAGCAAGCTCGGGCTTTGCGAACGACGTGTAGTAATGCTCGACTTGGATGTTGACCGCATCCGGATGATCCGAATCCGGGACTACTTTTTCCCGCACCTTCTGGCCGTTGAAGTAGTACTCGGTCGTCGAAACAACCGCGTTCCTCTCCACGTCGAAGGTTGGATGTTCATGCTCCTTTGTGGTCACGAGTTGCGGAGCAATCTCAACGAGCCAGGTTGGATCGACCTTCGTCGCCATCCGAACAAGTGCCAGAGTCATGAGACCCCGACGCGTCTTGATCTGGAGGTCGAAGGGCAGCCCAACGAGCCATTCCGCGCGGCCGGCGTAGTTAACAACCGACTCACGGGCAAGCTCGCGCTCCTGACCATCACCATTCTTGTATCGGCCGTACGAGTAGCCCCACAGATGGTCAACCATTCCGGCACAAACGGCACGCAGGATGTTCTCCCGCTTGCCGCTCGATTCGAACGAGTAAACCTTGCCACGTAGCGCGTCTGCAAGGTGACGACGCTTCTCCTTGGCCTGGAAGTAGGCTTTGAGGAAGACGCCGCTCTCACGAAGCTCGTCCTTCGGCAAGTACCGTGCGCCGTTGTAGACGGCGAGTTGTGCCATGACGTCGGACTCGCGTTCGTTTGGACAGAATTTTTCGCGCCAGATCGGAAGGGCATCGTACTCATAGTCGTCCTTTTTGATCTTGCGTGCGGTAATCTCGCCTTGCTCAAGGATGGCCGCGACGGTGATGACATCGTCGACCACTCCAAGACGCTCGGCTTCGATCACCATCCGTCCGAACTGGACGGACACAGGGAGTTTCGCAACGCGCTGCCCAATGCGCGTAACGTGACCATCGGCATCCATACAACCCAACGCAAGCAAGGACTCCTTCGCCTTGTGGATGCGCTTCTTGTCCGGCTGGTGGAAGAAGTTGAGGTCTTCCATGTCGATGCCGGCTTCGGCGAGTCGCAGGACAGTTTGGTCAAGTCGCGTCCGGAGGATTTCAGCCTTCGGAAAGTCGAGGCGTTCCGTCGTCGGGCAATGGTCAATATAGATGCCCGGCTTCGTACGACCCGCACGACCTTTACGCTGAGCGGCATCAGCCCGTGAGACGGCTTTGAGGTACAAGCCCTCGACTCCGTCCACAAGCTCAACACGCCGCTCGACGCCGCTGTCGACAACCGCGTCTATATCATCGATCGTGACGCTGGTTTGCGCCACGTTCGTGGAAACCACGCACTTTGGCCGACCGTACCGGCGGAAGCAACGGTCTTGCTCAGCCGAGTCCAGCTCGCCGTGAAGCGGCAGGATTTCAACCGAGAGATCAGCTGCTGCCTCCAAGCCTGAAACCGCTTTCGCGATTTCAGACTTGCCGGGCTGAAACCAGAGAACGTTGTGCCCCTGCCGAAGCAGAGCGCGGACGTCCTCCAGTTGGCCCAGCCCGGAGGATTTCTCCTCAACCGGATAGAGCCGGCCCGGCACGCTGATCACCGGCGCGCCATTGAAGAACGCGGAAAGCTTTTCGGCTTCCAAGGTCGCGCTCATCACGACAACCTTGAAGTTCGCGCCTTCCTCGATCTGGCGCTTTGCCCAGGCGACCAGCACCTCGATGTTGAGGTTCCACTCGTGGACCTCATCGAGCACCAAGATGTTGTGACTGCCCGCACCCATGAGCTCACGGACCATTGCAAGGCCGTCCGTGCAGAACAGACACCGAGTCTTGGCACTGTCCTGACGCTCATACGCGGTACGGAAGCCAATCGTCCCACCGAGCTGTTCGCCGTGCTCGTATGCAACGCGCGCAGCGACAGTTCGGGCCGCCAAGCGACGTGGCTGTGTGACGACCGTGTTCCACCCCTCCGCGAGGAGGTATTGAGGAACCTGTGTCGACTTGCCAGCGCCGGTCTCGGCGGTAATTATCACAGCCGGGTGCTCTCGCACCAAAGCCATGATTTTGTCGCGGAACTCCACGACCGGAAGCGATTTATTCATCTCATTTCCTCGAGCATGGGTAGCGCGTTCGCGCCTAAACCCACCCTGCTCGGCCGCATTTAAGCGACTTCCGTTCGGTTTTGTGACCTACGGCCTACGGGCAGGGCTGCCCAAGTTGAGATTCCGTTTCGTCCTTTTGGACTCATCGGGCAGAGTACACACTCTGCGACGGGTGGAAGTGCTGTATCACTTCCGTTAGAAAAAGAACAAATACCTGATACAGCAGGTGTTGAGGTCAGACGGTTTCGCCGGTGGGCGTTACCGCCTCCTCTTTCTGCACGACCACCACTTCGTCGCAATAGGCGACGTAGATTCGGGTCTGGCTCAGTGCGCTACCAAGCGCAGTGGCCAAATCATAGAGGATATCCATCACCGAGTCATGGTCCTCAATGATCGTTTCGTTGTACAGCGGCGAAACTTCACCACTGAAGATGATGTTGGGCTCGCGCCCACCACCCGCCTTGCCGGGACTTTCCGGCCAAGCGTACACGACTTCGCCCGATGTGACCGTTCCGGTGAGGAAGGTTTTTTCGGCGGCAGCACGACCTTTCATCCAACCGAGAACGGCTTCGATAGCCGTCTCGACCGAATGTGTCTGCGCATCGGCTCCGTAGCCAACACGCAGTCCGCAGGTGACCGCGAAGTTCTTGCGAGGGCCGCGAGTACCCTGAACTTCTTTGTACGACATCTGTTCTCTCCTTGCCACGCTCAGCGGCACTGTGGGGTTTTGCAACTCAAGGTTGCAATCCGCTCTGTGCGGTAAACCCCTGATTCCGTCGGCAATCGTTATTGCTGCCGACAATCCGCTCAAACGCGGGAACTCTACCGACGCACGATCTTTTCGCATACCTGCGACGGATAAAGGGGGTGAGCATCACTGCTACACCCCAAGTTTGCCGATCCTTTCAGAGCGAACAGCGCGATTGCACCGTTCGCCAGAAACTTCAAAACGGCATCGAGCTGGAGAAGTCATGGATATCCAGCTTGCCGCGTAACTCGGGTGCAAGCCGCTCGACGAGCCGCTTTCCACCCTTCGAGAGAAGATCCACACGAACTTTTTCAAATCCGCGCTCTCCGCAGCGGCAAATAGCTCGCGCGAAGATTCCTGAACCGATCCCGCTCCGGCGGTACTCTTTGCGGACATACACGCCGACGATGGTCGGTTCAGAAGAATTCATCTCCCCTGTTTTGGAGATTGTCGCGATGCCGATAGCAACGCCATCGATTTCGCAGACAACCCCTTCGTCGCAACACGAGATACGATCTCCCCCGATGATGGAGATCGCGAATGTATCTCGCGTCGTGGAAATCAGCTCGTTGGCGATTTTTGCCAACTCGGGCTGATGAACTAAACGTTCCATCGCAACCTCCCTTGATTCAGACCTCGATTGTTCGAGAGCTGGATAAGAGAGACGAAAAGCAATCGACTTTTCGTCTCGGAATCGAACGCCAGTGCTCCGTGCCGCACTGGCGTAGTGAAGAAGAACTTTCCCTCACACGGGAGAGATGCGGACTACCGCAGGTGTTTTGCCACCACCTCGACGACCTGTTCGGTCGTGAGAATGGAAGAGACACCTTGTGGGGAGCCGCCGATGGTCGGACTACCACCCCAACCGGCCTCGAGCGTCGCGAGCTCGGCGAGCGCCGACTTGATGTCGGCATTCTCCGCCTCGAACGCGCACACCGTGAATTTGGTGTGCGGCTCACCCGCTCCCAGCTTGAATGCCGGGTTGCGGGCGACGACCACGGGGGCGAGCGAATAGCCCACCATCGTGGCTGCGCGGTGTGTCGAGTCGACGACCGCGATGTGGCCGTCGGCTACGGTCGAGTACTGGATTTCTCCGGACTCAAGCGCGCGAATCATGTCCGTGCGCTCCTTCTCGACCTTGGCACGGTACTGCGCCGGCTCTTCACCGGTTAGCAACCATGCCTCCATCGTCGTCACACGATCGGCCAGTGGGACCTTGAAGTCCACAACCGCCGCGGCGATTGCCGCGAGCGGGCGGGATGACTCGGCTGCCGCAGACTCCTCTGGCCACGGGTTATCCGTGGTCGGGAGAGGCTTCGGGCCAGAGTAGCCGCCCCGCGCGAACTTGTCGGCAGTGGCAACTTGCCACAGCCGTTGCATGAAGGCGCGCGAGTGGAACCACGTCTCCTCTCGATACCCGCAGGCCATGCAGCAACCCCGCATGCCCTCATTTCCCATCCCGCAGGATGGACAATAGCGACTACCGTTGTCGAGCAGTCGGGTGATAATTCCCTGCTTACGCAGGGAAAGTACCGCCATGGAGCCGACGGCATCGAGGTCGGCGCGTACCGTCGCGAGGGTGGTGCCCTCGGACGGCAACTTCGCTATCAACGCGTCCTCGATGGCCGTGCGCTTGGCGTCGCTGCCGGTGTGTTGCGGGTCGAGGTTGAAGGTGCAGCACTTCGCGAGCGCGGGCACCGTCACCTCGATCCCGTACACCGGGCCGTGACTGAAAACCTTGTCGTTGGTTTCCGTCGCGGCCAATCCCGGCCGTGGGTCGAGCGTGGCGAAATTGAACCTCATCATGCCTTTTCCCTTTCCTCCAGGAATCACACTTTGCGATCCCTCTTGCCGTACCCAAGGTTGAAGTTTTTACGCTACCCCTTGAGTCTGGCGAAGAGGAATAACATTGCAGTCTCTGCCGAAGCAGAAGTTGTTCTGCGTTATCCTGTTCTACCTATGTAGTTGTCAACGTTCTTCCTCCTTCATCTCCACCTAAGGCGAAGCAGTGAGGACATTTCTGAAAACAACGAATTTTTCTTTCCAGCGATGTCCCGACTCCTCAACGAAAAAAGCGATTATGAGATTTCTCCTCGCGCTTTCGCACTTCCTTTCAGAGAAGAGATCTTATAATCGCTTTTACTTAACAAAAGCCATTTTCTATATTTCCTTTGCTTTTGCTAAGACTCTCTCCTCTAAAAAAGAATCTTTTGCTTTTTTCGCGCCTTTACAATGAACTTTCAGCTTATGTGTACAGTATAGCATAGCTTGTTTTATTTGTCAATAGGTTCGTAGGTTTGCAAGAACACGAACTTATACGCCTTTAAATAAGGTTATTTTCTCTTTTCCTCCGCAGAGCCAACCCTTGGCTTTTAGTAGATCAACTTAACGGCCGCGGAGTCCAAACGCTGAAAGCTCCGGCAACACCTGCTCCCGCTCCCCCTCAATAAGATAGGCATGATGGAGCTTGCCGTTTTTCTTAAATTGCTCGATGAGTGCTTGCATATCAGTATCATAACAAAGACAAAGGGCGGGTGTCGTACCCGCCCCCCTACGCCGGAACAAAAATGAGGTTCTGCTCCCTCTATATGGCTCACCACTTCGCAGGTGACGCGTGCAGTAGCTTTTGAGACAGAGCCCCAGTTTTCAGGGAAATTGATTTTCCCGGGGTTAGCTCTCGCGGTTCTACTGCCCTTAACCGGCCTATCGTTTTCGGGGCCAGGACTTGCCCCAACCTTTTCTAACTCCGCCGTTTTCGGATACGGCACCCTGCTTAGGGCAAAGGAGTCCGAAAGGATGATTTGCTTCATCGCACCATTTTCACCTCCAATAACAAGTGTAGCATATCCATATAAAAAAGTCAACCCCTCTGTGAGCCTGCCCTACCTTTTGGAAATAACGGCCCGTTTGTAGGTGTCGAGATGGTTTAAGGCAATGCCCGTGCCTTTGGCGACACAAAAAAGGGCTTCGTTCGCAAGTACCGCCTTCACCCCCGTGCGCCGAAAGACGAGCTCGGGAAAATTGCGCAGAAGCGAGGAGCCGCCAGTCATGATGATGCCGCGATCAATAATGTCGGCCGCAAGCTCCGGCGGCGTTTCCTGAAGCACCTCTCTAATGGCCTTAATCATGTCGCGCAGTTCTCGCTGAATCGCTTTTACTATTTCATTGGTTTTTATTTCCGTCGAACGGGGAAGGCCGGTAAGAAAATCGCGCCCCTTCACGAGCATGGCAAGTTCTTCTTCAAGCGGTACCGCCGAGCCAATCTGGATTTTGATGTCCTCGGCGGTTTTATCTCCGATTGCGAGATTAAAATTTTTCTTAATGTAATCGCCGATGGCGGAATCAACGCGATTGCCGGCACATTTCACGGATGTTGAGGCGACAATGCCACCGAGGGAGATCACCGCGACATCAATCGTGCCCCCGCCAATATCGACCACCATGTTGCCGCGCGCTTCATGTATGGGAATGCCCGCGCCAATGGCGGCGAGAATAGGCTCTTTGACCACATACGCGTTGCGCGCGCCCGCCTTAATCGACGCTTCGATTACCGCTCGTTTCTCAGTAGAGGTAACACCTGCAGGAACCGAGATCATGACTTCCGGCCGAAAAATATTCCACTGACCGAGTGCCTTGCGCATATAGTAGCGAAGCATTGCTTCCGTCACGCGATAGTCCGCAATGACACCGTCTTTCATGGGACGATAGGCGATAATATTATCGGGAGTTCGGCCAATCATTTCTTTCGCTTCAATGCCAACCGCAAGAATTTTGTTGTCCTGTTGCGATACGGCGACCACCGACGGCTCATTGAGCACGATACCGCGCCCCGGAATATAGACGAGGGTGTTCGTCGTGCCGAGATCAATACCAAGTTTTGGAGAGAAAAAACTCATAAGCTGCTGGTGCGCTCAATAGTAACGCCGATATCGCGCAGACGCCGCTCAATGCGTTCATACCCGCGGTCAATGTGGTACACATTATTAATCACGGATTTGCCCTTTGCAACAATGGCCGCAATGCAATACGCGAGCCCCGCGCGTAAATCCGGCCCCTCGAGTTCCCTGCCGGAAAGCAGTTTAGGGCCTTTTACCCGGATACGGTGCTGGTCAAAGACCGTTATGTCGGCTCCCATTTTTATAAGGTCAACGCTGTAGTTGAGGCGTCCGTCAAAGATAGTCTCGAAGACGACTGCTTCTCCCGTTACTTGCGTGAGATACACGGTCATCGGCGCCTGAAGATCGGTCGCGAAGCCTGGGTACTCGTGGGTACGGATATTCATCGCTTTAAATTTTCGGTTCGAAATGTCGCCGTTGTCGCGGATGCTCACGCGGTCTTTCCCCACGGTAATGGGAACACCGGAGCGCCCGAGCATATCAATAAGAATCGCGATATGCTCGGGGTTACAGTTTACGATGTCAAGATTCTTTGCCGCAAGAGCGCCGAGAATCAGAAAACTGCCCGCTTCAATACGGTCTGGCATCGTCTTGTACACTTTTCCTCGCGCGTGTAAGAGGCCCCCACCGTGAATATTAATCGTCGGTGTTCCCGCTCCTTCAATACGCGCACCGCAGGTATTGAGAAATTCGGCAAGGTAGCCGATCTCAGGCTCCATGGCGGCATTGCGAAGTGTCGTCACTCCTTTCGCGAGTATCGCCGCCATCATCAAGGTCTCCGTGCCAGTAACGGAAACAAGCGGAAAAAAAAATTCAACTCCCTTGAGTTTCCCGCCGGAGGTGGTCAGGGTGTAACGGTCATTCTCCTCGACAACTGTCACGCCCATTCTCTGAAATCCTTCGAGGAATAGATCGATGGGGCGCGAGCCGAGCACACAGCCGCCGGGGTGCGGGAAAGTCACGGTGCCAAGACGCGCAAGCAAAGGTCCGGTTAGGATGATCGAGGCACGCATTTTCTCCGCGATCATGGGATCAAGAACGCCCTGGAGGCTCTTTGCGCGCATGCCGTAGGTGTGCGGAGCGTCGCTTTGCACGAGTACGCCAAGCGCGATCAAGAGTTCCCGCATTCGCTCCACATCCTCTATCTCAGGGACATTTTCAAGACGAAGCTCGTCGTCAAAAAGAATAGACGCGGCCATGGCCGGAAGCACAGCGTTTTTTCCCCCACCCACGGCAATTTCCCCGGCAAGGGTCTTTTTACCGCCCAGTCCCATTACTTTGAAAGAATCGGCCATATGTTTGGGTATTGTACTGCCCACCGTAGGCGCCGACAAATCGCGAACGGCACCCCGTCTTGGCCGGGCGGAATTTGCTATGCTTACGCCATGCAATTAGTGCATGTTATCCCTATTGTGCGGGGCGGCAGCCGTGATCGACTGACTTATTTTTCAGCCGTGGAGCTTTCGCTTGGTTCTCTGGTCTCCATTCCACTTCGCAAAAAAACCGTACGGGCTTTGGTGGTAAAAACTGAGGAACTGGCCGACGCTAAACTGGAAGTCAGACAGGCAAGCTTTACTATTCGCAAACTGCCTCGCCAGAAACCTCTCGCGGTTCTCTCTGCGGCCTATATCGAAGCCGCCGAGCGGGTCGCGCTCCTTAGTGCTTCAAATCTTGGCGCTGTTCTCTACGCGCTCGTTCCCAACGTCATTCTCTCGCGCACGACTACCGCGCCGCACATTCCCGCGGCGCCCAAGCGACCTGAAACAAAAAATCCGAAGCTTGCGTATCAGGCGCCGCGGGACGAGCGTTTCGAAACTTATCGGGCGCTTATTCGGGAAGAATTCGCGCGTGGCAACTCGGTCTTTCTTATGGTGCCCGCCATCGCGCTTGGCCAATTTGCGGCACTGCGGCTTTCGCGCGGCATTGAAACCTATGTATTTTTTCTTCACGCGGGGTTACCCAAAAAAGAACTTCTCGCGCGGTCTGATGCGGCGGTGAGTACCGAACACCCGGTGCTTATTATCGCTACCGGCTCGTTTTTGTCTTTGCCGCGCCTTGATGTCGGTACCATTATTATCGAGCAGGAAGGCTCATCAAATTATAGGACCATCGCGGGACCTCGTATCGATTTGCGCCTTGCCGCGGAAGCACTTTCAGAAACACTCCACAGGCGCTGCATCTTCGCTGATTTTCCACTGTCGCTTGAAACACTCTGGCGCTTCCGCCACGGAGAGCTCGATGAACTCTCGCCCCTTAAACTGCGGCCTCAATTTGAAAGCACCACCACTATCGCCGACCTCCACACCCCTGCCGGGGTAGCGGCCCGTTTTGAGGTATTCGGTTCCGCGCTACAGGAATGTATAACGCGTGCGCAAGCCGCCAAAAAGTCTTTCTTCTTATTTTGCGCGCGCCGCGGCATTGCGCCTATTACGGTATGCCAAGATTGCCAAACGGCGGTTACCTGTCATACCTGTAAGACGCCGGTCGTGGTTCATAAATCAACGGGCAGAGCATTCGCATCTCCCGCGGGGCTCGGCGAAAATGTATTTTTTTGTCATCGCTGTAAAAGTACTCGTAGCGCCAAAGAGCGATGCGAAAATTGCCGCAGCTGGCGCCTTATCTCGCTTGGTATCGGTATTGAGCGCGTCGAGGGGGAACTTAGACGACTCTACCCGCAGGCGCAGGTTCTGCGTCTTGATCGAGACTCCGCCACCACGCACAAACAAGCCCTTACTACCGTTGAAAAATTTTACCGTGAAGAGGGGGCGATACTTCTTGGCACCGAGATGGCGCTTCAGTATCTATTTGCTCCCGTCCCCTATACCGCTGTCGTTTCTCTCGATTCACTTCTTTCGCTACCAGAATGGCGCATTTCAGAAAAAGTGTTTTCTCTCCTCATCCGTCTGCGTGAACTTGCGCAGGAGAAATGTATTATTCAAACGAGACGCGCCGATAACTACCTCATCACCACTGGCGCGAGTGGCAACATTCCGGATTTTTATGGAATGGAAATAAAACTGCGCGAAGAATTTCGCTATCCCCCTTTGTTTACCTTGGTCCGCGTCTCCCTGCCAGCCCGGCCGACCGCGGCCGCGCGCGCAAAAGCCGCCGAAGAACTCCAAAAACTTGAGCCACTTTTCACTCCCCACAAGTTTGAACTCTTTGAGACCCGCGGTACCGTGGGAGCCGTGCATGCTCTTGCCCGCCTGCCGCAGGGTCATTGGCCCGATGAGAAACTATCCCGCGCGCTTGCGGCCTTGCCGCCGCAGTATAGTGTGCGTATAAACCCGGAGAGTTTGTTTCAATAACTCCCTAAAAATACGCTATAGTACCAGCATGCTAGCCATTGTCGGTAAAGAGAGTCCCCTCCTGCGAAAAAAAGCGCTCGAGGTACCGCCGCGAGACATCACCAGCAAAAAAATCAAAACGGTGATTGTTTCGATGAGTACCGCACTTCTCGCCGAAGAAGACGGTGTCGCGATTGCCGCCCCGCAAATGGGCGTACCTCTTCGCATTTTCGTGGTATCTCATAAAGCACTTAAAACGCCTGGGCAAAAAATACCGAAAGATTTGGTTTGTATCAATCCTGAAATTACAAAACTCTCCAAAGAGAAAAAACCGGTGGAGGAGGGCTGTCTCTCCGTGCGCTGGCTGTATGGAAAAGTAAACCGTTCAACCAAAGCGACCATTCGGGCCTATGATGAAAACGGCCGACGATTCACCCGCGGCGCATCGGGGCTTCTTGCACAGATTTTTCAGCATGAGACCGACCACCTCAACGGCATTCTCTTTACCGATAAAGCAACTGATTTACATGAAATTCCGCCGCCTCAAACACGAAATACGAATACCGAAGTGCGAAGTAAGAATGGTGCGGAACAACGCGCATAACTTTGTCCAGAGGCGTCGCCTCAAGGCGACGTCTCTGGACAACATTAAATCCCAATCCGGAAAAACAAAAGAAAGGGTCGGATTTCTCCGAACCCCTCTGACTTTGAATCCCCTTGTGGGAGCGTGTTACCGCCGGCAGGGCGGCTCCTTCGTGGTAACCCTGCCGCTCGGCAAGACATACTGCTCTTCCACATATTCATCGGTGGTACCACCCAACACGAAACAGGAAACCCTCACCACCGGACACTTTCGGCACTTTCGTTCGAAATTCACACCCATAATGCGGCCGAGAAGACCCGGACGCTTGGAGCTTCTTCTTTCGCCCCACTGGTGCCCTGCCGGCTTGCTCTTCACCCTACCCTTCGCCATTTAAACCTCCTTGGCTAGTTTCTTTTAGAGAAAAGCATATAATAGAACAAATGTCAAGAAATCAAACACCTTTTGTCTTCTTCGGCACGCCACATTTTGCGGTTTTTGTGCTTGAAGAACTGGAGCAAGCAGGATTCATTCCTTCGCTTATCGTAACCGCGCCCGATAAGCCACAAGGAAGAAAACTAGTCGTCACTCCCCCGTCGGTCAAGCGCTGGGCAGATGAACACGGTGTTCCTGTACTTCAGCCGGAGACTATTGATGATGCCTTCATGAACACGCTTCGTGCGGAACAATACGACATTTTCATCACGGCCGCCTATGGAAAAATTTTGCCGAAAGAACTTTTGGAAATTCCGAAGCATGGCGCGCTCAATGTGCACCCCTCACTCCTGCCGAAATTGCGCGGCGCCTCGCCGGTACGCTCGGCAATTTTAGAAAATGTATCGGAAACTGGTGTCACCGTAATGCTCATGGACGAAAAAATGGACCACGGACCCGTTGTCGCTCAGGCAAAAATCACTATAGCGCTTGAAGATTGGCCGCCGCCCGCGCGCATCCTTGAGGAAATGCTCGCCCGTGAAGGCGGTAAACTGTTGGCCGAAGTACTACCGGACTGGATTGCCGGCAAAATTACCCCGGAAGTGCAGGACGACACTAAGGCAACTTTTTGTAAGAAAATAAAAAAAGAAGATGGGCTGCTGGACTTGTCAGATGACCCATACCAAAACTTTTTGAAAATCCGTGCCTTTGACGGCTGGCCCGGCACCTTCTTTTTCAGCAAGCGCGGTGACAAAGATATCCGTATCAAAATCAATGACGCGGAATTTAAAAACGGAAAACTAGAAATCACCCGCGTCACCCCCGAAGGCAAGAGTGAAGTGTCTTACAAAGATTTTACCCAAACTAAATAAGAAACACTATTTATTCTGGAGTTCTTGAGAACTCCAGAATAAATAGTGTGCATTTGTTATGAACGGTATGAACGGCTGGTATCACTTAAACGGCCAGTAGCCGCGGAACTCTTTCCGACCCCACATGGCGAGTCTGACGCCCCGGCGCGGAAGCTCACCGGCGAAATCCAGCCCCCTCTGCATCGCTTTTACTGCGGCTCCGGCGTGACGAGCCAGAGCGCGTTCCTTTTTTTTATTTCGTCCTAGCTCGAGAAGCATTTGGTCTTTGGCGCCGTCAATCGCGGCCATGGGTGTCGCTTCCTGCGCAACCACCCGAAACTGCTTGCCGCCAAGCATGAGATTAATTTCGGCAATAAACACATCACCGGTTTGGTGATGCGTCATTTTCTCCATTTCAACTTCGCACAGCGCCGTGCCGTCTCCTGCGTCCACGAATCTCTGAAGGGTTTCAAGTTTTTTATCAAGGTACGCTTCAATATTGGGCGTAAGGGTGATGTTCGTCCTTTTTATTTTGATTTGCATCCCGTTAGAGATAGCTCCGCTTCCGCGAGACTGAGCGAGCTATGCGCGATTTATTTGTTAATGGGTTCGACATTATAGATTGTATTTGAGAAGCGAAGCGCATGTATTACTGTATTCCTGATAGTACCAACGTTTTTGATCTCTAACGGGATTTCATGTTTCTAGTATACCCTCGACACCAATTCTCTGCATTATGGTGTTATGCTCCGCCGAGAAATTTTTCTATTCTAGTTTTTTGCAAAAGACCAGAATAGAATATACTGGGGGTGTGGGCTCGACGATGCCAGAATTGGTGTCGGGGTATACTAAATTTCAACTGAAAGCATTTTACTACCCGACCGGTGGCCGTTTATAATCCTCACTTTTCCGGGCACAACCTTAAACTGCCCTGCGATAATACTAACGACGCGGCGGTTCGCGAGGTTCCGCTCCGCGGGCTCGCGCACCGCAATTTCAAAACTGGTATCCGAGAGTTTCTCTACCGTTTCCTTTTTCGCGCCCGGTGTCACCAACACTTTCACATACATTTTACGCACTATAGCATAGAGCCAGAGCGGAGCGCTTTGCGCCAAAGCAGAATTTCAGTACAATAAACCCGTTCTTGCAAGAGTAAGAACGCATTCCGGCGTAGGGCCGATGTTACAGTCGGCCTCCCGACCAAAGCGTCGGGGCCCAATGGCCCTAGCACCAAAATTCTGCTCCGCGGTAGCTCAACGGTGGAGTGAGAAGCTACGGGGTAGCTTCTCAAGGCCGGAGCGCGACGGCGCGAGGAGGGCTCGCAGAATTTACTAGCAAGTAAATATCTGTGAGGCGACCTGTTAAATTTTAATATAGTTGGTTTCTTTTGCTCCGGGATAGCTCAATGGTAGAGCGGCTCCCTGTTAAGGAGTTGGTTGCAGGTTCGAGTCCTGCTCCCGGAGCAGAAAAAATCAACAGAGGAGTTGGTTGCAGGTTTACATCTGCTGAGCAGATGTAAAGGTCAGAGGGCGGCGGCCCGAGACGGGGTCGCGAGATTTTTCAGCAGAAAAATACTTGTGACCGACTCCTGCCTCCGGAGTTGACAAAACTTAATACTATGCTAAACTAGCTTAGAAAGGAGTTCATCCATGGACCAACTACCGTCTACCCGCTCATGCGGGGCATGTCGTGGATGTTGTAAACCCTTTGCAGTTCCGGAGGTAGGAAAGCTTGATGCTAACTGGTGTCCAAAATCCACTCCCTGCAATGGATGCACTATCTACGACACTCGGCCGGAAGCCTGCAGGAAATTTGCATGCATCTGGCTCAACGGCAAGGGCAAAGAGGGCGATCGACCCGATATCCTTGGTGTCATGATGGACATCGAGGATTTTCCACTCGGCGAGCGGGAAATCGGCATTGTTCATTTTTGGGAGATTGAAGCGGGCGCGATCGAGAAGCCCCGCGTGCGTGAAATCGCGAATGCCAACCGAGATGCTGGTTTGGTGATCGCGTATCACCACATGCTCGAAGAAGATGCATATCGGGTTGAAATTCGCCTGAGTGCCAAGCATTTCACTCTCGCAGAGGCGACGCTCTTCGACCAGACCTATCGTCGTCAAGAACACACCGCGCCGCCCCGGTAGTACAGGGCGGTTTTCGTTTTTATACAACCAAGGCTCTAACACCACCCAGTCAAGCGGAGCCAATAAAATAACCCCCTTCATGGGGGTTATTTTTTATCTTGAGTCGAACAAAAGAGCCTGCTATCATACAAGTCTATGAAAAAATTTACCTGTAAAGAAATAATGAACGGTGAGGGAGGGTGCGATAGGGTGTTTGAGGGCGTAGAACTTATGGATGTCGCAGGTCAATGCGGTACGCATATCGCCGGCACGACTGACGACTTGCATAAACCGATGCGGGATATGATGACCACAAATCATACCGAGGAAGAAAAGAAGAAGTGGTTTGAATGGTTTCAAGGAGAGTGGGACAAGAAAGCCGAGGTCTAATTAGGAAATGGCGATTGGGATGATGTTGATAAGTCTCTGTTTTTAGTCCTAATACAAGCCCGGAGTAACGCAAGTTTTTAAATCAACTACCCCGCCACAAGCGGACAGGGTAGTTGATTCCCCGCTCAAAATGGAACTTTCGTTTAACCGGGGAACCGCGGAAGCCATCGGATTGTCTATTCCGGAAAAATTGCTTGTTATTACAAATCGGTTTGCGGAATAACATAAGATGTTTTAATCGGAAGCGAAACAAAACGCCCGGCGGAACTACCGTCGGGCTTTCGTTTTGTTCTTGCTCTTCGTCTTCTTTTTGTCCTTTACCATAGCTCGATCGCAAATCGAGCGCAGGCGTCTGTGTGGCACTTTGTAGATCGTGAAGTACCGCTGATAGTCATTGTCCCCGCTCATTCGCAAATGAACAAGGAAGTGTACTCCACGCTCGTGACGAATCACTGAGGCAAGGGACACCCCCTCTTTCCAATCGTGTCTGCCGACCCAATCCACCTCGTACACACCCGGTTTCAGACACCGATAGATGAAGTAGTCGCTGTCGCCGTGGAGAAGGATCGTATAGATGAGCGGACGCAGGGCGGCAGCGGTGAGCGCCTTTACTCTGACCACATCCTGTCCGACATACCATAACTTGGTAACGCCCCAAAGCCAGGGGTAGCTTCGAAAAAACGCCCGTAATTTTCTCGGGGGCGTCGCTGTGAGCTTCGGCATCACTGCACCTCGTTGCTATTTCTGACAGAAGTCTATCATCAAAACGAAAAGCGCACTTGTTGCAAAACATTGACAATATTTTTTATATCCAATATAAGTTTACACAGAAAGTAGGCAAACCAATCTCTGACACAGGCAAACTTTGAAAAAGGAGTAGTACATGAACACATTCCTGTGGGTCGCGGGCATCTTGCTCGTCATCGTCGGTGGCGGGTGGATGGTTCTAAACCATATGAATCGGCCCATGCTTGAGAAAGAATACAAGGAACTCGGGGAAAAGCTCCTGAGGGAGTCCGACGAGGTGACGCGAGCCTATCGGAGCATGCAGCGCATCGATGTGTTCCTCAAACGAAGAAAGAACAAGGAAAACAGGTCCTACTCTCGAGGCTTCTTCGTTGGCGGAATCATCATTCTACTGATTCAAGCCGCGCGAGTGCTCCGGTGAAGATAGCCGGGGCACTCGCAACCCGCCCAAGCCGCAGTCTTGAGGCGGTTTTCATTTTTATACAGCCACCCCTACCTCCCTCAAACTCGTCTCGGAAACAGGTACCCCGTTCGATCAACTTTCCAAAATAAAACATACCAACAAACTTGAGAATGTTGGTATGTTTTATATACTACAGTTATGGGAAAAATGAAAACGGCAAAACAAATGGAGCGGCATCTCAAGGGTATGGCGAATCATTATCGCATTGAGATATTGCTTCTGATCGCAGACCACGAAACAATAACTCTTGAAGGTATTGTAGAGGCGCTTGGAGCAAATGAAAAAACTATAGGCGAACACACACGGCGCCTTACTGGCGCGGGACTTATCAATAAAAAGTACCGCGGCAAATTTGTGGAACACACGCTGTCACCGTACGGAAAAACATTTGCCAGTTTCTTAAAATCATTCCAACGAACATAACAACATCCTTATAAACTTGAGAATATAAGGATGTTTTGTTTTAATACAAGCGCCCACTTCTCGTCATTTCCCGTACTCCCCATTTGTTAGGGAGTGGTTTTTTCACGCGCTATTTCGTCGAGCACTTTTTTGACCGGAAAAAGACCCGTCTCGTCCAGCACGGTGATTGCGGCTGCGGTGATGTTACCTTTTGCGAGTATGGTAAGCATCTCTTGTACAGCATCGGGCGCAACCATGTCGCTCTTGCTTAGGAAAACATGCTCCGGTTTTGTGGCAAGCGCGGAACTATAGGCCGCGAGCTCATTGCGAATTATTTCGTAATCGCGTACCACATCCGTAGTCTCTGCCGAGATGAGGTGAAAAAGGGTTCTGGTGCGTTCAATGTGCCGCAAAAATTTCGTGCCCAACCCTTTGCCGACAGAGGCACCCTCAATCAGGCCGGGAATGTCCGCGAGAATGAGCGTGTAGTAGGCGCCGAGATTCGGCTCGAGCGTCGTAAATGCATAGTTGCCGACTTTCGCGGCGGCGGCTGTAAGCGCATTCAGTAAACTCGTCTTTCCTGCGTTCGGCAGCCCGATAAGTCCAACATCGGCGATCATCTTGAGCTCGAGGCGGAAGCTATGGCTCTCTCCCGCGCGCCCCTTGGTTGATTCGCGTGGGCTCGTATTGGTTGGAGAACGAAACATATAATTGCCCTTCCCGCCGTGTCCCCCTTTCACCGCGAGGATGCGTTCTCCTATTTTGGTAATTTCTTTTGTTTCGCTGGTGTCAAGATTGTGCAGCACCGTTCCCACAGGAACTCTGACTATGAAATCAACCCCAGCGGCGCCATCGCGCAACTTCTTGGTGCCGACTTCCCCGTCCTGCGCCTTCGCTTCTTTTGTGTATCGAAACTGCTGGAGCGCACTTAAATCGGATACGCCCTCCACGAACACATCGCCGCCCTTACCGCCGTTTGCCCCCGTGGGGCCGAGCGCCATTTTGGTGCGACTAAAGCCGACGCTGCCATCGCCGCCCTTACCGCCTATAATTTGAATGGTTATATCGTCGATGAGCATAGAGATGTTTGTAGCTTACCACTTCGACACTTCGCGCCCGCGGAGCATCCACTCTCACGGATATTTTTCTTTTCATACAAAACAGGTTCAAACTTCTTCCAGCGAGCCTAGCACAAAAGCAAAGCGGGACAATGGCACTTGCGCGCTATTGTCCCGCGAGGCACAGCATCTCCCACACGAAAGACACTTCTTCGAGCAGGAGATCAAAAATCTCTTCGTCAGTTGAGTACTGGGCCACCACGACACAGGCAATGTGTCGCCACTCGGCCTTCTCGCGGAACTTCTTTTTGCCCAAGTAGCTACTTTTGATTTGAATGGGAACGCGGTGCTGTTTCCCCATTTCCGTAACCACCCTGGCGTGGGCATCAACACCGTTACTGTCATCCCCCACCGTCCCCCGATGGATCTCAAGGAGCCATCGGGGAAACTCACCATTAGTCTCGAATTTAGCGCAGAGAAAAAAGAACCGCTCCTCTGCTTCCGTACCAATCTCGTAGCTCATGTTGGGCGATTTCCCGCGTCGCGGTTTTATCACGATGCGGTCATGGCCTTTGGTAGATTTAGACGCCCCCTCGATCTCACGCCGGAGTTCCACCGGCAGAATCCGAAAGTATGTTGCCACGCACTCACCTCCTCTCCCAAAAACACTTTAGCAGTTTCTATTTTTGTATACAATGTATTTGACCTTTTTGCTCTCAGAAGATAGGGTGGTGGAAGCAACTGGGAGAACGCCATGGTGTACGCGCAGCTCTACCTTCCCGCTTTTCTGCTTCTCGCCGCGACATCTTCAGAGCCGCAGTGCGCTGGAGTGGCCGGGGAAAAGCATCTCGAGAACAAGGTGGCTACGGCACCCTACGAGTGCGACATCGTGTACGAAGGTGTACAGATGCCCCCCGCGATATGCAGAAATTATCTGTCCCCAGACGGGCAAAAATATGTTGCGGCGTTTGAAATCTCATCGGGGGGACTTGCGTTTGTGGGCCGATTCAACCCCGATGGTTCTGTACTCGATATTTGGGTCCCCCTCGATCGCGCGAGTGGGTGCCGCTAATTGCCCCATTAAAATCGCCCGGCGGAGCACTCATTCTACCGGGTGCTTTCGTTTTTTACACAAACCCCAATTTCCCAAAAAAGGTATGTTTAAAGGCCTGTTTTTGCATACCCCTGTGGGCGGACAAAGCTGGCGAAAAAGATTGACAAAATATATTGGGCATGCTACCATTAACCCCATCAAATCCAGTGCTGATCCAGTTGAGAAAGGATCGAGTCTCCAACCTTCGGCATACTGTTTGATATTTAGTAGTCGCTAATGCATCAACAATGTCAGAAGGCACAATTGCCCGACTCACCGATAAGGGTTTCGGGTTCATCAAGCGCGAAGGACAGGAGAAAGATCTCTTTTTCCACTCCAACGAGCTCGTCGGCGTTACATTCGACGAACTTCGCGAAGGGGACAAAATGACCTTTGAGGTTGCGGACTCTCCGAAAGGACCGAACGCCGTCAAAGTCAGCAAAGCGTAAACCGCAATGCAAAACACAAAACGCCCCATTCGGGGCGTTTTGTGTTTTTATACAAAGTCTGCTACAAAGAAGGGGGTTAGAAAAAGGACGAGCGGTTAAGTCGTCCTGAATTGGACCAAACAACGGAGGTACGGGAGATGTACAAGCTATTTGCCGCCATGGCGGTCGTCGCTGGTCTTGCCGCGGCTGTTCCGGCAACGGCAGCGGGTTACTTCAAATGCGAAGGTCCAGCCTCGGAGCCGTGGTGGGAAGGTAAACAGCTCGCGGACATCATCGGCACGCCGGTGCTGACGGTGCGAGATAGGGAAATCGGCAAACTTGCCCGCCTTTTGGTTAACGGTGGAGACGGGAAGCTCGAAGCTTACATCGTGAACATCGGCGGCTTCATGGGCCTCGGCACCAGGCCGGTTGCGCTCGGTCCAAATTGTCTGGAGGCCGCCATCAAGAAAAACCGCACGGTGCTTCGGACTCCGATAACTACGAATGAGTTCGTGAACATGCCAACATTTGTTTGGGTGGATTGGTGATAACACACGAACATACGCTCTGAAATTAACGGCCCCAGAGGGGCCGTTCTCGTTTATTTGTTCCCCACAAATTTTCACCGGCGCGGTTGGCTTACCGTGGTCTCTTTGTTTTTGTAAAAAATAAAAGCCGGGCATGGCCCGGCCACAAGTTAACGGGTTCCCTTGGATCACAACCAGAAGGGGGTAGGCCAAGGGAACCCCTTTTCCCCGGAGGATCTCTCCCCCAGGCGGACAGGGCAATCCAGACCCACCCGTTGCGCTTCCTCCCCCTACGACGGAAGCTCCTCGCTAGTATAAGGAAAGAACCACGCGCGTCAACCCCGTGCTTTCTTTGATGCCCAGAAAGTGCGGGGTTGACTTACCCCTTCTTTAAACTATGGTGTATTTAGGAAAACGGTTTGGCCAATCACGCGGAGAACTCCCATGAAGCACCTTCTATTCGTGCTCGCGACCATGCTTGTCGCGGGTGCAGGTACAGCGACCTCGGCGCGCGGCGAAGAATTTAAGATCTTCTGCGCCGGCGGCGCGGAGATTGGCTATGTGGTGAACACAACCAGAAGTGGCATTGTGCCCGTCATTGTTGCCTGCAACGGGCTCGCCCCGGGCTCTCCCACGGTTCATAAGATTTATTACTCGTCCGACTACATGTCTGACGGGCCCAGGCAGTGGAAGCCTCAGTATCTTGCCGAGTCTCGAGAGGAGCTCGTCGATTTTCTCAAAAAAATCAGCTGGCTCTACCCCACAGAAAGGAGGTAGGAATGGACCGCATCTTGCTCCTTTTCTTTGTTGTCTCACTGATCATCATGGGAGTATTCTTTTCCCTCCCCGACCTGCTCCCGGAGTTACACTTGCGATGAGCGCGTCAGTGACGCTGGAGTAAAAAACCCCGAGATTGCATCAAGGGGTTTTTCGTTTCCTATCCAAAAAGTGCAGTGGGGTTTGTTATTTATAACAATTCCGGTATAGTGCTCGCAAACTGTTCATTGTGAGAATGTCCATGCAAAAAGAACCGCTCTTCCACGAGCTCAACCTGTCGGAGATCAAGGGCGCATGTATCATCCTTGATTGCGACGGAACGCTCGCGCCGCATCATACCGGCGCATTTAGTGCCGAGGCCATGGCGCAAATAGCCCGCCTTGCGCAAAACAACGAAGTGTACCTATGCAGTAACTGCCGCGATCAAGAAAGGAACAACAACTTCGCGCGAGAGCTCGGCACCCTATACCTCGAAACCAAACACCGCAAGCCAAGTAAAAAAATCGCGACGCACCTCGCGGATAAAAAAATCTTGGTCATCGGCGATAAATGGTTGACTGACGGGCTCTTTGCGCGCAACATCGACGGCCGATTCATAAAAGTGCAAAGTATGACAGCGTCATCCGATTCCTACGGTGTACGCATGCAGTACACAATCGACCGCCTTCTTTCCCCTATACTGAAGCGCATCGTACCTTGCTACCTTAAGTAGACAGCGAGAGGGGTTAAGGATGGACGAGATTTTTGGACGAGGCGATCAGGTTGAATGGAACGAAGCCGTGCTGCCGGAAGATGTAGAAATGCTCCTACGCCTCAAAAAGGAATTCGGCGAAGGACCATTCGAGGTGGTAATGGTCCGCACGGTGTACGATTCGCCGGACCATCCACAAACCATTACGCTACAGATAGGCGGAAGAACCCTCCCATTCTCCGGCAAATGGTTCCAACATGTGCGTCACTAAGCCCCGAGATTGCATCAAGGGGTTTTTCGTTTTGATTGACTTTTGTATAGAAGACTTTAGAGTACAGAAAGCTAGAAACCCGTACACAAGGGAGAATCTCATGCGGGTCATAACGCATCTCGGATTCGGGGACTCCATCAGGGAGGACCCTAACGACATGGTGGTGGTGCGGCTCGACGAGCCGTTCCTCGGCGTGCAAGACCAGATCTTCCGCAAGGACGAAATGTTCATCTTCACCGATTGGGCACTCCTGCGCGTGCTCAACATCTCGGGTGGCGGGCTGTTTTCCAATCTTCAGTTCTTTCCGTCACAGCAAACCGCCCAGATAGCGCTGATGTCACCCTCGCCGCCAGATGAGACGCGGTTCCTCATCGATCTGCGCTCACCGGATGTGCAGATCAATCAAAGTTTGAACTCCTCCGAGGACTATCAGGAAATTCACTCTTGGGTTGATCGCTGGGCGCCAGAGCGCGGCACTCTCTACGAAGATGGGCGCCAAGCGATTGCGTGCTTCGACGAAGATGCGGCGCGGCTGGGGGGCGCGACGGGGATTCAGGCCTCGCTGCTCATCGATCTCGAAAAGCAGCGGCTCCTGCGTTTTTTTATCGCCGTGGGACCCCCCCAAGGGACTATCTATCGCTGGGATCGCTGGAATGTGCAACAAGCGTTGCCCGCTCCCGCGTGATTCAACTCGTCGCACCAAGAAGGCCGCCAATCCGGCCTTCTTGGTGCGGCGGTTTTCGTTTTAGTGTACTGGCGTCTATTTTTAGAATTGCTTAATAAAGCCCAAGATGCGATTATAACAATCGGAATAGGACGGGAAGGACCCATGAAAATCACAGAACATGCCCGACAACGGATCGGGGAGCGTACCAGCCTCAAGCCTGTTGAAATCCTTATGGCTCTTCAGCCAGGGACACATATTTGGGTGAAAGGCAGACAGCGTGCGACACATCACATCTTTTACAGCATCAAGGACCAGAAGTGCTTTATCGCTGTCGTCTCCCAGGGTGAGCGACAACTCCTGACCGTAACACCGGCAGGTGAAGTTTCACCTGGCAAACGGCTCTTTGCGGAATACTTGGCAAAACCTCACCGGTGCTTCTTTAAGAACCCTCCGCTACACCGCGTCCACAGGAAACATGCGGCATATATTACCGCAGAGCTCCCACATCGAGGCAAAAACGGACGAAAAATAAAAGGGCGTTTTCTTTTCGCGTGGCTCTATATCGGAGAACAAGTGATTGACCTTCCGCGCCATCAGGAATTTTACTCGATTGTCCGCAAATTACTCGAACAACTCACCGAAGAAGAAGGGTGGGCACCAAAGAGTGTGGTCATCACGGCAGACAGGCGCCATCTCCGCATTCCTGCCGAACTATTTCTCAACTAATGCCGTCCCTCCTATAGGCGGGACGGCATCACCTTTTTATGGTTGCGCTGACAACTTGGATATGGTATCAAAGACACGAAACAAACTGTTCTTAAGGAGAACTGTCATGACCGCTTCCACCGCAAAAGACAAGGCGCTACCTCTTGCGGACATAACCTGCATGTGGATGATCATCGCCATACTCTGGCCGATGCTCGGGCTCACCGTCGCCCACTACACGGCACACCTCTGGTGGGGAGCCCTCGATCTCTGCCTCGTCGTCACGATCATCGGGATGGTGTTCTCGGTGGCCGCCTCCGTCTTCAACATCTACGATGACTATCGCGGCGCCGTGCGGACAAAAAAGGGCACGGCCTTCTGGATTATGGTCATCCTCATCATCCTGGTCGGCGCCGCCTATCTGCTGTTCCGGCACTTCCTGCCGTGGCAGGAGTTTAGCTTCCTGACGATCGCCGCCACCGCCATCATCGCGGGGATCGGCACCTTCGTCCTCATCGTCCTTGAGGACTCGTGACCAAATCCGTTCGACAAATCGCTGCGCCCCCAAAGGCGCAGCGATTTCCACTTTATCTTGTCTCTCATAACGCAGAAGGAGGTCGCGCGCGGCGCGACCTCCTGACGAAAAACACGACCACAAGCCCAAGAACGAGGAGAAAGAAGCTGACGAGGTACTCCATGCCCATGGATGCTTCCCAACCGCCGAGGTTCCATCCCACGAGATGGCAGAAACTCGCGAGTGGATGAAGGGCCGCGATAAGCATCGTCGCACCCACCACGAGCGCGATGCAGAAGATGAGAAGGCCCAGCAAAATAGCGAGAATGATGGACAGGGCTTTTCCGATTCCGCTCTCCTCCGTATCGTGGTAAAGCCGGAGCGGGCCCTCATCATCATCGTAGCCATCGAACTCGTAGTTATCGACATCCGCGAGCGGCATTGTACCCCCCTTGCTTGGGTGAAAAAAACTGCAACTACACAACTAAAAGAACAGTAGCTCCACTCTCATTTTTTTGCAACTTTGCAACAAGCAACGCTTATTCTAGTATTTTGCAAAATACTAGAATAAGCGTTGCGTCTGGGGGTATTCCTCGCCCATTCTCGCCACGCTGTTAAATATCATCACTGGCATAGTTCTCGGTTCTCATTTTTATGTGAGGTGGCTTGGGCAATTTGACAACGATTCAAAAAAACTTCTTAGAGTGCGAACATCTTGCGCTCTCGAGCTCTTGCGATAGAGTAAGCGCGGCCTTCATCTGAAAAAGGAGTCAGCCATGCTGACACGCCGCGCTCTTTTATCACTGCTCTCGATACTGCTGCCGACTGCGTGGACCGCTTCACGCGCGTTCGCGGCAAGCGAGCGCGATGGGAACGGGAAACAGCTCGGGGATACGGGGTTCATGCACGATGAACTCCACCAGTTTTACCCAACCTACTTCGACACAATCAAGTGTCCGTGCAAACAAGGCGAATGCCGGCCCACCCGTTGGCAGCGAGACCCGAAGGACGGACGAACCATCCAGGTGCTTATCGACCAGGTATGGGTCTCCGCAACAAAGACCACGGACATACGGGACCAACGCGACATACCGAAGAATTTTCCCAAAGCGCTGCTGCGATTTTCGGCCCACGCCTGCGCCTACGGGAATCCCGCAACCGTTACCTGCATTTGGGTCATCGACGCAAGGGTGTAGTCGGTTTCAAAACTGCCGAATCGTACTAAAGCGCCCCGCATCGCGGGGCGTTCGTTTTTATAACAGCAAGCGTGGTAGCTTTACATTGGGCCTATGTTTAGACTATAAGGTAGGGAGAGGAGGCGCACATGATTAAAATTTTGGTACTTCACCGCGCTATTGCCATCACCGCGTCACCCGAAAGCCGGGCGTGTGGAAGCTGCAGCGCGTGCTGTAAGACCCACAAGGTGTCCGATACCCGCTTCGTGAAAGAGCCGGGTGTCTGGTGTCAGTTCTGCGTCAAAGGCCAAGGCTGCCGCATCTATGAAGAGCGGCCGAGTGCTTGCAAAGCTTTCTATTGCGAGTGGCACAAGGGTGCCGGCGAGGAAAAGCATCGGCCGGATCGCACCAAAGTGGTCCTCGACTTTGTGAGTGATCCGCAAGGACTACCTGGGGGTGTCCTTCAGATGTGGGAGGTAACCGAGGGCACACTTACCCAAGCTTACGCCAAAGAGGTCTCTCTGGAGACGCTTGGTTACGGTATCTGGGTGTCGCACTTTTATCTTTCCGGTCGCAAACGGCTCTTTACACCACCCTCGAGGCTTCTGACGGAGGAGATTATCGAGGTCGCCACAAAGGAGGGTATTGTATTTGGCACTCTCCACGAACTCGAAGCCGCCAGGTAGGCGGCTTTTTGTTTATACAAAAATTAAACCGATTGACCCTGTGAAATCCATGCGTTGCATGGTCGCCGCGGAGCGGCGATTTTACAAGGTTGACTTTTTTGTGGTAAAAACGAATACTCAGTTTTGGAAAGACCTCGACAACACAAGAGGCGCACATGGGCTCACACTACCTCACGGGAAAGCGTTCCCGCCGGCAACTTCAGGCCGGACATGATAACGCGTTGCGACAAGGAACCTGGATATCGCGCAAAGTGTCTCTCGAGGAACAGACCCTCCTCCTGGAAGCAGTCACGGTTTTTTCTTCTCATGCGCTCGACCGAGTATTTGAGCGGATGAAATTGCCCCCGGAGCAAGTGGCGGAGACGCTCAATACTCCCCAGCGACGGGTAGTTTTTTATCTCGAGCGCGCCAAGAAGCAAAAGACTTCAACAAAATACGCCACCTTGCCAAAGGGACGAGTACGCGCGTTCGTGGTTTTTTTCAGTTGGGTAGACCGGGCATGGTATGTCGCGATCCAGGACCTTTCAAACGGAACGGTGATAACGGTGCAACATCCGTGGCAGGGCTACCACCGCCTTCATCTCACCGCGCGCCATTTGACCGAGGCCCTGGCAAAAACTCAGCGCCAACTTACCTTTATGGGGCGCACACAAGATTCGAACTGACCGTCCTGCTACCGCGGGACGGTCTTTCATTTTCCCGTACGCACAAGAATCTTCAAAAAACCACACTAAAAAATATTGACGCATGCTCAGGTATGGCTTACGCTGTCGTCAGGAAGTAAAAATTTTCGGGAGAACACGCCATGACTCTGCGAAAGACTATGCGGGGCCGCGTGCCCGATAAAACCATTCGCACCATCCACGGTCTCGAGGACCGCAAGGCACTTTGCGGATTTTCGAATCTGCACTACAAGCGATGGCCCGAGGGCCACATCTGGGTTCCCGCTCACAACATCAGCCGTATCACCTGTCCTCTATGCAAAGCGGCAGCCGAGCGGCAAGCGGTGCATCAAGCAGAGGAAGGGGAAACAACATGGACATAGGCTTGTTTAACAAACGCACCACAGGATCGAATGCGCACACCCCAAACATCAAAAAGTTTAAGGTGGGCGACCTTGTGCGCTCCACCATCGACCCAAAGATAGCGGGGGAAATTCAAAGCATCGATAGCAAGGGCGTGGTTCGGCTCAGGGGCTATCCTGGAACCTTCGGTCTTTCGTCCCTCGAAAAGGCGCACAAGTAGTGCGCCTTTCGTCCATATGCATTGTACCGATTGTACTGATAGGTTATATCATTAAGAAAAATAATTTTTTGTCTATGATTGAACACACCACGATGCATGTCAGCGATTATGAAAAGGCAAGGGCATTCTACACTGCCGCGCTTAGGCCGCTCGGCTATAAATTAACTATGGAATTTGCCCCTGATGCCGCCGGCTTCATGGCAGATGGCCATACGAGCTTTTGGATCGCGTGTAAGCCGGTCCCGAAAGGTGGTGGCCATGTGGCCTTCCGCGCAAAAAATAAAGACGCAGTAAAGAAATTTTACGATGCCGCACTCGCCGCCGGAGGAGAGGACAATGGCGCACCCGGCCTTCGCAAGGATTACAGCCCTGACTATTACGCCGCTTTTGTATTTGACCCGGATGGCAACAACATCGAGGCCGTGTGTTTTGAATCATTCTAATATTCTTAAGAATATTAGAATGATAATAATTAGAACGGCCCCCGCGGGGGGCCGTTTAGCGCTTCGATTTCCATTTCTTGGTAGTTTTCTTCCCACTCTTCCATTGCTCGCTCCCCCACAAGAAGGGAGGCTTCGCCTTCTTTTTATTTTCTACCTCTCTTTTTATGGGAGGTTTCGGTGACTTTTGGGGTTTGGGCTTCTTGGGCTTTTGTGGCTTTGGAAGCGGCGGCTTTGGGGATGGAGAAACATTTCTAACTTCGGCCGCTGTTGGCTCTTCAGGTTTTTCCTGCGCTTTTTCTTGCTCTTCCTCTTCTTCCGCGTCAACATCAGAAGGTTCGTCGGCAGGCTCCACGGGGTCGAGAGCTAGGTGGATTTCCTCGTCTTCACCAATCTCGTCCTCCTCTGTCCTTTCCTGCCCCTCCTTCTCTTCTTCCTCCCGTTTCTTGCGAAGAAGGGCTGCCGCGATTTTGCTACGCTCGGCTGACTCTCCGTATTTAGAGTGGAATTGGCACAGGCCCTTTTCCGTATCGGTCACCAGCGCCGAGACATCGTTGACTCGCTGAACAATACAGCGGTGGCATATGCGCCAAGGCGACGCACACCCCTTACAGAACTCGGTATTGCGCGCGTAGACCCGCGTGATGCTGATACAGCCGTCACGCGTTACGAGCTGACCGCCCGTAGCCGCACATACATGGGTCGGGCCTTTTGGGGGAAGCTCGGGAGCTGCCCCAGATTGTTTTTCGGGGAGCATGGGCCACCTCTCAAGGTTTGTACATTTCTAACCTGAGAAGCATTATGCCGAGCCTGCATAAAAACACAATCACTTATAGACAACTGCCTGTGTACAAGAGTGCGTAAACCAAGCCTTAACACTTCCGTTGTTTCTGTTTAGGTCCTCTGCTCCGCTCGCCCGCCTGACTTGCAAAAACTAGATAAACTGTGGTAGAAAGCTCTTGGAAAGAGAGGCTTCCATGCCAGAACCCACACGAACCTGCGGCGGCTGCACTGCCTGCTGCAAGACCCACCCCGTCGAGGCATTTGGGAAGCTCGCGGGACAACGATGCCAATTCCAGGCCCACGGTAAATGCCGCGCCTACGAGGTACGGCCCCGCTCCTGCCGCGCCTTCTCGTGCGAGTGGCTCAAGGGGTACGGCACCGATGAAGACCGCCCTGATCGGACTGGCATCGTGCTCGAGTCCGTGACCGACCCATCCTCAGGCGAGAAAAAAGAGGTGTGCCTATGGGAGGCAACGCCCGGGGCGCTATCCAATCGCTTCGCCGCGCGCATAACCGGCGAGGTGCACGCAAATGACCGTCCCGTGCACTACAAGTTCCTCTCGGGCCAGCGGCGTATTCTGCGGCCGCTTTCTCTGCCCGCAAGTTCCCCGTCCTAAAAGGGACAGTCCACCGCCAGCCCGCACACGCGCGGGCTGGCGGAACTCTTTTTACCTCACGGAGTATACTGTAAAAAATGAATCTGTTTCAAAACTTAAAACGCTGGTACAAAAAATATGAACACCACGCGACGGCCGCGGCGTTCATGTTGGGTTTTATTTGGGACACGCTGACACTTACGCGCGTAGATCTTCTTTTCAGTAATATTGTTTTTACCGCGTACCTTCTTATCGCGGCAGGAAGTATTATCATTTTACACACGCATGCCGCGGGACGATTGCGGATGGGTCTCGCATCCGTCCGATTTCTCACGCTCCTCATACCTTTCGCGTTTGGCAACCTTTTAAGCGGATACCTCGTCTCCTACACCAAAAGCGGCTCGCTCTTTGCCAGTTGGCCCTTTCTGGTAGCGCTTTTGTTTTTGGCCGCGGGCAACGAACTTTTCAAGAAACGCTACCAGCTATTAATTTTTCAACTTTCAGTTCTTTTTATCTCTATTTTTTCTTACGCAACCTTTCTCCTGCCGGTGCTTCTCAAAAGAATCGACGGAACCGTATTTTTGATAAGCGGGGCCGTAAGCCTTTTGGTATTTGGGGGAATTATTTTCATACTCAATCTCATTAACGCCAAACCCCTTCGGGGACGACTGCTGTGGGGAAGCATTACGGGCCTCTATCTCCTTTTTAATGTCGCGTACTTTACCAACCTCATTCCCCCCCTGCCGCTTTCCCTCAGGGAGATCGGGGTCTATCACACCGTTACTCCGGAGAGCGGTCGCTATCGTCTGACCTATGAAGGAGCCGCATGGTACCGCCTCTTTGAACGAACCAGCCGCACGATCCACCTAGCCACGGGTGAAGGCGCCCATGTTTTTAGCTCAGTGTTTGCGCCGGTGGGGCTTACGACCACGCTTTTTCACCATTGGTATTATTTCGCAAACGGCGAGTGGGTAGAGCGACATCAAGTTGCGTTTCAGATACAAGGCGGACGGGAAGGCGGATATCGCGTCTACTCATTCAAACAGGAGATGCCTCTCGGCGATTGGCGCGTCGATGTTACAACAAAGCGCGGTCAAGTAGTTGGGCGCATATACTTTAGCGCAGATCTGGCCACGGTGCCGCTCCAACTGTTAGAACGAGAACTCTAAAAGAAAACGCCAGACCATCACTGCTCAGCACGCATTTCGATTTCGCGGATAGAGCGATTGCGATGGATGAGTTCGTCGTTGCGGATGGAGCGAAAAAATTCATACTGGCTTTTTGGGTTGCGTCCGTAGAGCGTTAGAAATTCCGAGGTGATCGGCTCGCGTTTGAGCGCCTCACCGCGAACATCAAGAAATCGTTGGTACTGCTCGAATGCGTGAAATTCAAAGAGATAATTTGTTTCAAGCACCACCCGCGGGAAAAACAAATAAACGAGGTATAACGCCCAGAAGTAAAAAAAGGAAAAGAGCATCGGTATGAGTGTGTGAAGAATGATGCTCGAGCGGCATTGCCGCCGTACGATCTGCGAAATAACGACCACATGCATCGTCTCATTATCCTGCGCGAGGCGGCTGAAGCGGGATGAGCGCGAAAGCGCGATGGCCGTTTTTTCGTTGCCGTGAAGCGCGGTGAGGAGTGTATAGGCAGCAACCTCCCATGACTGGTACGGAATGCGGGCAACAATCTCGATTGCCTTAAATTTCTGATAGCTTGGTTCCTTGCCGTAGATGAGATCGCCGGCGCCCACAAAAAATGAGCCAAGAATCCGGGCAAGAATGTGTGGCCGATAGTGATCGTAGGGTTTCCTATACTCCTCCAAAAGCGCTCCGTCGTTCAGCTTCTCGTTGAGCGCTTCAAGCGATTGAAAATCAAGTTCCTCGGGCATATTACACTAGCATATCAGGAATGGTGAATCATGTGTGCCTCAATGTCGGCAACCGTGCCCCTCACTTTTTTGCCTGGATTGAAAACACCGAGCGGGTCAAAAATATTTTTTGTCTCTTCAAATAAAGAAATTATCCGCGGTGAAAAAATAAGCGGCAGGTACGGTGTCCGAATGATGCCATCATTGTGCTCCCCTGTCGTTGAGCCCTTGTACCGAGCAACGAGTTCATAGACCTTGGGTGCGAGTTCAAGAATGGTTTTCCGCGCCCTCGGGTCAGCAAGATTCATAAGCGGAATAATATGAAAATTGGCGTCGCCCACATGCCCCGCGATAGTATAGGTAAGTTTATGGTTCGACAGAAGTGTATTGAGTTCAGGAAAAAACTTTGGCAAATCGTCTGGATGTACAACAAAATCATCAATGAAGGGAGCCGCGTGAAGCCCGCGAAGATTTTTGCGCAGTAAATTAAAGCTTTCTCGACGGACAATCCAATATTTTTTGGACTCATTTTCGTCTTTCGCAATACGAGTTTGTACCGAAAACTCCGCAAGTGCCTTAAGCGCGCGCTTTGCCCTCTCTTGCGCCAAGGATGGAGTGTCTTCGGCAAATTCAGCCAATAGAACGAGTTTTGGAATACCCCCGGAAAGTAACATCCACGCTTCCGACAGAAAAGAGAAACCAAGCGAAAAGAATTTTTTACCGCCAAGACCTTTCGCCACCTCCGGCAAAAAACGAAGTGCCAGAGAAAAGGTGTGATCGTCGTAAGACTCGAAAGACTCCGGCTTCTCGGCAAGCACGCGATGTACGATATCCGGAAGATGCACGAGATCGTTTAAAAATATGATGAGCATTGTGCGGTGTGCTTTAGGACGGACAAGATGCAGTTTCGCATCAGTCATGATGGCAAGGGTGCCTTGTGAGCCAACGACGAGTTTCGCGAGATTGAAGATGTCCCTCTCTTTATCGTATACATTCCAAAGTGCGTAGCCGGCAGAATTTTTAGTCACGGCAGGACGCGCTTTTTGAATTTCATCGTAATTATTTTCAATGAGCGTGTGCATCTTGCGATATACTTCGCCTTCAAAAGTATTCAACTGTTTTTTTTCCTCGAGTAGGGCGGCCGTCAAGGGCCCGAAATGTGCGGAGCTTCCGTCGGAGAGAACGACCGACACCTCTTCAACATACCGTTCTGTCTTACCATAGGAAAGGGTCCGCTCTCCCCCCGAATTATTGTTCACGATGCCTCCTAAAGCGGCAATCTCTCGTGAAGCGGGATAGCTTGGTAGCAAAAGACCTTGGGCAAGCGTGGCCTTTTCAAAATCGCGATAATAAAGGCCCGGCTCCACCACCGCAAAGTCCGCGCCGAGTTCAAGAAGCCGATTCATGTACTTGGTAAATACCCCGACAATCGAAGAGGACAGCGGGCCACCCGTCATATCCGTCCCGGCAGCCCGCGCGGTAAATGAGAGATTCTCCCCGCTACTCCGAGCCATATAAATAAAAGCAATGAGTTTTTGGAGTTCCTCTGTATTTTTGGGAAATACAATCGCCGAGGGAGTAATCTCAAAAATACTGGTATCCCGACTGTACTGATCGCGCGCTGCAGCGTCGTCCACCACATCCGCGACAACGGGTCGGAGACGGTCAGCAAGTGATTCTTTGAATGCCATTGGTTAAGTATACATCCGTAGGCGCATGAGAAATAATGCGCCAACAAAAACCGCGAGAGAAAGAAACGCGTGCCACAGGAAGTGCGTACCAAACGGAATAACATTGCAGACAAAAAGATCAACAGTGCGAAAGACGGCGCCGGTAAGCGCAAGCCCTAAAACTAGAGTGCCAAACCACCCCAGGACCCGGCCGCGCTGAAAGGTAAAAAAAGTAAGAAGAAAGCCAACAACGACGACGGCAGAAAAAATTGAGACAAGGAAAAAAGGACCGGAACCTGGCGGGATAAGAAGCGCAAAAAGCATCTGGAGCCCCAAGAGCCCCGCAATAATACCGTACCCAAACCAACGATTCTTAAGTTCAAGCGCCCACGCAAAACCAAAAAGTAAAAGCGCGGCAAGACCCGGCAGAATGTCGAGGGAGAGCGCCCATGGCGTGCGAAGCCCGTGCCAGAGGAAACTCCCGATACCGGTAAGCGTAAGGAGAAGCGCGAGGAGATGCAGGTACCATACCTGCACATTGTGCCGATATATATAAAACAATATCGCGGCGGCCGCGATAAGCGGAATAATACTCGTGGCGGCGTTCACCGGCTCAGCAAGAAAACCAATCGCGTGACCAGTTTCGCAATAGATAGGCCCAAAGGTTGGCATCGGTTAAGTATAGCTGTCCCCGCGCCACTTATGGACACTCGGTGTCCATAAGTGGCGTGTGTCGCGCAATCCATAAGGACCGCCCGCAGACACAAAGTTCATTCTAAAATTCTCAAGAATTTTAGAATGAACTTTGTCCGCTAAAATACAAAATACCGAATAGTTGACAAAAACAAAACGGTGGGTAATCTACAAAGTAGTTCATCGTTATGAACCTATAGAGAAGTTTTTCTTAGGCTGCCGCATCAGCGGTAAGTACGGAGGATTTCTCCATCGGCTCATGCACAACTTTTTGGAGAGTGCAATGGCGAAATATGTTCTTTTATTACTCCTCATGAGTGGAGCTATCTGCCCAGCGTACGCGGCCTGTGCAAGCTCTACGATGGAAAGTGGAGCCGTTCAGGCTAGCTGGTATGGGCCGGGTTTCCACGATAAAACAATGGCAAGCGGGAAACGCTTCTCGCAAAACAACGCCGCCATTGTCGCCCACCCATTCTTGCCGCTCGGCTCCATGGTATGCATCACCAATATCGAGAACGGTAAAAGCATCTACGCGTGGGTAATGGACCGCGGCCCCTACCGCCTCGACGGGAAGAAAGTCGAGCTCGATGTTTCAAAAGCCGCCGCACAAAAACTCGGCTTTATCCATCAAGGGCTTACGCGGACAACCATTTTGCTCGTGTGGGCACCAGGACTAAATCTTGATTAAGGGGAGCCAGGTAGGCTCCCTTTTCGCACGCTCGACAGAAAAATATACTGGCGCTACTATGGAAAAAGCAACAATGGGAGTACTTTCATGCGCAGTGAACCATATCACCAAGTCTACAATGACACCGAGGCCGACGACCGACGCCGCCCCATCGGCATCGGCAAGTGGATCTTGTTCATCATCCTCGCCTGCCTCGCAATCGTGGTTATGGCTGGAATCAGGGCGTGGTTCTGAGTCAACAACCGCACAAGTCCGCGGCGCGCTTGCGCGCCGCGGACTGTAATTTTTTACTATCCACAACAACAGGTTGTGACCTCGGTCCCCGCAGGCGGTATAGTACCAACAGACAGAGGGAGACCGACCATGTGGACGACCGAAAGAGTCGCGGAACTGACATATCTGTGGGCCGCAGGTTACAGCGCGCGGCATATCGCCGAGAAGCTCGGCGGCACCACAAGAAACGCTGTCATCGGGAAAGGACATCGGCTGAACTTGCAGCGCGGAGCAGTGAAGGCGCCGCTACAATTGCTGCCGGAGTCGAAGATCATTCCGGTGATCGAGATGCCGATCATCCCGCGCGCGGATGCCAGCAATGTGAGTCCCGATGTGAGTCCGTGGATGTGCCGCTGGCCGACCGCGGAGGAAGGACGCCATGGCCTGCATGTGTGCGGTAAGACCGTTCAGCCCGGACGGCAGTTCTGTGCTGAGCACCTCACCGCGGCTTACATGCTAAGGAAACGCACGGCCGCGTAAGTCGCCCAGCGGAAAAATGGCGTGTACGACCCAGAGCGGGTTGTACACGCCGTTTCCACACAAGTTCCGAGGTATTCCACAGGAAATCAACAGGATATCCGCAAAATTTCGTTAAAGAAACGCTTGACAGTCAGTGCCTGTTTGGCAGTATTAAAAATAGATTTATTTCGACAAGTGAGCGGCATCGTGGAAGCTTGCTTACCTGATCCGCGAGCGATGTCGAAAGCATTTTTCTTCGCAAGAGAAGATTCCTAATTGTAAAAATGGGGCCCTTTTATAGCTCGTGATCTTCGGGTCCGACTGCGGGCACCCAAATATAAAGGTTCCTCGTGGTAAGCCCCGAGGTATTAACCTATAGTTCGTCTTCGCTCGGACGCTGTGTGAGTGAGTACACTCCCACGCGCTCCTCGCTAGCCGAAATAAAACATAAAACGGAATCCCTTCTCTCAAAAGGATAAATCGTTCCGCACAAGTCCCGCTTCGGCGGGGCTTTGGCGTTTGTGTGGGGTTATGAACGCAGCCGCCAGCCCTTCTTAAACAGATGGTGTACCAGTCCTCCCAACACCAGAATGAGGCCGAGAAGCAGTAGGTAACCCACGGCCGCGTTTGATTCACGAATACCAATCATGGAATAGCGAATCCCGTCGATAAAGTAGAAGAAGGGATTCCAGTACACGATGAACTGAAATCGTTCCGGAAGCATCGTAACGGAGTAAAACATGCCACCGAGAAACGAGAGGGGCATAATGACGAAGGTATTTAAGATATTGAGCTGTTCAAAACCCTTCGCCCAAAGTCCGACAAGGATTCCCAAAAGCGAAAAAATGGTCGCCACAGAAAAACTGTACAACAGGAACAGCCAAAAATGTGCAATGGACGCGCCGCCGAAAAAGAGCGCGATACAAAATATACCCAACCCCACCATCATCGCGCGTACCACGGCCGAGAGCGTGTACGCGATAATCATTTCAAGATACGAAAACGGCGCCACTAGCAGCTCTTCGATATTTTTTATAAAGCGCGCAAAATAAAGCGCGGAAGAACTTGCCCCAAATGCAGAAGCAATAATGTTCATCATGAGAATTCCCGGGAGCACAAATTTAATATAGGGAACGCCGTTAATAAGGTCTATCTGCTTCCCCACCACCGAGCCGAAGATAAATATATACAGGAGCGCCGAAATCCAAGGCGTCACGAGCGTTTGGGTCACCACACGAAAGGTGCGAAGCACTTCGCTCCGGATAAAAGTATACAAACCGACCCAGTTAACTCCACGCATATTAAAAACTAAATAGCAAATAGTAAAAAGGGGTGCGGCATGCAATATTTTTATTTACTATTTTATATTTCATATTTGCTATTTTAAAAATGTTCGCCTTGCGTTATGGCTAAATATTTTTCTTCCAGTTTCCTTCCGCCTTGCGTAAACTCGCTCTTGTCACCAATAGCGGCAATTTTTCCTTTGTTGATAATCGCAATCCGATTGCAGAGCATTTCCACCTCTTCAAGATAGTGCGAGGTGAGCAGAACCGTTTTTCCTTTGGCGTTGAGCTCCCGCAAATGCCGCCAAAGTTCGTGCCGCAGCTCAACATCAACACCCGCCGTCGGCTCATCAAGAATAAGAAGATCGGGGTCGTGCACCAAAGCGCGCGCAAGCATGAGCCGTCGTTTCAACCCACCGGAAAGTTGGTTGAAAGACTTATCAGCATGCTCTTCGAGCCCAAATTGTTTGAGCAGTTCCGCCACGCGCACCCGCCGCTCGCCTTTCCGCATGCCATAGTATCCGGCAGTAAAATCGAGCACATTTCGAACCTTTCCAAAAAAATCAACATTAAATTCCTGGGGTGAAATCCCGACTCTGCGCCGCGCCGCCCGATAGTCGGCCTGCACATCAATGCCGAACACCGTAATCGTCCCGTCGGTTATACGCCCCACTCCCGTAACACAATTGATGACCGTGGTCTTTCCTGCTCCGTTCGGGCCCAAAAACCCAAAAAACTCACCGGGCTTTATGGTGAGCGAAACATCGTCTACGGCCAATTTATTCCCGTATAACTTTTGTAAATTTTTGATTTCGAGTGCATACACGAGAGGTACTATAGCACCTAGATGAGGAGATGGTAAAATAACTGTATGGGTCCTAAGCGAGTCATAGGTATTATCTCTCTCGTTATAATAGTTGGCGTTGTTTACTATGGCGCCTCGCCGCTGTTTTGGAACGTTAAAATCAATGAAGTTGCGCCTGGGGAATCGGACGGCCTCACTGAAAATTTGGAGGCTTCCAGTAACGCTATTGAGACACGGGAAAAGAGTGGGCAGCCGAGTGCACGGGGAACCCCCGTCATCGGAACAACACTTCATCCCGCGTCCGGTAGTGCGCGGGTTATTGAGGAAGATGGCGGAAAAAAGTATCTTCGCTACGAGAATTTCAAGACCATCAATGGGCCTGATCTCTATGTGTATCTCGCCACAGATACGGACGCAAAAGAGTTTGTAAGTCTTGGGAGACTTCGCGGCACCGAAGGCAACATTAATTATGAAATACCGGACAGCATCAATATTTCTGCGTATCCCTACGCGCTTACCTGGTGCAAGCAATTCGGGGTACTTTTTAATTATGCAAAGTTGAACTAAAAGCTGGAAAAAAAGGTGCGGCTGTGGGAAAATAGCTTGGTGGAACCCTTTCAGACCTACGACCCTCTCTCAACATTTGGACCTGTATTTACCTATCTTAGCCAATACCCTATCGGCTGGTTGGTATTTGTGGTTGTAGGAACACTTTGGGCGCTCTATAGCCTCGTACTTCTGTACCACTGGTTTCGCTATGGCGTGAGTCCACTTGCAATACTCGTCGCCATGATTCTCTATTTTGGCGTTTCCCTATCGCTTCTCGGGACACTCCTTACCGCGACGCAAGCGCTATAACCATGCTTCACATCAACGCCCCCGACGAACACACAATCCTTCTGGTGCGTAAGCATTGGTTCATCCTCTTTGCCGAGAGCATTGGTATGATCGTTCTGTACGCCGCCCCCTTCCTTGTGCTCAAGGTCATCGCCATGGGCATAGTGCCAGGACTTCGTCCCGAGCAATTTGCGCTTCCACCCGCCATCGCGGAGATACTTACCGCGCTGTGGTCCCTTTTCGTTTGGACCCGCCTGTTTAATGTCTGGACCAACTACTATCTCGACCTTTGGCTCATCACCGACAAACGGATTGTCGCCGTTGACCAGATTCGTTTCTTTAACCGCCAGATGTCTATTTTCCGCATGGAACGGATTCAGGATGTCGTCGTGAGTGCTCGGGGCATCGTCCCTACGCTGCTTGATTTCGGCGACCTGCATGTTGAAACCGCCGGCCAAGGCGAACGGTTTATCATCAAAGGCATTCCGCATCCACAAAAAGTTAAAGATATCATCATGCGGGAACTTGACACCTCAATTGAACACCGAGGTCAAAGCGCGGGCGTATAGCCGCCCAGGGTAAAGTCAGCTACAATTGCCCCGTATGGCGAGTAAAAAAGAAAAACTTTCGACCGATCCGTATAAAGGGGTGCGGGACTTTTATCCGGAAGATTTTGCGGTACAGAAGTATATCTTCGCAACCTGGCGCACCTTTGCGGAAAAATGCGGTTATGTTGAATATCATGCTTCCGTATTGGAACCCGCCGAGCTCTATAAAGCCAAGGGTGCCGAAAACGAAGAAATTATCCGCGACCAAACCTACTCGTTCACTGACCGCGGCAACCGCGAGGTAACGCTCCGGCCCGAAATGACGCCCACCGTAGCCCGTATGGTGGCCGCGCGCCGACGGGAACTTCCTTTTCCTTTGCGCTGGTATTCAATCCCCAACATCTTCCGTTATGAACGGCCCCAGCGCGGGCGCCTACGGGAACACTGGCAGCTTAATGTTGATCTTTTTGGATCAAGTGCTGTGGCTGCCGATGTGGAAATTGTCGCTATGGCATACGGCCTCATGCACGAGTTCGGCGCAACCGAAAAAGACTTTGTCATAAAGGTTAGTAGCCGCGCTTTTATTAATTCTCTCGCACAAGAGTTTTCGTCATCCGAAGAACAGAAACGACAGTTGCTGCTCCTCCTCGATCGTCGCACAAAAATTTCTGCAGAAGAATTTCAGAAAAATCTTGCCGCGCTCGGCATTCCTCCTCAAAAGCTATCCCCAAACGAAGAGCCCGCGGATGTGGCGGCGGTATTACAGCCCTTGCGAGAGATGGGCTTTGGCAATATTTCCTACGACTCAGGTGTTGTGCGGGGGTTTAACTACTACACCGGCATCGTCTTTGAAGTATTTGACACGCATCCGAACAACAATCGTTCGCTCTTCGGTGGTGGCCGCTACGACAACTTGCTCGATATGTTCGGCGAGCATGTGCCAGCCGTTGGATTCGGTATGGGCGATGTTACTATTTGCGATTTCCTCGCCGCCCGAAGCCTTCTTCCTTCCTACCAGTCGCCAGTCAATGTGTACCTCGCGGTAACGGAAGCGGCATTGGCATTTGAAGCGATGAAGCTGGCCGGAGAGTTGCGCCGTGCGGGCATTTCAGTTGCCGTCGATACGGGAGAGCGAAAGTTGGGAGAACAAATTAAAGCAGCGAATAAGCAAAAGATTCCTTTCCTTATCGTTGTGGGACAGGATGAAAGTACAAGTGGACAATTTACCGTCAAAGAGCTTTCTGACAGTACCGAAACCTCCATCGCCCGGACAGCAATTCCGGACTTCTTAAAGGAGCATGCATAAGATAGTTTTTGACATCGAAACCACGACAGGTTTTGTCGACGGCGTTTTTGACCCATCGAAGCTCGAGCTTTCGGTGGTCGGCATCTATGATTCGGAAACTGACCGCTACGAGTCTTTTCTCCAAGAGGAATTGCCCAAATTGTGGCCCATTATTGAAAACGCCGACATGCTTATCGGTTATAATTCGGAGCACTTCGATATCCCAATTCTCAATCGTTACTACCCGGGTGACCTTTCCCGCATTAAATCACTCGACCTTCTCAAAGAAGTAAGAAATGTGCTCGGGCGACGGCTCCGGCTTGACTCTCTTGCGGAAGCGACACTGGGCAAAAACAAAACCGGCAACGGCCTAAAGGCCGTACGGTGGTGGCAAAACGGCGAGGTCGACAAAGTCCGCGCCTATTGCCTTGAAGATGTAAAAATTACGAAAGAGCTGTACGACTACGCGCGCGCAAACGGCAATCTCAAGTACAAGGACCTCGGTAAAATTCACGAAATAAAACTTGATACTTCGGCGTGGGAGAAAAAAGAAGCAAGCGGCCTTACCTACTCTTTGCCATTTTAAAAAGACAGGGTGGCGTGTTCGTCACACGCCGCCCGCACCAAAGTTAATGGGCCTTGGACATCCCCGGAGGGAGCTTCATACCCATTCGGGCTGCCGTTTCGTGCATCACTTTTTGTTCGGCAATTTCCGACCAGACTACCTGGAAACCCCGCCGAATAGGAAGCCATTGTTTAAGCGCAGCTCCCAGTATCTCCTCTCGCAAACAATGCTGGAAGATGCCATTCACGGCAAGTAGTTCCGACTCGAGCAAACAGATTTTTTCGGCCATCGCATCGAGCAGAACGCCCTCCTGCATTTGCCGGCGCGGATCGGTATAGTACGGTTCTTTTTTCTCCTTCTCGATTTTTCGCCGCAGGGCATCATTGTGGAGTAGGAGCGCTCTACGACAATTCTCCCGAACAACCAGCAAGCGCTTAAGGTTATCGGAGAGCTCGCCAAGCACTCGTTCATCGCCCTCTAGCGCTCCACCGAATTCGGCGAAGGAGGTTGAATCGGCTCGCTCCAGATCTTCCGCCAGTCGCTTCAAAAAAGCGATCATAAGATGTCTCCTGTTATCTAATGGTATTTTGCATAGAAAATTAAACCTGTCAAGAAATCCCCGCAAAACATATTCGTGCTAGAATGTGAGACATAACATTATATTCATGGACGAAAATCAAACAAAACCTGCAAAATCGCTCTCAATTCCTGTTGCCATCATTCTGGCCGGCGTGCTTATCGCCGGAGCCGTCTTTCTTAATAAAAGCCCCGGCACAGAAGTCGCTCCGGCCGCGAAGGGCGCCGACACCACAATCGCCACCCCCCCCGTTCCAAAAGTCACGGCACGCGACCATTTGCTTGGCAGTCCCAATGCCGAGCTCGTCATCATTGAATATTCGGATCTCGAGTGCCCCTTCTGTAAAACTTTTCACCAGACACTACATCGTTTGATGGACGAATACGGTAAAACCAGCCAACTCGCGTGGGTCTATCGCCACTTTCCTCTTACCGAGCTTCATCCAAAAGCACCGAAAGAGGCCGAGGCAAGCGAATGCGCCGCCGAGCTTGGAGGCAATACCGCGTTTTGGAACTTTATTGACCAAGTATTTGCCACAACTCCGTCCAACAATGGTCTGGACCCAGCGTTCCTCCCCAAAATCGCTAAGCAGATCGGGCTTGATGAAAGCGCGTTCAGCACATGCCTCGCAAGCGGTAAATACACCACTAAAGTAAAAGCCGGTCATGATGAAGCCGTATCGCTCGGCGCACAAGGTACCCCGCAATCATTTATTATTGCCGGTAAGGAAGTGGTTCCCGTTGAAGGAGCCCAGCCATACGCCGCCGTAAAAGCAGTTATTGAAAATCTCCTCGCTCAAAAAAGTGGTAGCGGCAAAGCCGCCGTCCCCGTCATCACACCCTGACCCAAAGGCTCTCCCCGAGGCGTGATTGAAACTCCGCGAATATGTTCACCGAGTCTATTCTAATGTTCTTAAGAACTTCAGAATAGCTTCTCCGGTCGCAGTGAGTTTGTGGCGTACCGCCGAACCCTCCGAACGCTTAAGAACAATTCCAGCTATCGCAAGACGCCTAATATGATCGGAAGCCGTTTTAAAATTGATGGAAAGTTCGTTGGCAACCTCATCAACCGAGAGTTCAGGACTTTTATGGAGTAATTCCATAATTTGGATTCTGCGATGGTTTGAAAATCCACGCACGCGCCGCTCCAAGGCATGAAAGTTTTTCATATTTTAATTTTATTCTGGAGTTCTCAAGAACTCCAGAATAGATGTCCACAGGAGGAAGGGAGCGCGGACATCAGAATCATGGCCTCACAACAGGGTGTTTCTTTTTAATCGACCAGACCAAGGCGGTAAATCTCGAAAGAATCTTCGCCTTCAAACATATCGGAAGGGTTCGGGAGATAGAGCCGTTCGCGCGTAATCTCGGCCGTCGCGTCATTAATGAGGCGATGAAAAAGCACAAATTCCTCCTTCAAGGTGCTGAAATCGAGAATGTACTGGCGCACCTGAGAGGAGCCGTCGGCATTTCTCGATTTTTTGCATTCCTGCACAATAAAACGCCGTACTGGTTTTCCAAATAATTCCCGCACGGTGTAGTAATTAAAAATCGCCTGAATAATGAAAAGCGTCTTTTCTGCCCCGCGCTTGCTGAAAGAATCAACAAATTTGTGGTCAACAATATCTACCGCGCCGCGATCAACTTTCGATTGCACCACTAAATCTGAAATAGCCTTAATCGGGAGCGGCAATCCCGGGACCCTGGCAATGCCCTTTACCTCAACGCCAAGTACTTCGTATTTGGGCGGGCGCTTCAGATAAAAAGAAATTGCCTGCACATAGTCTCGTTCCATGTGCTTGCGCTTCTTTACTTTCGCGCGACGGCTGTGGGCACGGCCAAAATTAATTTCAAAGTCCGGCACATTACGGAGATACTCAAACCCCAGCGCTGTGGCGGCTTCTTTCGGAAGCCCACCATAAAAGTGTTGGAGTGCCACATGCCCCGCACGGCCGACAATGGCTGAAGGAGATGAGGGTGTGTCATATACCAACTCGACATAGCGTTTGTACCAAGCTAAAGGGTTCCTTAAGAACGCCATGAGTGACGAGTGAGTCCAATGTTTGATTGGAATCTTCAATATTTTTGGTGCTGAGTGCGAAGTTTTCGTGCGCGCCTTTCTGGCCATGGCCTAAGTATAATCGAGACTCAGGAAGAACCGGTCGCCAACACAGAGACATTGACAAATAGATGCAAGCATGATAAGATGTTTACGGAATCACGGGAAAGGAATTTCTGGTTATGGGAACACTAGCAGACCAGCTGGCAAAGCTTACCGGTGTCGCAATGCCGGAGGATAGCGGCCAGAAGATCACTATACCGGCGCACCTCGCGCCTCGTGAGGTGGTCTCACGGACAAAGCTCTGGGCCGACCCCAATGCCGTCGTGGCCATTAACATTCCGGAAAATGCGAAGGTGATAACACCGGAGACGCCGGACTTCAAGTATGTCCAACTGCCACCTCGTCCAGTTGAAGGTGGGCTTGTCAATGTGTATCTGCACGATGACGACCCAGCCCGCAAGGACCCTTCGGGATACCGCGGAAAGAAAATCTCCGCCACCCTCGAGGTCTGGGAAAAGGTATTCGATAACGGGAAGAAATTCCTCTACATCGACCTTCGCCCAGCGCCGACAGGAAAGCAGGCAACCCACACCTTCAAGGTGTCAGGTTCGACAATCCCAGAAGCGGCGCAGGCAAGCTTGCGAACGGCAGGCCAGGCGGGAATCGACATACCCCCGCCGATGCGCGGGGCAATCATCATCGCGCCCATCGGGAGACAAAAACCCTGAAGGGCTACAAAACGCCGGCGGTTCCACCCTTGAGGTGAGCCGCCGGTTTCGATTTTAATAGTTTTTTAGGCGCTTCGCTTTGTCGTGGGTGCGGATTTTTTCGAGGGCTTTTGCCTCGATCTGGCGGATGCGCTCGCGCGTGACGCCAAACTCCTTCCCCACTTCTTCAAGCGTATGGTAAATACCGTCCATAAGGCCGTGGCGCATTTCAAGAATTTTGCGCTCCTTCGGCGAGAGATCAAAGAGGATTTCGCGGATTTGGTCCGCAAGAATACGCCGCGATACTTCGCGGTCCGGCGAAAGAATTTTGTCGTCCGCTATGAAATCGCCAAGGGTTGATTTGTCGTCCTCATCTCCCACCGGACTTTCGAGCGAAATAGTGTCCTGATTTATTTTTTCAATATTGTAAATTTTATCGACCTCCACACCCATTTCCATTGCAATCTCTTCGGGGAGCGGGTCGCGACCGAGGTCCTGCGAGAGGCGGCGGACGATTTGCTTGTACTTCGCGATTGTCTCCACCATGTGCACCGGTATACGAATGGTGCGGCTCTGGTCCGCAAGCGCGCGCGTAATCGCCTGGCGAATCCACCAAGTCGCGTAGGTGGAGAATTTGTAGCCCTTAGTGTAGTCAAATTTATCTACCGCCTTGAAAAGACCGAGATTCCCTTCTTGGATAAGGTCGAGAAGCGTTAAGTCAGGGCTTCGGCCCACATACCGTTTGGCAATAGAAACTACCAAACGCAAGTTTGCCCGCGCGAGAAGATTTTTTGCTTCTTCCTCCCCTTCCATGACCCGTTTCGCGAGCTCGCGCTCCTGCGCGGCCGTGAGAAGCGGATACTGGCCAATCTCCCGCAAATACATCTGGATGGAGTCATAGGTGTTGCTCTGGCGCTTATAGACATTCTTTTTATCAACCAGTTCGTCCGTCGAGCCGGGGTCGAGAATACCGCCGCCCTCAAGGACATCAATGCCCGCCGAGGAAAATTTTTCATACAACTCATCAAGAAAAAGAATGTCTTCTTCAATGGTCGGAAATTCCTTAAGAATTTCATCGTAGGTTACATAGCCGCGCTCCCTCCCCTTCACCAAAAGTCGCCCTGTCTTTATCTGTAGTGCGCGCGCCCGAGGACCCGTCTTCCCTTTTACGGGCGGTTTCTGGCTTTTCTTGACGGTCGTGGGAGCTTTGTGAGCTTTGCCCAAAAAGCGCACCGGCTTCTTGCCGGTTTTTGTTTTTACCTTCTTGCGCGATTTTCTACCGGAGGTTTTGGCAGGCATAGGTTTGTAACTTTAACACACAATTTCAATTGGTGACAGAGGCAAGAGCCGCCAGCTCGGCGGAAAGTTTTTTGCAGTGCGCAAGGAGGCTTTGAATACGCTCCTCTGCCTTCTCTTCTTCCGCGCGCCGCAGTTCATTCGTAGCTTTGGTAAGTTCGCTACGCAGTGCCTCCAGAGAGGCCTGTCGGACGAGTTCTTCAACATCAGAGAGCAGGTCCTCTCGCTCGCTGTACATAACTTCCGCTTCAAAAAGAAGTTCGTGGGCAACCTCTTCCGAAATCGAAGTAAACAAGTCACCAAAATGTTTAATGATCCGTGCGCGCAGTACCCCCGTATCAAGCGCGGGGGCAGGGGCCGCCTCCTGCCACAAGAGGATTCCCGCGAGCCGCCGACCAATGAGGTCACGCCTTGAGAGAACGACCCGCGGCAATACCGACCTATTAGTATCAGTAGCGCCAGCAGAGATCGCCTCTGCGCTCTTTCCGCTCATGGGTACTTTTCGAAGTTCTTCCCAGATGGGGCGTTCGTCTAAATTGAGCCTTGAAGCGATGCGCGAAACAAAATGAGCCTGGTCAATCTTATTGCCAATACGCGCGACAAACGGCAGTACCGTTTCTTGAACCGCGAGACGGTAGGCGCGCAAGTCTCCCGTGTCCGAGAGAACATCGAGATAAAAATCAATGATGTGTTTCGCTTGGCGAATAACCTGTTTCCACGCATCCGGGTCCTTCGCGATGAGGTCTGCTGGGTCGATGCCTTTCGGGAGTACGGTTACCTTGACATTCATACCCATCGAAAGCGCGAGCTCCGCGCTGCGACCTGAAGAAAGAATGCCCGCACGGTCGGCATCGAACGCAAAAACGCTGTTTGTTGAGAGTCGCGAAAGCATCGTGACTTGCGGCGCCGTTAGAGCCGTGCCGGAAAGGGCGACGGTGTTCGTGTAGCCCGCCTGATGCGACATCACCAAGTCCATCTGTCCCTCAACCACAATAGAAAAATCATGTTTTCGTATGGTGTCCTTAGCTTTATCAAAGCCATAGAGCACTTTTGACTTCGAATAGAGCGGGGTCTCGGGCGAGTTTACATACTTAGACGGCTCTGTCTTCTCACTCTCGCGCAATGCCCCACGATCTCCAAATACTCGCCCTGAAAACGCGACCACGCGCCCCGAACTGTCCATGAGGGGAAACATAATGCGGCCACGAAACAAATCATACTGGCCCCGTTCCGTATCTTTAATGAGCCCCGAAAGCGCGAGAAGACGATCAGGAAAACCCTTCTCCTTGAGACAGCCATGGAGCTCGCGCCACTGCGGCCTCGCGTAGCCCAAGCGAAAATGAGTTACCGTGCCATCAGCGATGCCGCGGCCGCGCAGGTACTCCTGCGCGGCCTTATCTTTTTCAAGTCCCTGTTCGTAAAAAATGGTTGCCTCCTCAAGAACTGCCAGAAGTTTTGCCCGTTCATCCGAAACTTGCGGATTTTCACGCGTGAGGACAACGCCCGCGCGATCCGCGAGATTTTTTAACGCGCCGAGAAAATCAACGCCTTCAAACGCCTGAATAAAAGAAAAAACATCCCCTTTAGCTCCGCAACCAAAACAATAGTAGGAATTACGCACTGGCGATACAAAAAACGATGCCGTTTTCTCCGAATGGAACGGACACCGCGCTTTAAGATTGGCGCCCGCTTTTTCAAGCTTCACATGTGCGCCAACCACATCAACGATGGAAAGCCGCTCTTTGATTTGTTCAACGGAGGATGCCATAGGATAGCTCTTAGCTTATAGCTTTTAGCGCTTAGCTGAAAGAGGAAAACGACAACGCTTGACAAATAATCTATTTGGGTGTATACTACATATTAGTAAATGTAATTTCGGCAACCCGAAATGTTCATTGGGAACACCTCCTGCCTGTTGGGTTAATCAGGGCTCTTTTAGGGAGGAAGTAGGGTTTCATCCTTCACCCATTCCGTAAGGAAAAGCGGATGAAAAACCTTCTCTTGGTTTAACCCAAGTGAAGGAGCAATAAATGTCTACCGAGCAGATCATTCAAACCGCACAACGAATCCGCGATCGTTATGTAGACCACATCGTCGCCATCCTCCAAGACTTCCGAAAGGAGCTGGAGGGAGCTGGATACTATAGTGGCCATCTCTACACATTTGGTTACTTAGAAACCCATAAGAGCAGCACATGGCCGATCGAGGTCTACCAAGGAGCATTTTGGATGCTTCGTGGACAGATACTCTACCTAGATGTCATGTGCCGTCCCATGAACAATAAGCGCATTGTCACCCTTGAGTTTCCACTCCACCGAGACATCGGTATGCACAAGGGATGGGAAGAGCGGTTGAAACTCGCGCTTCGCAAGAAATATCTCAACAAGTGATTCTGTAAGCCGCTCCCTTCCAAAAGGAGCGGCTCCTGTTTTTTTATCATATCAAGGGCCGCCTTTGATATTTTTAATCTAGAGCCCTCTGTTGCCAACTGGCGCGGACAAAGTCCGCGCCAGTTTTTTTTAACTCCTTTTACCTTCCTTCTCTCATCCTGGGAGCTAAAAACCCTACCATGTATGGTAGGGTTTTTAGCTGATGGTCTTTATCAAAAGCCGAGCTTTTGATACTTTTGGCGGACTCCCGTCTGTATCAGTTTTTTTATTTATTGTCGCGCACTTTCCCGTACAGTTTCCTCCGTCAACGGAGCCGCGGGACGCAGCATTGCTTTGCGGATGCGGTCAGCCTTGGGACTCCCTGGAAAACCAGTACCTGAGGGAATGAGGTGGCCAATAATAACATTTTCTTTGAGACCAGTGAGCCTGTCCTCAGCACCCTTCACCGCTGAGGCAATGAGAACCTTCGTAGTATTTTGGAATGATGCCGAAGAAAGGAAACTCTTGCGGGTAATGGCCACTTCAGAGATACCGAGGACGAGCGACTCGCCGCTTGCGGGCTCTTTGTCTTCTGCTTTCATTTGCCGATTTACTTCGGCAAACTCAAAATCTTCAATGATGTCCCCGACGGCGAAGCGAGTACCGCCCGGGTCTTTAATACGGCGGCGCGAGAAGAGTTGCTTGATGATGACTTCGATGTGCTTGCGCGAGATTGCGGCGCCCTGGAGCTCATAAATGCGGCTGATCTCCGCGATAATATATTCCTGTGTAACCTCCCGTCCCGCATGCTCGAAGAGTTCATCGATCTCAGCCGAACCGTCGGTCAGAAGATCTCCTTCTTCGACATGACTCCCCACTTTGACGAGTGACATGCGGCGGAAGTGCACAATGTATTCAACGGCCTTTTTGCCCGTTTTCTTGCTTCCGGCATCCGGCAGAATGGTAATTACTTTTTCTTTGCCATTATCAACAATGTCAGAAATAGTTCCCGAGACTCGGGCGATAAGCGCGGGATTCTTCGGCACGCGCTTTTCAAACACTTCTTCAACGCGCGGGAGACCTCGCGTAATATCGCCGCCGACGGAGGCAATACCACCTGAGTGAAAGGTGCGCATCGTAAGCTGGGTGCCCGGCTCGCCGATGGCTTGCGCGGCAATCGTACCCACCGCCTCACCTATTTCAATAAGTTCATTACTCGTAAGATCCATGCCGTAGCAGTGACGGCAAATCCCGTGAAGCGTCTTGCAGGTCATCGGAGAGCGCACCGATACTGCCGTAACCCCCGCGGCTTCGATTTTCTTCGCGTCATCCGCCGAAAGAAAATGGCCTTTCTTAAAAAGCGCGGTGCCGTCCGCCCCCATAACTTCCTTAATAAGGAAACGACCTTTAACCGCTTTTGCGAGAGACATTTCAATACCCGAGGCGCTTTCCTTGTGAATCGTAATACCCTCTTTTTCACCGCAGTCCTCTTCGGAGACAATGGCGTCTTGCGCCACATCAAAAAGTCGCCGTGTGAGATAGCCGGCTTTCGCGGTGTTAAGCGCGGTGTCGGAGAGCCCCTTGCGCGCGCCGTGCGTTGTGATGAAGTACTCAATTGGTGTCAAACCCTCTTTCATGGAAGCCATAATCGGGAATTCAATAGTTTCGCCTTGCGTATTTTGAATGAGGCCTTTCATGCCCGCCATTTGGGTAAGCTGGTTGATGGAACCGCGCGCACCGGATTGCCAAATATCGTAGATCGAGCCGTTCTTTTCAAGCGCGTCGGGAATAAGTTTTTCTACTTCGTTTTTCGCCGCGAGCCAAATTTCGATAATCGCGCGACGCCTCTCTTCCTCGGAGAGTAGCCCCTCGCTAAACTGCGCGACAATCTCGCGATCTTGTTCGCGGGCTTTCGCGATAACCTCCGCTTTCCCTTCCGGCACCCGTACATCGCTAATGCTCCAGGTGATACCCGAGTGCGTCGCGTAGCGAAACCCAAATGCCTTAATTTTGTCGACAATGTCGGGAATTGCGGCAAGGCCGTAGCGCTTTACCAAATCATCCATGAGCGCCGTGATGTTTTTGTTCTTCACTTCATCATTGATAAACGGGTAGTCGCGCGGCAGAATCGAATTAAACAAAAGTCGGCCAACGGAAGTCTCAAAAACTTTTCCGCCAAGATGCGCGTATTTGGGGCTCGTGGTGGGCATCACCTTAATGCTCGCGCGCAGTCCGAGCGCCCCGAAGTCACAGGCGGTAATGGCGGCATTTGGCGCCGAAAAATATTTGCCTTCGCCGTGTTCGCCCGGCACAATTTTTGTCATCCAATAACAACCGAGGATTATGTCCTGTCGTGGATTTGTTACCACATCGCCACTCCCAGGCTTAAGCACATTTTTGTTTGCGGACATTATTTCACGCGCTTCGCTTTGCGCTTCTTCAGAGAGCGGAATATGCACGGCCATCTGGTCGCCGTCGAAGTCGGCGTTGAAGGCGGGACAGACCAGCGGATGAATCTGAATGGCATTTCCTTCAATGAGTACGGGGCGGAATGCCTGAATACCCTGACGGTGCAAGGTCGGCGCACGGTTGAGAAGCACATGTTTGTCCTTGATAACATCTTCAAGAATCGCCCATACCTCGGGAATCCCTTCTTCAATGAGGCGCCCCGCGCCGCGGATGTTGTAGGCAAGTTCTTTCTCGAGAAGTTTCGCGATGACAAACGGACGAAAGAGCTCGAGCGCCATGTGTTTTGGCAGTCCGCACTGGTCGAGCTTGAGTTCCGGGCCAATGACAATGACCGAGCGGCCGGAGTAATCAACGCGCTTACCGAGCAGGTTCGCGCGGAAGTAGCCCTGCTTGCCTTTAAGATAGTCCGAGAGGGATTTAAGCGGCCGGCGCTGGGACTGGCTCATAGCGCTAAACATGGTATTGCCGTGCCGGATAGAATTATCGATAAGCGCGTCAACCGCTTCCTGCAAAATGCGTTTTTCGTTGCGCAAGATAACATCCGGCGCGTGAATATCCTTGAGCTTTTTGAGACGATTATTGCGGTTGATGACGCGACGATATAAATCATTAATATCCGAAGTCGCGTGCCGTCCCCCCTCAAGAGCAACCATAGGGCGAAGCGCCGGCGGAATCACCGGCAAGCGAACCAAAAACATCCACTCGGGACGAACTCCGGAGTGAAGCATGGCTTTAATGAGCGAGAGACGCTTAGTAAGCTTGCCGCGTTCAACGGCACCCGCGTCTTTTCGTTCCTCCTCAAGACGAGCGCACAATTTTGAGAGATCTAGTTTTTTAAAAAGTTTATAAATAGCTTCGGCCCCAATTTCCGCTTCAAAAAGCGAGCCATATTTAAGCGCAAAGCGATGGTAGGTCATCTCGTCGAGCACCTTGCCTTCCGCGATGCTTTCGATTTCTTGTTTCGCTGTCGTCAGGAGTTCCTTGAGTTTTGCTTTGGATTTTTCGTCCTTTGCCGCCTTCACTTTATTTTTATACTCGGCATCGAGTTCGCGAAGCACGCGGGAGCGCTCCTCGGCTGGAGCTTTGGTCACGATGTAGCCGGCAAAATAGACCACCTTTTCGATATCGGCGGCCGAAGTGCCAAGCAAAAGCGCGATGCGGGAAGGAATGCCGCGCAAAAACCAAATATGAGAAACGGGTGTGGCAAGTTCAATGTGGCCCATCCGTTCACGGCGCACAATGGCACGAGTAACCTCGACACCGCATTTTTCACAAACAATACCCTTGAAGCGAATGCCACGGTACTTGCTGCAGTAACATTCGAAATCTTTTTCCGGACCGAAAATTTTCTCGTCGAAGAGGCCATTCTTTTCCGGCCGTTGGGTGCGGTAATTGATGGTCTCGGGCTTCGTTACCTCCCCGAATGACCACTCCAAAATGTTGTCCGGTGATGCGAGCCGAATCGAGAGCGAATCGAAATCCGCCGTGGTAGAAATGGTTTTCTTTTGGAATTGAGGTGCTGCCATAGTAATTGATTAATGAGGTAAGCTGCCGCGCCGTTTGAGTTCGACCTGAAGTGAGAGACCGCGCAAATGATTAAGAAGCACGCTGAAAGACGCCGGCGTATGCAGATTGCCGATCCGTTCACCTTTCACAATGGCGTCAAAGGCCGCGGAACGCCCGACAATGTCGTCTGATTTTATCGTGAGCATTTCACGAAGCGTGTATGCCGCGCCATAGCCGAGGAGCGCCCAGACTTCCATTTCGCCAAACCGCTGACCACCGGACTGCGCTTTGCCACCGAGAGGCTGTTGCGTGATGAGCGAATACGGACCAATGGAGCGCATGTGAATCTTATCCTCCACCATGTGGTGGAGCTTAAGGATGTACATATAGCCCACAGCGACCTCTTGATCGAATTTTTCTCCCGTGCGGCCGTCATAGAGCCGCGTCTTGCCGTTCTCGCTGCAGCCGCCCTTCTTAAGTTCTTCGCGAATTTCCTCTTCGGTTGCGCCGGCAAAAGGCGGCACAATTGCCTGATAATTAAGCGTGTGTGCCGCAAGCCCCAAGTGCAGCTCGAGAATTTGCCCCAAGTTCATGCGCGAAGGCACACCAAGCGGCGTCAAGATGACATCCACCGGTTCGCCATCTTCCGTATAGGGCATATCCTCGACCGGCAATACTTTTGAAATGACGCCTTTGTTGCCGTGACGGCCCGCGAGCTTATCTCCGACCGAAACATTTCGCAACTGCGCCACTTCAACATGGATCCGTTTAATGATACCGCTTTCAAGTTGGTCTCCTTTTTCTCGAGAGAAAATCTTTACGCCGATTACGCGACCCCTCTCCCCGCCTTCAAGCCGCAAGCTGGTGTCTTTTACATCTTTTGCTTTCTCCCCGAAGATGGAACGCAAGAGCCGCTCTTCCGGCGTGAGCTGTGTCTCGCCCTTGGGGGTCACCTTACCCACAAGAATATCCCCCGGGCGCACCTCCGCGCCGATGCGCACAATGCCATCTTCATCAAGATTTTTAAGTTTTGTTTCGCCGACATTCGGAATATCGTGCGTGGTTACCTCGGGTCCCAGTTTGGTGTCACGAACGCTTACCGAAAATTCTTTTACATGAATGGAAGTAAACTTGCTGTTCTCTACGAGTCGCTGAGAGAGAATGATGGCGTCTTCATAGTTAGCGCCTGACCAACTCATAAACGCGACTCGTACATTTTGTCCGAGCGCCATCTCACCCGCCTCGCTGGTCGAGGTATCCGCCAAAAGCGCCCCTTTTTTTACTTTTTGTCCTACGGACACCGTCGGCCGCTGATGGAAGGCGGAAAAATCATTGGTTCGAGAAAAATTGACGAGTGGATAGCTATTCTTATTTTTTCCTTCTGTCGTAATCGAGCGCGCATCCACATGAGTGACAACCCCCTCTTCTTTAGCGAGCACCAAGCGGCCGGTATCGCGGGCGGCCGATACTTCAATGCCCGTGGCGACCAGTGGCCGTTCGGGAATAATGCACGGCACCGCCTGTTTTTGCATATTCGAACCCATGAGTGCGCGGTTTGCGTCATTGTGTTCGAGGAACGGAATAAGCGAGGTGGCAATTGAAAACGCCTGATTGGTCGCCACATCAATGAAATGGACATCGTTCTTGTGTTCCCGGCCCGGTTCTCCTTTCGTGCGAACCTCAACGAACTCATCGAGAATGGAGCCGTTAGTGTCCACGCGAGTCGCCGCATGAGCGATGTTGTATTTCTCCTCCTCAAAGGCGTTCAGGTAGACAATTTCTTTTGTTACGATACCTTTTTGCACCTTCGCGTACGGGGATTCGATCATGCCGAACTCATTGATGCGCGCATAGGCCGCCAAGTGCAAGATGAGGCCAATGTTCGGGCCTTCCGGCGTGTGTATCGGACAAAGACGACCGTAATGAGATGGATGTACATCGCGCACCTCAAAGCCCGCGCGCTCCCGCGTAAGTCCGCCGGGGCCGAGCGCGGAGAGCGTGCGCATGTGCTCAAGCTCGGAGAGCACATTCTCCTGTTGCATGAACTGCGAAAGCTGGTTGGTGGTGAAAAATTCTTTAATCGAAGCTTGGAGGGGTCGCGGATTAATGAACTGGATGGGGAGTGTCGTCTCCGCGTCAACGGTCGACATGCGGTCTTGGATGTTGCGCTTCATGCGCGACATGCCCACGCGAATGCGCTGTTGCAGAAGCTCGCCGACATAACGGACGCGCCGAAAACCCAAGTGATCAATGTCATCCGGAAGCGCGCCTGGTGTATTGTTGAGTGTGAGGATATAGGAAACAATGGTAGCGACATCATCAAGCGAGAGCGTGCGCCGTTCAAGCTCTTTTTCGTCGAGGCTCTTATTGAAGCGCTGATTGAAACGGTGACGGCCTACCTTTGAGAGGTCATAACGCTCCGCGCTAAAAATAGAGTCAATGAAGTCCTTGGCATTCTCCGGAGTCGCGAGGTCCCCGTTGCGCAATTTTTTATGTATCTCGACATACGCCTCCTCTGCAGTTTTTGCCGGGTCTTTGGCAAGGGTCGCCGTAATGGCCCCCTTTGCCTGGGTGTTACTCGCGAGAAGCGAGAACATGTCCTTATCGAAGCGGGCGCCCAGCACCCGAAACAGTGAGGTAACCGGGAATTTGCGCTTGCGGTCTACCTTGACATAGAGCGCGCCATCGGGCTCAGACTCGATTTCCACCCACGCGCCACGCGCCGGGATAATCTTGGCGCCAAAATAGGGTTTGCCTTTTGATTCGGCCATGGTGAAAAAGACCCCAAACGAGCGCGCGAGCTGGGGCACAATGACCCGTTCAACACCGTTAATGATGAAGGTACCGTGCGAGGTTTGCAGTGGAAAATCGGCAAGAAAAATTTCCTGATCCTTGGTCGTACCCGTCGTTTTATTTTTAAGACGCACCATAACGCGAAGCACCGCGTCATAGGAAAGCATGTGCTCTTTCGCGTAATACTCATCGAACTTCGGCTCGCCGAGCTCGAATTTCGTAAATTCAAGTTCAAACTTTTTCGCGGAATAGTCCTTGATGGGAGAAAATTCTTTAAAAATTTCTTTGAGACCTTCCCGTACGAGCCACGAGAATGAATCGGTCTGTGCTTGTACAAAATTAGGCAGCTCAGTGAGCGGCTCTTTGAAACGACCGAAATATTTTTTTGGCCCCACGCCTTTTGCAAGGGTTGCTTTCTTCATATAAATGTGTTGTTACGCTGACAACAAAAAATAGACAACCTCCCCTTTCTTCTTTTGGGTTGTTTTTTCCCGAACCGTTCCGCTATTAATTTTGTTCGTGCAAGATGGTGCACTCACGCACTTTTTCTGAGTGCATGAGCTTGAAGTTATCCCACCAATAACTTCTACCCGCAGCGGCCGTAACTCAATCTTGCAGAGTAATGAAGCGCTTCCTAGTATACGCCCCGTCAAAACCCTGTCAAGGGCACGGCTGTGGAAATGTCTACCATGAGGATATCTCTATTCCCCCAAGTGACCAACCACCCCGCTGACCATACTAGTAATACGATGTCGAAACCTTTATTGATGAAAGAAGAAGATAGCGCTTGTATACAGCATGCTTAGGGCAAAATATACAAAAACTGCTGAAAAGAACTTGAACATAAAGGGAACCACTCGCGGATTGGAGAGTATCCCCCTAAACCAAGAGAATACAAAAGCTACCCCGACGGTAGAAATGAGCCACCCAACTTCTACAAGTAGTAAGAACAGGAATTGTCCGTATCGGATTTGTTCGCCAAGCACTATTGCTTTGGGAATACAGACCGTAATCCAAAATGTCCACAAAATACCGTTTGCAAGTATCATGAGGGCTATCTTTCCGACTCCAAAATGAACCTTTTCTCCTAAATCCAGACTTTTAGTCTTCCAGAGTTGCATGGCTATCCAAATGAGGATACCTACCCCAACGAACGATAGTGCAGAGAAGAAAGACTGGGGTAAACCAAGTGAAGAAAATACCAGTAAACTGACAAGAGCCACCACTGTTTCAACCAACAATGCCAAAAAAATAATTCGCAAACTTTTAGAAAAACCGGACTGAAGAATCTCGGTAAAAGTCGCGGCCAACACCGGGCCGGGAACAATTCCTCCGATAAGACCCAATACCAAAGCTGTAATAAGTTGTTGAGTCATTTCTTCTTCATGACCCTCTTTTTAAACTCAGATAGGGCTATGATTGTCTTCGTATTTTCTATCCGGTCTACATACACCACTCCATTGAGATGGTCTATTTCGTGCTGGAAAATTCGTGCCCACAGTCCGAGCGCCTTTTCAATAACCTTTTCCCCTTTCTCATTGTAATAGTGGACTGTAATCTCTCTTGCCCGTGGCACCTTTCCTCGCACACCATCAAGACTCAGACACCCCTCCCAACCATCAATTTTATTTTTTGAATACTTTATCATTTTAGGATTCACTATGATAATTGGCCCTCGGTGCTTTAACTTGGGTCTCATTGGAGTTGAACGCGTTTCCATAACTATAAGCTGCAATGCCTTCCCGATCTGGGGCGCGGCAAGGCCAATACCGTGGGCATGGCGCATGGTATAAATCATTCTCTTAATCAAGCTTTTTCCCTTGGCTGTTTTAAGAAATCTAAGCGGAACATTCCTCGCCCTGGATCGTAAAATAGGATTACCAAATTGTGTACGCGCTAACATTTTCATACATTAGTTTACTGTTTGATATTTATATGGGTTGCGTTCACTTTGTTCGCTTGGCCTTCCACTCTTCGATTTTTTTGTGGTGGCCAGAGAGGAGGACTTTTGGGACGCGGTATTTTTTGCCTTTCCATTCGAGCACTTCGGGACGGGTATAGACATCCGAACTCGCGACGCGATTCTCTTCAAGCGACTCGCTCTTGCCGAGAACGCCCGGGGTGTGCCGTGCGACCGCGTCAATGATAAGCATCGCCGGCAGTTCCCCGCCCGTGAGCACAAAGGGGCCCACGGACACTTCTTTCGCTTTTAAAATTTTACGGACGCGAGCATCAACTCCTTCGTAGTGACCGGAGATAATGACGATGTCTCTCACCTGCGCGAGCTTTCGCGCGTCCGTGCTCGTGAATTGCTTTCCAGCCGGGGAAAGAAAGAGGACCCTCGCCTTTTTATTTTTTCGCATTGCCTTTTTAGCCGCTTTAAGTACCGCAGGAGCCTCAAGCACCATGCCGGGGCCGCCGCCATAGGGGCGGCGGTCGACGCGACGCCACTTATCGGGGGTAAAATCGCGCGGATTATAAAAAGACACATTGATCTTTTTATCCCGAATAGCCCGCCCCACGATAGACGAAGCGAGGTAGGACGAAAACGCCTCGGGGAAAAGTGTAATGATGTGGAAATGGATTTTATGCTTCATTAGTCCTTAGTCTATAGCAAAACACCTCCGCACTGTACAGTGCGGAGGTGTTTTGTGTTTTTTTGTTCTACTGAGACGAAAAGGACTACAACTTTAGATCTTCCATCGCCTCATCAACAGTGCGGGTTGCGGAGGGGCCTTTGCCTCCCGCAGGTTCACTTATCTTCAAATTCACCCGAGCGTTATTTTTCATCCCGACGACGCGCAGGAGCGTGCGGAGCGCCTTGGCGGTGTTCCCCGAGCGCCCAATGATTTTGCCCATATCCGCGGCGCTGACATCGAGCGTGAGGAGTACGCCCATTTCATCTACCACGCGGTTGATTTTTACATCCTGCGGATTATCCGCCAACGATTTAACCACATACTCTAAAAATTCCTGATCTGGTTCTGCCATGATGACTAGCGGTTAGCTTATAGCTTTTAGCACCAACGATCTGGTCGGTGCCCCGACTTTCCGTCGGGGCTTCGTTAGCTAAAAACTTAATACATTCATAAACGCATGCAGTGATTCGACGGTAACTGCTACCCTGAGTATAACAAATCGTTAGAACAGGTCTACTTGCACTAGAAATTACGCCACCGGAGGCGTTTCCTCGGCCAGAGCTTGGGCTTTAGCCTCAATGGGGCTCGTTTCTGAGACCGCCACCTCGGGGGCGTCTACCACAACCTCTTTCTTCTCCCCCTCTTTGAGAATCGGGCTTTTACGGGGCAGTTTGTTTATCTTTTTGCCCTCGCGCACGCCATGGGTGATAAGAAGATTGTGCATGGTGTCTGAAACCTGCGCGCCTTGTTTAATCCAGTGGAGAATGCGCTCGCCTTTAAGCTGTACAAAATCATTATGCGGACGGTACGAGCCGAGCATCTCAAGGTATTTGCCCGCCTTCGGACCGCGATGGGAATCAATAACCACAACCCGGAAGGCCGGGTCGTTTTTGCGTCCGATGCGTTGTAATCGGATTTTTAACATGTGGGCGCTATGGTATCAGGGAATGGCGTAAAAGAAAAGAGGCCGCCCGTGAGTGGCCCGTACCACTTTCTTTAGAAAGTAGCGCGAGGTATACTCGAGAATCAATGACAAAAAAACCCCTCCATATTGCCCAAAAGACTCGCCACGAAGAAACGACAAGACTTTTTACGGGAATCATAAGCGTCAACGCGCGGGGGGTCGGCTATGTGCCTGCCGAAGGATTTGAGCAAGATATCGAGATTTCATTTGAAAACCTCAATACCGCGCTTCACGGCGATATCGTTGAGGTAAAAATGCTGGGGAAAGCGCCCCCCCGAGGAACACGCCCAGGAACGGCGCCAAAGGGAGCCCGTTTTGCCGGACGGGTCCTCCGCGTTGTCGAGCGCGCTAAAGTAGAGTTTGTCGGTACACTCGAAGAAGAGCGCGGGGCGTGGTTTTTAAAACCCGATGACCGGCGCATGTATGTTGATATTCTCATTAGAAAGCCCTCGGAACCACTCCAAAATAACACTAAGGCGCTCGTCGCCCTCACCCATTGGACGGATCCACAAAAAAATCCTGAGGGCGAAATAAAAGAAATTATCGGACAAAAAGGAGAACACAATGTCGAGATGCACGCGATCATCCTTGCGCACGGGTTCGCCACGGCGTTTCCTTCAGAGGTGCTTGCCGAGGCGCATGCGCTTGAAAAACAGCGCACAATACCTCAAGCGGAAATTGCCCGCCGGCGCGATTTCCGCACTGTCCCGACTTTTACGATTGACCCCGCTGATGCAAAAGACTTTGATGACGCCCTCTCCGTGCGAGAACTTGAAAACGGCCGCGTGGAAGTGGGTATTCATATTGCCGACCCTTCATTTTATGTGCGGCCAGGGACGGCAATTGAACGGGAGGCACGGAAGCGCGCCACTTCTATTTATCTTGTGGACCGCACCATCCCCATGCTTCCGGAAATTCTTTCAAACGATATCTGTAGCCTTAACGCAGATGAAGATAAACTCACCTTTTCCGCGGTCTTTACACTTGATAGCGCGGCACGCGTAGAGTCGCGCTGGTTTGGAGAAACCGTCATCAATTCAAATAAGCGCTTTACCTATGAGGAGGCGCAGGAAGTACTCGATGCCAGACAAGGTCCCTACGCCGAAGAGCTTCACATATTAAATGAGCTTGCTTTTAAACTGCGTGATAAACGGTTTAAAGAGGGGTCCATCGCCTTCGATCAAGACGAAGTAAAATTTAAACTTGACGCGGCGGGGCGCCCCATTGCCGTTTATAAAAAGGAGCGACTCGATACCAACCTCCTGATTGAAGATTTTATGCTGCTCGCCAACAGCGAAGTTGCCGAGTTCGTGTACAACCACGCAAAAAAGAAGGGCGTGCGAGAGCGGGCGTTCATCTATCGCATCCACGACACACCCAAAGAAGATCGGCTCGCCGAGCTTGAAATATTTCTTAAGGCGATCGGCTATGAACTTCGGAGCGGAAGCAAAGGTCCTGTATCCGCCAAAAACATTAACGCGCTCTTTAAAGAGATCGAAGGGAAACCGGAAGAAAATCTTATTAAGGTGGCCACCATTCGCTCCATGGCCAAGGCCATCTATTCAACAAAAAATATCGGCCATTTTGGTCTTGCGTTTAAATATTATACGCACTTCACCTCCCCGATTCGCCGGTATCCGGATATATTGGTACACCGCATCCTACGGCACCATCTGGGCGGCACCCGTATTCCTGACCACGAGCTCGAGCAATACGAACGACTTGCCATTCACGCTTCCGAGCGAGAAGTCGAGGCAACCGAGGCAGAACGGGAATCGATTAAATACAAACAGATCGAATATATGAAAGAACGGATCGGGCAAACCTTTGCGGGGGTGATTTCCGGTGTTGCAGAATGGGGCGTCTATGTGGAGGAGAGCGAAACAAAAGCTGAAGGACTGGTGCGCCTGCGCGACCTCAAAGACGACTTCTATATGCTCGATAAGAAAAACTATCGCGTGGTTGGCGAAAAAAAGAAAAAAATATTCGCGCTCGGCGATAGCGTGAAGATAAAACTCGTCGCCGCGGATCTTGAAACACGCACAATCGATTGGGCGCTGGTCTGAATTTTTAACAAAAAGAACGGCGGGGCTATGCCCGCCGCCCTGCCTAACCACTACACCGCCGACTCGAAGAGTTTGGGAAATTTCTTCCGCAACGCCGCCTCCACTGCCGCCGGCGCTGCCGTACAGATATGCAAGATGTGACTTCGGTTTCCTCCCAAAACGGTGAGCTCCAATCCCGCGCCTGAGCCGGTAATCGATCCGCGTCGCCCTCCCCGGCTCTGATGGTACTCGCCGGGGATAACCTTGCTGACCCGTTGGTTAGCTTCCAGAAAGTCAACCACCCGTTGCAGTTCCGCCGGGAAAGTGCGGCCTTTCCCGTTCCACTTCCGCTTTCCGCGCCTCTTTGCCATCACCGCCTCCGTTTTGCCTTAGGCAAGTTAAGTTTCTCCGGCACCAGCCGAAGTTTGTCATCTTTGTCGAAGATGGTGAATACGCACCCATTCGTCGGCCGGAAACTTGGCACATAGGGAAAGATGGCAAGCGCCGCTCGCCGCTCCAAATGCTTGAACGACCGCACCACACGCTCATCAGCGTGTACCGAAACGCCGGAAAACAACGCTGTGGCAATTGGGAAATAACTCTTCCCGCCCAAGAACGCTTCGACTGCTTTCCGCTGCCTTTTTGAAAGAAGTGGTCCGCCCTTGCGATCCGGGCGATCTACCACAAGCACGATACGCTGATCAGAGTCGCCCATTAGGAACCCCTTTTATTCTAAGCCGGACATATTCTAACCCCTTTTTTAAAAAACCCAAAAGCGGAGGAACAACTCCCTCCGCCTTGACGCCACCCCCTCTCCCCGCTATCGTAAGGGCATTAGTATTTTCCCACTCTCATGAGCAAACAAATTCTCAGTGTCCTTGTTCTTTTGGTTGTGCTTGGCACAATCGGAGGATTTTTCTATTTTAAAAATGCCGCGCCACAAAAAGTGCACACCGTGGGCGTCATTGAGTGGCTCGATGTTATGGCCCCCACCTACACAGGATTTAAGGAAAAAATGGCAACGCTTGGCTACACGGAAGGAAAAAATATTTCCTACGAATATCGTCAGGCCAATGGAAGCTTCGAGGCGCTTGACCAAGCATCAAAAGAATTCATCGGCAAAAAGGTCGATCTTATTTTCGCAACCGCGCTTGAAGCGGCACTCTCCGCCAAAAAAGAGACCGCGGCCGCGGGCCGCAGTGACCTCCCCATAGTTTTTGCCAACGCCAATAACCCAGATGAGCTTGGACTTATCGCGAGCTTCAAATCCTCCGGTAACAACCTCACCGGAGTGGCAACCGATTTCTCCAATGTCACTGCGAAAAAGCTTGAGTTCTTGCGACAGATAAATCCCGCTATCAAAAAAATCGGCGTTTTTGACGCCAAAATTACGGACCCAGCCGGACAATTCATGCTTGCCGAACTTAAAAAACAAGCCGCGCGGCTTGGCATGGAAGTTATCTCGTTTCCCCTTATGAGCCCTCCTATCGAGGCCTCGACTGCCGAAATGGCACAAGTGGTTGCTGCGATGAAACCTGGTTCCATAGATGCCTATTTCCACTTGCCGGGACCGCTTCTGAATATCCCACCGAACATCCCCTTTAATCTCCAAGTGCAAAATAAATTAAAAGTCCCAGGCGTGTACCTGGTGCCTCAGATGGTCGAGGCGGGCGGCGTCATGAGCTATCAGCACAGCTTTAGCCGAGTCGGCGCACAAGCCGCCATCTATGCTGACAAAATTATGCGTGGCGCGAAACCCTCTGAACTTCCCATAGAGTATCAGGATAAAAACGATCTTGTTATAAATCCAAAAGCTGCACAATCAATCGGCATAACGATACCTCAATCGCTCATCGGCATTGCCGACCAGGTAATTCAATAGGGGCCAAGAGCCTCTTACTTTGCGACAGTAATGGCTTCTTATTTTTATCTGGAACCATTCGCGCGAATGGTTCCACAAACTCATTCTTAAATTCTCAAGAATTTAAGAATGAGTTTGTGCGACTTTATTTTGCGACTACAACCGCTTCCTCAAAAACGACGGGTGGTCGGATCCTCTGAAACCAGAAAAGCAAACCCGTCTGTCAAGCGGGGTTTAACATAGAGACAGATTGTTCCATCAACGCGCAAGAGTTTGGTTTTCCAGCCCCCTTCGGTGAGATACTTATTTGTTATTGATAGGTTGTCCGAAAGTAAGTGCAGAAGTGCGGTCTTTCGTAATGTTCTAAATCTACCTGACGGCACCAGTGGGGTTCTTTCCCCGTAACGCGCAACAAAATCCCTTAGCTTCATCCATGACAATAGGTGTGAACCAAGCCTTAAATGGCAAACCCCTTTCTCACACTTCCCTCGTGCCAAGAAAACATGTTTCCATTTTTCAAAATCTTTTTTTGGATTAGAGGCAACGAAAATAACTCCTGATAGAGCAAAAATCCTGTTAGGACCTTGATGCGCTTTTCGTGGAGCTTTATAGTCTCGGATTTCGTATTTCAAGGCAAAAGGCAAAACCCCAGGTAAAAAATTTCGTGGAAATAATTGGAATGTCCACCACGGCTTTTCTTCTGTAGAAGCATCCGCGGGACCGCGCGAAAAGAGTTTGGGAATCTTAAATCCTCTTCGGATAAGGCTAGAATGAAACTTCTCTATGTTTTGTGACTCAAAACCGTACCCAAAAGGCGCCGGATTTTTTCTAAATGTATCATGATAGTCAGATTTCCCCTGCTGGTAGGTTTTCTTATTTTCTACCCATGAAAACTCAATGTACTCAGAACCGAGATACACAAAGCCATTCCGGAGTCCTGGTGGATGACGAACGGTTCTTTTCCCTACCACAAACCCCGCTTTTTTATACAAGCGCAAGTGGTCTTCAACTTTTTTCGCTTTTATAAACGAGTAAATGTGTTCGAGTTGGATCATTTATTTTGCAACTACAACCGCTTCTTCAAAAGCGACGGAGAGGAGTTTTGAGATGCCGTCGCCACCCATGGTGACGCCATAGAGAATCCCCGCGCGGCTCATGGTCTCGCGATTGTGGGAAATGAGAATAAGCTGCGATTTCTTAGCAAGGTTTTCAATCATATCGCCGTAGCGTTTTGAGTTTGCCTCATCAAGCGCCGCGTCCGTTTCGTCGAGAATGATGAAGGGCGGCGGATTCACCTGCGACATCGCGAAGAGGAGTGCAATGGAGGTAAGCGCGCGCTCGCCGCCCGAGAGCATTTGAAGGCCCTTGATCCGTTTGTGCGGCAGGTGCACGGCAATATCGATTCCCTCTTCACTCTCTTCAGACTCCGATAGGTCACCCTCTTCAAGGTCTTCAAGTGATGTATCCGAACGCCGGCGGCGTGGCGGCGCTTTCATGACGGAAAGCGAGGCAGAGCCACCGCCAAACATAAGCTCAAAAAACTTTGAAAATTCAGTGTTTATTTTTTCCAGCCCTTCTTTAAACTGCGTATCAAGCTTTGCTTCAAGCTCACTGATAAGCTCGGCAAGAGAATCCGCCGAGGCCTCGAGGTCGGCAATCTCCCGACCAAGAAACGCGTCGCGCTCTTCGGCCTCCCGATACTCCTTCATCACCTCATCGCCTGATGAGCCGCCGAACTCTTCAAGCCTAATTTTTATTTTCTCAATTTTCCTCCGCCGCTCATCTTGGACCGCGCGTTTTTCTCTGGCCATCGCTTCTCGCGAAAGCGTATTCCCCTCGGCATCCTGAACGACCACCTGTTCATAAGAAAGAACCTCCTTGCCGGCAAGAACCACCGCCTCGCCAAGCTCGCGCTTGAAATTTTCTTCCTCAAGCGCAAGCGCGCGGCTGGCACCATGAAGCGCGTCGAGTACATTTTGCGCTTTTCCCTGCTCGCTCATAATGCGGAACATGTCGCGCTCTGCCTGCCGCGTCTCATCTTTAGCTTCTTCAATTTCGGCCTGAAGCGCCTTATAGGAGCCGGTAATTTCGTTTTCGCGTTTTTCCGCATCCGTCATTTTTTGATCGAAATCGCGCTTTTTTGCCCTAAGCGAGACGAGGTCATCCTCGGCAATCTCTTGTGGCTGCTTCGATTTGTATTTCGTAAGGAAGGCGCGTAAGCGAAGTGGTATCTCCGTGAGAATAGTGCGTAGTCCTTGAATATCATCTATGTCGCGGGAACGCTCTGCCGTTGCCTCAAGCTCAGAGACGACGGTTTCAAGGTCAGAGACCGGTATAACCGCGGCACTTTTCGCGCCAGGAAGCTTTTGCTGCTTTTCCTCAAACACAATCTGCCCTTCGAGCCGCCCGAGTTCGCGGCTTAGTGTTTCCTTTTCCTTGCGGGCCACAGAAAGCGCTCGTTCGAGCTCGAGGGCGCGCGCGCCCTCCCCCTCGGTGCCGCCAGCTTTTTCAAGTGTAATTTTTGCCTTCGCAAGTTCCCGCTCAAACTTGTTGAGTGCCTCCGTGGGTGCCTTTTTCTCGCGGGCAATCCGCTCGCTATGAAATGTCACATACTCGCGTTCCCGCTTTAGATATTCAAGATACAGCTCGGTAAGATCGCCCCGCATCGTTGCCGCTTTTTCAATTTTTTCCGCTTGTTTTTTGAGAAACGAGAGGTGTGGAGCGATCTCTTTGCGCAACGATTCAACATGGGCAATATTTTCTTTTGTTTTAAGAAGGCGGCGCTCGCTTTCTTCTTTCTTGTAATGGAAAATTTTAAGGCCGAGCGCATCTTCAATCATTTCCCGCCGTTCCTTGAGATTGGCGCTCAAAATCCGGTCGGTCTCGCCCTGTGAAATAATGTGGTGGCCGGTCGCGCCGATATTCGCTGAGGAGAGTAATTCTAAGACATCGCGCAAACGCACCCGCGAGCCGTTGATAGAGTATTCATTCACCCCGTCACGATGCACCACGCGCTCAATCGAAACCTCATCAAAATCAATGTTGAGAAAGCGCTTTCGGTTATCAAACACCACCTTCACCTGCGCACGGTTTGCCCGCGGTGCCGCTTTGCCTCCGTTAAAAATGAGGTCCTCGCCGCGCTTGCCGCGCATCGATTTTATCGACTGCTCGCCGAGACAAAAGCGAAATGCCTCGGCAATATTGCTCTTGCCGGAACCATTGGGGCCGACAACCGCCGTGATAGAACTTCCAAAATAAAGCTCGGTCTTTTTCGCAAATGATTTAAAGCCCGATACCTCGAGCGATTTGAGATACATCGCGTTTGATTATAACAAAAAAGGGCGTCCGTAGACGCCCCTTGTCGCAGTAACCGCTGCGACTCGATTGCCATCACCCACTTAGGTAGCGGAAATAGATGATGCAGAGCACCAGCGCGACGGTCATGCTGACCGCTCCGGAGTTGCTCCACATGACCGTGCGGTCACGGATGAAGAATCCATGGGCCGTGAACCCGCCCTGTATCAGGATGAGGATCGAGAACATGGGGAGCGAGAGTCCCTCGGTGACACCCGTGCTCGCGACTTTCCAGAGCTGTGGCGCCATGAAGAAGAAGTTGATGATTCCAATTCACCGGACGATTTCCGCCCACATGACCTTAAAATCACCCGTTTATTAGACACTCAGTGTCTAATAAGAGTGTCCATGAGTGGTAGACAATAATTACCACCCCCTCGCCGCAAGCGCAGCCTCAGCGGCATCTTGTTCGGCCTCTTGTTTGGATTTTCCCTGCCCTTCGGCAATTTTTTCTGTCCCCAAAAAAACACCGATGACAAATTGTTTGTCGTGGTCAGGCCCGGTTTCCCGCAAGCTTTTATACAGCGGTGTCACGCCACTCTTGTCCTGCGCTTTCTCCTGAAAAAGACTTTTCGGATCTTGCCACAGACGCTTCTCGACGATTTCTTCCGTACGCTTAAAAAGCACACGAGCGATAAACTGCTCAGCCGCCGTATAACCCTGATCAAGATACACGGCGCCAATAAGCGCCTCCAGCGCGTTGGCGATTATAAAAGAACGAGCGCGGCCCGTATCGCGCGCTTCTCCTTTGGAGAGTAAGAGATATCCATCTATGCCAAGCTCCTCCCCCACACCAGCCAGTGAATTGGTGTTCACGAGCGCGGAACGATACGAGGTAAGGTCGCCTTCGGTTTTGTTCGTATATTTATGATATAGAAAATCGGTCACCACAAGCTCAAGTACGGCGTCGCCCAAAAACTCCAGGCGCTCATTATGCGAGATGCCGAACCGTTTGTGCTCGTTTAAGTAGGAACGGTGAACAAAAGCCTGTTTTAAGAGGTCTTTGTCATTGAAAACGACACCGATCGTTTTCTCGAATTCACTAAAATCTTTTTTATTGGAAATCATTATTCAACTGCCTTCTTTTTGCGGCTGCTCTTTCTCTTTGCGGGCGCTTTGGCGGGAGAGGTCGCTCCTTCGCTCTCCTTGCCAAGGGCAAGGAGAAAATTTATCGCCTTGGTGACAACGGGCAGAATATCATCATAAAAATTTAGGTCAAGGATGTCTTGCAGTTTGAACCATTTTGCATCATCAAGACCGCCTTTCTTCTCGAGCGTCAGGTCTTCAAACTTCGACTCGGCAAGAAAGTAAGTTACATGCTTGCGCTTCTTGCCGACTATTGGGTCGTTTGCCACATATTCGTTCTCGCCCAACTTCTGTTTAATGACGATGTCAAGACCCAATTCTTCTTTTATTTCCCGTACCGTACCCTCCTCAACGCTCTCGTTCGCAATATCCGGATTATCCCCCACCTTGCCTTTTGAGAGCGTCCAATGTCCAAATATATCGTGCACGAGCGCGAGATAAATGTCTTCGCCGTTTCTGGCGTAGACGACAGCTCCTCCGAGCTTTTGCCGCGGCATTTGCTCATAGGGAACCTCTTTCGGCTTTTTCCGCTTTGAGATTTCGTTTTTACCCGGCTCGCCTATTTCTTTATACACGGCGCCTAAGACGCCGTTTACAAACCGCCCGCTGTTTTCTCCGCCAAATGTTTTTGCGAGTTCAATCGCCTCGTTAATGGCGACTTTTGCCGGCACTTCGTCGCGATCCGCAAACAAAAGCTCGTATAAGCCAATGCGCAAAATATTGCGGTCCACTATGGAAATCTTATCAATCGGCCACTCGGGAGCCGCCTTCTCAATGATACCATCGAGGTCAGTGCGCTTCTCGAGCACGCTCGTAAGAAGCGATTGTATAAATGAAAAATCTCCCATACCGGGAGCAAACTCCTTGACACACCGGTCAAGGATCTCGGGAAGCTTTGCGTCCTGCCCACCGCTAAAATCCCACTCATAGAGAGTTTGCAAGACTATGCTTCGTGATAAATGGCGATTTGCCATGTAAAAGAACTCAAAAGAACGGTTATGTGGGCTGATAAGCTCACGCCCTCCCAGCAAGACAGATGGGGACCCTTTAGACTTTCGCTTCCTCTTTTCGCGCGAGACTCTGTTTTTTCGCTTTTTTGGTTGCGTGTGCGACCACATCCACCACGAGCTTCCCACGGTATTTGCCACAGACCTCACACATACGATGCCTGAGGTGCATGGCGCTACAATTCTCACACTTCGAAAGCCGCGGCAGAGTGAGCGCGTGGTGTGAGCGGCGATTGCCCGTATGGGCCCGCGTATGTCGCATTCTGACAACCATGGCGAAATAGTAGCAGAACACGGTGCCCTGGGCAAGAGCTGGCAGAATAGAAAAACGAACAAGGGCGCCGCAAAAGCGGCGCCCTGCACTAATCTTGGTCGAGGTTACTTGCCGGTAATCTCGTTGGTACTTCGCCTGAAGAAGGCTCCTACGGGGCGTGGGACCCCCAGCGGATCGTCTTCCTCGTCGGGTTCGAGGGGTGGCTCTTTTAGAAGTAGCTCGGCCAATGTTGGCCGCGTTGTTTTTCCGTTCATCCGTTTAGCTCCCAGTTTTTTACGATCATTACCCACGATGCTTCTCCGTAACTGAACCTTCACCACCCTATCACGAGCGGGGACTTGATGCAATTCCCAAGAAACTGCGACGGTGAATAGCGCAGGGACCGTGTTTGCGGAGGCGAGTATAGTGCCCGCGCGTACCATATCCTTTATGGATTTCAAAATCATATCCCGGATATTTTTTTGCCAGCTGGCGCATTTTTCGATCGCGCAGTACCTTCGCGGCAATAGAAGCGAGTGAAATCACCGGCTCAAGCTGGTCACCACGGATTATTGTTTTTTGAAAATAAAAAACTCCAGGAGCTTTCAGCGAACCGTCAAGAAGTACCAATGTCTCAAGGGGGTCAGCGTCAAGCTGTCGTAGCGCGCGAGAAAGTGCCGATTGAATCGCGGGCACAATACCATGCCGGTCAATATAGCGTGCGCTTGCAAACGAAACGGCATACGAAAGAATGCCCTCCTGGTGTGCGCGGTGTATTTTTGTAAACCATTCTTCCCGCGCGCGCGGCGTTAATTTTTTGGAGTCCCGTACTCCTTGCCACGGCTCCCAGTCAAACCGGACCGGAATGCACACCGCACCCACCGAAACGGACCCGGCAATTGGCCCCCGCCCAGCCTCATCAATGCCGATAACATATTTAATCCGCGGCATGCTTTTAGTATAGCTGTCCTCACCAAACTTATGGACACTGAGTGTCCATAAGTTTTGGTACAACGGATGCCCAGTTTAGCATAGCGCTCACCCTCGTATTACAATGTGGTCTATGGGTCCTTCCTTTATTCCACTCCATAACCGCTCCCATTACAGTCTCCTCGCGGCACTTCCTAAAATTCCCGATTTGGTGCGCGCGGCGGCGGCCGCGGAAATGCCGGCACTCGCGCTCACCGACCTCGACAATCTCTATGGCGCCATCGAATTTTACAAAGAATGTAAAAATATCGGGATTAAGCCGATCATCGGCACCGACCTCGCCATTGGAGAGGAAAAGCCTCAGGCGCGCGTTATACTCCTTGCAAAAAATGAGCACGGCTATCGCAATCTTCTCTCGCTCGTAACAGGGGCCCACCTTGGAAGCCCGGGCGCGCCGCGTATTACTCGCGAACTCTTAGCGACTCATACCGAGGGACTCTTGGCTCTGCTCCCCTGCCGTGAGGCACAAACCACGAGATCCCTTCAAGCGCGACACGCGGCGGAGGCACTCACGCATGCACAGTGGTATGTCCAAACATTTGGTAAAGACAATATCTTCCTTGAAATCACACATCATCCGGAAATTCCCGGCCACAATGAACTCAAGTCGCAGATTATTAAACTTGGGAGCGACAGCGGCATACCGCTCGTTGCAGGACAGGAAACATGTTATATACGAACCGCAGACCGGCAAGCCTATGAGGTGCTCCGCAAAATCCAAGGCACCGCCACGGAAGATTTTGACAGCCCCAAAGAGGATTTTTCCTTTATCGATGGCGATACCGCCAAGCGTTACTTTAAAGACACGCCTGAAGCGGTAGTGAATACCGGGAAGATTGCAGAGGCATGCGTGCTCACCCTGACGCTCGGCGCATGGGTCTTTCCCAACCTCCACCTTGCGGGGGGCACGACGCCGGATTCGGAGCTTCGCCGTCTTGTCTACGAGGGTCTCGCGCGGCGCAGAATGGAAGAAAGCGAGGAAATCAAAGCGCGCCTCTCCTACGAGCTCGACATCATTACAAAGAAAGGCTATGCACCTTATTTCCTCGTCGTCGCCGATCTCCTAAATTACGCGCACCGTAATAAAATTCTTACGACCATTCGAGGCTCCGTTGCGGGCTCGCTTGTAACCTATCTCGCGGGCATCACCAATGTCGACCCTCTGGCATACAAACTGCCTTTCGAACGATTTTTAAATCCCGAGCGACCTTCACCACCGGATATCGATATGGATTTTGCCGATAATCGCCGCGACGAGATGATTGAGTACACCAAACAAAAATATGGTGCCGATAAGGTTGCGCAAATCGGTACCTTCGGCACGATGATGGCTCGTGCGGCTGTTCGCGATATTGCCCGCGCGCTCGGGCACCCCTACCGCGTGGGAGACGCGATTGCCAAGCTGATTCCCATAGGCTCTCAAGGATTTCCCATGTCGATAGATCGCGCTATGAAGATTACGCCGGAGCTCTCGGAGCTGTACAAAAACGATGCCGTATCACACGAAGTCATAGACCTCGCGAAAAAAATCGAGGGTAATGTTCGCCACATCTCTGTTCACGCCGCGGGCGTCGTGATAGCTCCCACGCCACTTACCGAGTATGTCCCCATTCAGCTCGACCCCAAGGGCGGCAAAATGATCACCCAATATGACATGCACGCGGTTGAGGACGCGGGTCTTTTAAAATTTGACTTCCTCGGTATTAAAAATCTTGCGATTCTGTCCGATGCAGTTGAGCGCGCGAAGCAGTTTCATGGCGCCACTATTGACATTGAAAACATCCCGCTCGATGATGTGCCAACCTTCGCGCTTCTTGCCAAGGGGGAAACGGCCGGACTCTTTCAACTTAACGGCTCAGGCATGACCCGCTTTCTCAAAGAACTCAAGCCAACCACGATTCACGATATTAATGCCATGGTGGCGCTGTACCGCCCGGGTCCCATGGAAACGATTCCGCAGTATATCGAGCGCAAGCACAATCCGCGACTCGTCCAGTATCTCGACCCGCGCATGAAAGACATCCTCGCCGATTCCTACGGCGTCATTACCTACCAGGACGATGTGCTTCTCATTGCGATACGGCTCGGCGGCTACAGCTGGAAAGATGTCGACGCGCTTCGCAAAGCAATGGGTAAAAAAATACCCGTGGAAATGGAAGCACAAAAAGAAAAGTTAAAAAGGGGATTTATCGCAAACGGCGTGTCGGTACAAAACGCCGAGAAGCTCTGGCGGCTCATAGAGCCCTTCGCCGCCTACGGTTTTAACAAAGCCCACGCCGCAAGTTATGGCAAGGTCGCGTATCAAACCGCCTACATGAAAGCCAATTTCCCCGTCGAATATATGGCGGCACTTCTCACGGCCGATGCTGGCGAGGTGGAAAAAATTGCCGAGAGTGTCGCCGAATGTAAGCGCATGGGTATCCCCGTGCTCCCGCCTGATGTAAACGAGAGTTTCTCCGATTTCACCGTCGTGCCTGTTTCCGGTGGGTCGTGGAAAATCCGCTTTGGGCTTTCTTCCATTAAAAACTTTGGCGAGGGCGTGGGCCGCCACCTCATTGAGGAGCGAGAGAAAAACGGCCACTTCGCCTCGCTCGCGAATCTTCTTGAGCGCGTTCAGGACAAAAATCTCAATAAAAAATCACTTGAATCGCTCATCAAATGCGGAGCACTCGACAGTCTTCCGGGCGCCGTCGACCGCGCCACCATGCTTCATAATCTCGACGCGCTTCTTTCCTATAACCGCGAGCACGGCACCGGAGGCGACCAGTCATCCCTTTTTGGGGAACTTGGTGGCAGTGGCAATACCCTTCGCCTCGAAAAAGCACCGGCGCTTGGGCAAAAAGAATTGCTTGCGTGGGAGAAAGAGCTCCTCGGTCTGTATGTGTCGGGACACCCTCTCGAGGGCTATAAAGAGAAGCTCAAAAAATATGACACAACCGTGGCGCGCGTAAAATCAGAAATGCCAACCGGCATGCCGGCCATAATCGCGGGTATTGTTGAGGAAGTAAAAATGGTGATGACCAAAAGCGGTGACCGCATGGCGTTTGTGCGACTCGCCGACCTTACCGGACCTATCGAAGTAGTTTTCTTCCCGCGCCTTTTTAATGACCATAAACAACTTCTCGTGCCGGAATCGTGCATCGCTGTCAAGGGGCGCATCTCAAATCGAAACGGCGCCGTCTCCCTCGTCGCCGAAGCGGTAAAAATATTGTAATTGGTAAAGGGGGCCAATGTGGCCCCCTTTTCGAAACACGCGCGAACGGATTATAGCTCGAAACCCGACCGCTCTGGTACGCTCGGCTCGCCAACTTGAGGCTGACCCAGGCCGTCGCCGCTCTGCTCTGGCGGCACTGCTCCATGTTCAATGAAGGAATAGTCCACAAAGCAGTTGCCGCTGCGCACAGGATAGATTTGTGGTTTGTGACCCTCCACCGTCGGTGCGGTAACGATAAAGGGAGCGCAGCCGTTTGACGGTAGAAAGTAGAGGACACGCGTGCCCTCTCCGATATTGACCGTCTCGTGGCTGTACGGAACATTGGCTGTCGCGGCCGGCGCGTATACAGCCGCCTCGCTTTGAAGCGCTTTGGGCGGAAGAAAGACATGCTCGTGGCCGAGCGCGTACGCGACAGCAAGCGCGAGGCCGATGGTGAGCGCGCCGTGAAGCCAGAGAAGTATCTTACGCATGAGCGTGATTCCTTGTGCTGTGATTCTATGTCAATTATAGCATAGATATAGAAAAAACACAAGCCCCTTTGAATCCAGCCTCGGGATGCTAGACTTCCCTTTAGGAGGACACCATGCACCATATGCACCATGTTCAAATCGGCCACACGGTCTACCCGGGGTTTGCCGCGACACGCGGAGCACCCTCACTCCGCCAGCTCTGCGCCACGGCTCTCGGAGCGTTGGACGAGATTGAGCGGAAGCTGGCCCACGAGCAAGGCACCGCCGGTCCTGTCCCATGGCTTCTAAAGCTTGCGCAAGGACTTGGGCCCGCACTCTGCATAAGCGACAGGAACAGGTTCCCGTCGCCAAAGTTCCCGTTCCACGCCATTCACAATCTCACAAACGAATGGCATGGCGCGGAGCTTACGACCATGGCAGAAATCCGGGGAAACATCCGGGCCATGCTCGAGTTCATGAGGACAACCGCCAAGGCGGGGCGCCACCATAAGCGCAACCTCGAGCGGTGCCGCGATCTCACTGCAAAGTGGCACCGCATCCTGCTTGCGGGTTCAGCCAAACGGTAGGAGGCGCCGCTTTGCTTCCGCCGCTTAGACAAAACCGCCGCTCCGCGCATTTATCGCGCGGGGCGGCGAACTCATTTCGTTTTAAAAAACTGTTATACTAGAGGCAATGGCAGAAGACGCAAAAAAGGACCACCGTGATATCGGACGAGAGCTCGATCTTTTTTCATTCCACGAAACGGCACCGGGCGCTCCTTTTTGGCACCACAATGGCATGGTAATTTTCCGCGAACTTGAAAAATACGCACGAGAAATTAACGACCGCGAGGGCTACGAAGAAATCAACACGCCCATTCTCATCAAGAAAGATGTCTTTGAAAAATCAGGCCACTGGGACTTCTATCGTGACAATATGTTTTGGTTTCAAAATCCCCGCGACGAAAAAGAAGTCTTAGTGCTCAAACCGATGAACTGTCCGGAGAGCACCTATGTGTATAATTCGCGCGTGCGCTCCTACCGTGACTTACCGGTGCGTCTTGCCGAATTTGGGCGGCTTCACCGCAATGAGCTTTCGGGCACTCTCGGCGGGCTCTTTCGCGTGCGGCAGATCACCATGGACGATGCCCATATTTTTGTGCGCCCGGAGACGGCAGAAGTAGAACTCGTGAAAGTGCTTACCATCATCAATGATTTTTATACCCTGCTTGGCTTCTCGCCAACCTACACTCTCGCTACCCAACCCGAAAAAGCCCTCGGTGAACCGAAGCAGTGGGAGCTTGCCGAGGCGGCACTTTCAGGCGCGCTTAAAAAATGTGATATTGCCTTTGAGCTTACCGAGGGCGAGGGAGCTTTTTACGGCCCTAAAATCGAAGTGCATATCCGCGATTCTCAAAATCGCGATTGGCAGATGGGAACAGCCCAGCTTGATCTCGTGATGCTTCCTGAACGCTTCGAACTTTCCTACATCGACGAGCATGGACAAAAACAAATGCCGTGGGTAATTCATCGCGCCATCTTTGGCTCATTCGAACGATTCATTGGCATGTTACTTGAACACACGGGTGGTACACTTCCCCTTTGGCTCTCGCCTATTCAGGCGCGTGTGCTTCCCATTGGCGAAGCACACCACGCCTACGCGCAAAAAGTGTTTGAAACCTTAAAGAAGGTAGGCTTCCGTGCTGATATTGACGCAAGTGCCGAAACTCTCGGCAAAAAAATCCGCGAAGGAAAGACAAAAAAAATCCCCTACCTGCTGGTGATTGGCGATAAAGAAGTTGAAGGAAACATCATTACGGTAGAAACTGCCGAGACAAAAGGGCAACAGATGACCACAGCGTCCCTTACGGCAAAATTGACCGGCGATATAGCGACGCGCCGCTAGATTAACGGGGTAAATTCATCAGCGCTTCTGTCTGCAAAGGGGTGGTGGGTGCCTGCGGCGCCTTTTGTATCTGCTTTCTGCGGGCAAATGAAAGCGCCCGAAGTACGGCCACCGTTATGCCGGTTTTTTGGTTGCCATGCGCCTCGTCAACGCCCGCCGCAAGAAGCTCAATAAAGGTGGCAAGGTCCCCAGGCGCCCAGTCGTGCGTGGCCGTATGGAGTTCTACGTCAATAACACCACTCTCATAAGAGCGCGGTATTGGAGTTGTTTTCATTTCTCTAAGAAGCCGTTCGCGATACAATACATCAAAGATACCAATCACCTCTGCAATAAGGCTAAGCAGTTCGCCGCCGTTTATAGTGAAGATTCGAAGAGCGCTTACGGCGCGCTCGTGCTCACCGCGCACGAGTAAGCGTGCTAAAATTTCCGCCGTCTCCGAAACACCGGCATAAGCCACTTCCGTAAAAGAGACAGGAGCAGCGGAAACAGCTTGGCTATCTTTTTCATGAGGTAGATCACCGGCGATCTCCTCTACCCGTTCAACAGGAAGCAAGAGCCACCCGTCTTCGCGTGGATGTTTTTTCTCCGCTTCGGTAATAACCCGGGTAAGTATCGCGCGGGCGTGCTCCGCGTTCTCTTCTGCCGCGTGTATGATATAAGCAAGAGCCGCGGGCGACGGCAGAGTACGCGCCGTATGCGCCTGTACTTCAAGATCTTTCCGTAGTGATTCGCCGGTGACAAGAACCGGAGGAACCTCAACTTGTTTGAGGGAATAGAAAAAAAGGCGCTGGATCTTCTGAAACAATGCCATCAATTTTTTCCGCCGAAGAATAAACAAGAGATACGAAATAGCTATGCTCCAAAAAATAAGTCCGCCCCACACCATCGTTGGACCAAGGTAGCCATCCGCAAATCCAGTATAGGGGATCTGGCTTAGATACACCGACCCCGAAGGCCCAAGTGCAAGAGACGAAGAGAGGGTTATGGTCGGAGCAAACGGCCCGCCTCCGCCGCCACCAGAGCTTCCGCCAGAACTCCCTCCCGCTCCGCCACCGCTACCACCTCCCACCGGTCCGGGAGGTGCCGGGGGTACGGGAGGAGCAGGTGGTGCCGGCGGCGCTGGGGGTACGGGAGGAGCAGGTGGCGGAGCGGGAGGTG
>ORMF012395965.1_pt1 | contig 79195 bp, 57 predicted proteins | sample 1779871 | NCBI WGS metagenome assembly ORMF01 (sample SAMEA104232316, study PRJEB22302) | groundwater metagenome | biome: forest; feature: aquifer; material: groundwater | place: USA | collected 2011-08-07 | depth 5.4 m | reverse complement strand
TTCCGGAAAAACCACGGCACTAAGAAACCTGCCGCGCCACCCGCTTCACTCCGCCCGCGTCGCCCGTGGCAATCCGAAACTCTCCTGTAGCGGCACAGCCAGCGCCGTTCCCGACTGTTCCACCGCCAGCAACATTTTCAGCAACAGTTCCTGCTGCAACGCCAGAAATTCGTCAGAGTCGGAAGTAGCAATGTACGCGGCCACCTCCACATCCAGCGAATAAGGTCCTACGCCGATGAAACGGACCGGTATATTCCCGGTTTCCACTTTGGGGTGGTCCGTCAGGATCTCGCGAAACGATGCGAGCACTCGCAATAACTGCTCCGAGGTCGTATCCCTTCGCAGGTTGAGCGTCGGGTGAAACCAGATCTTATCCCGTCCGGAAATATTCTCGAGCGCCATGGACGAGAACTGGCCGTTGGGCACGCTAATGATGGTGCGATCCGGCGTGCGGATGCGCGTCGAGCGCAGGCCAATGTGCGTCACCGTTCCTGTGCGGTCGCCGAAGCGGCAGACATCGCCCACCAGAACGGGGCGGTCGCCAATCACCGAGAGTCCGCCGAACAGGTTTTCGATGGTCTTCTGCGCGGCCAGGGCGACGGCCAGTCCTCCCACGCCGATTCCCGCCAGAATCGTTGAAGTGTTGTAGCCCCATACGCTGATGATCGTCAAGATTGCGGCCAGGAATAGGGAGAGTTTCAGGATCTGCCTGATCAGCGGGAGCACGGAAAAACTCATCGCCTGCGCCCGGGGGTCGAGACGGGAACCCCAGCGTTCGGCGACGAGGTCAATCACGACCGCGCCCGCCCAGGCGACGACTAAAATAAGGATTAACTCCAACGCTCGCTCGAGGAACAATCGAGACAGCGTAGCCGGCGGCGCGATTTGTATGACACCCCGAATTCCAGCCGCCGCCAAACAGACGCGCACCGGCCCGCGAAACGCTGGCGATTTCACCACCGGCCGCATCGCCGCCACAACCGCTTTCGAAAGCAATCCCGCCACCAACCAGATCACCGGAGCCATCAGAAGGAGTGCGAGCCAGCGCCAGACGGGTGTATCGAAGATCTCAAACGACACCAATGTCTGTGGCAGTTTTTTCTCGAACGGCGTCTCGGTCACAAGCTGGTGCGCCTTGGGGATCAAGGCAATGCTGTCGGCCCAGAAGAGCCAGACGTAGAACCCAGGCTTCAGTTCCACCCGGTCCAGCAGCAGCTCCATCGCCTGATTATCCACTTCGAACGTGTCGAGATGCTCCAGGTTGTCCGAAAAGCCGTCCGAGAGATCTCCCTCCGGATCGCGGCTCAGCGTGGTGATGTCGAACGGGGTATCGTCGAGCAGGTCTTCCAGTTGGCGAGCGAGCTCCGGACCATTTTTCGCTCGGTCCGCCTGAGACATGGTTCGCAAATCGAAATAGCGAAGAGCCTTCGTATAATCGTGCGCGTGGCAAGCTTCCAGAAATTGGAAGACCGTTTCTTGCGGCGTGCTCCGGCCCAGTTGATCTTTCATCCCTGGGGCCGGCGCCTGCGCGTGCAATACCCCCGCGAACAGGATGACGGCCAAAAACCTGGGCATACCTGACTCCTTATCCGAAGTTCTACCCGAGCGACAGCGCACTCGAAGAAATCTTAGCACTTTCTTGACGAGCGGGGCGCCGCTGGCCGTAGCACTTCCATTTCGGAATCCGACCCGCCGGCGAATTCCCGCCTCCAACAGAAAAGCCGCCAGTCCGCCGCTACGAATCGAAAGATAGGTTTCCTAGCCCACTCAATTTTCTTGATTTTCCCTGGATATTTAGTAATATTTGTCCCATCGAGCGGGAAACAACAAAAGTCCCAAAATTCCAATGCGGGGGTTCCCATGAAGATCCGCCGGACGATGGTGTTTGTATTGGCAGCGCTGGTTCTCTCGGCGCCGCTTCTCTATTCCCAGGTAACGACTGCGACCATCTCGGGCACGGTGCGCGATTCCACGGGGGCCGTGGTGCCGGGCGCGCAGATCAGCATCCACAACTTTGAGACCGGGAGCAAGAATAGTGTCGCAACGGACAGCCAGGGCCGATTTCTAGTGCCCAATCTGAGCCTGGGACAGTACGAAATCCAAGCGACCTCACCCGGTTTCCAGACGGAAGTCCGCAGTGGAATCCAACTAACGCTGGGGCAGCAAGCGGTGATCAACTTCACTCTGAATCCGGGAGCGGTGACCGAATCGGTCACGGTCCAGGCAGAGGCGCCGCTGGTGGATACCACCACTTCCACCGTAGGTACGCTGGTAAACCGGGAGCAGATCCGGGATCTTCCTCTGAACGGCCGGGATTTCACGCAGTTGGTCTTGCTTCAGCCCGGCGTCGTCCAATACCGGGAGCAAAGCCGCGAGATCAATCGCGGCCAGGGGACCCGCATGTCCATCGCCGGGGCCAGGCCCAACATGGTCACCTACCGGCTGAACGGGCTGGATATCTCCGATGGTTCCGGGTCCACGCCGGGCAGCGCCACGGGACACAGCCTGGGAGTGGACGCCATCCAGGAGTTCCAGGTGCTCACCAACACCTTCGCCGCCGAGTATGGAAAGTCGGCCGGGGGCGTCATCAACGTGGTGCAGAAGGCCGGGACCAACTCGCTCCACGGCGCGCTCTTCGAATACCTTCGGAACTCCAAACTCGATGCCCGGAATTTCTTCGACCAGGCGAAGCCCGCATTCAAACGGAATCAGTTCGGAGCCTCCGCGGGGGGCCCCATCCGCCGCGACAAGACTTTCTTCTTCGGGTCCTATGAAGCGTTGCGCGAGCGGTTAGGACTGACGCAGCCCAGCCTGGTTCCGAGTCTGGCTGCCCGGGGGGGCTTCTTCGGCGACCATAGCGTGACGCCGAGTCCCGCCACCAAACCGTTCATAGACGCCATACCGCTGCCGACGCCGGGAGCTCCCGAATACCCCACCACGGGAGCCGCGTACCGAATTGATTCTTTTTCAACCCAGGCGAACGAAAATTATTTAGTCGGCAAGATCGATCACACGTTTTCCACTTCCGACTCGCTCTCCGGCAGCTACACCTACGACCAGGGAACCACGTTCGGTCCGGCTCCGCGAGGCGGAATCGGCATGTTCACTGCCGACGGCCGCAGTCGCGCCCAATACGTCACCTTGCGCGAGACCCATAGCTTTACGCCTTCTCTCCTGAATTCCTTCAACATGGGTTTCAATCGAAGCTATGAGGTTGCGGCTCACTCCCAGATCGGCGGTCCCAGCCCGGCAAACCTGAACTGGATTCCGGGGAAGACCAACTGGCAATCCCTGGAAGTCGGCGGAATTGATCGAATCGAGTACAATTTTGTCGATAAGCGGTCCGATACCGCTATGACGTTGAACACCTGGCAACTCTCCGACAACCTCACCGTGATCCGCGGACGCCATTCCTTCAAGATGGGTTTTGAGGCGTATCGTTTCTTCTTCCGCTACGAGACCGAAGGCCGCGCCGGCGGCAGCGGACGCTACGTTTTCCTCACGCTGGAGGATCTCGTGGCCAATAACGTCTCGCCCAGAGGAAGCCTCTATCAGGCGGGCGATCCGGCCTCGCTCGGATTGAAGCCCAGCATTTTCCAGAAGATGTTTGGCATGTTCGTTCAGGACGATATCCGTCTGACGCCGAGGCTGACCGTGAACGCCGGACTGCGATACGAGTTCATCACATTGCCTCAGGACAAACTCCCCATCCAGGGCCATCTGGCACATCTCACCGACCCGCAGTTGACCATCACCAGAAACGTCTGGGGAGAGAACCCTTCGCTGAAGAACTTCGGTCCGCGCGTCGGGTTTGCTTGGGACGTGTTCGGAAACCAGAAGACGGCGGTGCGCGCTGGATTTGGTCTTTATTACGATCCGCTGACCAGTTATTACTTGCTGCCCGTCGTTCAGGGTAACCCGCCCTTCCGGCTGACCCGCACGGTGGACAACGCTCCATTTCCAAATGGCTTCAACGTGCTGATCAATGCACCGCAAAGTTCGGCCCTGTTTGATTTGGGGTCTACGGACTATTCTCCCAATCAACCCTACCGCATCCAATACAACATGGGCGTTCAGCACCAGATTTTGCCGAATACATTGCTGGGAGTTTTTTACGTGGGAGCGCAGGGAGTCCATACGTCGCAGTTCTACCTGAATGCGAATACCAGAACTCCGACGTTCCTCCCGGACGGGCACATCACGTTTTCGACGAGCTCGCCCACCATCAATCCCAAGTTCGGCGTCATTCAGTACCGGCAGTGGGGCGGTCACAGCGGCTATAATTCGTTGCAAATGGTGCTTCAGAAACGGATGAGCGGCGGCTTGCAGTTCCAGGGTTCCTATACCTGGTCGAAGAGCCTTGACAACGGCGACATCTTTTCCTACAGCTCGGAAGGTCTGAGCACGGTTTCGCTGCAAAACATCTATCAGCCCAGCCTCGAACGCGGACTTTCCACCTTTGACGCCCGGCACAACTTCTCGTTGAATACAACCTACAATCTGCCCTCCGGAGCGGATTGGAAACCGTTGCCCAGGACCATCGCCGGGGGGTGGCAAGTGGGGGGAATTCTTACCTTGACCACCGGCCATCCGTTCACTCCGATCGTCGGCTTCGACAATGCCAATATCCGAACCCGCAGCCGGGGAGATCATCTCCGACCCGACCTCGCGCCGGGCCGCGATGCCAATACGATCTACCCTCAGAACGCCGACCACTACTATGATCCCACGGCATTCCTGCTGCCGCGGTCTGGGACCTTGGGGAATCTCGCCCGCGGCACAATTACGGGTCCCGGTTTTGCGGATTTCGACTTGACGCTGAAGAAGAGGTTCGCCTTTTACGAGTCCAAGATCCTGGAGTTCCGGTCCGAGGTATTCAACCTGCTCAACCGGCCCAACTTCCGGATTCCCGAAGAGGAGCAGCGCACGGTTTACAACAACCGTGGTCAACTGGTTCCCGCCGCGGGCCGCTTGACCTCCACCACCAGTTCCGCGCGCCAGATTCAGTTCTCGCTGCGGCTGGAATTCTAGGGCGTTTCTTTTTTTGCTGTAGAAAGACGTCAGGGCATGGCTTCAGAGTCTGTGTGAAAACCCCGAAGGACATACCTCAGCGGCTAAAGCCGCGCTGCAAGGACTGATTCTACGGCACGACTGAAGTCGTGCCCTGACGAAGACTCCGAGTTTTCACACAGACTCTTCAGCCATGCCGATACGACGTGCATTTTCCGAATGGGCTTTAGCCCCTGAGGTATGCTCGACCCGAGCTATTGGATATTCACCGTGACCGTGTTTGACACCTGTCCGTCGACCGTCAGCACCACGTTTGACTCTCCGCTTCCTCTCAAGTTCAAGGTTAACGACACGTTCACCTGGTCGAGCCCGGCGTAGCCGGGTTGCGGCCCGGCATATAGCACGGGCACGCTGGTGCCGTTGATTGTCACATTTACGTTCGCCAGAGAACTGCGATTCCGGATTCCCGTGCCGTATAGCGTCAGATATATGGGCGTGTCGATGCCTAGAACGATGGGAACGGAAACGCAGCCGGAACTGGTGCATTGAAAAACGGGAATGGGCGATTGCAATTGCGGGTTTGGCACCTGAGTTAGGATGGCCGAGGCCGCCGCCACTCCCGTACCGCTCCCGTTGGCGCTGAACAGTCTGGGTGCCACGGTTTGAATCGTAGCCGTCGCCGATAGCGGCGCCGGGCCTCCATTAATCGTAAACGTTGCGGGGCCGGAGGCTGTGCCGTCGGGAATGACAAAGTTGATCTGGCTTGGCGAAACATAAATCAGGGGTGCACTGCGCTGGGTACCCGCCGAGTCGGTTACAGTCAAACTGATGCCTCCGAGAGACGTTGGCAAGGGCTGCGCGCTGGCCTGCGCGGTTGCGGCTGCGAGGTTCGATCCCGGGTTCGATCCATAGATCGAAGCAATCGAGTTCGGGGCCACCGCCGGGCTGGCCGCCGCAGCCGACTGCACCACGAACGCCGCATTCACTCCGTAATAGCGCCCCATCCAGTACGGCAGTATGTAGTCGATGCCAGCGGTCTCGATGGTTCCGGCCCCGCCGGCCCGGAGCAGAAACGGAGTTCGTTGCCACAGGAAATCCGTCGGCGGCCGCAACTGGACGGGGACCGGCTGGCACGCTTCGGAGCCGCAAACCGGAACGACAGCGGTCAAATCTACAATGGGATCCCGCCGGGGCCTCAGCAGCCACTGATCCAGAAACGTCAGTGTATCGCTGTCCCGGGCGGCATCGTTCGCGCCTTCCAGGGCGCGTGCAATCGCATTGAAAAACGCGTTCTGGTGGGGCGCCGTGTGGCTGCGCAAGATATCGTAGGCTGCTCTATAAATCGATTTAACGCTGCTGTTGCCTTCCAGCCGAATTAGATTGTAAAAGCTGATATAGTCCAGATTGTATTTGAAATAGGAATCGTTGCTTTGGACATCCACCGTAATGGGAGCGAACACCGTCGAAGACAGCAGAGCGCGCAGAATATCATAGGGGGTCGAGAACTGGTCCGGATTCACGTGTTGTCCCACCTGCAGGATCGATAACATTTCTTCCGGGCGCGGTACGAACGACGTGCTGGGGCTTCCATCCGGCATTACCACCGTCCAGGCGTGCCCCGTCAGGGTTCGAATCAAACGCGTCGCAAGATCGCTGATCGTATTTTTTACAGCGGGATCGTCCACCATATCGTAGGCGACGCCGAGTCCGAAGATGACGCCCATGTACTGATCCCGTGAAGTATTCCCCACCCAGATGTACCCGGCCGAGCTGTTCGTGTAAATCCCATTGTGCGCTTCTTCTCCCTGAATACCCGCGATGAAAGGTGAATTCACCGGAACCAGGCACCGGGCCAGCAGGTTCGTGCCGGTCACGTCGGCGAGCGATTTGATGCCTGCAATCGCCTTGTTCACATTGATTAACGCGTCGGCCGATTGCGTCACCTTGAACCGGAATGCTTCGGCCGCCAAATAGTGGCCCGTCCAAATGGCCGAGTCTCCGCAACGGGAGTAGCCTACAATCTGATCGCTGCTTGCCGACGCGTAAACTGGATCGAGGATCGTTCCGTACGGATTATGACGGGCCTGAATATTCGCCGAAATTCCAATCGCGTCTTGTTCGCCGGCGTAAGCAAAGGAGCAGACAAGGGTCAAGCTGGACCAAGCGAAAGCCACTGCCAATATCGTCTGGTAGACAACTCTCACTCTATCAGCTCCATTGTTACGAAATGTCACGCCCGAATTCACATTGGCAGTTGGGCAACAGGCCCGGAACGAAGTGCCGTCTGGCTCTGCCGGCGGACAGCGCGGCCATTCCCTCTTCGGGCGCCTCTAGTTCCTCGCTTGGCAAATCCCCGGTTAGCCGTTTTGCGTCGGAAAGCAGCTAGAACACGATGCTGAGTGCAATTGCCACGCCGGGATCTCTAAGGTTGTATAGGTAATACCCGCCGTCATAGTCGTCATAGCCCACATAAACGTCGTCGGTATAGTACCAGTCTTCCGCCCAGCCTTCCGGCCACGGATCAAGCATCATGAACCAATAGCCGCCGTATTGGAAGCGCGGATACCCCCCCAACATGATGGGGCGGCTGCGGATGCGAAACCAATTTTGGGGACCGAAATAGGAATAGAAACGGGCTTGAGGAATGTAGTAGCCGCCATAGCCGCCGCGCTGGTACCAAGTGCGGTGATCGGTCCACCAATTTGAGGAGCGAGCCTGCTGCCAAGACCTTTGCCCCTGCCAACCGCCTCGCTGTAGCCATCCGCGCTGCTGTTGCCACCTGCGTGCCTGTTCCTGGCTGCGTTGCGGGACGGCGTAGCCTCCCCGCCGTTGTTGCCGCTCGCCACGTTGTTGCTGCGGCTCGGGGCTGGCCTGCGGTTGTGGCTGCTGGACAGGTTGCTGCTGGGGGTAGCCTCCATACCGTTGTGGCCGCTCGCCACGTTGTTGCTGCGGCTCGGGGCTGGCCTGCGGTTGCGGCTGCTGGAGAGGTTGCTGCTGCTGGGGGTAGCCTCCATACCGTTGTGGCCGCTCGACACGTTGTTGCTGCGGCTCGGGACTGGCCTGCGGTTGTGGCTGCGGGACAGGTTGTTGCTGCTGGGGGTAGCCTCCATACCGTTGTGGCCGCTCGACACGTTGTTGCTGTGGCTCGGGGCTGGCCTGCGGTTGCGGCTGTTGAGCGCGTTGTTCCTCCTGCTGGGCGCGCCTATCCTGCCGTTGTTGTTGCTGCTCGGCACGTTGTTGCTGTCTTTCCGGGTTGCCCTGCTGTCCGCGTTGCTCCCTGCGTTGCTCCCTTTGGTCTTCTTGCCCGTAAACAGGAGCGATGGTTCCCAAAAGCAAAAACAAAGCTGCTGCCGTCGTTCCTACAACCGCTATAATATGTTTCATCTTGGTACCCCTCTGCCCGTTTGATGCTAAAATCCCCGAAAAGGTGTCTTCGGCACTACCGCTATTCCCCATCCTGCCTCCAGCGGACCCCACGGCCCGCCGCTCCCGTTCGAAAGATAGTCAGTCCCTATCCCTCAGAATACAAGCCAATTCGGTGTTAGAATGTTCGTTATGGCGTGCTCCATGTTGATATTTAGAGCGCCAGTCGCATAGAATTCTACTTTCACCCGGCTGGTTGGATTTCCCTCGTAGGCGTTCAGAGCGCCGGGAAACTCGCTTGAGCCCCCCAGGATGAAGATGGACGAACCGCTCGCCGATCAACGCTCGCTGGCCGCTTCCGCCCCCACCTATTGGCGTGTCGAGGGGAGCCTCTTGAATCTCAGCGCGGTGCGTCCGGTCGCCTTCTTCACCTGGAACGCGCAGAGCTTTTCGGGACGCTGGGCGCGGCGCGGCGGGCTCGGATTGCTGGCGCTCGTACGGCCTCTGTTCTATGCCTTGAATCGCATCTTCGCCACCCGCATCCTTCACCTCGTTCTGCGGGGATACAGCCAGGACCGCTTGGACCTGCTCGGCGAAGAATATTTTTCTTACGTCCTGAAGCCGCTCTTGAAACCGGAGGGTGTCCGCAAGCTCCGCGAGTGGATGGACTCGAACGGCGAGGTCGTGCTGGTCAGCCAGGGACTCGACCACGTCATGCGGCCGCTCGCGAACTTCCTGGGCGTCGATCGGCTCCTTGCCAACCGCATGGAGTTCCGCGATGGCCTCGCCACGGGCCGTCTGCTCGATCCCGTCATCCGTCCCCGAGGCCTGTTTGCAGGTCTGCTGCGCCGTTCGAGCGATGGCCGCATCTCGCCCGAACAGTTCTTGAAGGACATTGGACCGGAAGTCCGCCCGGAGGACGTGAGCGCAGCGATCACACCGGCGCGGCGGACCGTGCACCGGACCGTTCATCCCGTTGTCGTCTTCGATTCAAAGAAACGCGTCGAGCGTCTCTCCGTCCGCGAATCGCTCGCCGGGAAAAGCATCCTCCTCATCGGCGTCACGGGATTCATCGGCAAAGTCTGGCTCATTCATCTGCTCACGGATCTCCCCGAGATCGGAAAAATCTATCTCCTGATCCGGCGGCAGGGACCGCACAGCGCCCTGCGGCGATTTGAAAAAATCGTCGAGGAGTCGCCCGTCTTCGACTCGCTCGCCGAGCGCCACGGCGAGAACCTCCCGCAATGGCTCAGCGAACGGATCGAGGTAATCGAAGGAGACGTCTCGCAGCCCGGCATTGGCATGGACCCGGAAACCAGGTCCCGGATCGCCCGGTCGCTCGACGTGATCGTGAACAGCTCGGGCTTGGTGGATTTCAATCCCGACCTGCGCGATGCGCTGGCGACCAACGTGGATGGAACCGTTCATGTGATCGAGTTCCTCCGGGAATGCCGCCACGCCGCGTTGATGCACCTTTCCACATGCTACGTCGTGGGTTCGCGCGACGGCCGCATCAGCGAGGTGGTGGAGCCGGACTACAACCCAGCTCGCTTCGCGAACTTCAACGCCGAGGCGGAGCGGCAGCGGCTGAAAGAACTGGTCCGGCAGATCGACGAACGCTCAACCAGCGACGAAGTGACCAAGGAGCTGCGGCGGCTGGTGATGAGGATGAGGAAAGGGTCGGGCGGAGAAAAACTGGATGCCGCGGCGCTCGAGAATCAGATTCGCAAGCAGCGCACCCGCTGGCTCCGGAAGCACCTGACGCGCGCCGGTACGCGCCGTGCCCAGCACATGGGATGGCCCAATACATACACTTTCTCGAAGAGCCTCGCCGAATCGCTGATCCATCGCTTCGGGGCCGATCTTCCCATCGCCGTCGTGCGTCCCTCCATCGTCGAATCCTCCACGCACCAGCCCTTCCAGGGATGGAATGAGGGAATCAACACCTCGGCTCCTCTCTCGTACCTGCTGGGAACGTATTTTCGCCAGCTTCCGAGCAACGAGCGGAAATGCCTGGATGTGATCCCGGTGGACCTGGTCTGCCGCGGCATGACGCTGATTGCCGCGGCTCTGGTTCGCCGCTGTCACGAGAAGCTCTATCATCTGGCGACCTCGGCCTCGAACCCTTGCGACATGCGCCGCTCGATTGAGCTGACCTGTCTCGCGCACCGCAAGTATTACCGCGCCCACGGAGGCTTCGAGCACTGGCTGCGTTCCCGTTTCGATACCATTCCGGTCTCGAAGGGCCGTTACAAGAAATTTTCCGCTCCCGTGCAAAAGGCCATTATCCGCGCGCTGAAGCGGACCACCGCGCCGTTGCCGCTGATCCGCGCGCCGCTCGAGCGGGCCGAGCGCAGCTTGATTCGCGTTGAAAAGCTCATCGAGCTTTACGAGCCTTTCATCCTGCTGAACGAACATGTCTTCGAGGCTGGAAACGTTCAACTGCTCTCCGAAGCCCTGGCGCCCGCGGAGAAGGGAGCTTTTGGTTACGATCCCACCACCCTCGACTGGTGGGAGTACTGGATCAACATCCACATCCCGGCGCAGCGCAAATGGTCTTATCCTCTGATCGAAGGACGGCCGCTCGAATCCCGTCCGCCGCGGACCTTTCATCTCCTTGAGGGCGCGGCAGCGGGCGCTGCCGGGAATGTCGCCGGCCGCGAGACCCAGAGACCTCTAGCAACATGGCCATCTTCCTAACCGGCTCCACCGGCTATATCGGTGCCCAGTTGGTTTCCCGCCTGCTGGAGAACCATTCGGAGACTCTCAACCTGCTCGTCCGAGCTAAGAGCCGGCGCGATGCCGAGGAGCGCCTCTGGCGCGCCTGGCAGTTGAATCTCGACTTCCCGCGGTTCCAGGATTTCCTCAAGACGCGCGTTTCTCTGTTTCTCGGCGACCTCACCGATTCCCGCTTCGGACTCGACAATGCCGAATACACTCGCTTGGTAAAATCCACCGGCTCGGTTCTTCATTGTGCCGCCTCGCTCAACAGGAAGTCGGAAAAGGCTTGCTTGAACGTGAATCTGCGCGGGACGCTGGAAGTCGTTCTTCTGGCCTCGCGCGCGCGCGACGATCACGGACTGCGCCGTTTCAGCGAGGTGAGCACGGTTGCCGTCGCCGGCCATCGAAAGGACGAGGTCGTCGAGGAGGACCGCGCCATCGAGTGGGACCGCTCCGACTACGATCCTTATGCCCGCACCAAGAAGTTTGCCGAGCACATGGTTCGCGAGCTGCTGCCGGATGTCCCGCGCACCGTATTCCGCCCCAGCATCGTTCTCGGCGACAGCCACCGCGGCGAAACAACGCAGTTCGATATGGTCAGGACCTTCGTATTGCTCGCGGGCCTGCCGGTGCTGCCGTTCCGTCCCACCGACCGCATCGACATCGTTCCCGTCGACTTTGTGGCCGACTCGATCGTGGCGCTCCATCAGAAGGAGAAAACCAACTTCGAGATTTATCACCTCTCGTCGGGCACGGGCTCCCAGACATTTCGCGAGCTGACCGACAATCTTTCCGCCATCCAAAAGAAGCCCAAGCCACTCTACCTGCCCTCATTGGAGGGACCATTCACGTCGCTCTCGAATCTGATGGCCGCCCGCGGAGGAAGCATCGGGCACATCGGGTGGCTGCTCAAAGTGTTTATTCCCTATTTGGTCTGGAACACCGTCTTCGATAACACCCGCGTCGTCTCGGAGCTGGGCCGCGCGCCCGCGCCATTTTCTCAATACAGTTACCCGCTTCTGAAATTCAGCAAGGAAAATCACTTCACTTTTCCGTATCAAAAATGGCCCGAAGCGGCCGGAGGCTCTGCCGCATGATGGACGAAGTGCTGGAGCTATGGGTCGGCGGCCTCATCGAGCTGGCCGGGTTGAAGTGGAGGCTGAGCGCGGGACGGAACTGGACTCCCGGCGAGAAACTCAAGCTATTGGTCGTAGCCTATAACGGCGCGCGGAATACCGGCGAGGACGTCCGCGTGGAGGAGATCGTGCGGCAGGTGCGCCGGGTTCTTGGCGAAAAAAACCTGGCGCTCACCGTGCCAACGATCGACTTTGATCTGACACGTGGTTATTTTGGAGACGCCGCGCAAGTAAAACTCCCCTATATTTTCCCTCCGTTTCTATCGAGCGAAGTTCCCCGGCACGATGGTGTTATCGCGTGTTTAGGTCCCACATTTTCCGCCACCTTCGCGAGCGCCGTGACCACCTTGATGGTGGGCGCAATGGGAATCGCCTCGGTGCGGAACAAGCTGGCCGTGGCCTACGGAGTGGAAGCGGGACGCATGGACGGCATCCTGACGGCGATGTGCGGCCGTTTTTGCGCGGATTCCCTGGCGATCACGCGGAATGAGAATTCGCGATCCATCCTGCGCGAGCTGGGCGTGCCGACAGAACTCGGGACCGACACGGCCTGGACCTTTGAGCCGCACGGCCCCGAATACGGAAACAAAGCGCTGCGCGACGCCGGATGGGACGGAAAGCGCCCCGTGATCGCCGTCTGTCCCAACAATCCGTTCCGGTGGCCTGTACGAGCTTCCTTGGCGAAGGGGCTGGCGCGGGCGCTCACCGGAGCGTTCCGCGAGAGCCACTATCGCTCCATCTATTTCTACAATTCCGGTCCGAAGGCGCTCGCCAACTACCAAAGATACCTGAACGCTTTTGCAAAGGCCGTGGATGCGTTGCGCCAGCAGCACCAGGTCTTTCCAATCATGGTTGCCATGGAACGGCTGGACGCGGGTTCCTGCGAGGATCTCTCGCGACTCCTGGGAGGGACGCCCGTCTTCACCTCGGCCCAATACGACATGTATCAACTGGTGAGCATCCTGCGCTCTTGCCAATTGATGGTCTCGTCGCGCTTCCACGGGATCGTCACGTCCATGCCGGGCCTTGTGGCGTCGGCCGGTGTTACGATGGATGAGCGCATCCGCAACCTGATGCATGAGCGCGGACAAGCACACTTGCTATTGGAGGCGAACGATCCGGAGCTGGAGCCGAAACTGACGGTGGTCCTCGAAACCCTGTTCCGCGAGCGCGAGGCGGTCCGCGACGCGATCGGACGAACCGTGGTGAAAAATCTCAAGGCGATGGCGCGCATGGGCACGTACTTCGAGGAGCACGTCCAGAAGCGGTATCCTGATTTTCCCATCCGAAGCGGCCTGCGCTCGTGGGAAGAATACCTGCCACCGCTAACCCCCGGCCTCCGGAGCCTCCTCGAGCGCTACGATTCATGAATTTTCTCGAAAACATTTTTCACCGCTGCACCGAGGCCTCGCGTTCCCCCGTCCTCCGCGAGGCGCGCGACGGGAGCTTGGTGGCCGCGACGGGTGGCGAATTGCTGACGCTGGTCGGCGAGGCGCGCGCGTTCGTGCGGAAGAACGGTTTGAAGAAAAGCGACCGCTGCGCGCTGCTCGCTCCCAACAGCATTCGTTGGGCGGCCGTGAATCTGGCGATCATCGCAGAGGGTGGCGTGGCGGTCCCGCTCTACGCACGGCAGGCGCCCTCCGAGCTAGTGGAGATGATGAAGGACTGCTCTCCCTCGTTGATCCTTTGCGGCGATGAAACGCTCCGGGGTGCGATTGCGGCGCAATGGCCCCAGGCTCCTCGCAGTTTCCTGTTCGATGAGATATTTTCGGCCGGAGCCGGAACGGGAAGCGGTGAATCCGCAACGGAGGCTCCGCGCCCGCTGGCAGATGGCGACGCGGTTACGATCATATATACTTCGGGAACGTCGGGCGAAGCCAAGGGTGTGATCCTCACGGTCGGCAATGTGAATTTCATGCTCGGTGCGACGGGCGGACGTCTGGATCTCCTGATGGGGGAAGTGGGCGCGCCGGAGCGCGTTTTTCACTACCTTCCGTTTTGCTTCGCAGCTTCGTGGATTGCCCTGCTGACGTTCCTGTCGCGAAACAGCATCGTCACGGTCTCGACCGATCTGTCGAAGCTGACAGAGGAAATGAAGCTCGCCGCGCCCGACTATTTTCTCAACGTTCCGGCGCTGCTCGAGCGGATGCGCGCCGGGATCGAGGGCCAGTTCCGGAAATGGGGAGGCGTGCGTCAGACCATCTTTGATAAGGGAAGAGAGGCTTGGATGCGCCGCCGCACTGGCCGGCAGAGCTTCGCCGATTCTCTCTGGCTCACCCTCGCCGAAACAATATTTTTCCCGGCGATCAGAAAAAAAATCAGTCCCAACCTCAAGGCGCTGATTTCCGGCTCCGCGCCGCTAGCGATTGAGACGCAACTGTTTTTTCAAATGCTCGGCATTCCGGTATTGCAGGTCTACGGCCTGACGGAAACCACCGCCATCTGCACCATGGATCATCCCGCGCGAATGCAGCCGGGCCGCGTGGGCCCAGCCATTGACGGCATTGAAATGAAGCTGGGTCCCGGCGATGAAGTCCTGGTTCGCGGACCGAATATTTTCGGAGGATATTGGAACCGCCCGCAGGCCGCGAGCGACGCCATGCGTGACGGCTGGTTTCACACGGGCGACCAAGGCGAGGTGGACGGGGCGGGGAATTGGCGCATCACGGGGCGGATCAAAAACCTGATCGTGCTCGGCTCCGGACACAACGTGGCGCCCGAGCCGTTGGAAGAAAAACTCCTCCACAAGATACCGAGCGCGCAGCAAGTGCTAGTCGTCGGAAACGGGCGGGGGTTTCTCTCGGCCATTGTGACCGGAGAGGTCGAGCGGGAAAAAGTCGAGCAAGCGGTCGAGGCCGTCAACTCCGATTCTCCTCATTACAAGCGAATCCGCGCCTTTTCGCTTCACAAAGAACCGTTCACGGTTGACAATGGTCTATTGACGACCAATGGCAAACTAAAGAGAGACCGCATCGCGGAGCGGCTCCGGGATGAGATCGAAAAGCTGTATCGGGAAACCAAGGTTTGACGATTTCATCCGAGCCGCGACAGTTATGGAGCGGTCACTTGTACGTGACCTGGCGTATGAAACATGAAAGAGTTTGACGGCAAAACATTATCATGGCAATTGCTCGACGGTGTCATCGAGCTGGAGCTGCACCGCGAGCGGTGCAACGAAATTGGCTCCCAGACGCTCGAAGATCTGGAGCGTTTCGCCGAGGCGCTGGAGGAGGAAGGGAACAGGGAACAGGGAACAGGGAATAGGGAAGAGACCGCGAGCGCCGTAATCATTCACAGCAGCCTGAGTTCCGGATTTTGCGCCGGGGCCGACCTGCGTGAGCTTTACTATCGCTCGCGGGAAGTAAGCGGGGCCGAGAAAGTCTCGGGCGTCCGCGATTTTCTCACTCGGATCCACCGCGTCCTGAACACGATCGACTCGTCGCCTCTGGTCACCATCGCGGCGGTCCACGGCGTGACGTTCGGCGGAGGGTTTGAACTGGCGCTAGCCTGCGACCTGATCGTCGCCGACAAAATGGCGCGGTTCTGCTTCCCGGAGTTGCGTCTGGGCCTGATCCCCGGCTTCGGCGGAATACCCCGTCTGAAGCGCGATCTCGGCAACGCGGTTGTCCGGGACCTGCTCTTCACCGGTCGCAGCCTGAACGCGACAAAGGCGCTCGCCGTGGGACTAGTTACTCAGGTCGCGGCGGAAGGCGAAGCATTGCGCCTGGCGCGTTCCACCGCCGCACAGGTCAAAAAATTCGACCCACGCACGCGCGCCGCGGCCAAGCGTTTTCTCAAGCCCATCCCCGAGGAAGAACTGCGGCGTGAGATCGACATTTTCTGCGACCTGTTCACGCATCCGGCGGTCGAAGAGGGCCTGCGGAAGTTTGTCGAGTCAAGCGACGCGCTGCCGTATTTGCCTTAGAAGAAGAATCCCTTTATTTATATGTCCACACTCGATCAAACAATTGAAGAAATCCTAGCGCTGGCGGCGACCGCCTTTAAGTTCCCGCGAGAGCAGCTTTCGCCCGACGACGACTTTTTCCAGAGGCTCGGCATCAACAGCCTCCAGGCGTTGGAGCTTCTGACGCGCCTGGAAAATCATTTCAAGGTGGAGCTGCCCGACTACGAATTCCAAGGAGTCACCAACTTCCGTGCGCTCGCCGAGCGCATCCAAGCAAGACTGTGATGCTGGACCTGGACCAATATTCCTCGCTCGGCGAGGCCTTGCGCGACTCGCTTGAACGCTGGTCTCAGGAGACCTGCCTGATCGAAGCCGACCGCGACCGCGAAAACTGCCGTCTGACTTACAACGAATTCAAAAGCGCCGCGCTGCCGCTAACTCGCGCCATACGGGATGCGGGCTTCGCCGCCGGCAGCCGCGCGGCCATCGTCATGAGCAATCAGTCGAAGTGGCTGATCTCGGCCTACGCCGTTTTTCATTCTGGCGGCGTGCTGGTTCCGCTCGATTTCAAGTTGAGCCCGCAGGAACAGCTCGAACTGCTGGCGCACTGTCAGGCGAGCGTGCTGATCGTCGAATACTATTTGTGGCGCGCCATGATGCAGGCGCCGGGCTTCAAGGACCGAAAGGTCAAAACCGTTTTGGTCACCGAAGCGCCCAAGAACGCGGATCTCGCAGGCGCCTGCCGCTGGGAAGAAGCCAAGGGTTCGGGCGACCCGGCATTTGTTCCGAGGCTCAGGGAAGACGCCGCCTGTATCGTCTATTCCTCGGGCACCGGGGGGCGGCCGAAGGGCTGCGTCCTGACGCATGGAAATTATTTGGAACAATTGAAGGCGCTCAGTTCCTTGATTGCGTTGGAGCCGGGCATGCGCTTCCTAAGCATTCTCCCAACGAATCACGCCATTGATTTCATGGGTGGATTCATCTGGCCATTTGTCCGGGGCGCAACCGTGGTGCACTTGCGCACGCTGCGGCCGGAGTTTATCCGCGATGCGTTTACTCGCTACAAGATCGCTTATGTGGCTTTTGTTCCGATGCTTTTGAAAAGCCTGGAGAAGGGATTGCGCGACCGCTTCGCCGCGCTTCCCGGCGGACGCCGCATGGCGCTAAATCGTCTGATCTCGCTCAACCGTTTTCTGACACGCCGCCGGCCGAACCTCGCTTTGAGCCGATTTCTATTGGCGGACATTCATAAGGCCTTCGGTGGAGAATTGCGGGCGCTGGTTGGGGGAGGAGCATTTTCGGAGCCATCCACATTGCAGTTTTTCTACGATCTCGGAATCCAAGTGGTCAACGGCTATGGCCTCACGGAGGCCGGGACCGCCATCACGTTGAGCGATCTGAAGCCGTTCCGCGCCGATACGGTCGGAAAAGCTTTGCCTGGAACTGAAATCAAAATCGCCAACGCCGATTCCGAAGGCGTTGGGGAAGTGGCTGTGCGCGGCAAGACGGTGATGTCGCATTACCTCGACGATCCGGAACTGACCGCGGAGACAATCGTTGACGGTTGGCTTATGACCGGCGACCTGGGCCGGATCGAGGCGAGCGGGCACTTGCAGCTTTTGGGACGTAAGAAGAACATGATCGTAACGGAAGGCGGCAAGAATATTTATCCCGAAGATATCGAAGCTGCCTTCGAGGGTCTGCCGGTGAAGGAGTTCTGCATCTTCGCCGCCAACTACCTATGGCCGCGCAGAGGCTCTGGAGCGATGCTTGCGGAGCAGTTGGTGATGGTGTTGCGATTGAATCCGGGAGATAGTTTTTCCGAGTCTCTTCGCAAGGAACTTGCCGCGCGGAACCAGCGCCTTCCGGATTTCAAGCGGGTGAAGGGCTATCTAATCTGGGATCGGGATTTCCCGCGAACGGCTTCTCTAAAAATCAAGCGCGTGGTTCTTGCCGAAGAGATCGGGAGCCGTCTGGAACGTGCTGCGGTCGTCGAACTGTGAGCTGCTGCATAAGCCGTTTTACCGTATTGTAAGGGCACGGTTTTAACCGTGCCGAACGAGGACCTCAGAAACTGCGGCTTCAGCCGCTGAGGGCCAAGGACGCATCCCGCCCTGCGGGAGGCTAAAGCCCTCCCTTGCCCTCGTTCTATCGGCACGACTGAAGTCGTGCCCTTACGGGGCTCCGTGGAGGATGTGCAACAGCCTCTCGAGAGACGAGTGAGGAGCGACAATTCCGAACGATTCATTCCTGGCCGTGGTCAACCCTGCCGCTGGAAGCGGCAAATGCGGGAAGCTTTTCGGTCCCGCAATCGAGGGTCTGCGGAGGCGCGGCGTGGAAGTGGAAGTGGTTGAGACGCGCTCGGCCGGCGACGCGACCGGAATCGCGCGGGATGCATATCGGCGGGGCATCCGGCGTTTTCTCGCCGTGGGCGGCGACGGCACATCCTACGAAATCGTGAACGGTCTCTTTCCCCTGGCGGAAACGGGAGAGCGTCCGGCACTGGGCTTCCTGCCGCTCGGCACGGGCAACTCGTTCCTGCGCGATTTCACGGAGCACGGCGTGGAGTACTCGACCGAAGCGATTCTGGCGGGGCGGCGTCGTTCCTGCGACGTTTTGCGTATGACGCATCGGGATGGCGTCATCCATTACATCAACCTATTGAGCATGGGTTTTACCGCCGACGTGGCGGCGCTGACCAATCGACGGTTCAAGGGGCTCGGCGAATGGGGATATCTGCTTGCGGTGCTGGTGTGTCTTGCGCGGCTGCGCCGGAGGGCGTTTCCGTTGCGCGCCGATGAAGACACCGAGACGGACCGGCGGCGCTGCTTGTTTCTGACCTTTAACAACAGTAAATTTACCGGGGGCAAGATGATGATCGCGCCTCTAGCCGACACCGGCGACGGTCTGGCCGAGTTCGTCCGCTGGGGTCCCATCGGACGGCTGGGACTGCTGCGCAATCTGCATACGCTGTACGACGGCACGCATCTCAGCCATCCGCTGGCCTCCCGGCGCGGCGTGCGGCGCGTCGACTTCGATCTGGACGGCCCGGTGGACGTCATGGTGGATGGGGAAGTGCTGACGCTCGATTGCCAGAGGCTGGAAGTGCTGCCCGGCTCGCTCGATGTTTACGCCTGAAGAAGCGGCCCAGTGAAGAATTTTTATTACATCGCGCGAAGCATGGTCCTGTGGACGGCGAGCTTCCTCCATTTTTTTATTGGCGGGAGCATTTTGGTCCTCTTAAGCATCCTGATCGATCCCCGCAAAACCGACATCGCGCAGCGGACCTTTGCGCGAAATATCCTGCGGCTGGCGGGAGCGCGGCTGGAGGTGCGCCGCGCGCCTGGATTCGACCCCAAGCGCACCAGCATCTTCATCAGCAATCATGTTAACCTGTTCGACCCGTTTGTGGTTTATTCCTCCATTCCGCAATTTGTGCGGGGATGGGAGTTGGAGGACCACTTTCGCATACCGGTCTACGGGTGGATGATGAAGCGGTTTGGCAACGTTCCGGTCTCGAGCCGCAAAACCGCGGGCGACCTCAAGCGGACGTTGAAGCTCACCAGGGCCTCGCTCGACCAGGGCGTCAGCCTGGTGGTATTTGCCGAAGGCAGCCGGACGCTCGACGGGCGGGTGAAACCGTTTCAAGACGGCATTTTCCGAATGTTGCGCCAGCTTCCCTATCCGATTGTTCCGATGAGCATCGTGGGTTCCTTCGAATTTCACCGCAAGGGGAGCCGCATGCTCCGTCCTTCGAAGATCGTCGTTCATCTCCACGACACCATCGAGACGGAGGGACTGGAAGGCGGCAAGGAGGCGGCGGAGGCCCTTCGCGAGCGGGTGCAAGCGATCGTCGAGGGGCCGGTGGAGGAATCCATGGATGCAGGTAAATCGGGCTGACGGCATTTACCGTCTTAGCGCAAACTCAATGGCCGCAATTCCGTGGTCGGCTTGACTGAATATCCGTCGAGTTCGAGGAAGTTCCCGGCCCGGCAGGGCGGACCGTGAATAGCCGTAGGTGAAACCTACGGAAACGAATTTAAAAAGGTGGTAACGGCCCCGAAGGGGCCGGACAATCGCAGGACATCGGTCAACCCCTTGCGGGGTTGAATCTACCCGCTAGTTCCCTTTTCCGTAGGTTAAAACCTACGGCTATTCACGGTCGGCCCTGCCGGGCCGGGCGCTCACCGAAACATGGTCGATGGCAAAGAGACTTGACCGACGTAAAAACCTGTTGGTGTTCGTACCTATCCGTGTTGCTTCGCCCAAATGCCTGCCGCCAGTTTCTTCAAACGATTCAGGTGCGTGACCTCATAGGCAATCTCGCGCTTTTTCACGGATAGCACCCAGACTTCCTTCGCTGCCATGTTAATGGTGTATGTGATTCGGAACTTGTTGAATTTGACTTTCCACAATTGGTTCATGGTCCCCCGGAGGGGATGTCCGATCAGATGGGGTGCCTGGGAGAGTTTGTGGGCGGTTCCTGCGATCAAAGCTTGCGCGAAGTCTTTCTGAAGCAACTTCAGATCGTCTTGTACATCCTTATGCCAGAAGACCGTGAAGGTCTCTAACGGCGCCGGCGGCTTCTGTTCCATCGAAGCAAATCTTCCGTGCTCCAAGCATCTTTTCGCTTGAAGGTCGCAAGGCGTTTTTCCGCCGCCTCAGCCAACGCCATGTCTTCCATCAGCTCCAATTGCGTCCTCACCAAATCGGAGACGAGGCTGCCGAGGCTCTCGCGCTTCCCTTTGGCAAGCCGCGCAAGCTGCTCGTGCGTTTGCCGGTCAAACGTGACGTTCACACGCGGTAATGTCGTAGGCATAAGTGGAACCCCCACGGTTTGGTGTAACACTAGTGGGTCACCGTTGTCAACTCGATGCCGCCTTAAAACCCTCCATCCTTGCTGGCAAAAACCTTCTGCCCGCCCACGTAGGTGGCGAGCGGCTTCAGGTCGGGGATCTGTTCTTCCGGGACCGTCAGGATGTCTTTTGAAAGAATGACAAAGTCGGCGAGCTTGCCGGTCTCGATCGAGCCTTTCACATTCTCCTCAAACGTCATGTAGGCGTTGTTGACGGTCGAGACGCGCAGGGCCTCTTCGCGGCTGATCTTCTGCGCCGCGCCGATCACGGCGCCGTTCCTCATTTTGCGGGTCACATAAAAGTAGATGTTGAGGAAGGGATTGTCGTCGGCCTCGCCTCCGCCCCAATCGCTTCCGGTGCTGACAATCAATTTGTGGTCGAGCAGCTCGCGCATGGGCACGGCATGATTGGCGCGCTCCGTGCCGTAGGTCTTGATCATTCCCGCTCCGCCGCCGTAAGGCTGAATCTGCGCCGAGATGACCACGCCCAGGCGTGCCATGCGCTCCATCTGATCGGTATGCACCAGCGGGATGTGCTCGACAATCCAGCGCCGCTCGCGGATGGAACTTTCGGCATTGGCCGCTTCGTAAGCGTCGAGCACGGTGTCGAGCGTGGCGTCTCCCATGGTATGGATGGCGGGCCGCCAGCCGTAGTGGTTGGCGGCGATCATCCCCTTCCGCAACTGCTCCGCCGTGATGCGCATCGAGCCGCGCGTCTCGGGCCGGTCGGTGTAAGGCTCCCGCAGGTACGCGTTGTTGGAAACGTCCATCCCAATCTCGCCGAGGCTATCAATGCGTAGCCGGTTAGTCCCGAAACCGGTCCGCACGCCCCAGGGGCTTAGGATTTCATCCAGCTCCGGGATCTCGACGGCCTGGATATCCAATCCCATCGCGATCCGCAGCGTCAGCTTGCCGTCGCGCAGCAGACCCTGATAGGCGCGCATGACCTCGGGATACAGTTCCACTTCGCGAACGCTCGTGAAGCCCCACGAGTGCATCCGGTCCTGAATCTTGCGCAGCATCTCCATCAGCTCCGGCTCGGGAGGGAGCGGAACCGTTTTCCGCGTAGTGGAATCGACGCCGGCGGGACTGTTGAAGTACCCCGTCGGCTCTCCCGAGGCGTCCTTTTGGAACGGATTTCCCGATACGGTTTTCGTCTCCCGAGTGACCCCGGCTGCCTTGAGTGCGAAGGTGTTCAAATAGAGAGCGCCGCGTCCCCGGAACACGGCGATAACGCGGTCGGAGGCGATCTGGTCCAGCTCCTGCTTTGTTGGCCCGCGCTTCTCCGGAAACTTGTTTTCATTCCATCCGCCGGTGGTGGCGATGGCTTCGCCCGGCTTGGCCTTGGCCACCGCTTGCCGCAGCCGGTTCAGCATCTCCGCGAGCGATGGCACGTTGATCATGTCCACGCCGCGGAACTCATCCATGGCGGCGTTATATTGATGCGTGTGATTATCCATCAACCCCGGGATCACGGCGTGTCCCCCAAGATCGACCTTGCGCGTCTTGGGCCCGGCCATGGCTTTGATGGAGGCATTGGTTCCCACGGTCAGGAACCGGTCGCCCTTCACTGCAAACGCTTCCTGAACGCGATTGCCCGCATCCACCGTGATGACCTTGCCATTGAAATAAATTGCGTCGGGCGGCTCGACGGCCGCCTGCTGTCCGAAGGCCGCTCCGGCTGTTATATAAACGCAAACGCTGAGTAGCAATATGATGCGCATTCGTTCGCTCCTAATTAGAACTGGGTTTACGGGAATGAGGATACGCCTGCCACTGTGTCGATTCAAGGTCGAATCCAGGCGCCAGCAAAAACACCAGCTTGCGCCGCATATCGGGCACCTGCTATCGTGAAGACATACCAATTCCGGCCAAGCCCTGGCAACAGGACCATCGCCGGAAAGGGCATTCAACTATGGAACTCGAACAGGTTCTGCGAGAGAAGCGAACTCAAATTCTGAGTATTGCACGGAAGCACGGCGCGCGCAGCGTTCGAATCTTTGGTTCCGTTGCGCGGGGCGAGGCCGATACGACAAGCGACGTGGACTTCCTCGTCGAGATGGAGCCCGGTCGCAGTCTGCTGGACCTGGGCGGCCTGCTAATGGACTTGCGCGGCGCCCTGGGGCGGGATGTGGACGTTGTAACGGAACGCGGCCTCAGACCCCGCATCCGGGAACGCGTGCTAAAAGAGGCTGTTTCTTTGTGAGGGATCCCCGCGAACGGTTGCAGGACATCTTAGAAGCAATCCTTCAGATCGAGCGCTATGCCTCGCGCGGGCGCCAGGCGTTTGAGACAGACGAACTCTTGCAAAATTGGTTTGTCCGTCATCTCCAAATCATTGGGGAGGCGGTTCGAGCCTTACCTGAGGAGGTTCGCGATCGAGCCCCAGAAATACCGTGGTCAAAAATCGTTGGAATGCGCCACATTCTGGTTCACGATTATTTTGAAATCGACGCTCCCGTCGTCTGGGAGGCGATCGAGCGCGATCTCCCGGTCTTGAAAGACAGCATCGCACGTCTCCTTCGGGAAATGCCGGAATAACGCTGCCCAGACAACGGACAATTTTTACCATCTTTGGGCCAATTCCCCCATAGCCCAAGAATGTCCTCCATCCCCAATCAATTGAAAAATTGGCGATTATATTTTTTGAGAAATAGGCATCAAAAATGCAGTAGGATTAGTGATTGGAGGGAGCCATGGATGAAACCGTGCATGTTCCGGCAGGCGCAATATTAGACAGATGGACCGATAAAGAGTGGGACAACGGCGTTCAGATCGACAAGATGGAGGAGCTGACGGGCCTCGCGGTTCGGACGCAGAACAGCCTTTATGAAATCACCATCCTCAACGGGCGCACGGGCGAGGTGATCGTGAAAGGCGGCAAGTTTTTTCCGGAACGGACTCCCACGCGCCTGGCCGGCGCCACGCTGGGCGGATCGTTCCTGAAGATGCGCGGCATCTACACCGGGATGAGAATCGAGTTCTGCCACAACCGCCAGAGGATTATAACTTCTCCGGTGCAAGAGATCGGCGTGATCGTTTGATACGGGAACCGCGTCCGAAACTCAAGTGTGCTTGTGGACGACTACGAATGTAATGTCGTCGGTTTGTCCGTGTCCGCGCGTAAACGCCGCGATGGCGGCCAAGAGCTTTTTTTCCAGAACCTCGCTTCCCGCCGGTCCTTCGCGCTGCATAATCTCCCGCAGTCTGGCTTCGCCGAACATCTCTCCTTCGGGATTTTCCGCCTCCGTCAAACCGTCCGAATAGACCACCAGGATATCGCCGCAGTGGAGTTCGAAGGGGCGGGACTGATACTTGGCGAATGGGAATGCGCCCAGGATCAAACTGTCGGAGACCAGTTCCTCGATTTGCCCTGTGGCTGCTCGGAACAAATAGACGGGATTGTGCCCCGCACTGATGAAGCCTGCCTTGCCGTCCGGCTCCACCAGAAAAAGAAACAGAGTGGCGAACTGGCTGGGCAGGGACTTGTCGCACAGCAGAAGGTTCACGCGATTCAGGGCCTCTTCCGGCCGGTTATGGGCGCGGAATTCGGTGCCGAGTGCGCCTTGCAACAGCGAGCTTAACAGAGCCGCCGGCATCCCTTTGCCGGATACGTCGGCCAGAACGCAGGCCCATCCGCCGGAAGGCAGCGGCAGAAAGTCGTAGAAATCGCCTCCCACAAACCGGGTGGGATGGCTGAAGGCGTGGATGCGGAAATTCTCGAACTCCGGCAGAAAGCGGGGCAGCAGACTGCGCTGCGTTTCCTGCGCCAGCGCCAGGTCCTGATCGATCTTCTTGCGCTCCTCCAGGCCCTTGATCATTTCGAGCTTTTCCAGGACGTTGCCGGCTTGCTCGGCGAGCTTGTGCAGGATCTTCTCGTCGATGCCGGAAAGCGCGTGCATCTTCCGGGTGCTGTCCAGGTAGAGGATTCCCAGCACCTCCGGCTCGTCGGAGCTGAGCGGAATGCCCTGGAGCGGCAGGCAGGCGACGGCCCGCAGGTGCATGGCCAGGATGCTCTCCTGTTTCGCGAAGTCCCCCCCGATTCCCTCCGTCATCACCACCGGAACGCCCTCCTGGGAGACGCGGCGAACCACGCTCTGGCTGGTTCGGAAATCGGACTGCGACAAGAGGGCGCCCTGCGCATCCATGCCCACCTCATAGTGGAACCCCTCCGCTTTTTTCAAGAGGATGAAGCCCCGCTCCGCTCCGCTGATTTCAAGGGCCGATTTCAGAATCTGCTGGAAGGTCAGCTCGGGCGAAAAATTCTTCCCCCAGTAATAGTGAAAATCGAGCACGCAGGAGATTCTTTCCAGATCCGTATAGCCGGAATCGTGCGACGGAAGAATCGTGGCCAGGTTTTGAAGCGACTGCTCGATCTGTTCGCCTTCCCACAAATCCTGCGCCCGGGTCGTTTCCGTGTCGTCCACGGTAAAGAAGAGATCGAGTCCATCCTGGCCCAGCCGAATGCGGTCGCCGTGCTGCAGGCACTGTTGCTGAATCTTCTTCCCGTTTACATACGTCCCGTGGCTGCTCTCCAGGTCGAGAATCGAAAAGCCTTCGTCGCCCCGGATGATCCGGGCGTGGTGCCGCGAGACGCTGTGTTCCGTCAGGCGAAGATCGGTGCCCGAGCTGCGTCCGATCAGCGTCTGATCGGCCGTCAGCAGGTAAACTTCCTGCCGTCCGTTCTCGCCCATCCATCGAAGATAGGGGTTAGGCATCGTTCTATTTTCGGTTGACTGGGAATGTCCCTTCGAAGGTTTCCCATCCGAATCTAGGATGGGATTTTCAATTACGCTACGCAGTAACTCCGCCGCCGATACAATTCCTGAAACAGATCCCCGATTCTAACATTTACGCCTGCAAAGAATACTCCTGTTGAGTCATCTAGTTCAATCCTTTTTTGCGCGTTTTTCACAGCCCGAACAGCAACCCGCCGTTTCGAGCGGGGACAAATTGGCTTGATAGAGAACCTCACTCCCAGCCGCAATGCATCCATGGCGGAGGACCCCGCGAACCGCCGTCGCAACGGAGAAGGGAAGCTCCGTGTCGTGCTGCATGTGATCCCGATGTTTCGGCCGGAGATTGTGGTCACTCCCGGCGGTCCCGCCGTGACGCACTCCAGCGACTTCTCTCTCGTCCGTCACTACTGAACCCGGCTCAAGGTGTGGAAGTCGGAGGATTGAAGCTGGACATCTCCCATGGGAGCGTCAATTTGAAATTTGAGAAGCTCGATCCTGGTGTCGCTCCCGGCATGGACAAAGTGGATCTGCTAACCTTCTATTTCCCGGAAATTTTCTAACACTCACTTCCCCGCCAGCGGGGTGTTTGCGATAATCTTGGTTCTCGATCGAGGATCGTCCTCCATAGTTAAGATATTCCATGGCGAAGGAGACCTCCTCGTCAATTCGCATTCCCAGTGGCCTTAAAGTACGTCACTGGAATTCCGTATCGATGGCGGGGCCAGCAATTAATTTAAGAATAGCCTCATAATCGGGTAGAGTTTTGGTTGGTCGGTTGCGCGGCACACGCTGTGTCTTTCGATTGGGGGATGAATGGGGAATCCGTCCGAGAAAAGAAAAACGCCCACGATCGGCGACCTCCTGAAGCCACACGCCAAGGCTCTGGCGGTTGGACTCATCGCGGTCCTCGGTGAGGGTGCCGTGAACCTCCTGGAACCGTGGCCCTTGAAGATCGTGCTGGATAACGTTCTGAGATCGCGACCCATGCATGGTTGGCTCAACGACAGGATTCTGTCGATCGGCGGCGGAGATAAGCTGGCAATCATCAAGTTTGCCGCGGTCGCCGTGCTTGTGATCGCGGCGATTGGCGCTCTTTGCTCCTATACCGAAAAATACCTTACCACCAGCATTGGCCAGTGGGTAATGCATGATCTGCGGCGAACCGTCTATTTTCATATCCAACGATTGTCTCTCGCTTTCCACGATCAGAGCAGAACCGGGGACCTCATCAGCCGCGTTACGAGCGATATTGACACGCTCCAGTCCTTTATTACCTCGGGCCTGCTGGGAGCCCTGACTGACTGCCTGACGCTGGCGGGCATGGTCGGCGTGATGTTCTACTTGAACTGGCGTTTCACGCTCATTGCGCTCTCCGTGGCGCCGGTGCTTTTTTTTGTGGTCTTTATTTATACCCGCCGCATTAAGAAGGCTGCGCGCGCGGTAAGGAAAAAAGAGGGAGAAATTGTTTCTATTATCCAGGAAGTATTGTCGTCGATCCATGTCGTCAAGGCCTTTGCACGGGAGGACTACGAACAACATCGTCTGGAGGAACAGAGTCTGGAGGGTGTCGAGATAGCCCTGCGGGCACGAAGCCTCAAGGCCAAGCTTTCACCGTTGGTCGAGGTGATCGTGGCCGTCGGAACCGCTTTGGTGCTGTGGTTTGGAGCGCGCATGGTCCTTGACGGCAGCCTCTCGGCGGGCGCGCTGGTGGTCTTCATTCTGTACTTGGGCAAGATGTACAAACCGATGCAGGAGCTTTCAAAAATGACCGACACCTACTCGAAGGCCGCCGTGGGATACGAGCGGATTCGGGAAGTTCTCGATACAGAATTAGAAGCGAAGGATCTGCCGGGCGCCCGTCTGGTTCCTCGCTTTAAAGGAAAGATTGAATTTGAGAAGGTCTGCTTCAGCTACGAACCTGCCAGCCCGGTTCTGAATGATGTGAGCTTTACGGTGGAACCGGGCCAGGTCGCAGCCCTCGTCGGCCCAACGGGAGAAGGCAAGTCCACCATCATCAGCCTGATTCCCCGCTTTTACGAGCCGACTTCAGGAGTGATAAAGATCGACGGCTATGACGTGCGGCAGTTGAAGCGGCAGTCGATTCGCCAGCAGATCAGCTTCGTGCTCCAGGAGACTTTACTCTTCCATGCTCCGGTCTGGCAGAATATCGCCTATGGCAAGCCGGAGGCGAGCCGCGCTGAAATCCTCCGCGCCGCCGAGATTGCCCTGGCACACGAGTTCATCGAGAAAATGCCGGAAGGCTACGACACGATGATCGGTGAGCGCGGCGTTACGCTCTCGGGCGGCCAGCGCCAGCGGATCGCCATCGCCCGCGCCGTGATTCGCGATACTCCCATCCTCATTCTCGATGAGCCGACCTCGGGGCTTGACGCGGAGTCGGAAAAACTGGTGTTCGAAGCATTGGACCGCCTGATGGAGGGCAGAACCGCTATCGTGATTGCACATCGGCTTTCTACCATACGACGAGCCGATATCATCCTGGTGCTGAAGGACGGCGCCATCATCGAAACAGGCAAGCATGAGGATTTGTTAAAAGCCGGCGGGTTGTACGCGGAATTCTATGAGATACAGTTCCGAGGGGACAAGGATGAGCCGGTCAGCAGCCCCCGGGAATCAACTCCCGGAGCGCTGCCATAAAACTGCGGAGAGTGCGATTGCTGCTGTCTTAAAGTTTGTTCAGTTCCGCAATCCTTGATTGGACAACCTTGGTGACCACTTCCACTTCCTGCGGAGAGTAGCCGGCAGCGCGGAAGGCATCGCGAATCTGGTCCGGCGAGAGCTGGGCCAGCAGTTGTCCCATCCACTTGGCGTCGGCGCGAGGAACCTGCTTGCCAATCCAGCGTAATCGAAGCCGCATAATGAATTGAGTCAGGCCGATTGAATACACGAGCGCCGGCCGTGCTGGTGCGTCGAAATCGACATAGTTCGGTGTAACTTTTTTGATAAACTTCGAGTGGCTGAAAACGGCCAGGTTTCCTCTGGACTTCGCGCGGGGCCAGGCGCGTCCCGGCGATCCGAAAGTCGCGCCCAGGTCGCTAACCATGTAGATCTGCTGGGAACCTTCCGAATTGCCGCCGTCATTTTCCTCGTAGACAACGTTATTCTGGTTTTTCAGGTCCCAGTTGTTGATGAGGGCCATCATGACCCTCAATCCGTTCAGCTCCCGTGTGCCAGTAAACGGATTGTGACGCCACTGCCACACTCCGATCTTTTTTCCCTTCGGATCTTTCTTTAACCGGACGTTATGCATCAAACCGCCAGGCTCAACCAAATGCTGGCCGCGATGCAGGTGACGCGGCATGTCTTCGACCCGCAAGTCGGAAAGAAAGTAGTCGTCGTTGGTGAAATAGCCGACTGCCCAGAGCAATCTGGACGCGACCGTTTCGGGACGTGCCTCGTCCCCTAACTTCACCTTCCATTTCACTCCATCCTGATCTCGAATATCGAATTTGGGGTTAGTGCCATCGAGGTCCTCTTTGACAAAGGTAAACGTCGGGCGAGGTTCGCCTTGCTTGCCCCCTGAGCCATAGAGCAGGTTGCGGGAGGCCATGTCGCTGGGATTTCTCCACACCACGGCCGATCCGCTCCCTGTAATGGTTTCCTCCGCCACCGGTATATTGGGTTTTTCTCCAGAGACGCCGGCAACGGGAAAACTCAGGACAACGAGAGCGAGAAGTAACCTATTCCACTGGCACTTTTTCCACATATGAATCCAACTTTCCAAAGACCATTCATCTTAATGCTAGTCAATTGCAACTTGGGTGTCTGTGCAAAAAAGACCACGTCACCCAATCTCGGTCGTGATGAGGGTCTGGCGATCGAACGTTCGCGCCGAGGGGATCCTTCGGCTTTCCGCCAATCATGGCAGGTTCGCGGCCTGCGCAAGGTTTCTTTCGGCGGCGCGACCTGGATGGTGGATATGCTTTTTGATGTCCGGCCAAAATTCGCGGATGACATTGGAAGCCGCATCGGAGGCGAGCGACAGCGCGCCGCTTTGAACGCCAGGCCAAAAGATGCGGTGGCCGTCGGGCTGCCAGGTCCTCGAAACGAGTCCTCCTCCAAATGCTCCGGCTATGCGCCCTAGCGCCACTGTCCTGCCTCCCTGATCGGTGTGCACTATGAGCGTCTGGGCGACAGCGCTCCTAATTCTTGCCAAGGTGTTTATTTGGTCGGAAAGAAAGTACCTCGGATCTTCCCTCCGGAACGTTCCAACGCCAAACGAGATGGTGTTTGCCACAGCGCGCTGACCTATGCTGGAACCGAAGCGATTGCCATAGCCATCCCACCCACGCCCCCATTCCACGGGATGATTTCGAGCTTGGTTGATTCCGGCCGTCACCCCGGATTTCAGAAATGCGGTGGGGCTGTAGGTCCTCTTCAGATAAAGCGTGAATTTGTCTTTCACTGCTAAAGGGCCGAGGGGACTCTCTGCAGAAACTCCCAGTTGGATATTCAACAATGGCGGGTTGGAAGGTTCCTGCGCCCTGAGCGGCAAGACGCACAATCCGCTCCACAATAGAGAACCAAGCAGTAGCTTCGAGCTTAAGAATTTCATTAGTCACCTGTATTCTTCTGAATCACAAATGTCGTTGAGCTCTTTTCGAGAAAAACGGGTTGATCGTTCCCCCTTTTTTCCACGAACCTCGAAAGGCAGGCGGCTATCTCTTTCTTGGCCTATCGCTATTGGCTGGAAGGTTGATTCTGCTGCTTTCGGTCAGAAACTTCCTTGATTCCGGAACGTTGCGCTCCGGCGTAATATCCGTTCCCCGCCAAACCTGGCTGTTAGAGGCAGTACTCTTATAACCTGGATCATTTCGTGTGTCAGTTCAATATAGCTCACGCATTGGGTCAAAGGTGCTCCACCACCCCGGCAGAGCAAAGTGAACGGACTGGGAGCTAAACGCTCGGCGTCCACGCCGCATTCTCCTCCGATTAATTAGGATGAGTAATTCATGGCTAGGCGTATGAGCGCTCCGGAGCTGACGTTCGAATTGCCTAAAGATTATAAAGGCGGTGTAGCGGGGGCTTCTTGACTTGAAGCTTTCCAAACCGTACCTTGTAATTAAAGATAGAGGGGGGGATTCTGCCGTGAAATTGCTGGTACAACCGGGCGACGGTATCTCGGATCTGGTCAAAGGCATTGACGGCGCCAAGAAAAGCATTGAGATATTGATCTTCCGTTTCGATCGCGCTGAAATCGAGCGCGCGCTTGAGAATGCCGCCAAGCGCGGCGTACTGGTGCATGCGCTGATCGCTTACACCAACCGGGGCGGTGAGCAGCATCTGCGAAAATTGGAGACGCGGCTGCTCGCGGCAGGCGTCACCGTTGCGCGGACCAGCGACGATTTGGTGCGTTATCACGGGAAGATGATGATCATTGACCGCCGCGTCCTCTTCTTATTCGCATTCAATTTTACCAACCTGGACATCGAGCACAGCCGCAGCTTCGCCGTCATCACCAAGAACTCCAAGCTGGTCAAAGAAGCAGGCAAACTATTTGAAGCCGACACCAAGCGGCAACCCTACACGGCGGGACTCGCTGCGTTCGTGGTCAGCCCCGCCAACGCACGAAAAGAACTCTCGTCTTTTATCAAGGCAGCCCGGAAGGAACTGCTCATCTATGACCCGAAGATCAGCGATCCGGCGATCATTCGTCTCCTAGAGGAGCGCGGGAAGGCAGGCGTCGAAATCAAGATTATCGGTAAATTAACTCGAAAGAGTGGCACAATTAAGGTATGTTCCCCTCCCATCCGGTTGCACACACGCACGATGGTCCGGGACAAACAGTACGTCTTTATCGGCAGTCAGAGTCTTCGGAAACTGGAACTGGATAAGCGGCGGGAAATCGGCATCATAGTGCGGGACCCTAAAGTTGCGAGCCGTCTGACCGAGACGTTCGAGCACGATTGGAGGCCTCCAGCAACACCGCAGGAGGAGCCACCGGGTGGGAAGGCGGAACCCGCCGGAAAGACAGCAAAGAAAGTGGCGAAAGCTTTTGCCAAAGATATGCCCGCAATGGCGCCGGCTCTGAAACAGATATTTGAAGATGTTATGGGGGATATGAAAGCTGTCGAACTGAATCCAAAAGAAGTGGAAGAGACCGTGAAGGACGCCGTCAAGGAAGCTATCAAAGAAGTCGTCAAGGATGCCATCCTGGATGCCGAAGTGCAAAAAAAGTCGGCGGCGGATCAGAAATAAAAGTTCAACCAGCAACCCGTTGGAGACGGATGAAGAGTGTGTGTGAAAACCTCGATTTGTCGTCAGGGCACGACTTCAGTCGTGCCGTAAAATCAATGCTTGCAATGCGGCTTTAGCCGCTGAGGTACGTCCTTCGGGGTTATCACACACATTCTGAAGCCGTGCCCTGGCGACGCCTTTGCGGTAAACTGAGACACTGCCAAAGAGAGGGAATGGCGGCCAGCATGAAATCACTCTCGCTTTTTTCCGTCGCAACCGGCATCCTCGCTCTTGTTTTGCCAGCCTCTTTCGCACTGAAAGCGCAGGGGGTGCCGGCACAAGAGGGAGTGAACCCCGATGCTCTCATCATGCAGGATTTTGCAAACCGCGTCGCGGAATATGCCAAGCTTCACAAAGCGATCGAGGCGAAGATGCCTGCTCTGAAGCCAACGGATAGCTCGGCGAAACTTACGCATCAGCAGCACGAGTTAGCAGAGAAGATTCGCAAAGCGCGCCGGGGAGCAAAACAGGGCGATATCTTTACTCCCCAAATTCACGCTGAATTCCACCGCCTGATTGCAATCGCAATGCAGGGTCAGAACACCGCACGCATCAAAACGAGCCTGAGGCGCGCCGAGCCTGCTCGCCTGCGCCTCCGGATCAATGCCGCCTATCCTGCGAGTGTTCCACTGCAGTCCACGCCGCCCTCGCTGTTGATGAACCTTCCCAAGCTGCCCGAGGAGGTTGAGTACCGTGTGGTGGGTAATAACTTGGTTCTGTGCGACGCTCATGCCAATCTGATTATTGATTTCATGCCGGGGGCCATGCCGTGACTCTGAATCCATTCCTCCATGTAATCCACGGAGGGCGAATGCGGCGTGCTATTTTCATCCTGCTGGTGGCCGGTCTTGCCCTGGCCCCGTCGGTACTCCCGGCTCAAGCCCGGACATCCGTTTCGACGACGACGGCGTCATGGCAGGGACAAGCTGCGACAAGGCCGCAAGCTCCGTCATCCGAACTGACCTTGCCGCTCAAGCCTAACTCGGTTCGTTTTGCCGTGATCGGCGACAACGGGACCGGTGAGCGAAGCCAGTACGAAGTGGCCGATCAGATGGCGAAGTTTCACGGCAAATTCCCGTTCGACTTCGTGATTATGCTGGGAGACAATATTTATGGGGGTGACACTCCCGCCGATTTTAGACTGAAGTTTGAGCTGCCCTACAAGTCGCTGCTCGACGCGGGCGTGAAGTTCTATGCGTCCCTCGGAAATCACGACAATCCGAACGAACGCCTATACACGCCCTTCAACATGGGTGGAGAACGCTATTACACTTTCAAAAAAGGGAACGTGGGGTTCTTCGCGCTCGACAGCACCTACATGAACCCGGCGCAACTTGCTTGGATCGAGCAGCGCCTTCATGGCGCGGACTCGGGATGGAAGATCTGCTTTTTTCATCATCCTCTGTACTCGGACGCAAAGTATCACGGTCCTGATCCCGACTTGCGCGCGCGGATCGAGCCTCTCTTCGAAAAATACGGAGTCGACGTCGTCTTTTCCGGGCACGACCATGTCTACGAAAGAATCAAACCGCAGCATGGCATCAATTATTTTGTTCTCGGCAACTCCGGGGAATTGCGCCCTCACGATCTCAAATCGTCAGCCGCGACAGCCAAGGGGTTTGACACGGATCAAGGCTTCATGCTCGTCGAGATTGCTGGAGACGAGTTATATTTCCAGACCGTTTCCCGCACTGGCAAAACCGTGGATTCCGCCACGCTGATCAAGCAGCCGGCCAGGTCCGATTTTTCCCCGTTGATTCGCGAAAACCAGATCGCGGTTGAGACTCACTCTCGTATAGTGCCCACTTCAATCCGTGCTTCTTATCCCTTGGCTGCGGCGGCGTGTTCGGCGGCTAAGAATCCAAAGATGGCTCCGCCGCTAAATTGCATCCCACCCTGGTAACCGATCCCCCAGATACGGCTGGTCGTACAGAACGCGCCGCAACAATACAATCCCGGGATCGGCTTTTCCGTCGCATAATGAAGCGCCTGAGCATTCCGATTCGTAACAACAGTGGTCAGCGTCGAAAAGGGGTCCGGCGTGGTCGTCTGCACTCCGTAGAAGGGAGGCTTTTCCAGCGCACCCATCGTCGCCGGATTTCGGTTAAATTCCGGGTCCTTGCGGCGGCTGGCGAATTGGTTGAAGCGAGCGACGGTTTTCTCCAACGCCGGTGCATCGATGTCCAGCTTCCGAGCCAGCTCCGAGAGCGAATTCGCCTGACTCACCCATCCCAAATCCGCGGTGTTGCCGGGCGGCATTCCAGCAAAGGAATACTTCTCCAGTAAGTTTCGGTCGAAAATGAAAAAGTTGGGAAAATTTCGAAACCGATGCCCCTCCCAATCTTCAAAATGATCTACAACCCTCCCGATACCCGAATAGAAAGCCTCGTTATCAAATCGTTCCCCAAACCGGTTGACAATCAAGCTGTGCTGCATAAAGCGCTCGTAGTTCGTCCTCCCCACCAACTTTCCATTAGGAAACGTCTCTCCGGGGACGTTTATCGTTACCATCTTCATCACCAGCGGCTCACTCTGTATCTTGGCCCCTGCGTCAGCCGCCAACATCCAAACGGGACCCCAACCGACCTCCATGCCCAGCCAGGTGTTTCCCATGGCCAGCAGAACCCCTTTGGTGGCTCGGATATTTTCCAATTTCCCGTCCTGATTCACCGAGACTCCGACCACGCGGCCATTCTCTGTCAGCAGTTTTTCGAGCCTGCTCTTGGTTCGTACCTCGACGCCTCGCCGCATCACACCTCGAAACAGGTAAGCCATCCAGCCGTGGCCCCCGTTGCGTTGTTCTTCTTCCTTCCTCACCAACTCCTCAAACTTCGCAGGCCCTAGTCGTTTCTTCCATGCTTCCAACTCGTTTGCCGCCGTGTGGGCGGGTCCCTCATCGGCTAAGGGGGACCGAAATCCTTCCAGTTGCTCCAGGGCTTCTACAAACCCTCGATACCAGAGGCGGATCCGAACTTTGTCCCGCCAAGAGCCCAGCTCCTTTGCGGGAAAAGGTTCGGTCGGCTCGATCCTCCGCCCAGGGACTGCCGCATGCGGAGCCACCGGATCGTAAAACCCCTGGCTGGGTCGCCGTCCCAAACCGAAGGCAATACCCTCTTTATCGTGAAAAAACTCCAGCACCCTCGCGGCATTATCGACGTAGGCTTCCATCAACTCTTGCTGAGCATATCCTCCACTTACAAAGCGCAGGTACGCCAAGCCCTTTTCGCGAGAGTCCTGGATTCCAGCTTCCTTCTGCCACCGATTCATGGGTGCAAACAAGCCCCCTCTGGAGGAGGCCTGCGAGCTCGAGCCGCCGATCTTGTCGGTTTGCTCCAACAGAACCGTTTTCATCCCCTGGTCGTGCCCGGCAATCGCGGCTGAGCAACCGCCGACCCCGGAACCTACACAAATCCAGTCGAACGTAGAATTCCACTCCGTGTTTGTTGCGGAACAACCGGTGCTGGTTCCGGCAACGGCAAGGAGCGCTCCACTCCCTAGCCCTTTCAGGAACTTCCTCCTAGCCTCGAATAATTCGCCGTTCAATTGCGTTTCCTTCCTGAGCTGAAATAGGTCCCGCCTGGTTCGTGAGGTGCTCGCCCCAGCCGAACCCCGGTTGGTTTCTGATTGCCGCGAATCGCGAATGAAATGGAGCCTTCCTCAAAAGACCCTGACACAGTGGAGCAACTTGCAACATTTTTCCGATGGAGCCGTCAGGGCACGGCTTCAGCCGTGCCAATAGAGCCGCCAATCTTCTTGGGCTTTAGCCCCTGAGGTGGCTTTGTCCCTCAGCGGCTAAAGCCGAAGCAATCTGGCATCCGTTGCGGCACGGCTGAAGCCGTGCCCTGACGAACCATTGTTTGGGCGCATGGGCGAATTTTGCAAGTTCCACAATGGTTGTTCGACGCTTAAAAGGCCAACTTCAGACCGAACTGGATCTTTCGTGCATCGCCGCGTGTTCGATCGATAGAGCCCGCAGTGGCTTGCGGCGTGGAGGGGGCGCTGATCTCATTGGCCGTGTAAACCGTTCGGCCTCCCACGGGAATGTTAAAATTCGCCCGGTTCAGGACGTTAAAGAACTCCATCCGGAAGTCCATCCGGCCGCCTTCACCGAGGAATGGGAGAGCGATCTCCTTTATCAAAGAGAAATCCACGTTCGCCTGTCCGGGACCTTGCAGGAAATTCCGGCTCGCCGTACCCAAGAAGCCGGCTGGCTGAATGGAAAACGCAGTCGGGTCAAAATATCGGTTCGGCCCTCCCAGGATGATATCACTCGGTTTGCGGCCGGGAACCAAGTCGGGACGGTCTGCATTCCCTGCTTGCACGCGGGAACGGGAACGGTTTCCACTGAGGTTTGGGCTGAACGGCAAGCCCGACTTTATACTAAAAATGGATCCCATCCGCCAGCCGCCAAGAATCTTTTCGGCCGCCCCTCGCAGTCCAAACGATGGCAATCGGTACAAGGCGTTGACTGTCCAGGAATGGCGGGTATCGAAGTCGGCGGAGCCCTTGTCGACTCTGGGATTGTCAGGGTCTACGCCAATGTTGCTGGTGCCGCCCGACTCCCCTCCTTTCTGGCCTTGCGTGGTATCGAGCGCCTTGCTCCAGGTATAGGAACTCTGCAACTGGAGTCCCTGCCCCAACCGTCTTTGCACACTCACCTGTAAGCCGTTGTACCAGGAATCGCCGGCTGAGGTCTTGAACTCGTTTTCTTCCCAGTTTGGATTGAGACGAGGTTCCGTGCCGAACCAGCACTTCGGCCCGTCGGTCACGTACGTCTGGCCAGCCGGACGGGCAACGCAACTCCCTCCCTGCGGAATTCCCCCCGGAACCGTAGGGTTGCCTTCCTTGCTTTGGTATAGGTTGATGCCCCGAGTGGCGACATAGGCGACGGATGCGGAAATGCTTCCCGGAAGCCGCCGCTCCACGGTCAAGTTGTAGTGAAGCATATGCGGCTGTTGCAGGCGAAAGTCGGCAATCCGGATTCCCTTTCCCACCGATTCCGGAGGAATCACCGGCTTCGGAAATGCGATGGGAACCGCCGCGGTCGCCGTCACAGTGGAGCGGCTGGAAAAAGGAGGGCTCGCGGTAGCGTTGATCTGTGCGGCGCCCGCCATGTTCGCAACATCGTAAAGCAGCGCGAAGCCGCCGCGAACCGCCATTTTGGCATCGCCGTGCGGGTCCCAGGCGAAGCCGAATCTCGGCCCGAAATTCTTGTAGGATCGGCCATTATCAAACAGCGGAGGCGTGACCACGAACGCCGCATCGCGCGTGACATCTTCCAGGTGCGAGCCTCGCCCGGAGTGCTCATTGACCGAGGTGTTGAATTCATACCGCAGGCCCAGGTTCAAAGTGAGTTTGGGGGAAACGCGCCAGTCGTCCTGGATGTAGAATCCGTAGGTATACCACCGATAGTGCCTATAACTGACCGAGCCGGGCGTCACCACCGTGAATTGGCGAGGGATGCCCTGAAGAAAATCTCTCAAATTCGCGAACGAGTAACCCCCGCGCTTCGAGGACGTAGGCTCCACAAACACCTGGTAGCGGTTCGCCAACAGCCCATACTTCACCGTGTGCGAACCCCGAGCCCAAAACAAATCGTTGCTCACCGTGAACAGGTTTTGATTGAACAGAATCCAGGGTGTGTTCGGTCCTAAACCGGTGACTCCGCTGCCGGGCGCAATACTGCCCAGCCCCCATCCGCGCACAAACTCCAGGTTCGGGTCCATGATTGTGGGAGAATCGTACCGCCCGAAGGTCCGGCTAAAAGACAACCGAAACAGACTCAGCAAGGTGGACGAGATGGTGTGATTTTCCGCCAGCGTAATAAACTGCCCGCGGCTGCTGCCGATCCGCGGAAACATCGGCCAATTCTCGGCCGAATCGGTCTGGCCAGTGTCCGAAATGGTGTAGCGGCTGAAGAGGCTGTCTCTTTCTGAAAAGTTGTGGTCCACGCGGAACTGCCCGTAGTCTTCCCGGGTTGGCTGTTTAAAGATGTAGTTGAAGCGACCCACACCGCTGGCCCCGGTGGGATCGGTCGGAAGCGGCTCGGTCGGCAAAGGATAGAGGGCCAAATAAGGTCTAACGCTCGGCGCGATCTGGGGAACGACTACGCCGCCGATGATGGCCCCATCCTGACGAACTGCTGCGGTTGGCGTGGCGAGCACTTTGGTGACGCCTAGCGATTCCCGAGTCCCTTCATAGGTCACAAAGAAGAACGACTTATCCTTGCGGAACGGCCCTCCCAACGATCCGCCGAAATTGTTGCGTCGGAACGGCGGGATTCGCGGATCGCTTTCATGCAGCTTGCGGTCGAAGAAGTTCCGCGCATCCAGCTTGCTGTTGCGAAGGAAATCGAAGAGCGAGCCATGAAACCGGTTGGTCCCGCTCTTGGTGGCAATAGTGATCTGGCTCCCCATCGTCATTCCATATTCGGCGGGGAACGAATTGGTAATGACGCGATATTCCTGGATGCCTTCGACCCCTAACATCGTGCCCGTAATGCTGACACCGGTGAGGCCCTCCGCCGAGGCCATGTTGGCGCCGTCCATCGTCATGTAGTTGGAGCGAATGGGGGCGCCATTGCTGCTGAACACCAAACCCGCGCCGGTGCTGCTGGTCAGGGAGGTTTGTTTGTGTTCCGCAATCCCGGTCTGCAACAGCACCAGCGAGTTGAAGTTGCGGCCGTTCAAGGGCAACTCGGAAACTTTCTGCTGATCCACCAGCCCGCCCAGGCTTCCGCTGGTCGTTTGCACCAAGGGGGCCTCCGCTGTGACCGCCACGGTTTCCGCCGTCGCGCCCACGGACAATGTGAAATTCGCCACCGACTCTTGACCAATCGCGACTTCCAAACCCTGCTGGACTCTGGCCGTAAATGCGGGCGCTTCGGCCTTGACGTCATAAACGCCCGCGGGCAGTGCGGCCAACGTATAGCGACCGTTGCTGCTCGTTTGCGTCGTGCGAATTACGCCGGTTCCCCGATTGGTTGCAGTGACCAAAGCACCTGGAATGACAGCGCCACTGCTATCGCTGACCACGCCCGAGACGGTCCCCACGGGCAACTGAGCGAACAAAACCCAGCCCTGGAGTCCACTCGCAAGAATGGCCCAGGCTATTGCAAGCAGACGTGCTCCTTGCCTTCTATTCTTCGGCATATCGTAGCAGCCCCTTTCTGAAAATCGGCCCGCTTTGTGCCCGCAAATTAACCGCTAGGTGAGAACTCCCGCATATCCTACTCCCGCAAGTCTTAATTCCGCAAGAACATTCTTTTTTCCGTAGTGTCTCAGTTTCCTAGTAGGGACAGGCATTCCTGCCTGTCCCGCTTAGCAGGTACAGGCTAGGGCATTTTCAGGGTTACTGTATAGCTCACATACGGTGTCATCCCGAACGAAGTGAGGGATCTGCACTTCTGCGTTCTTTCCGTGAGCTATACACCAACCCCGAAAAAGCTATAGAAAGCCTGTACCTACGCCGAAGCCGTGGCCCTCCTCAAACTGAGACACTACCCTTTTTCCCAACAGCCTCTGGGTCCTGGTTCTTGGATTAGACGTTCAATATCGGCCCAAACTTCCAGGCGGTCCGGCTCGCATTCTTTGTCTCCTTTCACCCAGCCATTGTGCCATTTAACCCAAGCATCCGATGGCTTCTCGGTCAGGACTCTCATTTTATGCACAATGTTGCCGCGAAATCTCTCGCCGGAAGAAAGGTAGTTGGGGCAGTGATACGCCGATAGTTAGCGATGATATATAAATTTTCCCGAAGTATCTGAAGCTTATCGGATGCGGAACAAAAGACCCAAAATCGTGCAGGGAACTCTGGCAAGAAGAATGCTTATATCCGAAGACAGTCAGCATTGCTAATGGCATTTTGTACATACTGATCTCGGATACAGTCCCTGACTATCGCCCCGATCTTCGTGGCTAAGGGCTAGCGTGGAAGGATTCCAGAAGTTCGAAGTGGCGTTATTTCGACTGTATGCCGGATAGATATAGTGAACTTCGAACTGGCCGTTGGCTCTGTTAACCAGACAGGAAAAAATATGAGTATTCGTCGGATCGCGGAGCATTTTCTTGTTGTCGTTTTAATACTTCTCCTGGACGCTTTGGTGCTGGCCGCCCAGCAAGTGCCGGGCGGGCGGGTGCTTGTTCTGCGGGGAGCTACTGTTATTAATGGCCTCGGAGATCCTCCGATCCTGGATGGAGTAGTGGTAATCGAAGACGGCAAAATCGCTGCCGTGGGCGGCAAGGAGACCGCTTATCCCTCCGATGCCACGGTCATAGATCTTCCAGGGAAGTTCATTATTCCAGGACTGATTGACTCCCATTCTCACTACGAAGAGTGGATGGGGGAAGTGTATCTCAACCACGGCGTCACGACCGCGCTGGCCATCGGAGGTAATTTCGGGAAAAGGAAAGAAGCTTGGCAACAAAGTAATAGCCGGACTCCGAGAATCTTCGACACCGCCGGCGATGCCCGGATCCGCTCCGGCATGAAGGAGGAAGAGGTCCGCGCAATTGTTCGAGAGTGGCTGAAGACCAAACCGGATTTTGCCCGCCTGGACGACTACAATGAGTCCTTTAGCCAGGTATGGCGGTGGGCGGCCGAGGAAATTGGCAATGCGGGACTAATGATCTTCGGCCATACGATGAATGCTCCGGAATCCATCCGCGGCGGGCAGGACGTCGTGGAACACATTTGGGGATTTGTCACTCCCTTGATGTCCGCCAAGGAGTTCGAAGACTTTCAATCCGGGCGCTTCTTGCACTGGAGCCTCTTCTTGAAAGACTCGGCTAAGTTGGATCAGGAAATTCAGGAAGCGATTGCACGCCGTGCATACGTGAATCCTACTTTCGTTTATGAGTTAGGGTCCCTCAGCGCGGCGGCGGCCAGGCAAGAGCAGGAAATTTACCGGTTGTACAGCGACCCGCTTCTGATGGCGTATTATCCGCAGAATATCGCGCAGTCGCTTCTTCAAAAGCAACGTCAGATCCGGAACTTTTCCGGGAAATACGAAAATCTCGTTCTGCTGTCCCGGCTGACGGCGGCGGAGCGAGAAGAGTTTAACGGTGGTTATCGGCTGGCCGGCCAGTTCCTGAAGCGATATGTCCAGGCGGGGGGAAAACTCATGGCCGGCACGGACACGGTCTCGGGAGGTACTCCGGGTTTAGGCTTGCATCACGAGATGGAATTACTCGTCGAGGCTGGGTTGACTCCAATGCAGGCGCTCCAGGCCGCCACGATTTGGTCGGCGGAAATGCTGACGGGAAAGGGAGGGAAGCTGGGACCTCCGAAGATCGGTTTCCTTGGGAAGAATGCTTTTGCCGACTTGGTGATACTTACCGCCAATCCATTGGACGATATTCGCAATACCCAAAGAATCGAACGCGTGATGAAAGGCGGGAATTTTATCAAGTTGGGCTATGACCCGTCGTATTTTAGTTTTTCGCGGCCTCCGCGCAAAATCGCCATGGCTACGCCGGTACCGGAAATCAGCGAAATCACACCCCATACGGTCCTGGAAGGAAGCCCGGATCTTGAGTTGCTCGTTCGAGGAGTGGGTTTCGTAGGGAATTCTGTAGTCCGGGTGGACAATGTTTCCATGCCCACCACCTTCGTCAATCCTCGGGTCATTAAAGCCAAGGTTCCAGCCTCGCTATTCCGAAGTGCCACGCCGAATCCTTATGACGCTCCTGGTCCGGAGCAGCACATTGGAGTTTTTGGAGACCGCACCATGCCTGTCACTGTTTACAACCCCCCGCCTGAAGGGGGGACCTCCAACAGCGTTTCACTGAGGATGCGAGCGAAGTGGATGGGACTGGAAGACACTAACCAGTAATTTGGAGTTGTGGCATCATATCGCCAGTGGTTCCGGGCAGGGACCGACACAACTCAACGGCCGAGGCAGCCGTTCCCAGGGAGGCGGATCTCATGAAGACAAGAGCGTGGCATCTATTGGCGATTGCATTGCTATTGGCGGAGCTAACGGCCAGCGCCCAGCTTACGACGGGCACCATCTCCGGAACGGTCACCGATTCTTCAGGTGCTGCCGCGCCGGGGGCTGCGATCACGGTAAAGAACGCGGATACCGGAATCACACGCAGCACGGTGACGGGCCCGAGGGGACGGTATGAAGTCACCAATCTCGCAGTCGGAAACTATGAAGTCAGCGCTTCCATGCATGGCTTCCAAACCAGCGTCCGAACAGGAATCGATCTGACCGTGGGTCGGATTGCCGTGGTGGATCACACGTTGCAAGTCGGCGAGGTGACGCAAAACATCACCGTGACCGGCGAAGCGCCGCTCGTGGAAACTACCACTGCAACGGTGTCTCAGTTGGTGGATGAGAAACGCGTGGCAGAGCTGCCATTAAACAATCGCGACTTAACGCAGTTAGTGTTTCTCCAGCCCGGTGTGCTTCGAGTACCCCGATCCGGGGGAGGCGTTTTCAGCGGCATGGGCGATACCATCACCGTGGCCGGCGCCCGTGGCAATCAAAATCTTTTTCTTCTGGACGGAGTGACCAACAGCGACATCTCGGGCAACCCGCAAGGCGCCTCGGGCTCCTATATTGGCGCCGAAACCGTCAAGGAATTTCAAATCGTGACCAACAACTATTCCGCCGAATACCAAAGCGCGGCGGGCGCGATCGTGAGCGCAGTGACTAAGTCGGGCACGAACGTCCTGCACGGCTCCGCCTTCTGGACGCTTCGCAACGACAACCTGGATGCCGCCAAGTGGGAGGACAACGCCTTTGGCGGCAAGAAACAGGAGTTCAAGCGCAATCAGTTCGGTGGCTCTTTCGGAGGACCGGTTCGAAAGGACCGCACGTTTTTCTTTGGCAGCTACGAGGGTCTGCGCGAGCGCCGCAGCGCGACCGAGACGGTCCGGCTGTTTAGCGATGACGCCCGGCGCGGAATTCTGCCGGGACTCGCCCCCATTACGATTGACCCGCAGGTGATTCCTTACCTGCGGTTGTACCCGGTCGCCGGACAAGGCAATACATTGGTCCGGGATTTTGGAGACGGCACCGTCCTGGTTGCCGGAACGAGTCGCTTGCCGATTGACGACGACTTTGCGGCCGCCAAATTCGACCACCACTTCGCCGGCGAGAAGGGCGGCTTCTTGACGGGCACCTACAATTGGGATGACAGTCTGCGCGCGCCGTTCGGGATCCTGGGTGACCATACCGCCGCGGGAACCAGCAGCACCAAGCACACGGTCAGCGCGGGCTACACCACCGTGCTCTCGCCTACAACCCTCAATGAGTTCAAGTTTGGCCTCAGCCACAGCAAAATCTTATCCGACCTGCCGCTGGGCAAGGCCGATACCAAGGCGCTGGCCTTTAGCCCCGAATACGACCGCATGGGACAAATTAATCCGTCGCCGGTCGCCTCGCTCGGCTACCGGGTGCTGGCGTCGCAGGATTTGCAAAGGGTTTACCAGTATAAGGACGGCCTTTCGTTCGCCCGCGGGAACCATTCCTATCGCGCGGGTGGAGAAATCCGGTTCATTCGTCTTCGGCCGGAATCGTGCAGCTTTCCCTGCACGGGAACCTGGGAATTTGGCAGCGTCCAGAACTTCCTCCGGAATACGCCCACGCGGTTCGACATATTTCTGCCGGGGAGCAAGACTCCCGATCGGCTCTTGAAGCAACTGGCGATCGGGGCATACTTCCAGGACAACTGGCAGGTCCGTTCCTCGCTCGCCTTGAACCTGGGGCTGCGGTACGAAATGGGGACCGTTCCAGAAGTAGAGAACGATCAGATCGCCAATTTGGTGCATTTCAACGATACGAACGTGTCGGTTCCAGAAAGGGTTCGGGCCCAATTCCCGAAGGAGACGTTCCCAGGGACCATCGAAAAAATGTTTACCAACGCCACGAAAAAGAGCTTCAGTCCCCGGCTGGGATTCGCCTGGGCGCCGGGATCGAAAAAGAGTTCCGTGCGCGGCGGGTTCGGAGTATTCTACGAATTTCCGACGTTATATCATTTCCGGAATAGTCTTCAAGTGCTGCCGCCGTTCGTCAAGGCGGGGCGCCTGGAATCGGCTGATGCGACCAGACTGGGCCGGCCGCTCCGATTGCAGCCTCTGGCGGTGAACGCCTATGGAGACTTGCTGGCTGGGCAAACCATTATCCGCCACATGGTTTATGAGCAGTCGAATACGTACATGTACCGTTGGAGCCTCACCTTGCAGCGCGAATTTGCCAGAGATTGGGTGGCCTCCGCCGGATACACCGGCTCGCGCGCACTCCACCTGTGGCACCAAAACACGCCTAATATCAATCGCTGGATTGGTTTTCCAAACAAGCCCGCCGGACCGAAGCAGTGGGCCAACCCCGCCCAGTCGCCGCCGGTGCGTATCAACCCATTTTTTTCGGAGATGCGGGTGGACGTCCCGGACGGCTACAGCTATTTTCACGGCCTAAACGTTGGGGTTCAAAAGCGACTGGCCTACGGCCTTCAAATTCAGTTCGCCTACAACTTCTCCAAAGCCATTGATAGTGGTTCTGGCGTCAGCTCTGGCGGCGATCAGTTGCTCGAAAGCCAGCGAGACATCTACTATTGGGACAACGAGCTGAAGAGAGGTCTTTCCCAATTCGACATCCGGAACAGCTTCTCCGCGAATTTTTCGTATGAACTGCCGGGTCAAAGCCTCAGCGGCCTTGCAGGCGTGCTCGGAAAGGGGTGGCAGTTCAACGGGATCATCACGTTGACAGACGGTTCACCGCTCTCGGTGCGCGACGGAACGACCATCCAGCAGAACTATATTGGAGAAGTCGAAGGACTTCGGGCGAACCTAATCCCCGGTGGGAACAACAACCCCGTGTTAGGCGGTCCGGATCGCTATTATGACACTACCCAGTTCGTGCCTTCCTACTGTCATGGGAATCGGTTCTGCCGAGCCGGCGATCCCGACTACCTGCCTGGATTCTATGGCAATGCCGGTCGCAGCACGGTGACCGGACCCGGTGTGGCCACCGTGGATTTTTCCGTCCTGAAGAACTTCCGCGTCTCAGAGAACCATAGAATCGAGTTCCGGGGCGAGTTCTTCAATTTGCTGAACAGACCGAATTTCGCCACGCCGGATATGACTCCCTGGCTGGCGAACGGGAATCCCGATGCGAATGCGGCTCGCATCACCAGCACCCGTGGTTCTGCGCGGCAGATCCAACTGGGGTTGAAGTATAGTTTCTAGTTCGACCATGGTCATAAGGAATAACGAAAAGGAGGGATTCATCCATGTTACGAATACGGTTTAATTTGTTGTTGTTCATCGCCGTCCTTGTTATGGCAGGAACGGCTCTCCATCCAGGGCGCGCCCAGGTGCCAGCCTTTGTTCCGGTCACCGACGCCGTACTCCAGAATCCGAACCCAGCCGACTGGTTGCGGTGGCGTCGCGACCAGAGTGGCAGCGGATACAGCCCTCTGGACCAAGTGAATCGCCAGAATGTGCAGAAGTTGCGGTTGGCGTGGGCGTGGGCTATGGAGGCTGGGGTGCAGGAGCAGGAGCCGATCGTCAATCGCGGAGTGATGTACCTGCCCAACAGCAAGGGCGTGGTGCAAGCCCTCGATGCGCGCACGGGCTCGCTGATCTGGGAATACCGCCGAAAGTTGCCGGAAGGCCTCGGGGGCGACACGACACGCAACCTCGCAATTTATCAGGATAAGATCCTTGTAACCACGGAGGACGCTTACCTGCTTGCGCTGGACGCGAAAACCGGCAAGGTCGTGTGGGAGACCAAAACGGGGGATGTTGCGAAGAAGATCAATTACTCGACCGGGCCTATTGTAGCGGATGGCAAGGTCTTTGCCGGCCTGACATGCGGCACGGGGACTCCCGTGGCCTGCTTCGTAAGTGCGCATGATGTGGCGAACGGAAAAATGATTTGGCGAAGGGAGTCGGTCGCCGGACCCGAAGACCCCACAGCGGACCAAGCAACGTGGGGCGGTGTGCCATATGAAGGGCGCAGAAAGGCCTCCTTCTGGCTAACCGGCAGCTACGACGCAAGCTCGAAAACGCTCTACTGGACTACCGCCAGTTCGTATCCGTATCCGGAGATTCTGAAGGGAACGGGCAGCGGCACGTTGCTCTACACAGACGCCATCCTCGCCCTCAACTCCGAAACGGGAACCATCAAGTGGTATTTCCAGTTACAGCCTCGCGACAACAACGATATGGACCAGCAGGACAATCCCATCCTTGCCGATGTGGAGATGGGCGGCACGAGACGAAAGGCCGTCTACATCCTGGGTAAACCCGGCATCCTGTGGGCCTTCGACCGGGAAAGTGGAGCGCACCTGTGGAACCGGCAGATCGTCAGTTTCCAGAACATCTACAAGACGATTGATCCGAAAACAGGCGCGGTCACGCCGAACCCGGAGATTATTTCCACGAAGATTGGCGAATCTCATCTGGTGTGCCCCGGAATGCGAGGTGGTAAGCTGTTCCAGACGAAAGCCTTCAGTCCCAGGACCAACGCTTTATACAACCCCGTTAGCAATGAATGCACCATGAATGAGGTCGTACCGGTCGAGAAAAGCGACTCCGGCCTCAACTACGATAAAATCTTTCATATGCAAGGTTCAGATGAAAAAGTAGGAAGGCTATCCGCGGTTTCGGCTGCCACGGGCGAGGTGCTGTGGACCTATAACCAAAGGGCGGCGATGGGCTCTGTGCTGACGACGGGGGGCGGCTTGGTCTTTGCGGGCGATCTTTACCGGTACTTCAGGGCCTTCGACGACCAGACCGGCAAGGTGCTTTGGGAAATCCCGCTCAGCGGTCCGGTTACCGGATATCCCATCAGCTATGGTGTCGATGGGAAACAATATGTGGCCGTTGCCGTCGGTGGAGGGACATCGGGACAGCGCCATCTGGCCCGGCTGTACCCCGAGTTGAAAGCTCCCAACGGAAGCAACATTCTGATGGTATTCGCACTGGGTGAATGATGGCCCAAATCGGAGGTGCCGCGTCGAAAAGTGGTCGCTCTAGCAGCGGAGTCTCTCATAATATTGCCCGCAGAATTCGCAGCGCCTCTGCTATGAGCACGGCCTCTTTTGAAAGAGCAAACAGGAGAGCTTTGATGAAGAACATTTCCGTGAGGTCAACACCTGGACTCGGCATGGTGCGGTTCAGTTGCGTATGTTGTGTGATGTTCTTGGCTTCTATGGTCTCCGGCTGGGGACAAAATAGCTTGCCCGAGGGAAAAGGGAAGGAGACCGTGAGCTCTGTATGCAGTCAATGCCACGGCTTGATTTATGTCACCTCTTCCAAAAAGACCAAGGAGAATTGGCAGAGTTGCATCGAAAGTATGGTGGGCTTCGGAGCGCCGCTCGACGAGGACGAAGTTGACGTCGTGGTGCAATACCTGACAGCGAACTTTGGCAGGACGGTCAACGCGAACAAAGCCACGGCTAAGGAACTGGAAGCGGGATTGAATTTCACAGCCAAAGAAGCCGAAGAGGTAGTCCGGTATCGGGAGGAGAATGGAAAGTTCAGCAGGTGGGAAGATCTCCAGAAGGTACCGGGCCTGGATGCCAAGAAGGTGGAAGCCGTGAAAGACCGCCTGGCTTTTTGATGCGGCCGAGGCTCGACTTCGCCTCTTCCACCGCCGCATCCGCCGGTTGTTGATCCCAATAATCTCCGCCGCCTGCCCCACGTGATTCGCTTCCCGTTCGCTCGCAGAATCACTTCCCGTATCCTCCTGGTCCCGATCCATCGCGATCTTCTTAGGTCAGCTAAAGGGACATTTCTAACGAGCTTTAACAACAGGTAACAATGTTCCAAGGTAACAATGTTCCTTGACTTCGCAACCGACACGGTATATAAGGCAATCACGGATACTTTTGTGCGGGATGAGCATTTAGGCAGTTATAGATAGGTGACGGCGTTGGGGTCGCTTGGGCGGCTTTTGGGAGGGATGGAAGCGACTCCGGTAGGTTCAGGGAAGGCTCTGGCGTTACTCGACCCGGCGGTGAGGCGGATTGGTTCATGGTGATCAATAGAGCGGTTTTGTGCTGCATCGCTATCGCAGCAATCGGAGCGGTCTCTTTTCTGGGAGCCGGGCAAGAACCGGCCGGTTCGGCTCCGGCGGGCGCGTCTCAGTACAACGCAGTCCTCGGGCGCTATTGCTTCACCTGCCACAACGAAAAACTAAAAATGGCGGACCTGGTGCTGAGCAAGCTGAACGTTGGGAATCCCAGCGAGGAGCCGGAGGTATGGGAGAAAGTGGTGCGCAAGCTGCGTGCCCGTGCGATGCCTCCCGCGGGAGCGCCTCGGCCGGGCGAGCAAGACTACGACACGCTGGCCAACTACCTGGAAAGGGAATTGGACCGCGCGGCCGCCGTCAAGCCGAATCCCGGCAGGCCCGCCGTCCATCGCCTGAACCGCACGGAATACACTAATGCCATCCGGGACTTGTTCGCTATCGATATCGACGGGGGATCGCTTCTCCCCGCCGACGATGCCGGGCACGGTTTTGACAACATCGCGGATATGCTCTCGATTTCGCCGCTGCTGGTGGAACGATATATGTTCTCGGCGCGGCAGATCACGCGGCTCGCGATTGGAGATCCCGCCAGCCGAACACTCACCGATGACTACGATGTATCCCGGTACTTGGTGCAGGACGACCGATCCAGCGAAGACCTCCCGTTCGGATCGCGTGGCGGAATCGCAATTCGGCATAACTTCCCGCTCGACGGCGAATACGCCGTTAAAATCCGCTTGCAACGAAACAAGGATAATTATGTGATTGGACTGGAAGAGCCGCACCAGCTCGACGTGCGGCTGGATGGCGCAAGGGTCAAGCTGTTCTCGGTCGGCGGCGAGAACAAGGGCAGGTCGGGACCGATTTATTCGTTCATTCTTCCCGACTATCGGGGAGACCCCGAACAGGAGAAATACGAGTTCACCGCGGATGAGGGCTTGGAAGTCCGCTTTCCGGCGAAGGCGGGTACGCATTCGGTAGGCGTCGCGTTCCTGGCGGAAACCCTGGAGCCGGAAACGGAACTGATGCCGCGCCAGATGCACGATGAACTGACTGCCAGCGGTTATCGAGGGGGCGACCCCGCCGTGGACCGGGTCACGATCCGCGGGCCTTATGATGCGAAAGGGCTGGGGGAGACACTCAGCCGCCGCAAGATCTTTTTATGCAGACCCTCCGGAGTAGGTGGGCCCGGCAAGCAGACTCAACTGACATCCTTCAAGCCCGGCAAGGATGCGGACAACGAAGGCGAGGTCTGCGCCAAGAAGATTCTCTCCGCGCTGGCGCGCCGGGCTTATCGGCGGCCCGTTACCGACTCGGACATTCAACCGCTGCTCAGCTTCTACCGTGCGGGCCGAAGCAAGAGGGGCTTTGAAGGGGGAATTGAGTCGGCGCTTCAAAGAATGCTGGTTTCTCCGGCGTTCCTGTTCCGCATTGAACGCGATCCGGCGAACTCGGCGCCGGGCACAGCCTATCGCATCGGCGACCTGGAACTGGCCTCGCGCTTGTCGTTCTTTCTCTGGAGCAGTATCCCGGACGACGAGTTATTAGACCTCGCCGAACGCGGGAAGCTGAAAGATCCCTCGGTCCTGAAGGCACAGGCGAGGCGCATGCTGGCGGATTTGCGGTCGAATGCGCTGGTGTCGAATTTCGCCACACAGTGGCTGTCGCTGCGTAAACTGGATACGATGTCGCCGGACCCGAAAGTGTTTCCGGATTTCGACGAAAACCTGCGCGAGGCGCTCCAGCGGGAAACGGAGCTTTTCCTGGACAGCATGCTGCGCGAGGATCGCGGCGTGCTGGAGTTGTTGAACGCGGACTATACGTTCCTCAACGAGCGTCTGGCCCGCCACTATGGCATTCCGGATATATTCGGCAGCCACTTTCGGCGCGTAACGCTGAACGACGAGAAGAGGAGAGGGTTGCTGGGACAATCCAGCGTTCTGGCGGCCACGTCGTATGCCAACCGGACCGCTCCGACGCTGCGGGGTAAGTGGGTGCTGGAAAATATGCTTGGCACGCCGCCGCCTCCTCCGCCTCCCAACGTTCCATCCTTGAAGGAGGATGACGACAAGGAAGGCAAAGTCCTGACGATGCGCCAGCGGATGGAGCGGCACCGCGCGAATCCTGCCTGCGCGGTCTGCCACACGCGAATGGACCCGCTGGGCTTCGCGCTCGAAAACTTCGACGCGCTCGGCAAGTGGCGGACGGCGGAGGGTCCGACCACCATCGATCCTTCCGGAGTACTCCCGGACGGCACGCGATTTCAGGGTCCGGCCGAGCTGCGGAAGATCTTGTCGAGCCATCCAGAACAGTTTGTGGGCACGGTGACGGAGAAACTGCTCACTTACGCGCTGGGCCGGGGAGTCGAGTATTACGATGAGCCGGTGATTCGCAGGATTGTGCGCGAGGCGGCTCCCGGCGAGTACCGCTGGTCGTCCATAATTATGGGCATCGTCAACAGCACGCCATTCCAGATGCGGAGGTCACGAGAGCCATGATGATTTTCAAGAAAGCGATCCCTCGCCGCGCGTTTTTGCGAGGTGTGGGTACGACGCTCGCTCTGCCGCTGCTCGATTCGATGGTTCCGGCGTTCGCGGGCGCGCTGGACAGTGCGGCCAAACCGGCGCTGCGTCTGTCGTTCGTCTATGTTCCGAACGGAATCATCATGGAACAGTGGACGCCGAAGACGGAGGGCGCCGCTTTCGAGATGACTCCGACGCTGGAGCCGCTGGCAGCCTTTCGCGATCGCATGCTGGTGCTGACCGGACTCGACAACAAAGCGGCCGTACCGCCGCCGGGCGAGCGGCTGGCGGGGCCGCACGCGAGCGCCGGCGGCGCTTTCCTTACGGGCGTTTACCCCAAGCCGCCGGCGCAGGCGGGAATTTCGGTGGACCAGATCGCCGCGAAGGAACTCGGCAAGCATACGCAACTGGCGTCGCTCGAGCTGTCGCTCGATTCGGGAGAAACGGGAGCGGGCGCGGACGCCGCCGATACCGACGCTTACCTCAATACCATGTCCTGGCGCAGCGCCACGACGCCGCTGCCGGTGGAGAACAATCCGCGCAAAGTTTTCGAGCGATTGTTTCAGGATAGCAGCACGGACCCGGCGGAGCGCCTGGCGCGAATCCACGAGGACCGCAGCGTTCTCGATTCGGTGCGCGAGGAGATCGCGCGGATGCTGGGAGCAGTCGGGCCGGGCGACCGCGGCAAGCTGAACGAGTACCTGGAAGGGATTCGCGACGTGGAGCGGCGCATCCAAAAGGCCGAGGAAAGCTCATCGCGGGAGTTGCTCGTCATGGAGCGGCCGGCGGGAATCCCGGCAACGTACGACGAGCATTCGAACTTAATGGCGGATTTGCAGGTGCTGGCGTTTCAGGCCGACCTGACTCGCGTGACCACGTTTCTGATGGCGCGCGAAAAGAGCGAACGGGCCTATCGCGAGATCGGCCTGGAGGAAGGGCATCACGCCTTGTCGCATCACGACGGCGATGCCGCGATGATGGCGAAAGTGGCTCGGATCAATGCGTATCACACCAGAATGTTCGCGTATTTCCTGGAAAAGCTGCGAACGACGCCCGACGGCGAAGGCTCGTTGCTGGATCATTCGATCATCTATTATGGCAGCAGCATGAGCAACGGCAGCGGGCATAACCCGAGGAACGTGCCCATCGCGCTTCTCGGCGGGGCGGGGCGGATCAAAGGAGGACGGCACCTGCGCTATCCCGGCGGACCGCCGGTGACGAACCTGTTCCTGACACTGCTGGATGCAATCGGTGCGCCGGTGGAGAAATTCGGCGACAGCACGGGAGAGCTCGAACTGCTGTCGGTCGGGTAGAAAATCAGAGCCGCGACGGCAAGGGAGCGGGAGCACCTCGGAATGCAATTGCATTAGGTATGTTTCGGAAAAAGCGGATCAAGATGGATATCAGGGTTCGAGTTCCGGCTGGCTGGTGGATCGTGGCACTATTGTCGGCCTCGAGTCTTGCCGCGGCGGGCAGCGATCTTCGCCTCGCGGACGCCGAAAAGATCAGAGACCGGGAAGCGGTACGGTCTCTCCTGAAGCAGCATGCCGATGTGAATGCGTCCCAGGCGGATGGTAGCACGGCGCTGGCCTGGGCGGCCCACTGGAATGATGTGGAAACGGCGGAGTTGCTGATTCGCGCCGGGGCAAACGTGAACGCGGCGAACGACTATGGTGTCACCCCTCTCTCGTTGGCCTGCACCAATGCCAACGCCGCCATGGTGGAGAAGCTGTCGAGCGCGGGCGCGAATCCGAATGCCGCGCAATGGACCGGGGAGACACCGCTCATGACCTGCGCCAGGACCGGCAATGGGAACGCGGTGAAATCGCTGCTGGCCCACGGAGCGGACGCGAACGCGAAAACCCGTCGGGGCCAAACCGCCTTGATGTGGGCCGCGGCACAAGCAAGGTCCGAGATCGTGCGGATGCTGGTCGAGGGCGGAGCGGACGTCAACGCCAAGTCGCATCTTCCGGAGGGATTCACTCCGCTGCTGCGCGTCACTTTTGGAATGTACGATCACGCCGCGGGCCAGTTTGACAAGAGCGACGCCACGGGCGGCCACAAAGACCCTTCCCATTCGAAAGGCGGTTTTACACCGTTGATGTTTGCGGCACGGATAGGCGACCGGGATTCCGCCCGGATCCTGCTGGCGGCGGGCGCGAAAATCAATGACGCCACACCGGATTACGGCAATGCCTTGGTGGTGGCGAGCGCCAATGGGCAGGAGGCGCTGGGAGTGTTTCTGCTGGAGAATGGCGCGGATCCGAACGGGTCGGACGCTTGGGGATTCACCGCTCTGCATTACGCCCTGCGGGAAGGAATAACAGCCATCGGCATGCACCGGCGCCGCATCCCGTCGGATCGCGACTGGTTGCGGCCCAACCAGCCGGGATTGGTGAAGGCGCTGCTGGCACACGGAGCCAATCCGAACGCCCGAGTCACGAAGGGTTTCCCGCCCTATGACTACGCGCCTTTTGCCCGCGACGACATTAATAATATGCCTCTGCTAAGACAGCCAGGTGCGACACCGTTTTTGCTGGCGGCCGCAGCGAACGATGCCGGCCTCATGCGCGAATTGGTGGGTAAGGGCGCCGATCCATTGCTGACGACGGAGGATGGTGTGACTCCGCTGATGGTGGCGGCGGGGCTGGGCCGGCTAGAGGACCGCACCCAGGAGGAGGAAAAGAACGCGCTGGAAGCCGTCAAACTGGCAGTGGAATTGGGCGCCGACGTCAAAGCGACTGATAAGGATGGCCAGACCGCGCTGCACGGCGCGGCCTACCGTGGAGGGAACGCGATTATTCGGTTCCTGGCGGAGAAGGGCGCCAAACTGGACGCCAAGGATCGGTACGGACAAACGCCCTTAAGTATCTCCGAGGGCGACCCCGCCCGCTTGGTGGACTCCCGCGACAAGCGGTACCGCCAACTCCGGGGCGCCCACAAGAGTACGGCGGAGTTGCTCCTCCAATTGGGCGCTACGCCGCTCGCGCCTCGGGCGGCGCAACGCTCGGATGCGGTATCGGCGAAGTCGAGTCAGTGAAGAGAACCGGAAGTTACTTCTGCCTGCTTTTCTGGAAGTGCGGGACATGAAACTTTAATTGGTCCGCGAAATTTGCAGGTTGATTTCGCGCTGCGATAAGAACGTGCGTGCCCATGGTTGTACGGGCGACGTCAAGAGACTGGCGATTCGAAGCCGATTATTCAGGAGGAACCAGAATGTCTATGAAGGGTGGGTTCAAGACTATCGTTTTTCCGCTGCTTCTCGTCGTTTGCTGGGCAGGCACACTGGCGGCTCAGCTTACCACCGGAACGATTCTCGGAACGGTGAAGGATCAGTCCGAAGCTGTATTGCCCGGGGCGACCGTCAAGGTGACCAATGTGGAGACGGGGACCGTGCGTACCACCGTCGCCGGGAACATGGGGGAATACCGATTTCCAGCCCTTGCTATCGGCAGTTATACCGTTCAGGCGGAGCAGGCCGGATTTCAGAATGCGGTTCGAAGCGGCATTACCCTGACCATTGGACGGGAAGCGGTCGTGAATTTCAGTTTGCCGGTCGGTGATGTCAATGAGCGCGTAACGGTAGCTGGCGAAGCTCCCCTGATCGATACCACCAGCGCCACCGTCAGCGGGCTGATCGATCCGCAGCAGATGCGGGATATTCCCCTGAACGCGCGGAGCTTTATCGACATGGCTACGCTGCAAACCGGAGCGGTCTTCGCCGTTGATTCGGGGGAAGGGGATGTCAGCAAGGGATTTGGAAAGAAGCTTGCGGTTGTGGGCACGCGATATGAATCGAACAGCTTTTTGCTGGACGGATCCGATGTAAACGATTCCAGCAACTCCGCCGGCAGCGCCGCCGGGACAATGGCGGGCGTGGAAACGGTGCGTGAGTTCCGCGTGATTACCAACGCTTACGACGCCCAGTATGGGCGCCACACCGGGGGTGTGATCAGCGCCATCACCAAGTCGGGCACCAATCAATTTCACGGCTCGGCCTTCGAGTTCCTCCGCAACGACAACCTCGATGCGCCCCGCTGGGAGGACAACGCATTTGCCGGAGGTGAAAAACCCGAGTTCCGGAGAAACCAGTTCGGCGGTTCCGTCGGAGGACCGATCATAAGGGATCGGACCTTCTTCTTCGGTAGCTTTGAAGGGCTGCGAGAAGGTCTCGGCCAGACGCAGACTTTCAACGTTCCTGGAGTGGAGATGCGCAGAGGTATCCTGCCTCTTTCGGCGGCAAATTGCACGAACGCGGGTGGCCAGGCATTGGCGGGCGGGAAATGCCAGCTTACCATCAACCCCGCAGTCGTCCCCTTCCTCGCAAAATATCCGGTTCCACACACCGCGGATCGGCCCGATGGCACGGCCCAGCACTTCGAGGGTTTCTCACAAAACACAGACGAGAATTTCTGGCTGGCGAGGATCGATCACCGCTTCTCCGACTCCGATTCGTTATTCGGCCGGTTCAACATGGACTCTGCGGACCGGATCAACCCGGCCGCGAGCGGCTTCAACACCTCGGACCAGAACCAAAGTCGCAACCGCTTCAGCACCCTCGAGGAAACCCATATCTATTCTCCTCGGCTGATCGGCAAGACGCACTTCTCCTTCAATCGCACCCATATCAGCGACAAGGATGTTGGCATCTCCGGGTTCACTTTCCCGCCGCCGGCCAGTTTTGGGGGAGTCAGCGATGTGCTGGGAGGCATCACGGTCTCCGGCCTTTCCAACTGGGGCGGATCGAGGACCAACCCCACCGATTCCCGCCAAAACCTCTTTCAGTACAAAGAGGAGTTCTATTTCAGCACCGGCCGGCATTCTTTGAAATTCGGCGCGGAGGGCGAGCGGATTCAGTTCAATACACGTTCGGATTCAGCTTCCGGAGGCATCTTTGCCTTTACCAGCTTGTCGGATTTCCTGCGCAACAATGTCGGCGATTTCCTTTTTGCGGCGGCCGGTTCCGATACGATTCGCGGCTGGAGGCAAGGTCTGTTCGGCCTTTACCTCCAAGACGACATTCATGTCAGGCCGGGATTTACCTTTAACGTCGGCCTGCGGTACGAATTCATCAGCGTTCCTTATGAAGTCAATAAAAAGATGGCGAACATTCGCGATCTCACCCAGCCCCATCTCAACACATTTACCCCGGCAACGGTCGATCTCGGGAAACCGTATTTCCTCAATCCGTCCCTGAAAAACTTTGCCCCTCGGGTGGGCTTCGCCTGGGATGTTTTCGGGAGCGGAAAAACCGCTCTCCGCGGAGGGGCAGGCGTGTTCCACCAGGAAATCCTGCCCAATATGTATAGCTCCGCGGGAACCCGCTTGGCGCCGTTCTATTCGGTCTGGGACGTGTTCGCGCGGGATGTTCCCGTTCCGATCGCTTTCCCCAACGCGTTCGTGACTCAATCGCAACTGTTGAGAAGCGTCGGCGCGCCGGAGGGCACTTTCCTTGACTTCACGATGAAGCAACCGACGGTCTACAAGTGGAGCATGGACATTCAGCAGCAAGTTGCGCCCGGAGCCACGCTCGAAACCGGCTATTCCGGGACCCGCGGCAATCATCTGTTCCGCGGGGCGGTCAATCTCAATACCACTCCGGCGGAGTTCCGGAACGGGCGCCGGTATATCCTGATTACTCAGCCGGTGAACAACCCCAACTGGGGCCGGTTCCGCGGACGCTTCGCCGATGGCGGCTCCGATTATCATGCGCTTCGCGTGAGCCTGACCAAGCGGTTTAGCCGCGGCTTCCAAATACAAAGCGGCTACACTTATTCCAAATCAACCGACGACTCCTCCGCCTGGACGGGCAGCGGCGATTGGGGCGGCGATATGATCGGATACCGGACGGAGAAGATTCATGGGCTTTCCTCCTTTGATGTCCGGCAAAGTTTTTCCACCAATTTTGTATATGATTTGCCGGGCGCAAGTCTGCCGGGAGCGGCCGGCAAGGTGCTAGGCGGATGGGGCCTGAGCAGCATTCTCCGTTTCAACAGTGGATATCCCCTATCCCTCGTTGCCGACCAGCCCAGGCAAGGGACGCTCCAAATGGTTTACGTGGACGGGAGAACTCTGGACCTGATCCCCGGGGGCAAGCAAAACCCCACCCGCCCGCAGAATCCAGATCAATACTTCGACGTCTCCCAATTCAGCTACCCGGAACCCTTCTTCCAGGGCAACCTGGGGCGGGGAACCGTCACCGCTCCGGGAGTCGCCAACATCGACGCCAGCCTGAAGAAAGATACGGCCATTCACGGACTGGGGGAGGCGGGGGCGCTGCAATTTCGGGCGGAATTTTTCAACCTCTTCAACCGGCCGAATTTCGCCGCTCCGGCCATCAACCTTTTTGATCGAACCGGCGTCCGGAAGAGCAGCGCAGGACAGATTACCAGCACGAAGATCAGTTCGCGACAGATCCAGTTCGCGTTGAGACTGATCTTCTAACTGAATTACCTGGGGAGGTTGGCTGCAATGTTCAGCACGGTGTTGGTTTGGATTGGGATCGCGTTGGCCGGGCTCGGCTCGCTGGAGGCTGCTGGCCCGCAAACATCGGGTCCCAACTCGCAGCCCGCCTCGGCCTACCGTGCGGTTCTCAATCGTTACTGTGTCACGTGTCATAACGAGAAACTGAAAACGGCTGGACTGCTGCTCGACAAGATGGACGTGGAGCATGTCAGCGTGGGCGCGGAGGTGTGGGAGAAGGTGATCCGCAAACTTCGGACGGCCGCGATGCCTCCCGCCGGTGCGCCTCGTCCGGATCAGGCCACCTATGATTCCTTCGCGACGTATCTGGAGACCGCGCTCGACCGAGCCGCGGCGGCCAAGCCCAATCCCGGAGCTCCAGCCGCGCATCGCCTCAACCGCGCCGAATACACCAACGCGATCCGCGACCTGCTGGCGACCGATATCGATGTGGAGTCGCTGCTTCCCGCCGACGATTCCGGCTACGGTTTTGACAACATCGGAGATGTGCTCACGGTTTCCCCGGTCTTGCTGGAAAGATATATGTCGGCGGCGCGCAAGATCACTCGCCTAGCCGTCGCGGGTCCGGCGATCCATCCCGATGTCAAGACATACAATGTTTCGAAATTCCTGTTGCAAGACGATCGCATGAGCGAAGACCTTCCGTTCGGATCTCGGGGCGGAATCGGGATTCGGCATTACTTCCCGGTCGATGGCGAGTACGTCGTCAAAATCCGCCTGAAAACAAACTTTGACGGCGCCAAGATCCTGGGCATCGGCAAGGCACACCAGCTCGACCTCCGCTTGGATGGCGCGAGAGTGAAGCTGTTCACGGTTGGCGGCGAGCAGAAGAGCAAGCCGGGAATTGGATCCACGCCGCAGAGCGCGTTTGACCTGGAAGGCCAAGCCGAACTGCAGCAGTATCTCCAGACGGCGGATGCCGGCCTGGAAGTGCGCATTCCGGTGCAGGCGGGCACGAGGCGGGTTGGAGTCGCCTTCCCAAGAGAAAGCACGGTAGGCGAAGATGCGATTCAGCCGAGCTTGGCGGATCGAGAGGGCGACAACCCCGCCGTCGGAAGCCTCACGATCAGCGGTCCCTACAATGCAAAAGGACAGAGCGACACACCCAGCCGCCGCAAGATCTTTGTATGCCGTCCGGCTCAATCCGAGCCGCGACCGGCAGGGAGCGGTTCGTTGGGGGAAAAAGACGAGGAGTCCTGCGCCCGGAAAATTCTCTCCACGCTGGCACGCCGCGCTTATCGCCGGCCCGTGACGGAGGCGGACATTCAGTCCCTGCTCAGTCTCTATCAGGCCGGACGCAGTGAGGGAGGATTCGAGGCGGGGATCGAGACCGCGTTGCAGGGAATGTTGGTGGATTCGGAATTCCTGTTCCGCGTCGAACGCGATCCGGATGGCTTGGCGCCGGGCGGCGCCTATCGCATCTCCGATCTGGAATTGGCTTCCCGCCTGTCCTTCTTTCTCTGGAGCAGCCTGCCCGATGATTCACTGCTGGAGGTGGCCGTACGCGGAAAACTCCATGATCCCGCGATACTCGAACAGCAGGTGCGGCGCATGCTTGCCGATCCCCGATCGAAGGCCCTGGTGAGCAACTTTGCCGGACAGTGGCTATACCTCCGCAATATGCGGTCGGTGATGCCGGATCTGGGAGAGTTTCCCGATTTCGACGACAACCTGCGGGAAGCGCTCCAGCAGGAGACGGAACTTTTCTTCGAGAGCATGCTGCGCGAGGATCGCCCGGTGCTGGATTTGTTGAGAGCGGACTACACGTTTCTCAATGAACGTTTGGCCCGGCATTATGGGGTTCCTAATATTTACGGCAGCCATTTCCGGCGCGTGAAAGTGGCGGACGAGAATCGCCGGGGATTGTTGGGGCAAGGGAGTCTTTTGACTGTTACGTCGTACGCCAATCGCACCTCCCCAACCATACGGGGCAAATGGCTGTTGGCAAACTTGCTGGGCGCGCCGCCGCCACCGCCGCCGCCCAATGTTCCGTCGCTGAAAGACCGCGGAGAAGATGGCAAGATCCTCTCGGTGCGCCAGCAGATGGAGCAGCACCGCGCCAATCCGGTTTGCGCCAGTTGCCACGCCCGTATGGACCCGCTGGGATTTGCACTCGAAAATTTCGACGCCGTCGGCCAGTGGCGGACCACCAGCGGCGCGGCGAAAACGCCGATCGATGCCTCGGGAGTGCTTCCGGACGGCACCAAATTTCAAGGTCCGGCGGAGTTGCGGCAGTTGTTGCTGAGCAAACCGGAACAGTTTGTCACAACCGTCACGGAAAAACTTCTCACTTACGCGCTGGGGCGGGGAGTCGAGTACTACGATGCGCCGGCCGTCCGCAAGATCATGCGGGATTCCGCTCCCACCGGCTACCGCTGGTCGTCTCTTATTTCCGAGTTAGTCCGAAGCACGCCATTCCAGATGAGGAGGTCGCGAGACCAATGATGATTTTCAAGAAGGCTATCCCTCGCCGGACATTTCTGCAAGGGTTCGGCGCCACGCTGGCGTTGCCGCTGCTGGACGGAATGGTCCCGGCGTTCGCCTCTACGATGGACACGGCGGCGAAGCCCGTGGTGCGGCTGGGATTTGTCTATGTTCCGAACGGCATCATCATGGACAAGTGGACGCCGAAGACGGAGGGCGCCGCGTTTGAGATCACCCCGACTCTGGCGCCGCTGGCTCCCTTTCGCGATCGCATGCTGGTGCTGAGCGGACTCGCCGCCAACAACGGCCGTGCGATGGAGGGCGAAGGCGCCGGAGACCATGCCCGTGCCATCGCTGCCTTCATGACCGGCGTTCACCCGAAAAAGACGGAAGGCGCGGACATCCATGCGGGCATCTCGGTAGACCAGATCGCAGCGAAGGAGCTCGGCAAGCAGACCCAACTGGCGTCTCTCGAGCTCGCGCTGGACCCGACCGACATGGTCGGCACCTGCGACGCAGGCTATACCTGTGCCTACACCAACACGCTGTCCTGGCGCAGTCCCACCAATCCAGTGCCGATGGAAAATCAGCCGCGCGTGGTCTTCGAGCGCCTTTTCGGCGACAGTGAGAGCACCGATCCGGCCGAGCGGCTGGCTCGAATTCAAAAGGATCGCAGCATCCTCGATTTCGTAACCCGGAACGTGACCCGCCTGATGACTGGCCTGGGTCCGAGCGACCGCGGCAAGCTCAACGATTATCTGGATGCCATACGCGATGTGGAGCGGCGCATCCAGATGGCCGACGATCAGTCCTCCCGGGAGCTGCCCAGGCTGGACCGTCCCGCCGGCATCCCGGCTACCTTTGAAGAGCACGGAAAATTGATGTTTGATTTGCAGGTCCTGGCCTTCCAATGCGATCTGACCCGCATTGGCACCTTCATGATGGGACAGGAAGCCAGCACTCGTGTCTATCATGAGATCGGCATTTCCGATGCGTACCACCCGCTGACGCACCATCAGAACGATCCTAAAAAGATCGCGAAGGTGATTCAGATCGACCTTTTGCATACCAAGGTGCTGGCGCATTTTCTGGAGAAACTTCGATCCACGCCGGACGGCGACGGAACGTTGCTGGATCATTCCATGATTGTCTACGGCGGCGGCCTGAGCGACGGCAATTTGCATGAGCACAATAACGTGCCAATGCTCCTGGCGGGCGGGGGAGGGGGCCAGATCAAGGGAGGGCGCCACATCCGGTATCCACAGGACACTCCGACGACGAATCTATACGTGACCCTGCTGGACAAGCTGGGGATTCCCGTGGACAGCTTGGGCGACAGCACCGGGAAGCTCGAGCTGTAGGCGTCGGACGAACTTCGCTGCGGCAAGGAGGGCAAAGTGATTTCCAAAATAAAACGTATGCGAGTCTGGTGGATCGCTCCCCTGCTCGCAGTCACCTGTCTTGCCGCCGGGAGCAGCGATCTTCGGCTGGTGGAAGCGGTCCGGAACGGAGACAGCGAGGCGGTGCGTTCCTTGCTGAAGCAGCATGCCGATGTGAATGCGGCTCAACCGGACGGTGCGACTGCGCTGGCCTGGGCCGCCCACAGAGATGACCTCGGAACCGCGGACCTGCTAATTCGCGCTGGCGCAAACGTGAACGCGGCGAATGAATATGGCGCCACCCCTCTCTTCCTGGCCTGCACCAATGGAAGCGCCGCTATGGTCGAGAAACTGCTGAAGGCCGGGGCCAATCCCAATTCCGCCCTGCCGACCGGCGAGACGCCTCTGATGACCGCAGGGCGCAGCGGTAACGTGGAGACGGTGAAATTGCTGCTGGCGCACGGAGCGGACGTAAACGTCAAGGAGCGCCAGCAGAACCAAACCGCATTGATGTGGGCTGTGGCGGAGAAACATCCGCTGGTGGTGCAGGCGCTGATTGAGCGCGGGGCGGACATCCATGGCCGGTCGAAAGGTGGTTTCACTCCGCTGCTGTTTGCCGCCCGAGTGGGCGATCTGGAATCCGCCCGGCTCCTGCTCGCGGCGGGAGCGAACGTCAATGAAGTGACGCCGTCCGTTGCTGTTGTCGCGCGATACCAAGGCGATGAGCCCAGCGCGCCGAAGACGCCCGGCGGCGCCGATCCGCGTCCGGCGGCGGCCCCAGCAAAAGAAAACCCCAGGGATGGAGTGCCCCTGGGAAGCAGCGGAATGACGCCACTGTTGATGGCGACACTCAACGGCCACGAGGCGCTTGCAATGCTTCTCCTGGAGAAAGGCGCGGACGCAAATGCGGCGGACAGCAATGGGGCTACCGCGTTGCACTACTCGATACTTCAAGGGATGGCCTATATTGGCGGCGTCCGAATCTTTTTAGCCGTGATGTCGTATATGATCCGGCCGAATATGACGGAGCTGGTGAAGGCGCTCCTGGCACACGGTGCGAATCCGAATGCCCGGCTCGCGAGAGCGCCGCGAATGCCCAATTCGATTACGCCGCGGTTCAGCATGGCGGGCGCGACGCCATTCTTGCTGGCCGCCGCATCCGCCGATGTCGGTCTCATGCGTCTCCTGCTGGCCAATGGCGCCGATCCGAAGCTGGCGACTCGAGGGGACGTCACGCCCCTGATCGTGACGGCGGGACTGAGCCGCAATCAGGATTTCGCGGAAGGCGAAGAGGGAAACGCTCTGGAAGCCGTCAAACTGCTGGCGGGATTGGGCGCTGATGTCAACGCGGTCGGCGAGAACGGCTATACCGCACTGCACGGTGCAGCATACACGGGAGCGAACTCGATCGTACAGTACCTGGTGGAAAAAGGTGCCAAGATGGAAGTGAAGGACAACTTCGAACAGACGCCGTTAATTATCGCGGAAGGCATCATCGGCGCTGGCGTCGTGGAGTTCCAGAAAAAAGCCTTCGGTCCCCACCCAAGTACGGCGAATCTGCTTCTCAAACTGGGGGCCACCCCGCTGGAAGCCTTGGAAACGCAGCGCGTGGAAGCATCGCAGGGAACTACAGGGCGGTGAATCCGCCTCGGCCCAAATTGTCCAAACCACCGGAGCGGCCAGCGATACAGCTCGGCAGTTCAAGTCCCGACTATTCCGGTCCTTCGTTTAATTTTTGCGAAGCAACCCCGCGAGGGGTTGACCAATACCTGCAATTGTCCGGCCCCTCCAGGGCCGTGATCACCTTTACGATTCCGTTTCCGTAGGTTAAAACCTACGGCTATTCACGGTATTGCCCTTCGGGCAAGGAAATGCCTACCGTACCGATAAAGCCTTTGCGGTAAAATAAAATCCTACCGGGCGGAGTAGAGTCTGAAACTGTCAGGAGTTGAAATGGAATTCCGGACTAAGGGCTCGACCATCGCATCGGTAATCCGCGCATCCTGCATCCAAATCCTACGCCTCCTGCTATTGGCAGCGTGCTTGTGCGCGCCGCTGGCATTGTTTGCCGCTGATTCAGGTCCAACCGTGCCGCCTGATTTGAAAGTGGCCAGAGTGAATCCTTTTGTATTCGTGCGTTCGGACGGTACCGTTTACGTCGTGAGCGGAAACGACTCGCAGGGTAAAACAATTCTTGACTCCGAGGTTTACAGCCTCGCGACTGGGTCGGTACTTCTCCCTCAGCGTTCGGAGATTCAGGACCTGGGTTATACAATGGAGACCGCAGCACTTCTCCCACAGGACCGTATTTTGGTCTGCAAGGTCCAGAACTGCGAGATCCTGGCTGAACTTACAAAGCCGGTACGATATGGACATCGCCGAGGATCGGCTGGATGATCGAGTGGCTCGCGAAGTACGCCCCTTCACGGCCGTGGCATGAGGTGTGGTTGCCAATAGACCACTGCTCCCGCTCCCTTTCAGTCGCGGCTCGGATTCGGATGGTACAATGAGCCTTGATTGAAGGAGGCTCGTCATGCGCTGCGACAACATTCTTCAGGCGGGGGGGCGGACGCCGCTGGTCCGTCTGAACCGGATCGCCAAGGGGATTGCCGCGGCCGTTTACGTCAAAGCCGACAATCTGAATCCCGGTGGTAGTGTGAAGGACCGCATCGCCGCCACGATGATCGACGACGCCGAGCGGCGCGGTCTCCTGAAGCCGGGAGGAACCATCATTGAGGGAACTTCCGGCAATACGGGAATGGGCCTGGCGCTGCTGGCCGCGGTGCGGGGATATAAAGTCATCTTCACCATCAACGACAAGCAATCGCAGGAGAAAATGGATGCGCTGCGTGCGCTTGGCGCGGAAGTGATCGTGTGTCCTACGGCGGTCGCGCCGGAAGATCCGCGCAGTTACTACTCCGTCGCGAGAAAGCTGGCGCAGGAGATACCCAATTCTTACTACCCCAATCAATACGAGAACCCTCAGAATCCGCGGGCACACTATGAAACCACGGGGCCGGAGATATGGGAGGATAGCGAAGGCAAGATTACTCACTTCGTCGCCGGAATGGGAACGGGAGGGACTATCAGCGGCGTGGGCCGGTACTTGAAGGAGAAGAACCCGGCGGTCAAGATCATCGGCGCCGATCCCATTGGGTCGCTCTACTACGAGAAGGTGAAGCGGGGCACGGTCGGCAGGGCGCAGCCATACGTGGTCGAGGGAATCGGCGAGGACTTTTTCCCGAGCACGATGAACCTCGGCATCCTGGACGATATCTATCAGGTGACGGACAGCGAATGCTTCGTCTGGGCGCGGAAGCTGGCGCGGCTGGAGGGTATCTTCGCGGGAGGGTCGGCGGGCGGCGCGGTTTCGGTGGCGCTGCAAGTGGCGAGCAAACTGACGGCCGCCGACATGGTGGTGGCCTTCATTCCCGACTCCGGCGACCGCTACCTGAGCAAGATCTACAACGACGACTGGATGCGCCGGCATCAATACTGGGAGACGGAGTTGCATGTGACGGCAGGCGACGTGGTGGCCAAGAAGCTGAAACGGCACCCCGACCGTCACTTGATCGTGGCAGTTGCCGGAGAGACCGCGGACCAGGCGCTGCGTCTCATGCAGGACCACGAGATTTCTCAGCTCCCCGTCTTCGAAGACCACGCCTGCATCGGAACCGTCCGCGAGGATGAGATTCTGAACCGGGCGCTGCGCGGCACCGACCTCAACACTCTCGTGCTGCGGGAGTGCATGAAGGACCCGCTGCCCGTCCTCGAGCCCGACGCCCCCATCGACCGCCTCACGTTCCTGCTGACAAACCAAAGTCCCGCGGTTTTGGTAAAACTTTCCGACAGCCAGTACGAAATTCTCACCAAGTACGACTTAATAGACATGATCGCGAGCCTCACCGCACCGGGCGGCGGCCACCGGAAATCGTAAGCGGCCTGGGTGTCACGCTTGTACGTCCCATCATCGTGATTGTCCCGAGGGTGTGATTCTGGGCAGGCGCAGCGCCATGCTATAATTCTCCCGGAAGCGAAACTGGTCTGGTGACTGGCCCGGCCTTCAAAGCCGGTGATCCGTCTCTTTGAGGGGGATGATGGGTTCGATTCCCATACGCTTCCGCCATGTAGGAGATCGGCATGGGTTTAATACACGTTACCGTCGCCTTGAAGAACCTTGGCGCTCCGACGAACGGAACCTACGAAGCGGACTTCCTGGTGGACACCGGCGCCACGGATTCGCTCGCCCCGGCCGCAGCACTGCGGAAAATCGGCCTTCAGCCTGAGGGGAAAATGTCCTACGAGCTAGCAGACGGAACTGCTCAAGAATTCTCCTTTGGGCTGGTCCGCATTGAGTTCATGGGAGAAATTACGGCTGGGCGGGTGATTTTTGGCCCCGATGACGCGGAGCCTATACTTGGAGTTACGGCGCTCGAGTCCGTTGGAATTACAATTGATCCGGCCAACCGCACACTGAAACGCCTCCCAGCCATTCCGCTGAAATAAGCCGGTTCCGCCATGCCGCGCAAACGAGTTCCCAAATTTAGCGCAGCCAAAGAAGCCCGCCGGCGCGCGCGCGCCGTCCTGGGGACACCGCCCGCCACGCGCGTCGTCGCGGACCGCCGCCTGAAACCGCCCAAGCACAAGAAGAAATTGGCGGATAGCAACGAGGAGTAAGAGCGCAGGATGGCGCGGAATCGGGCCGGGCTTGCGCCGATCCCGGTCTGCTTCCATCCCGAACTTGGGAGCGGCATATCTTCCCTCGGCGAAGTTGTACGAAAGGGTGTAAAATAGAGTGGTAAGTACGATCATCTCACCCAATGGGGGCGAAACGGATTCGACGGGAAGGAAAAAAGCTAAAAGGCATACCGGAGTCCACGCATCCGTAATCGTGTGGAAAAACACAAGTGCCAATTACGATTTGGCCCTCGCTGCTTAATTAACTGAGTAGCGCGTCGCCCCGGTTCAGCCCGTAGGACCGGAAGCGGCGTCACTTTAGCGGGCTGGCTCTCGCTTCTCGGTCCGTGAAGCGGGGGCGAGACTCATCGGACTAGCGGCTAGCGATTCTTGTCGGCTCGATGTCGCCCGGCTGCAAAGTACGTTCGAACCGACTAAGTATGTAGTCTTTTAGTCAGGAGCCTTTTCGGACGGGGGTTCAACTCCCCCCGCCTCCACCAAAATCCGAAGGATTTTGTCCCGAGCAAAGCCGAGGGGCAAAGGCCAGCAGGGTCCGATGTTCTACTGCTATATTCTGCAGTGTTCAGATGACTCCTACTACGTGGGAGTGACCGATGCTCCTGAACGACGGTTACAGGAACATAACGAGGGCAAGGGTGCGGACTGGACTTCCGCCCGACGGCCCGTCACGCTTGCCTGGACTGAAGAACATCCCACGCTCGCTGCGGCGCGCACACGGGAAAATCGGTTAAAGAAATGGAGTCGTAAAAAGAAGGACGCACTCATCCGGGGGTTCCCTTCGGCAAGCTCAGGACAAGGCTAACGCCTTGCAACTCCCCCCGCCTCCACCAAGATTCGTAGAATTTGTCCCGAGCTGGCAGACTTACTTTTCGCCGCTGAATCTGCAGGCTTACATAAACTTGATTCTCGTGTTTTTGGCGGAGTAACTGATTAGCGAATTCAGCCGCCGCAACTGCGTCACTTCTTGTTTTGCGCTTGCCACCCACCCGATGCAAAGCCTCTTATAACCAGGGGGAAATTGGTCAAAGTGACTCCAGGCCGCTTCATTTGCTCTAAATAATTCCTGGAGTTTCTTAGGGAGTTTTGTCGGCAAAGGGCGTGTCTTTTGTTTCTGGTGGCCCTCGAATGCTTTGAGGCCGGCCTCGGCCATTCTCCCTTCTTCGATCAGTCTCTTTGCCCGTTTGATATTGAGCGCCGACCAGGAGCTCTTTGGACTTCTCGGCGTATATCGGTACGCGTATCTCTCCCCGTCCACGGACTTCTTTTTTCCATCTACCCAACCGAAGCAAAGAGCCTCTTCGACCGCTTCGTCGTAGCTTACAGTTGGTCTGCCCGTAGCGTTTTTATAGTGAGCGAGCCACACTTCTTCGGCCTTGTCATGATTTCTTTCGAGCCAGGAGCGCCATTCTAAGCGGTTCTTAAAGGACAGCAGCGTTAAACCATCTGTGGCCGTCCTTTTGCTTACAGGGATCACGCGACCTGCTTTCTGGCGGCGCGCTCCAGCAACTCGTGGATCAGCGTCTGGTAGGGTTTGGACTGCCTGGCGGCGAGGCGGCGAAGCCGCGTGAGCAGGCGCGGATCGATGCGGATGGCGATGAGTTGTTTCGCATGGCCGGTGCGGGGCCTGCCGACGCGCCGGGCGCGCTTCAACTCCGCATCGGTTGATTCGGGAATGTCGGAAAAGTCGATGCAGCTATCCGATATATGCCTTCCGCTCCTTGCGGCTCACTTGCCGGGCGCTGATGATGCGTATAGTTTCTGTGTCATTTCCCAACCTCCGCAAGGTATAAACAACCAGGAGAACGCGACCCCGCAGGGACCGTCCGAGTCTCTTCCAGCGGCGCTCCGTTTGCCCATGCTGCCGATCTTCCCAGTGCAAGCCATCGGAGTCGCTGAAAATAGTCGCGGCATCCTCGAATGAGACGCCGTGTTTTTCATAGTTCCTCAGGGCTTTGCCAGCATCCCAGGAGAACATATTAGTGTATATACGCTAATTCGGTGGAGATGTCAACGGCTGGAACCATTGGCAATCTAACGCTGGTATGCGGAATCGTGGTCTGGGTGAAGCGAAATCAGCCGCAGGAAGGCGCCGTCGCGGAAAGCGAGCGCCCGGATTCGCCGGCTCAGGCGGAGCGAGTGCACGGTGGCGCCGTTCGGCGCTTTCACGTGCTCGATGGCCTCCCAATGGAAGCCGGAGTGGCGATACAGGTTGTTCCAATCCAACTCGCAAAGGCGGCGCAGAGAAGCTACGACCTGTTTTAGCTCGGTAGTCGAGAGGCGGAAAAACACTTCCTGGAACTCTGGGCTGTTGAGGTCCAGGCGAACGCGGCTGCTATCGGCGGCGGGCATGGGTCCGCCCGAGGCGTGTAGTCCGCCGCTTCAGCAGCGATTCGACCTCGGTCTCCCGAGGCTCCGTTATCGCAGCCCAATCGAGCGCGCGCTCGATCCGGGAACGATGCGGCTCCTGGAGCGTCCAGAGTTGACTCTCCGGCACCAGTACCACGGCCCGGAGCACCATGGTGCCGTCCCTCCGCCGTTCCAGACGAAGCGTTTTGCCGGCATAGCTCTTGCCCAGAGAGATTTGGCCGCTCTTTCCCACCACCTTAATCTCGAAGTGGTCGTCCAGCAATTCAGCGGTCTGTTTCATGCGATCATGCTATCATGCCATGGTGCGATGTGGCAACCTCGAATGGCATTGAACTGATATGCGTTGGAGGTGCAGGTTCTGCCAACGCCGCCCCAGCGAGCCGCCCGCAGATGCGCTTCAGGCAGGGAGAGTCCCGGAATAGACCTATGGTCCTAGTGATAAATGGACTAAATAACTATTGGCACGCTAGGCGATCCCTGCTATCCTCATGAAGGATTTGAGCAAGTGACGATTATTAGAACGGGTCGGCGACGGACTGCGGTTCTACCGGAATGTTAGAGTCTGGAACCTACCCGAATTATCAATGGATTCGTAACTCAATTACCCGGCGCGTCGTGTGATCGAACGTCGGATCTAGCATCGAATCGGAGAAAAACCTATGAAAGGGCCCGGGTTCAACGCATTCCTCATTCGATTGATGGTGGTTGCAGTCATATTCCCAGCGGCGTTGAGCGCCCAACAGAGCAACTGCACGAAACTCCCCGGGACGGACGATAACACCACGGCTCCCGCGAAGGCCAAAGCGGGGAAGACGAACAAGGCCGAGGCTGCCTCCGCAGGAACTTTGGAAGATTGTAATGCACCGGGCCGGATTTGGACCAACGACGACGCCAGATTTCGCAAGACGGCAACCGTTCCTCTTGTCGTGGGCGCACAGCCCGTCCAACAGCCCGTGCTGAGACCTACGAGGATGTCTTCGGACCCCGACGACGACACGGTGCCGCAAGTGACGCCGGCACGAGGCCCGGAACTCCAGCAGGCGCGCCAGGAGGCCGTTGACGACATGCTGACCCGCACCCGTGGCCGCCAGGAAGCCTACGACCAGTTCATCGACATGATCAGCATAAAACTTCAGACGGAACACAATAGCTTCCGCGTCGAGGTCTACCGCGAACTCCTGAATAACGCCTGGGCATTGAAAGAAGTCAATGGCCAGTTGCTGCAGAAATTGTCCCCGCAGATTCCAGCCAGCGAAGAACCCAGCAAACCGTAAGATTGGAATGGGACGCGAATAGAAAGAAGCGACAGGGAGGAATCAGACTATCCGGTCTCCGGTTAGCGTGATTCCGAAATTCGCCTCGATTGCTTCCGGCTTTCCGTACTCCACAACCGCCTTCGCAAACTTGCAATCCCTCATTTACGTACGGCCGGCGCTGGAGGCGCCTATAGCAAGTCGTTAACGCTCAGGTTGACAGCGGGCGGGAGGGGACTCAACAGATATTTCTCCTGTGCGACCAACAATTCATCCGCCCTAAACGGATTTATCTCACAATGGTGCCGACAAGCCGGATGACGAGTGGGCGGCTTCTATTAAACCTGCGATTGACGCAATTCAGTGGAGTTTAGAAGTTTAACAGAGTGTGGAATTTGGGCAAAGACGAAGCGGCTCAAAGCTCTCGGGAGCGAAAAACGTGCCATCTGTCCCCGCTTTTCAAGGTTTGGAAGCCAACTTGGCTGACAAGCGGGGCAAGAGAGGCCCTGTTTGTCAGCCATCGAGCCCTGCTGGTCTTGCTTTCACGGCTAATTATGGAACTGGATGTTCCCGTTGCTGATGACGCGGTACGACCAAACCGCGGTCGGCCCACCAGTGACCGCGATACCGAGTTGATCGCTCTTGCCGGGCTCGCTGTGGTCTTCTACCGTGACGGCGAAGGAGCACGCCGGCAAGTTGCCGCCCCGGGTTCCGGAGAACCAGACAGCCTTCGGCGATCTGTCTGCGTAGAGCGAAGGAGCGAGGACGGAGCAGCCCGACAGCGCCCCTCCGCCTCATTCTTCGCGACCTCAATCTTACTTACCGGTTGCCGACCTTACGGCTTGCGGCCCGGGTTCCCGGGGGTCCCGCCCAGTTCGTCATTCGACGGGTTGTTGTTGTTCGAGTTGCCCGGATCGCAACCCTCGGGCCCGTTGCCCACACCCTGGTTGCACTTGGCGTTGCCGCCAGATGCCTGGCAGGCGGTGACGGTGGTGCTTTTCAATGTCACGGCGGCCGTCGCCAAGGCATCCCCATTAAAGGTTCCACCGGTGACCGTGATATCCGCACCCGCGAGAATAGTTCCCTGGAAATTCGAAGTCGTCAGTGTCGCGGCGTCCTTGACCCACCAATACACGTTACACGGATCCCCGCCGAACACGAACACATCGAAGTTGGTGGCCGTGAGTGCGCCATTGACCAGGAAAATCCAGACAGCATTCGGGTCGCCCGAGGCGTCGAGAAACAACGGGCCCGTCTTCGCCACCGCGTCGACACAGTAGACGCCGGGGAAAAGGTATTCGCCCGCGAGCGTACCCGTCAACGTATGGGCGGAATCGCAAGTGTTGTTGAGAGGTGCGAGATTGTCGTACGCGTTAATGAAGTCCCCGTAAGCCTTTTTGGCGACCACGTCCGCCGCGTGGACCGTCCCCGTAACCGGGCAATTGGTCTGAGTGACCGCGTTGCCGGGCCAGACCCCCACGTTTCCGGTGACAGTGGAATCGGTACATGTCACTGCCGTGCCAGCCAGGGCAGCGAAGCCCGACGCCGAACCCAGTGATGGCGCCGTTGCGGCTTGAGCCAATGCTGCGTTGAACGAGGCCGCGGAAAAAAGTGCGGCGATCGCAAGGAGACACGACGACAGGTACTTCCGACGATAATTCATGGTGAGCCCTCCCTTAGTAGGCTTTCTCGTTAATAACCGGTTGCAGTAGTCAGTGCTTCTGAATACCAGTAACAAAACTAATTTGACATGACTGGCGACAGCACGCAATAGTACGACCGTCTCATATTGAATTGGACCACGAGGACTAGTTGTCATAAAACCAGGATTTCCATTTTGCCTTCCCTGCCGCCACTGAGCAAACACCCAACCGCCTCCATTGGGACCGTTTTTCCTTCCTTTCCATCCCCAACGAATCCAGCGGCCCACCAGAGCTTTCCGCTGCGCGACCGTCGGGAGCTTCCCGTTAGAAATTCAGCTCGCGGAAGCCCAGGATGTTTTTGGGAAGCAAAGGGTTGGAGACGGTAACGGCGCAACTATCGTATCGCAAATCCACGCCGGTGGTGGTTCCCGTGGTCGCGGTAGTAAAGGTTCCCCCGTTCAGGACGACCCCGCGAATCCTCACAGCCGGAACACCGCCTATGCTGCTTCCGGAGATCGAGACGTTTCCGGTGACGGCAATGATCCCGTAATACTGCGTCGCGGCGTTGGTGAAAGTCAGGTCGCCCTGCACGAGCAAGATACCATCTCCAGTTCCTCCATTGATCGTAAGCGAATGATCGGCATAGACGATTTTCGGAGCCGAAGTGGCGGGGGAATTCGGAGGCCAAGCGGTAAACGAGCCAAGCGCGATGCTAGTTCCGGTGTAAGTGCCGGTGCCGGCGTTATACGTAACATGCGTTGGGTCGGCCGCCAGGATTGGGGTGGCGACCGAGGAGAACTGGCTCAAAAACGCCGAGGGGGTCGGCGCGGCCAGAGTAGTCGGCACTAGAGGGCCCGTAGGCGAGCCGCTTACCGTGGAGGTGGAGGATTTCGAGTAGGTTCCAGCCCCCTGTACTCCGTAAATGTTCGGGCCGGCCCCTGTGCAGACTGGGCTTTGGTTACCGTTAACCGCCGTATATCCGCCGAGCACCACGTTGCCAATCGAGGCTAGGTTCGCCGCAGGCGTTAAGGGAGAGCTGGCGGCGATATCGTACTGAAGGAACCGCCGTTCGCCGGAGGGCTGCACCGACAGGGCCGAAACCGTGTAGACCAGCGCGCCGGAAGGCATCGTCGTTTGGAAATATTGGTTCTTTCCGTCGTAGACGATGGGCGTTACGGCATTCAGTACACTGTCCTGGTTGATATCGGTATTCGAGGATTTCTCGGTCTTCAGCGTAACACGCGCCCACTTGTAGGAGATATTGGAGGTTGTCGCGGCCAGGGGATTGTCGCTGGCTACCAATGTGGCGCTGGCTCCCGCCGGAAACTCTCTGACAAACTCCGAGTCGTAAAAAGGATTCGTCGTGGTGGTCGGCGCTACGGTTTCGTCGGGCAAGCTGTTGGTGATGTAGAGCACCTTGTTGATGGCGTCGGGGATACTCGACGACGGAATGGCGTCGGCAGCCGATGACATCAGACGTCCGCGGGCCTCTTCCAAACCCGAGAAAGAAGAGTAGTGGCTCTGCGCCAGGTCCTGGTAGGCGTTCCCGATCTTGTTTTCGCTCGTGGCGCGCATCACCATGGTGGCCGCGGCCGCCGAGACCAAAACAACCAGCAACAGGGCTACGACAACCGTAGAGCCGCTTTGCTTGCTCGAACCGCGAGGTGGAGAGCCGTACCGCATATTTTCTTTACTGGGAGGGATTCGCCCGCCGGGCTGCGCCTGACCAAACCATAGTTTCGTACTCAGTAGGCTTCAACGGATCCGGCGTCAGCCGTAGCGCCAGCGAAATGTAAACCACTTTGACATTCCTGGGAAACGCCTGCGGGCTGGCCGGGTTTATTTCCCAGGTAAACACGGGAGTCGCATCGGCCAGCTTGGGGATGAACGGACTACGTGTCACCGAGGTGCCGGGGAGGAAGTAATCCTGCACCGAGCTGGCGTCGCCGATGGTCCCGTTCCTGGCCTTCGGATATACCTTCCTCGAGATACATGGCGTGAGAACTTTGCAATACTGTTCATCCGCCGCTGGCGATAAGGGGTGCATGGTGTACTCCACGCGATCCACCGTGCCGTCGAAGTTGATATCGGATTCAAAGATGACGCTGGTTGACGTTACGGTCACGAACCCGGCGGCGACCAGGCCGGGATAGGCAGCCTGCACGCCCGGAGGAAAAGCGTTCTTCGCCGGATAGCCGGCCATCCGGATTTCGGTCATCATTTGATCGAACGCCGCGCGGACCGGCTGCACCTGGGTGAGCCGCGCATCTTCCTTGATGGAGAATCGCTGCGTCTTGACGAACAACTGCAACACGGGACCGGTCAGCACGGCAAAAACCGCCATCGAGAAGACCATGTCGAGCAGCGACAGCCCCTTCGCCGTATTTCGTGTTCTTGTTCCAGGCATGGCGAGACTCAAATCGCGACGAATGTTTTCAGGTTCACAGGCGGGGCGGTAATGATGCCGTTTTTGGCCCGGACACCGATTACAACCAGCTTCTTATTGCTGGACATGATGTGCAGCTTCCAGCGAACGTCGTAGGTCACGTTTTGGGAATCGGTCCGGGTGAATGAGTATTCCGACGTAGCCGCGACGGAAAAATCGATTCCCCCTGAGGCCGTCAGGGGATTTCCACAGGCGCTGGCTCCCCCGGAGCAGGTCATCTGAATCCAGGTTCCATCCTTATCCAGAAAAGTCCCTCCAACGTCGAAAGCATGCTGGGTAATCTGATCCAGTTCGCGCTCGGCCATGCTGGTGGCCAGCATGCGGAAGCGGTTATAATCGCCCTGTTTTTGGGCCAGCAGAATCAGCGGTATGTTGGCCAAAAGCCCGAAGGTCATGATGGAAACCGCCAGCAGCATTTCGACGAGGGAAAACCCGCGGTTACCTGCCCTCCGCGATCTCTTCTTGGAAGCTATTGCACAACCCGTTTTAAGCGGTGCTAAGGGCACGGTTTTAACCGTGCCGAACACAGGCTCTGGAACTGCGGCTTCAGCCGCTGAGGGCCAAGGGCGCATCCCACCCTGCGTGAGGCTAAAACCCCTCCCTAGCCCCTCTTCTATCGGCACGACTGAAGTCGTGCCCTTACGTGGCTCCAGGGACGTTATACAATGGGTCCTGGGATGAACAACCGGAGACGGCATAATTCCGTTCCTACCGGAGACGGATCCCTTTCAAGAATGTGACCTGATTGACGAAGGGATTGTCTGGGGAGGGGCCGACCAGCGTTCCTCGCAATTGATTCCCCTTAGGACCTGCCCGATCAAAAACCTCCTGGCTTTGCTCGCCGACGGCAAACCGTGCCTGTAATTGAATATCGTAGTCGCCCGACGGGAAAATTCCGCCGCGATTTTCCATCACCGGAGACTCAAAGGCGCCGGCGTGGACGACGACGGGAAAGCTTTCCGCCAGGACCGTTTCGCCGTGCATTATGCGGACGCTGAGGTTGGTGGACTCGGGAAGATTCGTAATGCCGCTGACGACCAATCTGCCTTGAGCGACCCGCTGCGCTACGGCGTCCATCTGAGCCTCGAGCGGCACCCCGATGCCGCGGCGCATGGCGTCGACGACGGCCTGCTGCTTGGCGTGGACCTGCTTCGCACTCCAGAGCCAGTACGAGAGCATTCCCATGGGAAGAACGGTCAGCAACACCAGCGCGGCCAAGTGTTTCCTTTGAAGCCGTCGCCGTCGCCTTGGGGGAACGGGAACCACGGCAGCGAGGTCGATATCGTCCAACGGCACCCATTCGCCCTGCCAGGTGCGCCGATAAATCCGCAGCGGCGTCACCAAAGGAGCGGAGCAATGACGGCAGCGCAGGCCATTCTCGGGGAGCTGCATGGTCCCGCAGTAATGGCAGGTCGCCATCTCGCTCACTTTGCCTGTAAACTGGCTCTTCATAACTACGGGTTCCGCTAAACCACGTATTCCGATCTGCCGCCCGTTTCGCCCGTTTCAATCACGGGAACGCTGCAATAGGGGCAGACCTTCCATTCGGACTGTAATTCCTGCTGGCACGAATCGCAGACTCTCCGCGTGGACTTGTCGCATTGCGGGCATTCGGTGGAGCCGGCCCGGATCAGGGTGCCGCAACTGGGGCAAGCCGTGGGGGCCTGCTCGCTGACCGTGACGACCCGCAGAACCTCCTCGATGGTGGTGAGGCCCTTGCGGATCTTTTCCATGCCGTCTTCCACCAGGAGGCGCATGCCAGCCGCCTTGGCAACCTTCAACAACGGCTCGCCGATGAGTTTCTGCTCGACGGCATCCTGCACTTCCGGCGTGAAGGGAAGGACCTCGTAGAGTCCCAGCCGTCCGGAATAGCCGCTGCCGCCGCAATCGGGGCATCCCTTGCCGCGCAGGAACTGCACGCCGCTGTCCACCATTCCGATGCGCTCCAATAGCCTGCGAGCGGGCTGGTAAGGTTCCCGGCAGTTCTTGCAGGACATGCGAATCAGGCGCTGAGCAATGATCAGGTTGACGGAAGAACTCACCAGGAAGGGTTCAATGCCGAGTTTCAGCAAGCGTTGCACGGTGGCCAGGGCGCTGTTGGTGTGAAGCGAGCTTAGCACCAGGTGGCCCGTCATCGCGGCGTGGAAAGCGATTTCGGCGGTTTCTTCGTCGCGGATTTCGCCGACCAGAACCACATCCGGGTCCTGGCGCAGGATGGAGCGGAGAGCACCGGCAAAGGTCATGCCGGCCTTGGGCGCGACCTGCACCTGATTGGCGCCGGGCAAATGAAACTCGATGGGATCTTCGATGGTCACAATGTTCAACTCCGGCGTCATTTTCGCCGTGAGCGCGGAATAGAGCGTGGTGGTCTTTCCGCTGCCGGTGGGCCCGGTCACCAGGATCATGCCCTGCGATTGTGCGATGGCATTCTTGAGCAGCTCATGCTCGGCCGATTCCATTCCCAACTGGGTCACAGTGGGAATCGATTTGCCGGAGCCTAAGACGCGCATCACGACCTTCTCGCCATCGCGCGTGGGCAGCGAGGAGACCCGCAGGTCCACGCGCTTCTTGCGGAAGTTCACGCTGATGCGGCCGTCCTGCGGACGCCGCTTTTCGGAGATGTCCATATTGGCGAGAATCTTGATGCGCGAAACCATCCCGTTGTGGAGCCACTTGGGGACCACCATGCCGTCGCGCAGCAGCCCGTCGACGCGGGTGCGGACCTGCACTTCGTTCTCGCCCGGTTCGATGTGAATGTCACTGGCGTACTCGGCCAAGGCTCCCATCAGGATCATGTTGACGAGCTTGACGACGGGACCCAGGTTCGCCGCCTCCAGGGAATCGTGGTCATCCAGCTCCACAGCGGAAGAAGGCTCGGGCTGGAAGACCTGCAAATCGTGATCCTCCTTGGGACCCTTGAGCAGTTCGTCCAGGGAATGATCCTGCGAGTATACCCGGTCGATCACGGTCAGGATATCGGACCGCGTCGCCACTACCGGAGCCACGGAACATCCGGACTGGAACTCGACTTCGCGAACCGCCTCGAGATCGGCCGGGTTGGCGATGCAGAGTACCAGCTTGCGGCCCTCCATGCGCAACGGTATGCACATGTGTTCGCGGGCCAATTTTTCCGGGATCGGTTTTAAAGCAGGGTCGAGGGTTTCCAAGGACAGGTTCACACGGGGAACCTTGAGACGCCGGGAGAACAATTCTGCGATCACGTCCTCGGTGATCCGTTTCTGCTCCAGCAAGATGTCCCAGAAAGAACGATCGGTCTCTTGAGCTTGCTTCAGTAGAATCTGAAACTCGTCTGCTTCAAAGTATTCCGATAGTAATAAAAGAGTGACGACGTCCTGGCGCGGAGTGTTCTTTTTCATTGTAGCCATATTCCTACTCGCATCGGCCTTTTGCACTTAAATTGCCCTCATTAAAGAACTCTAATGGGTCTCTCGATTGTTGACAATGGTACAAAAGTGCAAAAGTTTTAATAGGTCCCCAGTACTACTGCGCGCCACGGGCATCTTCAACATTCTACAAGGAGTTCCGCCACGAACGTCGCAACGATCCCGCGCAATCCGCGGGAGGCGGCAAGGCCGATTGGGACCGGCCAAAACGATTACGAAAGAGGAATCCAGAAAATTGCGATTTCCCGATTGGCCCATCCAGCGCCGCCAACAAAGCTTTCCCAGGGCGCAACTAAACCACGATTTCCGGCATTTCCATATCGCCTTTATCGAAAGCCGCCTCGAATGCATTCACCACTATGGGATCGAACGACGTCCCGGCCATGTTCAAAATATTTTCCTTGGCCTCCAACGGCGATACGCCTTTGCGATAGGGCCGGTCGGCGGTCAGGGAGTCGAAGACATCGGCCACGGTGATGATGCGCGATTCCAGGGGAATGTCATCCCCTTGCGTGGGATGGTAACCGGAGCCATCGTACTTGTCGTGATGCGCCAGAATAATGGGCAGAATGCGGCGCAACGAACCGCCCACGGGCCTCAGAATATCGATGCCTCGATCGACGTGGCTTTTCATCTCCTCGAATTCTTCCTCGGTAAGCCGTGCGGCCTTGTAGAGAATCTCGCGGCTGATGTCGAGCTTGCCGATGTCGTGCAGCAGCGCGGCGGCGCGCACGTCTTCGATACGCGCCGAATCGAGTCCCAGGCGCGCGGCGATTTTCACGGCATAGATAGAGACCCGGTACGAATGGTTCTGCGTGTATTTATCCTTCGAGATGAAATGTTGCAGGATCAACAACACGCCCTGATAGGTTTCGCGCAGCTCGCGGATGTGCGTCTCCTGCCTTTCGTAAAGCGTCCCCATGGCATAAGCCGTGATGATGAGGAATCCCGACCAAGTGGCCAGATCGAACCAGCGGTCGAAGCGCGTCACAACCGCGCGCGTCTGCAAAAGTTGCGGGCTGGAATAAACCACCAGAAACATCACCAGGGAAGTGAACACCGCCGTCATCGTGGCGTGGCGCCGCCCAAAGTAATAGGCGGAGAAAATAGTCGGGAGCGTATAGAAGCTCAGCACCAGCCGCTGGGAGCTGAACACGTAGTTCGTGATCAGGGAGACGACGAAGATCGTGAAAACCAGCCACAGCTCCTGGTTGACTTCCAGCAAGAGACTCAGCAGGCCGATTTTTTTTATCTTGTCCAAGGAAGGCTTGCCCGTTCTGGGCTTTACGCCCTCCGGCCAAGTTGTGTCTTTTTCCATGGGTCGCCTCGATATTGGACGGGAAGCAAAAAACTCGTTCGGCGCTTCCCGCATTGCGCCAAAATCAGTTCGGCTTGCTTTGTCCGCGTTCCAGCACCGACCGTATCTCTCTAAACCTACATTATTTAGCCACAATAAGGAATAGGACTATGGTCATGTATCCAGTAGGACCATAAACGTCATGAAAAACGATGGAAGAACGGACGAAGTGCCCGTCATTAGGGTCAGTCCTAATTAAACCTGTTCTGTTTCAGCGATATCGAATAGAGGAAAGTATCGCACGGGAGGTGAAACCACGGCACGGAAAGCGTGCCGTGGCTGCCTCTGGATTGGCGTGCGTCGCTTCGAGGAAACGTGTCGATCCGGCAACGCGGTTATAGGTTGAGCGGCTGAGCGAGCGTGAAGTCCAGTCTGGTTTCGGGCGGGACCTTCACTTGCTCGCCGTGAGTGGCGAGCGAGATGGCGGTTCCGGCTCCGGCTCCGGCTCCGGCTCCGATGGCAGCTCCTTTACCGCCTCCGGCGATAGCTCCGATGGCTGCGCCCAAGGCCGCGCCGACCCCGGCTCGAGTGGCGGTCTGCTTGCCTCGGGACGAACCGGACTGCGTGACTTCGCTAGTGGTCATTTCGTGCCTTTGGCCCTGGACTGTGATGTCGAGCAGAACCAGGCTCAGCTCGGAACGGCCCTTGATGCGGCCCGACTGGTCAACGGAAACGAGCTTGGCGGTGACATCGGCGCCGCGCGGGACGACGGTTTCGCCGTCCACGACCAGTGGCTCGTCGAGGCTGGCGCGATAGGTCTTGCCCAATTGATCGATGGCGGAATCGACCTCATCAATCATGCGAACCGTGACGACGGAGCCGGCGTGAACCGTGACGTTCAAGGGCCTGGGCGGCTCGGGAGCACGCGGGCGAGTCCTTGCGGTGTCGGCCGAGGGGCTGGGCGTCAGCGGGGCCGGCTCGCTGCGGCGCTGCAGCGTGGGCGGATTGCTGGTCTCCGCGCCGGGCGAAGTAAAGGTGATGCTGTTAATGTCGTAGATGGAGTAATGGCGCGACTGGCCGTTGACCAAAAAGTTAACCGAGGTCTGGTCGGCTCCCTGAAACTTGCCGGTAATGGCCTGACCGTCCTTCATCATCAGGACGTCGGCGCGCGACACGGCGGGCAGCAGGAAAACTAGAAGCGCCAGCGAAAAAATCTTGTTAGAGTTTCTCATTTCGGGTCCTCTCCTTGTTTGGAGTGTTACATCATCTCTTTTGACTATGATGCGCTTTGAGGGATTCGCGGTCAAG
>ORMF011359704.1_pt1 | contig 80253 bp, 81 predicted proteins | sample 1779871 | NCBI WGS metagenome assembly ORMF01 (sample SAMEA104232316, study PRJEB22302) | groundwater metagenome | biome: forest; feature: aquifer; material: groundwater | place: USA | collected 2011-08-07 | depth 5.4 m | reverse complement strand
GTGCCGGGGCAGGGGCGGAAGCTCTTTCCCCTGCAGCCCGCCCGCGCCGGCGTATGGCTGCCGCCAGCGGATCACAACCGTGCGGTCGTCCGGCGCGGTCACGTCCTGGATGTACGTGATCGGAACGGAGGCGGCCAGTCCCATTTCCGGCGTGGCGTAAACCCGCCAGGCGAACACAAAGTCGTCGGCTCCAAGGGGCGCACCATCGTGCCACGTGAGCGACTGCCGCAACCGGTAGGTCGTCTCCATCGCCCCGGCGGCGTCAACGCGCCACCCCTCGGTGTTGAGCTGGGGTAGCGCCTCCGCCAGATAGGGCCGCGGCAGCTCCCGCTCGTCGTGAATCACGAGCGCGGCGTTGAAAGCACGCAGGGCGGTGCGCGGGGTGCCGGCGCCACCAACCTCCCGCAACGGCTTCGCGGCCAGACTCTCCGGCGCGCGCCCACCGGCAACGACGAGGGTCCGCTGCGACTCGCGCCGCTCCGTCCCGCGGGCTTGCCCGCCAGGAGGGCCGCTCGCCGGGCTTGCGCCGGGGCTGCACGCGGCCATGAGCACGGCCAAGGGAACCGCAACGGCGAGGCACACGCTCTTGGTCCGTGCGAGACAGTGAGACCGTGCCGGAATCATCATGCGGCCAGCATAACGGAGCGGCCCCGGGGCCGCCACCGAACAGGAGCAAGGGGTGCCCCCTGACCTCGTGCGCTGCGCCCGCCGGGGTCACGCCCTCACCCGTCCTTGCCCGCTCTCGCGGGCTTCGGCCGGCCTCTCCCAGAGGGAGAGGCGACACGACCGGCCCCCTCCTCCCCTTGCATTTGGCTGCCGCGGGGAGGGGGGTGCAAACTGGTCCCCTCCTCCCCTTGCATTTGGCTGCCGCGGGGAGGGGGTGCAGACCGGCCCCCTCCTCCCCTCGCATTTGGCTGCCGCGGGGAGGGGGTGCAGACTGGTCCCCTCTCCCTCTGGGAGAGGGTTAGGGTGAGGGCGGCCCCCAACGTGCGGACTAATGTTGGGGGAACCCGGAGCAAGGCCTGCCATGCCTGCTCCGCGTCGGCGGACGCAGCACCGCCCGCATCTACGAACTAAGCTCGCGGATGCAGGCGGTGCTGATAATGCCGATTTCGGGGTGAGGCGGGAGCTACGCCGCGCGTGACGTCCGTTCGACCTCGGTCGCCGGAGCGACCGCCGCGACCGGCTTCTGCGTCGTCCCGAGCACCGTGGCCACGCCGATGAGCACCAGAACCATCCCGCCGATGAAGCTCAGCGGCATCGGGAGCTGGATCCTCAGCGCCGCGTCGAGCGAATAGAAACCGGGACCGGCAATCGCGACTGCAATGGCTGGCGTCAGATACATCAGTGGCAGCTCCATGCCGTTTTCATTCGCCCAGAGTCGGCCCCAGTGCACCGTGGTGATCGCGACGAGCATGGCCGCCGCGACGCCCAGGCTACCGAGCGGGTTCAACAGACCAAGCGCGAGGAGCAACCCGCCACCGGCCTCAGACAAGCCTGCCATGAGCGCCCAGAGCCCCGCGGGGCGCATCCCCATCGAGCCGAATGCGCCCGCCGTTTTGGCGAGCCCGTATCCCCCGAACCATCCGAATAGCTTCTGGGTGCCGTGACCGATGATGAGCAGACCCACCACGATTCGCAGAATCAGGATTCCTATATCTGCAGACATTTCCTTTTTCGTCCTTCCCGAACAAAGTTTTACAACTACCGTTTACTATGCAACATCCGTCGTTTAGAATACTATTGTCGTGAGGCATGGCGCTGCAATCGACAAATCAACGAAATCGTCGGGTTAAGCAACAGACCCGACGGATTGCCGGGAAAGCAGGTGGCACATGAAATCCGAGGACCCACGGGTCACGCGAACCCGGCGCCTCATCGTGGACGCGTTCCGCGAGCTGCACGCCGAAAAGAGCTTCCACGAGATGAGCGTCCGGGAAATCGCCTCGCGCGCGACCGTCAATCGGGCCACGTTCTATGCGCACTTCGAAGACAAGTACGCTTTGCTCGATCACGTTGTTCGAGCGTGGATTCAGGACGCGCTGTCGAGCCAGGGGCTGGTCGGAGCCCGGTTCACGCCGGAGAACCTCCAGCTCCTCATCGAAACCGTGCTCGACGCAATGGCGCGCTTCCTTCCCGCATGTCGACCGGCCGAGCGCGACGTGCAGCCCACGGTGGAGTCGCGCATGCAGCGGGAGCTGGCGGACTTCCTCCGGAGCTGGCTTGGCGAGCTGCCGGTCCGCGATGGGTCGCCCTGCCCCGCGCTCGATACCCTGGCCAGCACGTTAGGCTGGACCCTCTTCGGTGCAGGAATGGATTGGGCCCGGCACACGACTGACGAAACGATGCGCGAGCGGGCTCGCCAGATCTTCACCCTGTTGACCCAGGGTCTCGGCGAAGTCCTGGACCTGGCGAGCCCACAACCGGTTACCGGTTTGGCGTCCCCGACGCGGCTTTCTCGGCAAGCGCCCGGAAAACCCGTTCCGCGGTGACCGGCAGCTCCTTGACCCGCGCGCCAACCGCGTCGTGCACGGCGTTGGCGATCGCCGCGGCAACGGCGCTGTTGTTGGTCTCGCCGATCGACTTCGCGCCGAACGGGCCCGGTCCGTCCTCGGGCGTGAGCATGATCGTGCGGAGCGGCGGGATGTCCATCTGGGTTGGGAGCTTGTACTCGCCGAGGCTCGCCGTCGTAATCTTCCCGTCCTCGACGTCCATCTCTTCCATGATGCCGTTACCGAACCCGTAGACGAAGCCCCCGTCGAGCTGCCCCTGATAGGCAATCGGGTTGATCACGGTGCCCGGGTCGACCGCGAGCGTCGCCTCGACGACCTTGACCGCGCCGGTGGCGGGGTCGACGTTGACTTCGATGACGTAGCCGTAGTGGCACACGCCGTCGGGTCGCTCCTCCCGCCCGACCGCGCTGTCGAACGCGCCGCTGGCCGTAACGTCCGAGCCGCGCACGATGCGGGCCGCGACTTCATCGAACGAGGCGGACTCCCCGCCCTTCACGGCGAAACGGCCGGCTTCGAGGGTGACCTGCCCGGCCGGCCAGCCCATGACCTCCGCGGCCAGATCCTCGAGCTGCTGCTTGAGGCTCGTGGCGGCGCCTATCGTGGCCTGGCCGACGATGTGGGTCACCCGACTCGAGCCGGCGCCCGCGTCCCACGGGGCCTCGTCCGTGTTGCCATACCGCACCACGATGCGCTCCGGCTCTACGGAGAGGATCGCCGCGGCGACCCGCCGCACGACGGTCGCCGAGCCGCTGCCCTGGTCCGGCGTGCCGTAGAGCGCCTCGACCTTCCCGTCCGCGAGCAGCTTGAGCTGGATGTTCGTTTTGCCCTGACCGATCCCATGGTGGCGGATCACGACGCCGCGGCCATGGTTCGGCGGCAGCTTGGTCTCGTCCCACTTCGTCTCGCGGCGGAGGGTCTCCAGCAGCTCGGCGGCGCGGGAGTGATGCACCGGGTGGCCGGTCGTGCTCGTGTCGCCGGCACGGGTCACGTTCATGATGCGGAACTCTATCGGGTCGATCCCCAACTCGCGGGCGATGTTGTCGATGTGGCCCTCGCCGGCGAGATCGGCGATCGTCGATCCCGGCGCACGCATGTGCCCGGAGGGGGTGGTGTTCGTGTACACGGTGTAGGTCTTCAGGTCCGTGTGCGGGACGTTGTATGCCTCGAAGGGCGCAAACGCAGCGGCGATGTTCGGGCCGGGCATCGGCTTCGCGCCGCCGTAGGCACCGCCGTTGAAGTAGGCGCGCTGCTGGTGGGCGAGCAGCCGGCCCTCGCGATCGACCGCGGTCCGGAGGTAGATCCGCGCCGGATGCCGGGGGCTCGTCGTCGTCAGCTCATCGGCATAGCTCATCACCGACTTGATCGGCCGGCCCGTCGCTCGCGCCAGGAAGAAGCAGGGGAATTCGTCGATGGAGTGCCCCTTGCCGCCGAAATCGCCGCCGATGAAGGAAGAGTCGACGACGATTGTGCTCTCATCCACGCCGGACGCGATCGAGAGCTGCTGGCGGAGGGAGAACGGCGCCTTGTTCGTGGAGCGCACGCGCATTGTGCCGTCGCGCTCCTGCCAGGCGACGCAGGCGTGGGGTTCGATGTAGCCCTGGTGCTGCCGCGGGCCGATGTACACGTCTTCGAAGACGCGATACGCGCCCGCAAAGACGCGCTCGATGTCGCCCTCGCCTTTGTGTGCCTCGAGGTACCCCTGCAGGTTCGGATGCGGCCGCGGCGGGCGGTTGCCAGCGACGTAGAAATAGCCGTCGGAGTCGGGATGAAGGATCGGCGCGCCCTCCCTGAGGGCTTCCTCAGCGTCAAGAACGGCCGGCAGTTCCTCGTACTCCACGTCGATCAGGCGGACGGCTTCCTCCGCGGCCTCGCGCGTCTCCGCGGCGACGGCAGCGACGCGCTCCCCGATGTACAGGACCTGGTCGTACGCCAGCACGGGCCAGTCGTAGAGGAAACGGCCGAAGCGGTGCAGGCCGATGTCCTGACCGGTGAGGATCGTGTGGACGCCGGGAACCTTGAGCGCCGCCGGTTTGTCTACGTTGAGGATCCGCGCGTGGGCGAACGGGCTCAGGACAAACTTTGCCCAGAGCGTGCCCGGAAGCTGCAGGTCGGCCGAGTAATGCGCCCTCCCCGTGACCTTCTGCGGACCTTCGACGCGGTATTCGGGCTCGCGCAGCAGCTCCTCGATTTGCGGAGTCAGCAAGCTCGTCATCTCTTTTTCCCCCAGCGGTTCCGCGACCCAGGAATCGCGACGTGTTGTCCGACTGGCTCGCGCTGGCAATGGTACTGGCACGCCGGCACGGGAGCAATCGCGCGATTGGGCTAGCTGCGCTAATATGCCGCCAACATCACTCGGCACCATGAGGAGACGCCCGTGCTGACCAAAGAAGAGAACGCCCGGCTGACGCAGGTCGGTCCGGGCACACCGATGGGCGAGCTGCTGCGCCACTACTGGCACCCCATCTGCGCGGTCGACGAGCTGGATCGCAGCATCTACCGCACCAAAGAAGTGAAGGCCCTCGGCGAGGAGCTCGTGCTGTATCGCGACCGCTCGGGCACGCTCGGCCTGCTGGAGCGGCAGTGCAGCCACCGCCGAGCGAGCCTCGCGTACGGGATCGTGGAGCAGAACGGCATCCGCTGCCAGTACCACGGCTGGAAGTTCGACGAGACGGGCCGTGTCCTCGAGCAGCCGTTCGAGGACACGCTCCACTCGGAGGCCAGGTTCCGTGACAAGTGCGGTCTCAACGCCTATCCGGTCCAGGAGCAAGCCGGCCTGATCTTCGCGTACATGGGGCCAGCGCCGGCGCCGCTCCTCCCGAACTGGGGACCGCTCGTCTGGGAGAACTGCGTTCGGGACATCGCCTATACCGAGCTGCCGTGCAACTGGCTGCAGGCGCAGGAGAACTCGCTCGACTCGATCCACACCGAGCACCTGCACGACTACGCGGGGCGCTACTTCCGCCAGATCCTGAACGGCGAGGAGCCGGATTTCCGACGCGCGCGCACGCACGTGAAGATCGGCTTCGAGCCGTACAAGCACGGGATCATCAAGCGCCGTACGACCGACGACCGCGGCGACGACCACCCCCGTTGGGCGGTCGGCCACTCGATCCTCTTCCCGAACATCCTCTGGCACAACGCGTTCATGCAGTGGCGCGTTCCCGCCGACGACACCACGACCAACCACTTCTCGCTTTACATCTGGCGCGCCGCGCCGGGAGCCGAGGCACCGGGGCAAGAGGTCGTGCCCTCCCGCTTCGTCGAGCTCAAGAATGAGCAGGGTCAGTACGCCGACCTGAATCGGCTCTTCAACCAGGACTACATGTGCTGGGCAACCCAGGGCGAGATCGCCCAGCGGGATCTCGAGAAGCTCGGCGAGTCCGACCGCGGGATCATCCTGTTCCGGCAGATGCTGACCCAGCAGCTCGACATCCTGAAAGAGGGCGGCGAGCCGACGCTCAACGTCTTCCGCGATCCTGCCGCGAACACCGGCCTCGAGTACCCCGCGATCCCGCACGAGGAGCAAGAATGGGTCGGAGCCCCGATGCGCGGTTACTCTTACCGCCCGAGCGAGGGTGGCTACAGCCGCGACGCGGACAAGATCGAGGCGACGATGGCGACCTGGAAGGGCGTCGAGCTCCCCGCCGCGGTCATCGGCGTGGACTAGCCGTTATTGCCAGTCCCATTCGTGCAGGTTTTCGTAGGAGCCTTTGCTGAAGGTTCCTGTTCCCTGAGGCAGGGCCTTGGGGCCGCGCAGTGCGGCGGAATGAGCCGTCACGGCGACGGCATGGTACGTGAAGTACGCGGGGATCTCTTCGCTGATCAGCCGCTGCATGGCGACGAACTGGCGGGTGTGCTCGGCGCGGTCCAGGGTGGTGAGGAAGCTCTCGTAAAGGCGATCGTATTCGGCGTTCGACCAACGGGCGCGATTGTCGCCGGTCCAGCGGTTTTCCGCTGATCCGATCTCGGCGGTCGTGAAGTTGCGCTCCTGCTGGTACCCGCCCTTGGTCGCGATCCCCGAGAACGTATGGCGGTGCTGCCCGTCGCGCACGAGCGCGGCTGGCAAGATCGAGGGATGGACCTCGATGCCGGCGTGCCGCCACGAGTCCCTGAGGATGAGCTACTATTTGCGACCGGAGAACCGGCGGGCGGCGGTAGGAATTCGCGACGACCACAAGGACCTGACGCTGGATGACATCGCCCGCCAGGTCGAGCGCGAGCCCTGGGGCACAGCCGACGAGGTCCGGGAGCGGATCATCGCGTCCGCCGACCACCTGGGCTCCAACACGGTCCTCGTCAGCATGAATCGCGGCGCCATGCCGCACGCCATGTTCATGGAGCAAATCCGGCGTTTCGCTGCCGAGGTCCTCCCCGCCCTCCAGGCCCACGAGGTGCGCGCCGCAGCGGTCGCCTAGCCCGCTACCGCCCGCTGTATCCCTTTGCCTGGCGCCACTTCTCGAGCTCCCCGCGGTCGATGAGGCCGCGCTCGAGCAGGTTCTGGCAGGCGTCGACCGCCGCCTGATCCTTCAAGACATCATCCACGGCGATCGGCGCTTCGAGCTGACCGAACGTCACCATGCTCTCGATGATGCCCGCGAGGCCAGGTCGCGAAACCAGGCCGTCCATAATCGTCGGGTCCGAATAGCGGCGCGACTGGCGGTCCGGCGGCGGCTCTAGCGTCTTCAGCATGCGGAGCCGCCGCTCGTCGTCGTTGAACGTGGTGGCGCGCAGGCGCGTCTCCAGCTCATACATGAAGCGATGATTCCGGGGATCGGTGCCAAACCAGGCGCCCCGCAGGTTCGCCCGCAGAAAGGCCCGCAGCTCCGCGCCCCGCACCTCGATCGTCCGCTTCGTTGCGACGATGACCCGCCCGGCCGGCCAGGCGCCGCGCTTGCGATAGTAGTCTTCGAGATCGAGCACGAGCGGGAACCCCTCGCTTAGCAACGCATCGGCCTGCTCGCCGCCAAGCGAGAGGAACTGCACCTCGCCCGCGCGCAGCATGTCCAGCATCCCCGCGTCGCTGCCGTAGCCAGCCATCGGGTTCTTGATCCACTCGACTTCCTCGGGCGCAACGCCAAAGTGGCGCAGCGCGGTCTGAATGCCGATGAAGCCCATGCCGGCGGTATCGCGGACGATGCTCTTTGCGCCCTTGAGCTGCTCGGGGCCCGTGATACCTTTCGCGCCGATGAGCTTCGGTGCCAGCAGCGTGCGCCAGCCGCCCACGATATAGATGTCTTCGCCGCGGGAGCGCAGCATGATCGCGGACCACACGTTGACGGCGGTCACGATGTCGACGCCGCGCTCCCACATCTGCAAGGCGAGCGCATCGGCCTCGAACTTCGCGGGAATGAGGCCGCCCGGCTCGTACACGTAGCGCTCGAGGCCCTCTTCCTTGACGAAGCCCTGTTCCTCGGCTGGGCGCCACGATCGCATGTGGCCGACGTGATAGCCGGACTGGGCGATCACAAGCGGCTGGTCCACTCCACTCATACGTACTCCCACACCCTCGCGCCCGACCCGTCCGTGAAGACGAAGCTCGCGAGGATGACGGCCCCCCGACGAAAGCCGATCATACTCCGCGCCCCTGGTTTATTCCCAATACAATGAGGCCGCGCGTTTGCGGAAACGGGGGGCGATGTATGCCAGAGCAGCCCATCAAGGACCGGACGGCGATTGTCGGGATCGGTCATACGCGCTTCAGTCGGAGCTCTGACACGTCGGTGGGCGACCTCGCGATCCAGGCCAGCATCGCCGCGGTCCGTGATGCTGGACTCGAGGTTCAGGACATCGACGGGGTCGTGTCCTACTTTCACGAGCACATGAACACGATGCATCCACGGGTCCTCGCGAAGACCCTAAAGCTCAAAGAGTGCAACTTTCAGGTCATGGCAGACGCCGGGGGAAGCTGGACCGGCTCGGCGGTGCTGACGGCCGTGATGGCCATCCACGCAGGGATCTGCAAGAACGTGCTCGTGTATCGGGCGGTGAACTCCTTCTCGAATCGCGGTCGCGAGCGGCCGCCGCGAGAGATCGTCGGCGAGGATCAGTTCAGCGTGCCCTTCGGCTCCCGCCACCCGGCCGCCAACTTCGGCCAGTGCGCCACAGCGCACATGGCCCGCTTCGGCACCACGACGCTCGATTTCGCCCACCTGGCCGTCACTCAGCGGCGGCACGCCGCGCTCAACGAGAAGGCGATTATGCGCGCTCCGATGACCATCGAGGACCACCAGAATTCGCGCTGGATCATCTACCCGTTCCGCCTCTTCGATTGCTGCCAGCAGAACGACGGCGCCGTCGCCATCGTGGTCACCTCCATCGAGCACGCCCGCGACCTGCCCCACGCGCCGATCTCGATCATGGCCGGCGTTGGCGGGTTCGGCGATGCCGCCTCCCAGGAGGAGCTGTGGGAGACGAACGGCGCTCGAATCGCCCCTCACCTGTACGCGGGCGCCGGCGTGACCGCGAAAGACGTCAGCTTTGCAGAGCTTTACGACCCGTTCACTTATATGTGCCTGACGCATATCGAGGACTTTGGCCTGGTCAAGAAAGGTGAGGTCGGCGGATGGGTGAGCGCCGGCAAGAACGCGCTCGACGGCGAAGTGCCCGTTAACACCCACGGCGGGCTGCTCTCCGAGGCGCACATCCACGGCCTGAATCACGTCCTCGAGGCAGTCCAACAGCTCCGACCGGAGGGCGTCCGCGATGATCTCTGTCAGGGCGCCCATACGTTTGATCGCGCCACCTGCCGCCAGGTGCGCAACCCAGAGATCGGGCTGGTGTGCGGTGAGGGTGGCGGCAGCGCCATCCTGCTGAGGAGGGCGTGATGGCGGAGCCTTACAAGAAGCCAATTCCGGTGCCGGATCTCGACACCAAGGGGTTCTGGGATGGCTGCAAAGCCCACGAGCTACGGGCGCAGCGATGCTCCTGTGGTGTCCTGCGCTGGCCGCCCCAGGGGATCTGCCCCATATGTTATTCGTGGGACTACGCGTGGGTGAAGCTGCCGGAGACGGGAACCGTCGTCTCGCTCGTCGTGGTCCACCACGAGACGACCGCCTTTACCGATGACCTTCCGTATGTCGTGGCGAACATCTTGATCGATGGCACGGACGGCAAGGTGCGGCTCCTGAGCAACGTCGTCGGCGTGCCAGTGGAAGACGTCACCGTGGGCCTACCCGTCCGCGTCTTCTTCGATGACGTGACGGACGAGATCTCCCTGCCGAAGTTCCGCCCCATCTGATTAGCTTCGCTAAAACAGCAAGAACGCCCGGTGGACTAGAATCCCCTGGGGGCGCTCTCCTTCGTGCCAGGAATTGCCGAGCACACTGGCTGTGAGCATTCATACCACGTCCGCGTCTGCAATTACCTGGTAACACTGTGGACGATAATGGAGTACGATCCATGGACGTCGATTGACACGTTGCGCCGTGTTGTGTCAGTTGTGTCATTTGTATTAACCCGCAAGGAGCTGCGGAGTGGCAATCGCCAATTACCCTCATCAAGGCCAAGGGCAGCCCCACGTGCCTCTCTCCTTTGCGGCGACCGCGGTGAAGGCCGCTGGACTTCTGAGCGCCCGCCCATCGGTACAGCAGATCGGGTACATCGCCGATGATCACGAGATCACTTACTGGGCATTCATAGACCGTGATGACATGGGCGAGGTTGAGGCGCTATTCCGCGTGATCCACGACATGCGACGTGCAGATCCCTCAGCTCCACTGATTAATCTTCACGTCGTGCCACCCGGCAAGATCCAAGAGGCGGCTCTGCCCCACTTCGAAATGATCTACTCCCGTTCCTAGCTGTGCCAGATCAAGCAACACATCTCGCACAAGCTCAGGTAAACCGGGATCTCGCCTCGTCGCTCTTCCGGCTAGGTCTGGAAACGGGAATCAGGCTAATCTTGATTGGGCCGTAACGATCGTTTTCTACAGCGCCTTGCACCTCATCGAAGCGAAACTTGCCGTGCACAATCTTCACCCCCAGAACCATGGTGAGCGGTCGCGAATGCTCGATGCGACAAATGCGGACGCCGATATGGTTCTCGCGTATGACATTCTCCGCGACTTGAGCGAGCAAGCCCGGTACAACGCACGAAACTTCCAAGCCGCAGAAGTCGACAACATCGTGTTCGGAATCTACCTCCCACGGGTCGAAGGGCCCGCGCTCCAGCCGTGACGCCAGCCCGGGGCGGGCGGTAGGTACAGAGCGACGGTCAGAGGTAAGGTGGTAGCGAGGTTGCTCAGTCGGCGGGTCCGGGTTCCGCGGCGCCACAGAGATGGCCCGCGATGTGCTCGCTGAGGGAGCGGAGCTGCTTGAGCTGGGCCGCGGTGAGCTGATCGAAGAGGTGCTCCCGCATGCACTGGGCGAGGCCGGGTGATGCAGCCTCGAGCGCCCGGGCACCGTGGTCGGTGAGCACGGCGAGGGATCCGCGCTTGTCTTCGGGGCAGGAGAGCCGCTGCACCCAGCCCCGCTCTTCGAGGCGGGTGGCGGCGTGGGAGAGCCGGCTCTTCGAGGCGTGCAGATTGGCGGCCAGGTCGCTCATGCGGAGCGCGTGCTCCGGCGCCTGGGCGAGGCATGCCAGGATCTGAAAGTACGCCAGGGGCATCTCGGCGTTGCGCTGCAACTCGCGGTCTAACCGATCGAGCAGCAGGTGCGTGGCGAGGAGAAAGGCCCGAAAACAGTGGGCCTGATCGTCGTTGTCCCAGTGCCGGTCGTCCATGGCTCCCTCACGCGGCTTTCCGACCTATCATAGCCGATTTAGTTGAATTCTCAACAGCGATCCGGTATCATTCCAATGTGGTTGAACGCTCAAAGATTCAATGGTCAACCGTAGGAGATGGTGTGACGGGCACGCCCTCACCCTACCCCTCTCCCAGAGGGAGAGGGGACACTCGCGCGGGTCGGATTCCTACCGTCAGCAGTCTTCGACTCCGATTTTTTAGGAAAGCACATGTCTGAAAAACAGTTACTCCCTCTCCTGGCCCTCGACGACCGGGTGATCCTGCCGCACATGGCAGTACCGGTCACCATCGATAGCGACGAAGCCTGGGCGGCGGTCATCGCGGCCGAGGAATCGGACGGCTTGGTCCTCCTCGTTCCCCGCGTTGATGGCCACTTTGCGCGCATGGGCACGGTCGCTCATATCGACGAGGCGGGCCGGCTGCCGGACGGTCGCGAGGCATCGGTCCTCCGCGGCCTGTACCGCGGCGTCCTCAACGGGGCGGCAGTCGAGCGCGCCGGCGCGCTCTGGATCAACGTCGATACGGCGCCTGATCCAGATCTCGCCGAGCTCTCGCCGCACGCCCGCGCTCAAGGCCGGGAGTACCGCGCAATCCTGGAAAACCTGCTCGAGATCCGCGGCATGTCCGGCCTCATGCGCCGGCTACGCGGCATCGAGCATCCGGGTCAGCTCGCTGACCTCGCCGGCTACTCGCCTGACCTCACCCTGCGTCAGCAGGTAGAGGTGCTCGAAGAGCAATCGGTTGAGGCCCGACTCGAGAAGCTGATCGCCTGGACCAAGGACATCCTGGCCGAGGCATCCGTCAAGGACAAGATTCGCGCCGAGGTCAACGAGGATCTCGAGCAGCGTCAGCGGGAGTACTACCTCCGCCAGCAGCTCGAGGCGATCAAGAAGGAGCTCGGCGACGGTGACGGCGATGTCGTCTCGGAATATCGGACGAAGATCGCGGACATCCCGTTCCCGGACGACGTCCGCAAGGAGGTCGAGCGTGAGCTGGGCCGCCTGGAGCGGACCAGCGAGCAGAACCCCGAGCACGGCTGGATCCGGAACTTCCTCGATTGGATGATCGAGATCCCCTGGGGCACGAAGTCCGAGGACCAGTTCGACGTGGTCGAGGCGCGACGGATCCTGGATAGCGACCATACCGGGCTCGACGATGTGAAGTCCCGCATCATCGAGTACCTCGCGGTTAGGAAGCGGCGCGAGGAACGCAACCTTCAGGCCGTGAGCAGCCGCGGCGCGGGTGCGATCATCACCCTCGTGGGCCCGCCCGGCGTCGGCAAGACCTCGCTCGGCGAGTCGGTTGCCCGCGCGTTGGGCCGTAAGTTCACGCGCGTGTCGCTCGGCGGCGTGCACGACGAGGCAGAGATCCGCGGCCACCGCCGCACCTACGTCGGCGCGATCCCGGGCCGCATCGTCCGCGCCTTGAAAGAGGCAGGTACGATGAACCCGGTGATCATGCTGGACGAGATCGACAAGGTCGGGAGCGACTGGCGGGGCGACCCGTCCTCAGCGCTCCTCGAGGTGCTCGACCCGGCGCAGAACCACACCTTCCGGGACCACTATCTGGAGGTCGATCTCGACCTCTCGGACGTGCTGTTCATCCCGACGGCGAACGTCGTCGAGACGATCCCAGGCCCGCTGCTCGACCGCATGGAGATCGTGCAGCTCGACGGCTACACAACGCAGGAGAAGCTCGCCATCGCCCGGGACCATCTGCTGCGGCGCCAGCTCGATCGCAACGGCCTGAACCCGGACGAGGCGACCATGACCGATGCGGCGCTTCTCAACGTCATCGAAGGCCACACCCGGGAAGCGGGCGTGCGGGGTCTTGAGCGTCAGATCGGGAAGGTGCTCCGCAAAGTAGCGACCAAGATCGAAGCGGACGAAGTCACGCCGCCGGTCACGATCGGGCCGAGCGAAGTTCGGACCCATCTGGGCCGCGACCGCTTCCATTCGGAGGTGGCCGAGCGCACGGATACACCGGGCGTGGCGACGGGCCTCGCGGTGACGGGCGTCGGGGGTGATGTCCTCTTCATCGAGGCGACCTCTATGCCAGGGGCCGCGGGGCTGACCCTCACCGGCCAGCTTGGCGACGTGATGAAGGAGTCAGCACAGATCGCGCTCTCCTACATCCGCTCGCGGCACGCGGCCCTCGGAATCGACCCCGCCGGGTTCACGGATCGGCACTATCACCTGCACGTGCCCGCCGGCGCGGTGCCGAAGGACGGTCCGTCCGCCGGCATCACGATGGTCACGGCGCTCGCGAGCCTGCTGCTCGGGCGGCCACTGCGGGCGGAGATCGGCATGACCGGCGAGGTTACGCTGCAAGGCAAGGTGCTCCCGATCGGGGGCGTGAAGCAGAAGCTGCTCGCCGCCCACCGGGCGGGCCTGAAGGAGGTCATCCTCCCCCAGCGCAACGAGCCCGACCTGGACGACGTGCCGGAGGAGGTGCGCCAGGAGCTCCAGGTGCACCTCGTGAGCGACGTCGCCGACGTCCTGCGGCTGGCGCTCGAGCCGGCGCACTCGACGAACGGATTGACGGCTAGCGCCGCATAGCGCACGGTTCAGTCCCAACGGATGGGGATGGGCTCAATGCCCATCCCCCCTTTTTGTTTGGACCGCATGCAGGTCCGCCCGGTCTACGGGTACATTCCTCGATGACTCACTGGTCGGAGGCATGAATGATCCTCATCACCGGCGGCCTTGGCTTCATTGGGCTGCATTCTGCCCGGGCATTTCTCGACGCGGGCGAGAGCGTCGTGCTCACGCGCTATCGGTCCAGCCGGTTGCCGGACTTCCTGCAGGACGAGCTGGGTAAGCGCGTCTTCATCGAGCCCGTCGACATGAACAGCCCTTACCTCATCATGGACGTCATTCGGAAACACAAGCCGACGGCCATCGCGGACCTCTTCGTGCCCCGCCGGGGCACGTTGCCACCGGGCGAGGACTATCGCGTCAAGATGGACGGCTTCCTCCATCTGCTCGAGGCGGCACGGCTGGGCGACGTGCCGCGCATCTCGCACGCTAGCTCACTCTCCGTTTATGGCAGCGTGCCAGCCGGTCCATATGACGAATCGCTGCCCCTGCCGATGACGTCGCGCAGCGAGACGGAGGCCTTCAAGAAGGCCGAGGAGATCCTGGGCAACTACTACGCGTCCGAAACCGGAATCGATGTCGTCTTTCTTCGGATCGGCAACGTCTACGGACCGCTCTACAGTCGGGAGAACCGGACCAACGCGCGCATGATTCGCGCGGGCATGAACGGCACGCCCGCCACGTGGGACGGGATCCCTGGCGGCCCGCCGTACGCCGAGGATCAGGACGACCCGCTCTACATCAAGGACTGCGCCCGGGCGATTCAGATGCTTACGATGGCGCGCAACCTCCCGAGCCACGCCTACAACATCAGCGGCGGCCGCGCCGTCAGTTACGGTGAGCTGGCGGAGGCCGTCAAGGGCGTCTACCCCAATGCCCAGATCGACCTCCTACCGGGAACGCCGCCGCGCGGCCACACCTACGTCGGGATGGACATCAGCCGAATCAAGCAGGACGTCGGCTGGGAGCCTCAGTACAACATCGATCGCGGCATCGGCGAGTGGATCGACTGGCTGCAGACGCATCCCGAGTAGGACGGGAATGCCCGCTCACCGCTCGGTTCACCGATTTGGCGGTTTGGGGGTTGGTGGCCACGCTCGCGGGCTCCAAACCCCAACCCCTAGTCCCCAACCCCTAACCTAGCGCGCGACCACCGTGACCGTGCCCTTCATGCCCGTCGCCTCGTGAATCTCACAGTCGTACTGGTACACGCCCGGTGCGCCAAATGTGAGCGCCCAGGTCTTCTCCATCGGGTAGGTGACGAGCGGATGCTCGCCAAAGAGGCCCGAGCTGTAGCCATTGCGACCGTCGTGAACCGGGCTCGGACGCGTCAGGAGGCCACCAACCATGACGAAACGGGGCGCGGTGGTCGGATCCGCAAACGCCGCCATGACCTCCGGGGGCGGTGCCTGTCCCGGCGCGGGCGCCGGCAGAAGCTCGCCATCGGGAAGCTGAATCGCGACAAACGGGAGTCGGCCGCCCTCCGTCGGGTGAAACGTCACGGTGTGCGGCTGGACGTGGTCGACGTACCAGACCACCGTATCGCCCTGAAGGACCGTAAGCGTATCTGGGAGAAAGGCGTTGATGTCCAGGTGGCCGCGGCGCTCATTCGTCCCTGAGCGGACAAACCAGACGTTGGTACCGTCAGGGCCATCCAACCGATTCGCCCGCCCCCGCGAAGCCATGATCTGGGCCGCGTCCCGGGCATGGTCGCGGGCGAGGTGGGTCGCGGCAAATTCGTCGACCGCGGCCTGGGTTGTGATGCCCGCGGCACCGGGCGCGACGACCTCGACGTACGCATCCATCTCTTCATGAAATAAGCACGAGTAGCGGAAGTTACCCTGGCGCCCAAACGTCAGGCGAAGCTCCTGACCGGGCGATTGGAGCTCCATGTGCACGAAGCTGGTGCCGTCCCACGGGCCGTTCGGCACCGTCGGGTTCACGAGTCGCGGGTTCATCATGGGCGGCCGGGTCGGGTCCTCAGGCTGCGGCATGAAGACCGGTGGCCACGGCTCTCCCGCGCGGAAGGTCACCGTGTGCGCCTCGTCCGAGCCAAGGCTCCAGACGACGGTCGTACCTTCGGCGACGCGAACCGTGTTGCCCTCCGGAAAGGCCGGATCCCCCGGGTATTGGTTCACCGATACGACGCCCTGCCCGAGCCCCGCCTTCACGCGAAGGGTGGGGCCAGACTGGCTCGCCGCGCTCGTCGCCACGGTGAAAACGGTCGCGGCCGCGATGCCGATCAGGGCGAGGAAGAGGCCGATGAGCGTGCCGGTTTTCCGTGCGGTCAGCTTGTCCTCCCGAGCTGCGATTCTGCATCAGTTTAGCCTGACCGAGGGTCTTCAGCCCATCCATTGGGACCGGCCAACTGTCCCGGTCGCGGCGGGGGGCCGCGGTATACTTGGCCGCAGCACGCTCAGGATACGGTCGCTGGCACGGATGGTCCCGCGCCCCACGCCGCCGTTTCGCCGGGCACCGGCTTCATGGTGGAAGACACGGTGAAGCACACGAGCGGGGGGTGAGCCATGAGCCGCGTCTATCGGTACATCTCGGGAGACTCCCATCTGGAGATCGATTCCAAGTACTGGATCGACCGGGTGCCCGAGCAGCACCGGGCCCGCGCGCCGCGTATCGTCCGCGTTTCGGACGGCGCCGACGCCTGGATGATCGAGGGCCAGCCCCTGCGCCAGAACGCCTCCGACATCTACGGTGGCAAGGGTCGCGACGAGTGGATGCCATTCGGCCAGCATTACGAGGGAACCCCCGGCACCGGCCCCGGCGCGCAGCGCATCCGCGAGCAGGACCAGGACGGCATCGACGCCGAGGTGCTGTTCCCCGCCCAGCAGGCCGGCCCCCGCCTCTGGCGGAACATCGCCGACCCCACGGCCTACAAGGCCGTCGTGCGCGCGTACAACGATTTTCTTGCCGAAGACTATTGCTCCGCCGACCCGGACCGCCTCATCGGCGTCGGCGTCATTCCGCGCACCGGCGTGGATGACGCCATCGCTGAGCTCGAGCACTGCGCCCAGCAAGGGCTCAAGGCCATCGCGCTCCTCGCGTTCCCGAGCGGCAAGGTCTACCCCACGCCCGACGACGATCGCTTCTGGGCCGCGGCCCTTGATTCGGGCCTCGCGGTGACGGTGCACGTCGAGTTCGATCGCTCGGTTGAGAAGGGCCCGCTCTTCAAGTACGCGCGGGAGCCGCAGGAGCTCGGCTCGAATCGTGGCGCCGGCATCGTCGAACAGCTCACGAACGAGAAGTTCTGCCGCCTCGGCGCGGTAAATGCGGTTCAACTGATCTTCGGTGGCGTGTTCGACCGCTTCCCGAATCTGCGCATCGACTTCGCCGAGAACCAGATTGGCTGGATCCCCTTTTTCCTCGAGATGGCCGACGTCCGGTACGACCGGCACATCACCTGGGCGCAGCGCTTGCTGGATGTGAAGCCACTCGACCGCAAGCCAAGCGACTACATCCGCGAGCACTGCTTCTGGGGCTTCCAGCACGACAAGATCGGGATCGAGCTACGCCACCACCTGGGCGTCGACCGCGTCATCTGGGCGACGGACTTCCCCCACCAGGAATCAGACTGGCCGAACTCCCTCGAGGTCGTCGACGACAGCTTCGCCGGCGTTCCCGACGACGAGCGCTACCGCATGGTCTGCGGCAACGCCATCGACTTCTTCCACCTTTCGGCGGAGCCCGCCGCGCGCTAAGAGGGTCAGCGCCTCGCGGCTCCGGCTGGCGCGCGGTCGGGGTCGCGGGTGGCGAGGCGGGGCGCGACCTGCTCCATGAAGAGCCGGGTCGAGCGGGCGACCTTGCGCGGCGTAGCAAGGGGGATGCTTGCGAAGAGCAGCAGCACGCCGAAGCCGCCGCTCTCCTCGAAGTAATCACTGATCTGCCGGTACACCGTTTCCGGGGTGCCGACCCAGAAGAAGCCCGTATCGGCCATGTAATCGAACGTCAGATCCTGTACGGTCTGGCCGGGCTTGAGGTGCTTCCTCAAATAGACGGGGTCGCGCTCGACGAGGAGCCGGGTTAGGCCTTCCCGAGTGTCGTCGCGAGCCTGCTTCTCCGAATCAGCGACGTAGACGACGTGCGTGACCCGGAACCCCTGGCGCGTGGGCTCTCGGCCGGCGGCCTCCGCGGCCCGGACGTACGCGTCTCCCATATTGCGGATCTCTTCCGCGGTGTCGTTGCCGCGGCCGAGCAGTGGCATGAACCCGTTGCGCGCCGCGATCTCGAGGGTCTCCGCGGTGCCGGAGCAGGCGGCCGCGATCGGCGGGTGCGGCTGCTGGTAGGGGCGCGGCAACACGTGGATCTTCGTCCCGTGCCAGTAACGGCCAGCGAAGTCGAACGGCTCGGACGAGCTCCAACACTTCATGATGAGGTCAATCGACTCATACACCATGGCCCGGGTTTCCTCACGCCCGACATCGACGCCCCGAATGTCGAGCTGCTCATGCGAGACGAGGTGGGTTCCGCCGTAGCCGAACATGTAGCGGCCGTGGGTGACCTGGTCGCACATGTTGGCTTCCTGGACGATGTCGATCGGATGGTGAAGTGGGAGCTGGCGGATGCCGGTGCCAAACTTGATCTGCTTCGTCAGTGCGGCTGCTTTGCACATGAGCATGTGCGCGTTCGTGACGGTGCTCGGGCGGACGTGGTTCGGCTCCGCGATCCAGGCTTCCCGCATGCCAAGGCGATCGGCAAGGACAATCTCCGCCAGATCCTCGTCATACGCCTGCGCGGCGTCCGCCACGCGGCGATGCCCCGATTCCGAAAACAGTCCGAACTCCACCGGTTTGCTCCTTGCACCGCCCAAGCTGGCGGTCGATCGAACATCCTTGTTGGGTGCGGGGGGTGCTGGACCAACCGATCACGTTTCAGGCTCGGCCCGCTTGCGAAGTAAAACACCCGGGAGCGCGGTATTGTCAAGAGACGATCGGAATCGGACGATCCGGCTGGCTGAGCATGAAAGTGTCGCGCGATGTCCCTTCGCACGCGTGGCGCATCCGTCCGCGGATAAAGTCACGGGGCGGCTCATCAGCGTTTGAGGAGATTCCCCGATGGCATACGTCGTAACGGCGAAATGGACAGCGAAGCCCGGCGAGGAAGGCGCGGTGGACGCCGCGGTCCGACAGCTCGTGGCGCCGTCGCGCGCTGAGCCGGGCATCATCATGTACCAGCCCCACCGGGATCCCGAGAACCCGCGCGTCTTCTTTTTCTACGAGCAATACCGCGACCAGGCGAGCTACGAGGCCCACCTGAACAGCGAGCATTTCCAGCGGCTCGGGTTCGGGGACGCCGTGCCGCGGCTCGAATCCCGCGAGCGCGGCTTCTATGAGACCTGGAATCTCTAACCAAGAAAGCAGCCGGTTAGTCCGTGAGCTCCCAGGCGGGCAGGTTCCACGCCACCAGTCCCGTCGATCCGGTGGAAACGGGGCCGGGGCGGCGGCGGCCATCTGCCGTGCTCGTTCGTCCGAGTCCAGCACCGCGTTGAGCGAGTCCACCAATGAAGTCATCGGCGGAGAACGCGGTGCCGTGGTGCCAGGTCAGATTGGGCTTGAGGATGTACCGCGTCTCCATGCGTCCGTCGGGGAAGACGCGCCACGAGTCGGTATTGAGCTGAGGCAGCGCCTCCGCAAGGTACGGCGAGACACCGCCCTTATCGTCGACGAGCTCCAGCCCAGCGTTGAACGCCCGAATCGTGAAATCAAGCCCCACGCCGCCGCCTTCGAGCTCGCGCGGCGCAACGCTGAACGGCTCCGTGCGGATGGCGGCCATGAGCGTTCGTTCGGCCCGCGGCGGATTCGGCGAGACGTCAGCCGACTGCCGCTGCGTTGGGGCGGCGCTGCACGCCACAGTCAGGACCGCGAGCAGGCCAATTGGAAGCTTCGCCAACTCGGTTCGCATGCCGCCCTCCCCACGCCGGTTGGCAGATGCCGCCAGTTTGGCGAAGGGGCCCGAGCGCCGTCAAGCAGTGTCTCGACTGGGCGGCGTGCAGCTCACGCCTCACCCTCAGCCTCGCCCTTTCCCAGAGAGGGAGCGGGCATCAAAGTGAGCGGCGAACCTCCGCCGCGGCGGCGACGAGGAGCGCGGTCTTCTGGCGCGCCAACTCGCGGCTGATCGTGACCAGGCCGCAATCCGGCGCAATGAGGAGGTGCTCAGGGGCTACGTGGCGCAATGCGCCGCGGATCCGATCCACGACGAGCTCGAGGGGCTCGGGCGGCGTATCGCTGGGATCGACGCAGCCGAACATGACGAGGCGCCCGCGACACGCCTCGAGCAAGGCAGGATCGAAATTGCTGCGCGCAAACTCGACCGAGAAGCCGCCGATGCGGGTCTTCATCAGCGCCGCAAGCAACTCGGGGTACGTGAATTCGTACTGCGGATCGCCGGTCCCCGGATACCCATAGCAGAGGTGAACGATCGTCGGGACGGTGATCCCGTCCAGACAGCGATCGAGCGCCACGGCGCCGAAAGCGTCGACCTTCTCGTGGTAGCGGGTCATCGCCGGCTCGTCGATCTGGATGACGTCGCAACCAGCGGCTTGCAGCTCGCGCAGCTCGAGGTTCAGCGCCGCTGCGAAGTCCATGGCGAGCGCGGCTTCGTCACCATAGGTTTCGTCGACCGTGGTGTCCACGACGGTCAGCGGCCCCGGCACGGCCATCTTGAGCAGCCCCTGAGCCTGGGCCCGCGCAAAGCGAACGTCGTCGTCGAGGATTGGTCCCCGCCACTGGACCTTGCCGACGACCGTCGGAACCAATCGCTGCCGTCCCGGTCGGCGGCGAATGTCCCTCAGGGCGCGCCGCTCGAGGTCGATTCCATCGAAGCCAGCGAGAACGTGGTTAATGAACGTCGTCCGGCGCTGCTCGCCATCCGTGACCAGATCGAGCCCAACCGCCTCCTGCTCGCCAATTACGAGCGCAGTTGCATCGTCTTGCGCCTCAGCCAGCATCTCGCCAGCCAGACTGAATACCGTGTCGTTACCCTCGCGAGTCGCGAGCCAGCTCGGGCGAGGAAAGCTGCCAACGGTGGTCGCCGCGATTGGGGGAAGCACCACGCGCCGCTCCTCCGGGTTTTGATCGACTGCCTCGCATCCGTCGCCAATCTGGCGCGCGATGCCGCTCGATCATACGTCGAGGGTCGCCACGCCGGCAGCGAATCGCAACGGCTTAAGTCGAGCGAACAGGATCGGGCGTATATTGCGAGCAATGATCGTGAGGGTAGCGGGAGGTCACGAGTGGCGCAATCCAACGGCAACGGCCAAACCCAGACGCCCGAAGAGTGGATGGACGTGTATCACACCGGGCCCGGCACCCTGGCGGGCCGCCTCATCCGCCGCTTCTGGCAGCCGATCTTCCGCGCGGAGGATCTTCCGGTCGGCCGCGCACTCCCCCGCCGCTTCGCCAGCGAGGATTTCACGCTCTATCGAGGCGAGAGCGGTCAGCCCCATGCGGTCGCCTTCCGCTGCGCCCACCGGGGCACGCAGCTTTCCACTGGATGGGTCGAGGGCGATGAGATCCGCTGCTTCTACCACGGCTGGAAATACGGCCCCGACGGCCAGTGCACCGAGCAACCCGCCGAGCCCGAGCCGTTCTGTCAACGAATCAAGATTCGCGCGTATCCGACGCACGAGTACCTTGGCCTGATCTTCGTCTACTTCGGAGAGGGCGAGGCACCGCCGTTGCCGCACCTGCCGGAGTTTGAGGACGACTCGGACGGCGTGCGCGAGGCGTACACCTACGGCACCCCCTGGAGGATGAACGTCTTCAACTCCCTCGAGAACGACCCATTCCACGGCGCGTGGGTCCACCGCGAGTCGTACATCGCCTCCGGTCGGGTTGGCAATCCGACCGTGCGCTGCGAGGAGACCGAGTACGGCTACACCCAATTTTCGCGGCTGCCCGAGGGCGCGACGCACTGGGCGGAGTCTCAGACCCACTTCCTAATGCCGAACGCCAACTACGCGACCCGCACCGCGCCGGAGCTGGGCCGCGACGCCTGGCGCGAGGCGATCGCCTGGCGGGTGCCCGTCGACGATACGCACACGCTCTCGTTCGGCCTGAATTACACCCACATGCCGCTGGAGAAACGCGCCGATTACATCGCGCGGCGCAAGGCCCGCGCGGAGGAGCTCGCCAAGCTGCCTCCGTACACGGAGGTCGCGGAGACCGTGCTGCGGGGCGAGCTCCGCATCGAAGACATCGCGGATCGGCACAAGAACCCCGACCGGCTGTTCAACATCCAGGATTACGTGTCGCAGGTCGGGCAGGGATCGATCCCGGACGACTCGCAGTGGCACTTCGGGCGTGAGGACGTCACGGTGCTCATGGTGCGCAACCTCTGGCGGCGCGAGATGCGCAACCTCGCCGAAGGCCGCCCGATGAAGAGCTGGGAGCGTACGGCGCGGCTGTCCGTCGGGCAAGCGCACGTATGACCCGCCCCATCACTCAACTGTTTGCCCTCGCGGCTGGTCTCACCATGATTGTTTCGGCCTGTGCGCCCGTCACACCGCCCTCGACTCGCCAGGGAGCGGATTCCCCACCCGGTTCAGCGCCACGGCAAACCAAGTCGCTCACGATCGGCATCACGAGCACCGTGCAGGCGTTCGCGCTGGGTGGTACGACGACGACCGCTGGCGGTTGGATGTCCGCCAACGAGATCCACTCCCAGGGCCTGATTACCGCGGACGCGAATAGCCACGTACCCGTCGCCCGGCTCGCGGAGCGGGTGCCTTCTTTCGACGACGGCACGATGAGCCTACTACCCGATGGCCGAATGAACGTGGTGTATCCGATCCGCAAGGGAGTGACCTGGCAGGACGGTGCGCCGTTCACGGCCCGAGACCTGGTCTTCTCCCAGCAGCTCAACATGGATCCGGGTCTGCCCTTCGTGAACCGGGACGCGCTGAAGCAGGTGGACTCGGTCGCGGCAATCGACGATTACACCTACGCGATCACATTCAAGGGACCCTACTATCTCGCCGACTCGCTGGGCATCCGCCTGTTCTGGCCCTATCCCCAGCACCTGCTTCAGGAGTCGTACGATCGCTTCACGGCGAGCCCGAACGTTGACGAGTTCATCAACCAGCCCTACTTCACGTCGGCGTACGTCAACCTCGGTCCGTTTCGCGTCAGCTCATTCGATCCCGGGGAGGGCGTGACGCTCGAGGCGTACGACGGGTACTTCCTGGGCCGCCCGAAGCTGGACGTCATCCGCATCCGCACCTTCGGCAACGACAACGCGCTCCTCGCGAACCTGCTGGCGGGCTCCGTCGACATGTTCATGGACCTCGCGCTTCGCTCGGAGATGGGTTTCCAACTCAAGGAGCGTTGGGACAGCGCCAGCCAGGGCACGGTCCATCTCATCGCGGGCTACGTCCGCATGGCGATCCCGCAGTATCGACCGTCGCTGCAGAAGGAGCCGGCCAATATGGACCCGCGCGTCCGGCGCGCCCTCTACCAGGCGCTCGATCGCGAGGCGATCTCGGCCGGACTGCAGGATGGCCACGGGGAGTTCGCCGCGTACTCGATTCTGCCTCCGGATGACCGCAACTTCGCGGGCACCCGCGACGGCCTGCGCGGCATCTCGTACAACCCCGACCAGGCGCGCGCCCTCCTCCGCGATGCGGGGTGGACAGCCGGCCAGGACGGGTCGCTGCGCAACGCGACCGATGGCCGCCGCTTCTCCACCTCGCTCTGGAGCACGCCCGGGTCCGAGGCGGAGCTGTCCGCCATCGCCGACTACTGGCGGCGGCTCGGGCTCGAGGTCGAGGAGGTGTCCATCCCGCCCGCCTTCACCCGCAACAACGAGTACCGCGCGAGCTACCCGGGCTGGGAGACGACCGCGAACTACGCGGATTCCGTACTCGGCCGGCTGAAGGACCCGAGCGGGCCGGATAACCGCTGGGCCGGCGCGAACCGCGCCGGCTATGAAGACCCGCGGGCCCTGCGCCTCGTGAATGCCTACTACGCCAGCATGGCGCCCCAGGATCAGCTTCAGTCGATTCGGGCGATCAGCGATTTCGTGGCCGAGGAGCTGCCGTTCCTGCCGATCATGTTCGAGGCGGACAACATCGGCGCGCGCCGCGGGGTTCTCGCCTTCGACGATGTCGCGGGCGGAGCGGGCGCGGGAGCGCCATACGGCTCGTACACCCGCAACGCCTATCTCTGGGACCTTGCAGGGGGTTAGGGACTGGGGGTTAGGAGTTTGTGCATTCATTGAGGGTGCCTGCGTCCAGTTCTGACCCCTAACCCCCAATTCCTAACTCCTAAGCGAGAGCGCCGCTTCGCGGAGCTCCATGAGCTTTTGCATCGGGCGGCGGTAGACGGTGAAGAAAACGGCCGAACCGATCACCATCGCCCCGCTGAGAACGAGCGCAATCGGTGCTGAGGCGAGGGCGGCGACCCCACTGAATTGCATCTCGCCCAACGGCCGAATACTCGAGTGGACGATGCTCCACACGCCAAGCACGCGGCCGCGGAACTCGTTCGGCACCAGGAGCTGGAGATTCTGCTGGATGCTCACGTTGAAGGCCGACGAACCGGCGCCGAGCAGAAACAGCAGACCGAGCGAGAGCCAATAGATCGGGGTGATGGCGAAGCCAATCATGCCGATCCCGAGCGAGAGCTGGCCGCCCCCGAGAACGAGCTTCTGGTAGCGGGGATCCGAGAGATTTGAGGCGGCGATGACGCCGATGAGGCTGCCGAGCCCCATCGCCCCCCACATGAACCCGAGCGAGTCGGGCCCCACGTGCAGCACGTCCTTCGCGATAACCGGGAATAGGATCGACATCGAGACGCCGAAGAACATGTGGTAGTACGCGAGTCCGATCAAGAATGTAAAGACGCGGTTGCGCATGATGAAGCGCACGCCAGCGGCCATATCCTGGATCACACCGCTGCTCCGGGCGCGGACGATCGGCGGTAGCTTTACCTGCGTGAGCATGAACGCGTAGACCGACATTCCCGCGAGCGTCACCAGCAGCACCGTGCCGGCCGCGATACGGGGCGAGTCTGTGGCACCGAGTACGAACGCGAGCAAAAACCCGCCCACGACGGGCGCCCCGATGCGCGTGGCCGGATGGATGGCGGCGTTGAGCGCCACCGCGTTCGGCATCGCCTCGCGCGGGACGAGATGGGGGAACATGGATTGCCGGGCCGGGTTCTCGAACGACCCCACCGCGGACTGGATGAAGGCGATCACAAAAATGTGCCAGACCTGCAGCGTCTCGGTCAGGGCCAGGCCGGCCATGATGGCGAGCAGCGTCATGTAGGAGGCCTGGACCCCGATCAGGAGCTTCCGCTGGTCGAGCTTGTCCGCGATGACGCCGCCCAGCAGCACGAGCGCGGTTGCGGGGATTGCCTGAGCGAGCGCGTTGATGCCGAGGTACGCCTTCGAGCCGGACAGCTCATAGATCAGCCACGGCTCAAGCATCCAGAGCATCTGTTGCCCTGAGACCGAGATGACGAAGCCGATCCAGTAGAGCCGGAAGTCGTGGTATCGGAGGGCGGCGAATCGTGGTGGGGGCATTTTCGGGTCTAGTGTACGCGGAGAGCGCCACGCTGCATTTGGGCTACACCGACCGGTTCCTCGCCGCTATGATGGGGAAACGCCGAGGAGGAAACCGCCATGCCTGAGCGCCCGCCAGTCATCGACGCGGATGGACACATCCAGGATCGCATCGGGGATGTCCGTAAATACCTGGAATCGCCCTGGGACCGCCGGCCGACCGCGCTCACGCCCGGCGAGCAGCCCTGGGATCGCGACATCCAGGACACGATTCCGCGCCACCCGGGCTACACCAAGGATCTCAACCCAGCGCAGCAGGTCGAGCTCTGGCTCAAGATCATGGACGAATACGGCATGGAAGAGGCGGTCCTCTTTCCCACCGTCATGGGCAGCGCATCCAAGCTGCGCGAGCCCGAGTTCGCCGTCGCGGTCTGCCGCGCGGTCAACAACCACTTCGCGAAGGACTACAACGCCCACTCCGACCGCGTTCACCTGCTCGGCGTGCTCCCGATGCAGCAGCCGGATGAGGCGGCGAAGGAGCTACGGCGCGCGGTCGAAGAGCTCGGCATCTTGAGCTTCGAGATCATCCCTACGGGACTTCCCTTTGCGCTCGGCGACCGGTATTACGATCCCGTCTACGCCGAGGCGGAGCGCCTGGGCGTCCCGCTCGCCATCCACGGCACGCCCAGCGGATCCCAGGAGTGGGGCGCGAGCGGACTCAAGACCTTCAACGAGGTCCACACGTTCATGTTCCCGGCCGGCATCCTGCTCCAGTTCACGAGCATGATCTTCCAGGGCATCACCGTCCGCTTCCCCGGCCTGCGGCTGGGGTTCCTCGAGATCGGCGCAACCTGGCTGCCGTACTGGCTTGACCGCATGGACGAGCACTGGGAGAAGCGGGGCGAGTTCGAGGCTCCCCTCCTCAAGCAGAAGCCGAGCACCATCGTGCAGCAGTCGCCGATCTACGTAACGCTCGAAGCCGAAGAGCGGCTGTTGCCAGAGGCCGTCGAGTACGTTGGCGACGACCACTTCATGTTCGCCTCGGATATTCCGCATTGGGACAGCGAGTTCCCGGCGAACCTCGACGAGGTGTGGGAGCATCCGCGGCTGTCGCGCGAGACCAAGGAGAAGATCCTCTATCACAACGCGAAGGCCTTCTGGGGACTGAAGGCACCGGTCGGCGCGCGCTAACCGGTCGACGCCGAAGCATGGCTGACTACCTGCCCCTTGTGATCATCGGGCTGCTTTTCGGGATCGTCCTATTGCTTCCGACGCTGACGACCCGCTGGGTGCCAGCGCTGAGGCACCAGCGCCAGCTCCGTGGGCGTGCGGCGTGGGCAAGCGCTCGGGGGCTGCTCCCCCTGGATCCTGGCGACGCGGCGGGTCGGATCGACGACGCAGACCGCCCCGGGCTGTTTCGCAAGGTGGCGTCCGGGCGCGTCCTTGATGCATTCCAGGACCACGACGTCATGGTGATCGACTACGCCTTCGTCATGCCGAAACCACCGGGTGGCCGCTCGGTCCCGATGCTGGAGGCGACGAGCCTGGTCCTCAACCGCGTCGGCGTGCAGCTCCCAGAGGTGCAAATCCAGCCCTGGGAGACGCGACCGCCGACGCCCGACGTCATTGCGCGGCTGACCCGGCCGGGATGGCTGCTGAGCGACCTGATGAAGAAGGTCTACGCAACGACACCGACAGGGGACGCGACATTCGACGGGTCGTTTCGCGTGCTGGGGGAAGACCCAGACGCCGTGCGGAGCGTGCTGACGCCGCAGGTCCGGAGCGTGATGCTGCGGCAGCCTCTGCTCCACTACACGTTTGCCCCGCGCGGCGTGTTCGTTCGCTCACGGGGCATCCTACCCCAGCCTGCCCTTGACCAACTCATCGCGGTCACGCGGGAGCTCGTCACCACGCTTCAGACGGAGCAGCGGAGAGCGTAAGTCAGCGCCTTCCCTCGTTCCGATTGAAGCGGCCAACCGCGGTGGCCGCGCCTCCCTTTGGGCCGCAGTTGCCCCGATTGTGCAGACCCCTCACGGAGCTCAGTCGCCGTTCATGCTCACGAGCGGTCATCGGCGGCAACGGTCCAACATTTACGATCGTTTACGCAAGCGTAACAGTCATCTACGGGCTATGCGACCTTCGCGCCCCACCATTGCCGCAGAGCTGGCGGAGCGGAGAAAGTCCCCCCGTCAGTCCGCCGGATCAAGGCGGTAGGGAGGGATTCGCAGATGGACACAACAACCCTTGTCGTCATCATTCTGATCATCCTCCTGCTTGGGGGCGGCGGCTACTGGGGTTACTCAAGCCGCAGCCGTAGCGGGCCGGGTGTGCTCGGTCTCATCGTCATCGTGCTGATCGTGCTCTTGCTGACGGGCCGATTGGCCTAACCGCCTAAACCATTCGGATCAGAAAATCACACGGGAGACGAAAATGAAATGGTATCCCCGGGCCTGTCCCGCTTGCTGCGGCGACCTACACGATGACCTCCAGGATCGCGGCTGGGTGACGTGCATGATGTGCGCGCGCTCGTACCAGGCAATCGAAGTTCTCGCGGTCCAGCGCCTCGCCCGCCGCGAAGTGGCGGCAGTCGAGATCGGCGAAGCCGCGTAGCCGGTAAACCCGAGCTGCGCGGCCGGTGATCTCCCGGATCGTCTCGTTCAGCCGCATCACGTTGTGTGCCGTCTCGAAACCGCTGCTGCCGAGCGTCGTCGGGGTCGAGACGCCGGTCGCCTGAATGGGAAAGAGTCCCGGGGTGATGTTGCCATCCACGGTAATCCCGCGGTACGGCTCCGCAATCGAAGCCTCGGCCGCGGCCAGATTGCGCTGCATCCCCTCCGAGATGCTCCCGGAGAGTCGGCGAGCTGAGCCCGGCTGCCGATCCGGCGGCCGCTGCCGCACCTGATAACCCGTATACATGCTGGCATGCTTCCTCCTCGCGCCTAGCCGCCGAGGAGCGCGGTCGCGTTGACCTCGATCTTATGGCTGGGTTGTGCAAGCTCTTTGACGACGACCTGGTGCTCGCGGGCTTGGCATCACCGAAGATCCGACCGCGCATCTGGTTCACGGCGTCGTACGCGGGGCGACCACCTTCCGTGATGAACACGGTGACGGTGACGAGATCACGATAGCTGCCGCCCTCGGCCTCGAGGATGCCACCGATGTTACGGAAGACGATCTCCGCCTGCGCAGCGATGTCCTCGGGGACTGGGACGCCATCGGCGCCCGCGCCGGCCGTCGTCCCGGCGATGAAGAGCCAGTTGCCGTTACGGATCGCGGAACTGTAAGAGCCCCGGGGCTGACGAAGATGCTTGTAGCTGCGCGGCTCGTTGGGCACAGGCTCACCCCCAAAAAATGTATTGATACCGTTGCGGACAGCAGCGCAGCCGGCCTGCACCTGCTCGGGCGGAGCGCCGGCTGCGCGGGAAATTGCAGGGAATCGCGAGCTACGCCTGCTTCGGAAGCATTACCGCGGGGGTTTGGCGCGGACCGACACTCTCCCAGTACCGGTTCGTCTCCGGGTCGTAGCGCCCCTGGTTGAATTCACCTGCCTTCTGGCTGCGGATGACGATCGCAGCACCGCCCTCACCCGTCGTGACCTCGGCGTGCACTTCGTACGGCCGCACGAGATCGATGTCGCCCGCGCCGACAAGCACGTCCTCGGTACGTCGGATCTCGGCGTAGTCGGGCTTGCTGCGGTCGTCGATCCGTTCATAGCGCTCGATACGCTCGTGGCCGTCCAGGACACCGTAGAGCGTGTATATATGGCCGTGGTCGTGGATGAGCGTGCGCTGGCCGGGTGTTCGGGTGCTGCTCTTGGTCAACCCGTTGATCGCGAAGCCATAATCAGGATCCTCGTAGAAAATGAGATTCTCGGCTCGACCATCGCGGAAATTGCACTCGGGCCAACTCTTCGAGGCTTCGATCACCTCTGGGTCAGCGAGCAGCTCAGCGAGAACCGGCCGCAGCAGCTCCCAGCGCTCCTCGGGATCGGTAACTTCCGCGAAAAGATCGCGTGTCTTCGCGATGAACCGCTCCATCGCATTCTGGGTCTTCGTCTCGACCACCATTTTCCGAGCCTCCCTCGCGCCATTGCGCATCCCCGCGGTTTCTTCCGCCACGGTACCACCAGGGCGCGAGGTCGGCAACCGCCACGCAGTCACGCCGAGCCCGCGGGAGCCCGTATATTCATTACGAAAGATTAACTGCGACCGACGTTGGGTGGTCGCCGGAGCGAGGCGGTTATGGAAGTCAAGGAGCTCGGCCACATCGTCCTGTACGTTCGCGACGTCGAGCGGTCGCGCCGCTTCTATCGCGACGTGCTTGGCTGGCGGGAGGTCGCCGAGATCGCGGGGGCGCCAGTCGCCGCCTTCTCGTCCGGCCGCACCCACCACGAGCTGCTCCTCATCGGGGTTGGAGCGGACGCCACGCCGATCCCTGCCGGCCGCCGGGTTGGGCTTTACCACTTCGGGCTGAAGATCGGCGAGACCGACGAGGAGCTCGTGCAGGCGTTGGCGAAGCTGCAGGAGGCAGGCGTCAAGATCGTGGGCTCGGCCGACCACACCGTCACCCATAGCCTCTACATCGAAGACCCGGACGGCAACGAGATCGAGCTGTACATCGACGTGCAGCCCGCCGTCTGGAAGGACAACCCCGCGGCCGTCCTTGCGCCGACGAAGGCGCTGCGCATCTAGGCAAGCGCATGGCAAGGCCAGTTCGTCAGCCGCGGCGCCCACGCCCGGTGTATAAGGTGTGCGATTTCGTGACGAGGAGACGGGCGCCATGAGCCAGCAAGCCCCGAGCGCAAATGAGTCCCCGAACGCGTCCCCCCCAATGAAGATTGGTATCGCCGGCCTGGGCTTTGGAGCGACGGAGTTCCTGCCCGCACTGGAGCGCACACCGCAGTTTCAGGTCGTCGCCGGCGCGGATATCCGGCCGCAGGCCCTCCAGGCATTCCAGAAACGCTACGCGGCAAACGGCGCTCGCGTCTACGATAGCGTCGCCGCGCTCTGCGCCGACCCAGACGTTGAAGCGATCTGGATCGCCACACCGAACCAGTTTCATGGCGAGCACGCCCTCCTCGCCACCCAGAACGGGAAGCACAGCGTCGTCAGGAAGCCGCTGGCGACCACCATAGAGGAGTGCGAGCGCATCGTCGATCTCGCCGACAAGAATGGCGTCAAGATCCTCGGCGGCGGTCAAACGCAGGGCACCAACGCGCTCATCCAGCACGTGCGCCGCATGATCGTGACGAACGAGCTGGGTCCCTTGCGAGCGATCAACCTCTGGGCATTTACCGGCTGGATGCTTCGGCCGCGCATGGCCCAGGAAGTCGACGACGCCATGGGCGGTGGGATCGTCTGGCGTCAGGCGCCCCATCAGCTCGAAACGGTCCGCTGGCTCGGCGGGGGCAAGGTGCGCAGTGTGCGGGCGATCACCGGACGTTGGCGGCCCGAACGTCCCAATGGCACGGGCTATTTCACCGCGCTGCTCGAGTTCGAGGACGGGACGCCGGCGACGATCGTCTACAACGCGTACGGCTACTTCGACAGCGTCGAACTGGTGAAGTGGGGCAACGACAAGGATGCCGCGCAGCGGGCCAAGTGGCGCCAGCAGCTTCTCAACGGCGAGATGCCGGAGGAGAAGCTCAAGGAGGCCACCCGCTTCGGCGGGATGGTCGAAGGCGACGACGAGCCGAAGATTCCATGGGAAGCCGGCCGGGCGGTGGTCACGAGCGGCGGGCAGTGGCTGCCGGGTAACCAGGGCTTCTTTATCGTGAGTCTCGACGCTGGCGACGTGCGCGCCGCGCCAGATGGCCTGTACGTCTACGACAACGCCGGCATGCGCGAGGTCCCGATCGCCTCGAAGCGGGGTGAAGGCATGGCGTTCATGGACGAGGAGGCGATGGAGCTTTACAACGCCGTCCGCCACAACAAGCCCATGCTGCACGACGCGCGTTGGGGGATGGCGACTGCCGAGGTCCAGTGGGCGATTTTGGAGTCGGCGAAGCAGCGCAAGGAGATCATGCTGCGGCATCAATCGGGGGTGCCGGCGGGGCTGTAAGCGGCGAGCCCACGTGAAGGTCTCGATCAACGGCGCGCTGCTCGACCAAACGCACACCGGAAGCGGACAGTACACGGGCCAGCTCGCCGCCCATCTTCAGGGGGTAGACCTAGCCATCGCACGCCCACCGGGGCCGCTCGGCGATCTCGGGAAGCTGCGTTGGGAGCAGCGCGATTGGCCGCGCGCCGCCCGCCGAGACGGCGCGGACTTGCTGCACTCGCCCTACTTCGCGCTTCCGCTGTTCCGTCACCTGCCGGCGGTGGTCACGATCCACGATCTCATCCCGATGATCCTCCCAGCCTACCGACCGTCCGCCAAGGTGCGCGCGTACACCTGGCTCCAGGCGGTGGCCTGTCGATCGGCCGCGGCGATCATTGTGGATTCCCAGTACAGCAAGCACGACGTGCTCCGGCTGCTGCATGTCCCCGATGACCGCGTTCACGTCGTGTACCTCGGCGTCGAGCCACGGTTCTCTCCCGATCGCGCGGGGCCGCCGCCGCTGGACGTGCCCTACGTTTTCTACATCGGCGGGCTGGACCAGCGGAAAAACCTTCCCGCGCTGCTCTTTGCATTCGCCGAAATCGCCCCGCAACACCCCAACCTGATTCTGGCGATCGCCGGCGCGGCGGGGACGAATCCGGCGACGTTTCCGAGCCTCGCGGAGCCGGCAGCCGCGTCAGGCGACCGAGTTCGCTTCCTCGGCCGCGTGAGTGACGACGAGAAGCTCGCCCTGTACCGGCACGCCGAGCTTTTCGTCTTCCCTTCGCTCTACGAAGGTTTTGGCCTCGACCCTCTCGAGGCGTTGGCCTGTGGCTGTCCCGTTGTGTGCTCGGACGCCACGTCGTTACCCGAGATCGTCGGAGATGCCGGCATCCTGATCAACGCTCTGGACCCGGCTCGGCTCGCGCAGGCGATGCTCGCTGCCCTGGCGGACCCGGAGCCGTTACGTGCCAAAGGACCGCGCCAGGCCGCGCGCTTCACCTGGGAGCGAACCGCCGAACAAACCCTCGCCGTTTACGAGCGGGTCTTCAGCGCGGCGAGACGATAACCGGTCGCCTGGTCTCGCGAGCCCGCTGGGTCAGCCGACGATGATGCGGCCGAGCTGGCTCAGCACCCACCCCATGATCGCGATGAGGCCCACGAGCAGCGCCAACAGAACCCCGATGACCCCGCCGACGAAGGCCCAGTCGCTGGTCGTCGCGCCCTGAGGTGGGCCACCGGCCGTCGGCGAGGCACGCCGCAGCAGCGCCATGTTGCGTTGATTCGACTTCCACCAGACGTCGAACAGATCGCCGACGATGGGCAGGGCACCGATCGTCATGTCCAGCGCAACATTCAGTCCCATTCGGAACAACGTGATCTTCGACACCCCCGCGTACGCGGCACCGATGAGGATGACGATGGACATGACGACGGTTGCGATGTCGCCCACGCCTGGGACGAGCCCGATAATCGGATCCAGGCCAACGCGGACGCCGACGCCCGGAATCCGGACGATGTCGTCCATGAGTCGCGCCAACCCATCCAGGTGGCGCACGACATCACCCTGTCCGGGTCGCGTGATCGGTCGCGGCTCGACCCGCCGCGTCGCTTGTGCGCCATCCATCGAATTGCCTCCTGCCCCGCGAAATGCCCTTGATTCATTATGGGGCCACGGCAGGTGGCTCAAGCCATCCGCGCTCGGTTACAGCCAGCCGAGGCCCCGGGCGAGCAGGTTTGCGCCGGAGATCGCGACCACGACCAGGACGAGGCTTTGGAACAGCTTTGGGTTCAAGCGGTCCTGGATCCTGGTACCGATGAGCTGGCCGATGAGCTGCGCCGGGGCCAACGCTATCGAACCAAGGAGCAGCCCGTCGCCATAAAGACCAAACTGCGCGTAGGTCGCAACCTGCGTGATATTGCCGGTGATGAGGAGGAGCGTGAGCGCGTAGACGAACGCGCGCTTGTCCAGTCGCAACGTCGAAAGGTACATCGCGAAGAGTGGGCCGGGAATGCTGGTCGCCCCGTTCAGAATTCCTGCGACCACGCCCAGAGCTGGCGAAGCCACTTGATGGAGCCGCGGTGACGTGGCGAGCTTCAGCCCGCTGGCCGTGAGCGTAACAAACGTCAGAGATACCACCCCGACCACGACGGACAGCGTTGCCGTGTGCAGACCGGCGAGAAAAATGCCACCAACAATGGTGGCGATGATCAAGGTGCCCATGGTCGGCAGAAACTGGCGGACGATGGATCCCTCAACCCGCCTCGTGAGGATGATCGCCACGTTGCTCGCAAGGGCGGGGATCGTGACGAGCACGATCGCCGTCTTTGTCCCAACAAGGGGCGCGAGCGCGGGCACAGCGAAGAGGGGTGCACCGAAGCCGATGCACCCCTTGATAACACCGGCCGTCACCATGACGACAAGGGACGGCAGCCACGGCATCTCCGCGGGCACAGCTGCTCCTGTTCCAGGTTGGGGACGCCTCAGTCTGCCACATTCGCCTGGTCGCGCGCTGGACCTGGCGACGTTCGAGCGGACGGTACCCTCGAATCAACCGTAGCCTCACGATACCTCGCCGTTGTTGCGACCTTCCATTCACCTCTGGAAACCCCTTCCGCACCCGTTCGATAGGATCCTGAGAGTACGTGGACGGCCTCGTCCACGCGGAGGGATCAAGCCCAGATGGCCTGCCCCACCGGTTCAGAAAGGAGTTGCCAGATGGCTATGGAGCGAATAACCGTTGTCGGGGTCTTTCGCAGTCGAGACGACGCGGAGCATGCGATTGACGAGCTACATCGCCTGGGCTTCCGCGATGACGAGATCGGGTTCGCCGCGCGCGGCGACGACCACTCGGTTACCCATACCACGACGGATAAGGCGGCCGACACCGGAAGCGGCGCGCTGAGTGGGGCAATCGCTGGCGCGGGCATCGGCGGCTTCATCGCCGCCGCGGCGGCAGTGCTGATTCCCGGTTTCGGGCCGGTCCTGGCGGGAGGCATCCTGGCCACAGTGCTCGGGGGCGCCGCGGTTGGCGCAGCCGCGGGCGGCATCATGGGCGCGCTCATCGGCCTCGGCGTTCCCGAGGAAGAGGCGCACTACTACGAAAGCGAGTTCAACGAGGGGCGCATCCTCGTCACCGTGAAGGCGGGCAGCCGGTACAGCGAGGCGCGCGACGTTCTGTTCCACCACGGCGCCTATGACGTTGAAAATCGAAGTGGCATGGCGGCCGCTGGTGCTAGCAGCGCCATGATCGGCGGCACGGCAAGCCCGACGATGTCTCATCGAGGCGGCTGGGAGGAGGACGTTTCCCCGCGGCTGCGCGACCGGTGGCAGACCCGCTACGGAAGCGGTGGCGGACGCTGGGAAGACTTCGAGCCTCGCTATCGCTACGGCTACGAGATGTCCCAGGATGACCGGTTCCGCGATCGCACGTGGGAGGACGTTGAGCCGGACCTCCGCCGCGATTACCGCGGGTGGGGCCAGCAGTCCGGCCACGCGTTCGACGACACCGACTGGGACTTGTACAGCGAGCACATTCGTGACGCGTGGGACGATTCCCGAGGGACCCGGCGCGCCGCGTAGCGCCGACTCGGCAGAAGGAGCTCTACCAATGAACGAACAATCTCGCGAGGATCTCTGGAAAAAGGCATATCGCAAGCAGTTCAGAACCGAGCCGGACGACGACATGACCGAGCACGGGGATAAGGTCGAGGAGTGGCGCCAGAACTGGCAGTCGGGATACGACGCCAATGAGGAATGGGCCCGCTCCATGCTCGACGACGAGGCCGCATAGCACACGTTAAATCTGACCGAACAGTATCTGACGAGGGGCCCCGGACTTGATCCGGGGCCCCTACACGCCCATCCGGACCGTAGCCTGAACCACCACGGTCCCGGGGCGAATCATGGCGACAATGGGGCATCACATGGCGGCACAGCGACACGATGACTGGCGAGCGGATTTCACGGCAGGCCGGGATGGCATTTCCCGGCTCGCGGCGCAGCAATCTTTCGAAAAAAGGCTGGAACCGAGGCCCATGCGACCCGGCTTCTCGCCTGGGGACCAGGAGGAGGATTACGAGCCCGAGGGCTCGCTCTTCGAGTTCTCCCGAGCGAACGCGCACTCCTGGCTTGGGATAGCCATCGACACAGTCGCAGTGCTTGCCGTAAGCATCATCAGCGGCGCCATCGGCTACAACATGGCGTGGATGGGCCAGAAGGGCGTAGCGGCGCTCTACGCGGATGCGCGCACGGTGCTGCAAGTCGTGGAGCTCGATTTCATTCCACTCACGGCCGCACTGCCGCTCGCTTTCGCGGTGCTTTGCACCGCCGTGGCGTTCGGATTCGCCCTTGGTCAGTTCCGGCTCCGGGACCTGGTTTAGCGTAGCTCCCACTCGTGGATGTTCCAGTTCACAAGCGTGTCTGATGCGCCGATCTCTGGCCCGCGCAGGGTCGCCCAGTGGGCGGTCACGTTAGGACTGTGAAAGAGAAACAGCATGGCGACATCCTCCGTCGCCGCGCGCATGAGCTGGATCGCGACCCGGTTCCGCTCGCCCCGATCCAGCGGGTCTGGAACGAGTCCCACCGGCGGTCGTATTCGGGATTGCTCCAGGCGCCCCGATTGTTGCCCCGCCACCGATTGGCCGGCGTGGGAATCTGGGCGCTGGCGAGGAAGTTCAGACCGGACTCACCGCCGCCGGTCGCAACGCTCGAGAGCGCGGTGAACGTGGCGCGCACTTCCCCGTTCGTGGCCTGCGCCGCGGGGATCGCGCCCTCCCGGACCTCGAACTCCGCGCGCCGCCATCCATCGGCCATGATGGCTGATTGCCGCTCGTTCTGACTCCCCGCGATCACCAGATGCTCAAAGTTGAATCGCTCGCCCGTCGGGCTGCTGAATGCCCCCTCCCCGCCCTTCCGATACCCTGCCTCCGCCATGAGCTCGTCGGTCCGGCGCGGGTCATGCAGGTACTTGACGACCCCTCGGTCGAGGTCTGCGAAGTACGGCACATTCCGGGGGAGGAACTGGTCCGCCGCGGGGATCTCTCCATCGAACAGGCCGTCGACGATGCCTTGCTTGTCGACCGAGTGAGCCAGCGCCCGGCGAACGCGGAGATCGAGGATCGCGCCGGGGTTGGCCAGCTCGGGCCGGAACTGAATGTTCGTCATTCGCGGCTGAGTTGGATCGAGGAGCACAACCCCCTTATTGGTCGGCCCCCACTCACGCTTGAGTACCATGGCGTGCTCGAAGCGCAGCGAATTGTCCATCGCGATGTCCGCGTTGCTTGCCAGCAGGTTGGTCAGCATCGTGTTCTCGTCGGAGATGAACCGCACTACGACGCGATCGATCTTCGGGCGGCCAAGCGCGTGGCCCGCAAACGCGGCGGCGTCGATGTGCGAGCCCGGCTCCCACCGATCGAGGCGGTATGGCCCGACGCCGACGAACTCGCGGGTCCAGTACGCGTGGTTCGTGAGCTGGTCGGGATTCTCCTGGAACGGTGTCTCCAGGATGTGGCGGGGCAGCGGATCGAGATCGGCGTGCCGCAGCGAGCCGGCTTCGGGATAGGGCGTCCGCCAGCGGATGACAGTCGTGCTCGCATCAGGGGCAAGCACGTCGGAGATGCGATCCTGCGGCACAACCTCGAAGATGCCGATGCTTGGCGCGGTGTACACCCGGTATGCAAAGACGAAGGTCGGCGCTTCCGCCGGTGCCGCGTCACGTGGCGCGGCCGATGGCGTCGCGCAGGCAGCCAGAATAGTGGTGGCCAATGCGACGATCAGGAGTATCGAGCGGATTGGCATCACGCACTCCCGGCGCCTTCCGATGGCGCGCTTTTCACCCTCGAAGTTGGCGTGAGTCCATCCTCACGCCACTGGCGGGACGGAAGCAGTGTATCTGGGGCAGCACGACAATGCGATAATTGGGGGCTTTCGCGCCCCGCCCCACGACGTCAAACATCCTTCGGAGCCCCAACGGCACTGTGAGCTCGAACAAGACCGGCACGGCGGCGGGCGTCGTGATCGTCGCCAATCGCGGACCACGTGACTTCGTCTACCACGACGGTCGGTGGGTCGCGCGACCATCGTCAGGCGGGCTGGTCAGCATGCTGACGCCCCTCGCTCGGCAGCCGAACGTCGTCTGGTTCTGCTGCGTCTCCGAGCCGCCGGACGCGCAGAACGCCGCCAGAGGCCTCTTTACTACGGCTGCCGACCAAAAGGACGCGCGACTCCACGTTGTTCCGGTGCCGCTCCCCGCGGCAACCTACCATGCCTATTACGGTCAGATCAGCAATGAAGTGCTCTGGATGCTTCAGCACCGCATCATCGGCAGCGATGGATTTGATTCGCTCGACAGCACTCACTACGCGGCATGGAACGCCGGCTACCTGGCCGCGAACCAGCGCCTTGCCGACGCGATCGCGGAAACGTGCACCTCCGCCAGAGCGTTTCTTGTGCAGGACTACCATCTGTATCCGCTGCCGCGCCTGCTTCGCGCCGCCTTTCCGGCCACGCCCATCCTCCATTTCACGCACATTCCCTTCCCAGACGTCCCGCTGATGAAGCTGCTCCCCGCCGGCTGGCGGGAGGCGATCTTGCACGGCTTGCTTGGCGCCGACGTCGTTGGCATGCAGACGAAGGGCGACGTGGGGGCATTCGTCGCCTGCTGCGAGGAGCTCCTGGACTGTGAGATCGGGGCCGATCGTGAGAGTGTCCGCGCTCCAGACGGGCGGACGGTGGCAGTCCGCGCGTATCCGGCCAGCGTTGATCCGCGAGCCATCGCGCGAACGATGGAAACCGCGACCGTCGCGGCCGCCCGGCAGCGGCTCGCGCCAGAGCTCGGCGCGCTCAGCATCATTCGAGTCGATCGGCTCGATCCGAGCAAGAATCAGCTCATCGGCTTTCTCGCCTTCGAGCGGCTGCTGGAGCTCCGGCCGCATCTGCGATCGCGCCTCCGTTTCTCGGCATTTCTCGTGCCATCGCGGACCGACCTCAGCATCTACCGGGCATACCGCGACGCGATTTACGCCTGCATCGAGCGGATCAACGCACGCTTCGCCGAAGATTGCGGCGGGCCGGCCATCACCGTGTACTACACGAATGATCGCGAGCAGGCACTCGCCGCCATGGAGGCGTGCGACCTGCTCCTGATCAACTCGATCGAGGACGGGATGAACCTGGTCGCCAAGGAGTGGGCACTCGTCTCGCGCCGGCCCGGCGTACTCGTGCTGTCCGAGACCACGGGCGTGGCCCACGACGCCCGAGGGTGCGCGCTGCTCATCTCACCGCTCGATGCCGAGGGAACCGCGAGGGCGATGGCGACGGCGCTGGACATGCCCGCAAGACAGCGGCAGGCGCATCTGGACGAGTTCCGCGCGCGCATTTACCGTTGGACCGCCCAGGACTGGCTGAGTGCCCAGCTCTGCGACCTCGGCCTTGAGCCCAGGCCAGCGCAGCGCACAGCGACCCGCGCGCTCAGCGGTTAGCCGCGCGCCTGCTCAAGCGTGTCCACGATGGATGAACATCCGCCCGATGGCGAGCAGGTTGCCAGGGCTGAGGGCCTCTCGGGCCTCGGGCATCTTGCCGGCTAACACGACTCCGTGAGATCGTGATTTGAGGGTACATACGAGAGTCTTCCAGGCACGAATCGAGGTGTGGACGAGGCTCCCAGTTTGAAAATTTCTGATGGTCTTGTTCGCGTTCCGTGCCTGGGGACTCCTGTCGAGCAGGCCCGGCATCCCGGACTAACGGAGTAGTGCTAAGGGGTCGTCAAGAAATTACTTGCGCCGGGCGTCGTGTACGGGCTAAGGCTGGCGGACGATGGCCGATCGACCCATCTCGGGATCGGCACGAACGAGAGCAGGAAGACGCCGACCGCGGGAAGGCGATCCCGATCAGCACGGTCAGCCAGAGCACCGAGCCGAACGTAATCGCCGACAGGGCGAGCTGCCGGTCTTGCGGCACCTGGCCGAAGAGCAGCATTGTCGCCCAGCCAAAGGCGGTGTTGAGCAGCTTGCTGGCCTGCCGGGTGACGAGGGCGAGGAGCCCTTGCACGAGGACCATGGCACCTCCCGATCCGACTTCGACCCCCAAAGCGCAGGTGGGGAAGGTCTCCTTTCTTTCACTCTACACAGGCCCGAGAGCCACGTTCGACCGTTTGGAGGCACGGTCACCACAACGTAACACGATGTAAAGGATAACTTGCATTGCGCCATGAATTCAGTATACTGGGCCTGCTCCCTTGAGCAAGGAGCGCTTTCCGCATGAGGCGAGGCGCTTGCAGTGGTTGCGAACGTGCAGGCGCCTCGCCTTCCTTACCCATATCGGCGCCTATGTCGGCTTCAATCGATCAGGGAAGGACGGACTTCATGCCCTCATCCACATCCATATTCTTGACGCTTTGCTTGCTTATCGCGGGCTGTGCCGCACCCGCACGCAGTACGAGCCCCCCCGCCGCTGGCAATCCCAGCGCCCCATTGAGTGCGGCTCCAGTTACGAGCTCCAACCCAGCGCCCGCGACCGTTAGCGGGGAGATCACAGTCTTCGCGGCATCATCGCTAACCGATGCATTCAACGAGCTCGGCGAGCGCTTCAAAACGAGCAACCCGAACGCGACGGTCACCTTCAACTTCGGTGCCTCGACTCAGCTTTTCACCCAACTCGACCAGGGGGCGCAAGCGGACATCTTTGCCTCCGCCGACCAGGTGCAGATGGACCGCGCGAGGGGCGCCGGCCGGATTGCCGGAGCCGACGTGGTATTCGCGACCAATCGCCTCGTCGTCGCCGCGCCGGGCAACAATCCTGGAAGCGTCCGCGGTGCGGCGGACCTTGCCAGGCCCGGTCTGCGGATCGTCACGACACAGCCGGATGTGCCGATCGGCACCTACACCCAGGCGATGCTCGACCGGATGAGCCAGAGCGCGCAATACGGCGCCGACTTCAAGGACAAGGTCAACGCGAACATCGTCTCGCATGAGGCCAACGTCCGGCAGATCGTCTCCAAGGTCCAGCTTGGCGAGGCGGACGCTGGCGTCGTCTACAAGTCGGACGTCACCCCGCAGGTCGCATCCCAGCTCGCCATCTTCGATATCCCCGACGAATACAACACGCTCGCCAGCTACCCCCTCGCCCTCGTCCGCGATGGGCCCAACCAGGCGGGCGCCGCGGCATTTGCAGCGTTCGTGCTGTCACCGGAAGGCCAGGCAATTCTCGAGAGGTGGAACTTCGTCCGCGTTCGCGCCTAGCTCGGCAGGAATTCCTGCACGCCTGCCACCTATCCCCTATACTTCTGCGCTGAGGAGTGGCCGGATGGGACGACGGGTGCAGGTGGCAAATCTTGAGGGCCGGGTGCGGCCGGCGCGGTTGGCGCTTGGCTTGTCCCAGGGCCAACTCGCGGAGCGGACCGGGCTCACGCGCCAGGCCATCAGCTCCATCGAGAGCGGGCAATACGTGCCGAATACCGCGGTGGCGTTGGCGCTCGCTCGGGCCTTGCGCTGCACCGTCGAAGATTTGTTCTCGTTCGCCGCGGTGCCGGGTGACCACGAGATCTCGCTGGTCGGCGGAGCTACGCCACAGACGCGGCGCCTCGCCGTCGCAAACGTCTCGGGACGATGGATCGGCTACCCCCTTGCGGGCGGCCGGGAGATTCAGCAGGGATTTGTAACCGCCGACGTGCTGTTGGCGCCGGATGGGAACTGGCAGGACGCGCAGTTCCTGACGCCCCCTGAGCGGCTCGAGCACACCGCGCTCCTCCTCGGCTGTGATCCGAGTCTGGGGATTCTCTGCGCGCATCTGGCGGCGCACAGTGCCGAGTCCCGCCTGCTCTGGCTGTCCGCCTCGAGCCAGGCGGCGCTCGATGCTCTCGCCACCGGTGAGGCGCACCTGGCGGGCACGCATCTGCGCGACCCCGACAGCCCAACATTCAACCTGTTTCACGCGCGCCGCGCGCTCGCGCAGTCCGGTGGCCTGGTGGTCGAGTTCGCCCGCTGGGAGGAAGGGCTCGTCGTCCTGCCCGGCAACCCGAAGGGGCTTGCGGCCGTCGCGGACCTGGTGCGACCGGACGTGCGCATCGTGAACCGCGAGATCGGCTCCGGGAGTCGCGCGCTGCTCGACGAGCTCCTCGAGCGCGCCGGCATCCCCGGCGATCGGCTCGCGGGCTACTCGCGCGCCGTTGGTAGCCACATGGCGGCGGCGGCCGCGGTGGCCAGCGGTGGCGCGGATGCCGCGATCGCGCTCCGCGCGGCGGCGCTGGCGCTTGGTCTGGACTTCGTGCCCCTGGATGAGATGCGCTTTGACTTCGTCATTCCCGGCCCCCACCGGGAGCACCCGACGGTCGCCCGTCTGCTGGACGTGCTGCAAAGCGCGCGGCTGCGAGCGGAACTGGGTGCATTGCCAGGCTATGACGTCGCCGGCATGGGAACGGTCAAGCTTGACCTCGCCAGCGAGACGCCGAAACAACCCGTCCGGTCGACCGCGGCACAGGTCGGCTGACCAATCGCATCGGCTACGCCGCGTCGGCCCCAAGCTATTGCGAATTACCCGACCGGCGTGACCTGGGGATCTCGTCAACGATCCCGCGTACGCTGATCGGCTGAGGAAGGACCTATGGCACTTCTGGGCGCCCTCCGGTCATCCGGTGGCGCCGCCCTTGGCGAGCATGGCGGCACGCGGCCGCAGCATCGACGCACCACCGGAATCATCCTGCTCGTCGTTGGCGCGCTGCTTTTCAGTCTGATCATCGCGCTGCCGATCATCGCCATCTTCGCCCGGGTGCTCCCGACCGGGACGCTCTTCAGCACGTTCGCGCGCCCAATCGTGCTCGAGGCGCTGCGGCTGAGCGCCCTCACGACGCTGTGTACGCTCGGCCTCACCCTCGTGCTGGGCACCCCGATCGCGTATCTGCTGGCCCGGCATCGCTTTCCGGGTAAGGCCGTAATCGACAGCCTGATCGAGCTCCCCATGGTGCTTCCGCCAGCCGTCGCGGGCATCGGGCTGCTCATGGCGTTCGGGCGGCGTGGCATCGTGGGCGAGCCGCTCTCCGCGCTCGGTATCACGATCGGCTTCACCACCGTGGCCGTCGTCCTGGCGGAGTTTTTTGTCGCAGCGCCCTTCTACGTACGGGCGGCGCGCTCCGCGTTTGACAGCGTGGACCGCGAGCTCGAGACCGTGTCGCGAACCCTGGGGGTGTCGGACTGGGCGACGTTCTGGCGCGTCACGGTACCGGTTGCCTTCCCATCGCTGCTTGGTGGCGCGGTGATGTGCTGGGCCCGCGCTCTTGGTGAATTCGGCGCCACGATCATGTTCGCCGGGAGCTTCCAGGGCCGTACTCAGACGATGCCCCTGGCGATCTACGCCGCGATGGAGAGCGACCTGGACGCGGCGCTCGTCCTTTCCGCCATCCTGACGCTGGTGTCCTTTGCGATCCTCGTGCTGCTGCGCATCTCCGTCGCGCGGCTGGGCGGGCGCTATGCTTGACGTCCACGTCACGAAGCACTTCGACGGCTTCACGCTGGACGTGTCCTTCACGACGCATGCCGCGGTGACCGCGTTGATGGGGCCGTCTGGCTCGGGCAAAAGCCAGACGCTGCGGGCCGTGGCCGGCGCGATGCGCCCGGATCGCGGCCGCATCGCCCTCGACGGCGAACCACTGTTTGACGCGGGGGCCGGCATCGACGTACCGCCGCAGGCGCGCGAGGTGGGGTACGTCCCCCAGCACTATGCGCTCTTCCCCCACCTGACCGTGGCTGACAATGTTGCCTTCGGGCTCAAGCCCCGCAACCACCCCGACGCGCGAGCGCGAGTGACCGAAATGCTGGAGACCGTGGGCCTCACCGGCCTGGACCGCCGCCGGCCGCACGAGCTTTCCGGCGGGCAGCAGCAGCGGGTCGCGCTGGCCCGAGCGCTGATACTCAACCCGCGCATCCTGTTGTTGGATGAGCCGTTCGCCGCGCTGGACACGCAGATCCGCCATTCGCTGCGCCAGGAGCTCGCCGACCTGCAGCAGCGCCTTGGCTTCCGCGCCCTGCTCGTCACGCACGATCCGGAGGACGTGGTCATGGCTGGGGAATGCTTCCTGTACGAGAACGGCCGCGTCATCGGAGAACCGACGCTGCTCGAGCCGGAACCAGCCCCGGTTTCCGGCTAAACGCGAGCCGCTGCGAAGGGACGCGGGCAATCCATCGCCGGCTAGCTGTGGATGAGTTGCGCGCCGTGCATTGCGCGGCTGTACGCAGCCAGCCGCCCCAACGCGCGTGGTCCTCGTCCGTAGCCTTGAAGGAAAGGGATGTGCTTGGCTCGAACGGCGGCCTCCCATTCCAGACACCACTGATCGGTTGTCCGGCAGATCACCGCAAAGAGCCGATCGGGATGCGCCGTGCGCGCTGCCTCCATCTCCTCGATTCGTTGGTTCAGCCGGCCAAGCTCACCGGTTCGCGGAATGGTAAAGCGCGATACCACGACATCGATTGCTGGCTCAGTCGCGAAGACTTCCAGCGCCGCCGGATAAACCTCGTCCTTGTCCGGCATACCCCAGGACCCACCAGTGTCAACCGGATTGGTCGCGACGTACTCCTCGGTCATCACCGCGCCGAGCGCCGCGGCTCCGGCCTCAGTGAGATCTGGCAGCTCGATGCCAGCCGCGGCGCACGTGTCGCAGAAGAGCTCGAGGGAACCCGCCTACCGCTCCCAATACCACTCGTGCAGGTTGAAAGTCGCCGCGTTGCTGGTGAGCGTGACCATCGGCCCCTTGAGACCGTTCGCGAAGGCGAGAAAGGCGAGATTGTTATACAGCGGGAGCATCGGCACCTCGTCGCTCACCAGCTTCAATAGCTCGACGATGCGCTGGTTGCGCTCGGTGCGGTCGAGCGCGGCCTCGTACGCCTGCACGAGCCGGTCCGCCTCGGGGCTATTCCAGCCGCTGTAGTTGTTGCCCCGACCGCGGGTCTCGATCGTTGCGATTTCGGAGCTGCGCATCCGCTTCAAGGGAGGCTCGACCGCGTCGTTCCAGCTCCCGATCATCACCGTCGCGAAATTCGCGAAGACAAATGGCTCGGTCTGTTGGGCCCGGGGAACGATGCGGATGCGAGCATCGAATCCCGCCTTGCGGAGTCCGTCGGCGACGATCTCGACTTCAGTGTCGTTGCGTGGTCCCTGGGAGACCATGACCTCCATGGAGAATCGGCCCTCGCTCGGACTGCTGTAAAAGCCATCACCCCCTTTGGTGTAGCCGGCATCACCGAGCAGTTGGTCAGTCCGGCGCAGGTCGTAGGGGTATTTTGCGAGGACGCGTTCCAGCTCGGGGTAGTAGCCAGCCTGGGGCAGCACGAGCGTATCGGCGACCGTTCCCATGCCTTCCGTGATGCCGTCTGCCAGCGACTGGCGGTCAGTCGCATGCGCAAGCGCTTTGCGGACGCGGAGGTCGAGAATCGCTCGCGGAGCCGCGAATTCGGGACGCATCTGCATGTTGAAGTGCCGGATCCCGACCGGGGTGCGCTGGACCGTCCCGGCGTTCCGCGCGCCCCATTCGCGCTCGAGAACAGCCGCCTGCTGGAGATCAATCGAGGTATCCGTCGCCACGTTCGCGCTGCCGGCGAGGAGGTTCGCGAGCGCGGCGTTCGGGTCCGTCATGTACATCATGCGGAGCTGGTCGATCCGCGGGCGCCCGAGCGCATGCGTGTCGAAGGCAACTCCCTCCACAAACGACCCCAACTCGAAACGCGTCAGCTTGTAGGGACCAATACCAACGTAGCCGGTGTTCCAGAATGGCAGCACCGTGAAGGCGTCCGGTTGCCCCTGATTGAAGGTCGCCTCCAGCAGGTGCCGGGGTAGTGGGGGGAAGTCCGCCGCTTCCAAGCCCGCGGCATCCGCGTACGGCTGGCGCCAGCGGACGATAACTGTTGCCGGGTCTGGCGCCTGGACGTCTTCGATGTAGTTGAACGGCGGTGTATCCGGCAAGCCGATCTCGGGCGTTGCGTACACGCGATAGGCGAAGACGAAGTCGGCCGCTTCCAAAGGGTGACCGTCATGCCACGTCAGCCCCTTGCGCAAAGGAAAAGTGGTTTCCATCCGGCCATTCGCGAAGACGCGCCAGCTCTCCGTGTTGAGCTGGGGGAGCGTCGACGCGAGATACGGGACGGGCAGATTGCGCGCATCGTTCAGGGCCAGTCCGGCGTTGAAAGCGCGGAGCGTGGCCGTGGGCTGACCGGCCCCCTGGATCTGCCGCAACGGCCGGGCTGCGATCGTGTCTGGGGCACGGCCACCGATCACGATCAGCGTGTGCTGGACGGAGGCTGGCGCGGCCTGCCCGGACGTTGCCGCGTCCTGGGGCTGGCGCGGCGGGGCACCTGAGGGCGCTGGTGCGCAGGCCACGGCCGTGGCCAGAAGCACGAGGAACCCGGCCGCGCTACGAATGGTCAGCATATACAAGACCTCCGCCTGAACAGCCCTCGCCTACCAGCACGCGCACGACCCTGTGCCGGCGTCCAGCGACTCGGTGGGGCTACGCGCCCGCTTGGATCACCATGTCGGCCGGGATCTGGCGTGGCCCGACACTTTCGCTGTACCCACCTGTCTGCAGGTCATAACGACCGTGGAGATTGTTCGGTCCCCCGTCCCGCATGCTGCGGACGATAACTGCCGCGGTGCGCTCACCGATGGTCAGCTCGACGTGGATGTCGCGGGGCTTCGCAAGGTGAATGTCCGCCGGGCCCGCCACGTAGTCCGCCGTCTTTCGGACCTCCGCATGGTCCGACACCGAGCCGTCGTCGGTCCGCTCGAACATGACGATACGCTCGTGGCCGTCCAGCAAGCCATAGGCCGTGTAGTTCTGGCCGTGATCGTGCGCCTGCGTCGGCTCGCTCGGCCGCCGGCCGGCCTCGTGGATCTGGCCGTTGATCACGAATCCGTAATCGGGGTCCTCGTAGAAGAGGAGATTGCCCGCGCGCCGGCCACCGGGCTCATTCGCGAGCACCTGGCTCGGCACCGGCCAGCTCTGCGATGCTGCGCGCACGGTCGGGTCCGCCAGCAGCTCCTTCAAGAGTGCCGGAACCGCGTCCCATCGCTTGTCCTGGTCTGACTCGCGCGCGAACAGCTCGCGCATCTGGCGAATGAATTGCTCCTGGGCGGTCTGCGTGCTGGTCTCTGTTGCCATTGGTCGCTCCTTCCCCTCTAGGAGGTGGTGTCCGTCGTTCGGATCGCGCCCTCCCCCGTCTCGTCGGCTCGCGCCGACTGCGCCGGCCTCTCCCAGGGGGAGAGGCGAGTCCGCAACCGCGTAGAAGCGGGCGCAGTTGTCCCACAGGATCTTCTGCTTGACCTCGTCCGAGAGCGGCAACTCCAGAAAGCTCTCGGTGGCGTGCGGGTAGCGGGAGTCGCCATGGGGATAGTCGGTCGAGTACACGAGGTTGTCGCTCCCGAGGAAGTCGACGGCGTAGCGAGCCGGGATCTCGTCCGGCTCGACGGAAGCGACACACTGGCGCTTGAAATACTCGCTCGGCGACATCGTCAGCTCGGGCATGTCCAGGTCGCCCTCCAGTTCCCAGGCCTCGTCGAGGCGCCACAGGAGCCACGGCAGCCACGAACAGTTGGCCTCCAGGAAAGCGACCTTCGAGGTCGGATGGCGCTCCAAAACGCCACCACTCAGGAAGCTGCCCACCGCGAACATCTGCCCGATCGGCTGGCCGTACGCCCGCTGGATCCCGGGGCGGTCGCCGAACCACAATCGGTTGATCTGGGGCACGCTTGACCCCGAGGCCTGGTGGAAGCCGAGGGGGATCTCGAGCTTCTCGAGCGCGTCCCAAAGCGGCTCGTAGTAGGGGTCGTGCCACGGCTTGTCGGTCACGAGGTTGGAGCGAAGGAAGACCGACTTGAACCCGAGGTCCTCGACGACCCGGTACGTCTCCTCGACGGCGTCGTTGATGTCATAGACCGAGATCATGCCGGCGCCCAGCATCCGGCGCGGGTCGGCCTGGCAAAACTCGGAGAGCCAGTCGTTATAGGCGCGAGCGATCGCTGCAGCGAAGCGCGGATCGGTGACTCGAGCGCCGCCATTCGGGCCGACGAGCACGTTGAGCCCCCGGCTGGGGAACATGACCGCGGCGTCGAGGCCTTCGGCATCCATCGCCTCGAGCTGAACCTCGCCGCTCCAGCCACGCGCGGCATGGTCGCGATACAGCACCTGGTTCCGCTCGAAGTTGCGGCCCCCACGGTTGGGTTGGACCGAGCTACCCCTGCCCGCGGAATCGGTTGGAAAACTGATGCGCAGATCGCGCACGTTCTCGGACGTGATTCCATGAGGCGCCATGGATCGGAACTCTGGCGCGATCGACCGCTCCCAGAGATCAGCAGGCTCCATGATGTGCATGTCGCTGTCGAATACTCGGAACCCTTCCTTCGTCACGGGCATGGCCCCCTAACAGGTTTCGCTGTACGGATTGAACCATCGCTCACCGGTAGCGTCAACAGTTGGAAGGCCAGCGCCGCGCTAAATCCTGACCCTGGGCCGGGCCTCCGTTTTGGCGATGGCTTTGTCGCCCGCATTAGAATCGCCCTGCCGACCTCTGGCGCGAATGGTTACGAGGACCCATCGCCCCGGATGCAGGATCCCTGGTTCCGCAGTGAGACGTGAAGTTGCGAGGTACTCATGACAAAGCTCACGCCGATCGCTACCGCGTACGCGACACCCGGCCAGGGGGCAGGGCCAATGCTTATCACGCTGCGGGCCGGCCTGTTCGAGAAGCATGGCCTGGCCGCTACGGCCGAGGATCGGCGCCGGGCGGTCGGCGTCGTCGAAGGACTCATGAATGGCGAGCTGCAGTTCGGGAACCTTGCTGCGCCCTCGATGCTGCGCATGGTCATGAACGGCGAAGCCGACATCGTGTTCCTCGCGCTCGGGATCAATCAGCAATTTCTCGTCAGCCGCCCCGGCCTGGCAACGCCCAAGGACCTGGCGGGCGCGCGCATCGGGCGAACGGGCGATGGCGCGATCACGGATCTCCTCGCCGTGTTCATCCAGGGACAGCTCGATCAAGAAGGCGTCGCGGGGACGACGCTCGTCCCCATCGCGCGTACGGGCCAGAGCGAGGTAGAGACGCTCCTTCACGGGGACTACGACGCGGTCGTGCTTACGCCGCCCGCGGTGATCGAGGCGCAGCGGCAGGGCTGTCACCTGGTGATCGACTTCGCCGACTACGGGCTCAACTACTCGCTCGGCGGCATCGCGGCCCGCCGCGCCTACATCGCGGCGCACCCGGACCATGCCCGGGCGTTCGTCGCCGCGTACGTCGAGGGGCTCCATCGCTACCGCACCGATCGCACCTTCACGGTCAGCGTACTCCAGGAGTTCACCGGGGAGCGCGACCGCCCACTGATCGAGGCGCACTACGACCTCACGATGCCCGGCATGCCGAAGACGCCGTATCCCCGCACCGACGGCCTGGCCAAGGCCCTTCGCGTCATGGCGCGCGACCTTCCCGCGGCGGGCAATGCCGATCCCGCGGACTTCGTCGATGACCGTTTCGTCCGCGAGCTCGACGAGAGCGGCTTCATCACACGCCTCTACTCGGCTTGACCGGCGCCCCTTCCACTCCCCTCAGGGCGCGGTCACAGGCGCCTAGCTCCTGCCACCTCCCCACTTGATCGCCCCGAGGTCGGCGAGGCGAGGTGGAAATAGTCGATGACGTTGGAAACGAGCATCCGCTCGCGCTCCTGGGCCGAGACGCCGACGAAGGTGCGTTCGATCAGGTCGCATGAGTGCGGCCAGTCGGTCACGATGTGGGCGAAATCGCTGCCCCAGACGAGCTGCGACACGCCGATGCGGTGCCGCATCTCGACGGCGAATGGATCACTCAGGAAACCCCACCGACAATTGGCCTTGAGGTAGTCGCTGGGCGGATGCGGGAGCGGATCGAGGCCGTACAGCTCGCCGAAGAATTTCTTGCTCCGATCGTAGTTTTCGTCGATCTGCGTGAACGCGTAGGGCAGCCACCCCGCCTGCCCGAGATCAGTCGGTAGTCACGCGCCATACAGCCTCCTCGTGCCTCTCAGGCGGTGTCGCCCTTAGCTCGACTAAGGGTCGCCTGGAAGATGTGTCGCCCTTCGGTCCGGCCCAGGATCTCGATCCGTTGCGGGCGGGGAATCGTGACGTAAAACGAGTCGATCAGGGCATCGAACTCGCGGTTGAAGTAACGGGTGCGATTGGTGCCGGTGAAATCGTTCTCCGGGACGGCGTTGTTCGCGCTGTGGAAGCGACGAAGGCCTTCGAATTCGTTCGCCCCGCGCGCCATCTCGAAGCCGGGGAATGTGGCCCGGTACTCGCGATCTCGCGACCGCTGGGGCGGAGGGAAGACGAGATCGACGGCGACGCCCGCGCGCTGCCAGTTGTCCGCGACCGGGTACGAGGTCTTCCGGCCGATCTCCGTAACCGTACTGCCCCGGACCTCAACCGTGAGCCTCTGGCCCGCCGCGTCCCGGAAAAAGCCGTCTGACTCCCGGCGGTAACCGAGGGTCTCGATGATCTCGGCGGCCTTGCGCGGGTCGTAGGCGTAGTGGACGATGGAGGAGGCAATTTCGCGGTGCTCGGGGTATTTCGGATTCACGAGGCTGTCCGCTACTTCGGACCTGCCATGGAGCAGGGGGTCCACCATGCTCTGGCGATCGGTCGCGTACAGGAGGGCCCGCCTGAACCGCGCGTCCGCGACCACGGCTGGGCTTGGATTGAGCAGCTGGGGCCAGGCAGAGACCACGTTGTTGAACCAGATATCGACGCGCCCGCCGCCCCACTGATCGGCCACGTCGAGATTCTGCTCCAGTGTCATGGAAGCGCCGATTGTGAGCTCGACGATACCTGCGAGAACGTTCGCCACGACGGCGTTCGCGTCCTGAATGAATTTCACCTCGATAAGATCAAGCTTCGGTCGACCGAGGATGTAGCGGTCGTTCGCCTCGAGCAGGAGGTGGCTCCCCCGAGTCCAGTCCCGAATTTTGAACGGCCCGGTGCCGATGAACTCCTCCCGCCAGTAGGGCCACTCGGCGAAGCGCGCCCTGTCTTCCACGTACGGTCGCTCGAGGATGTGCCTGGGCAGCGGGATGCCCCGCTGGGTGGTGAACAGCGTGTCGGCGAAGACAAAGGGCCTGGCCCAGTGGACGCGGACGATCCGCGCATCCAGCGCCTCGATCCGCTCGATTTGGTCGAAGACGAAGTCCTTGTCAATCGGGAGATCCGGGTCCTGCTCGAGCGTCGCGCTGAAGAGCAGATCCGCCGTGGTGAACGGCGCACCATCGTGCCACGCTGCACCCGTTCGAATCGTCCAGACGGTTTCCATTGGTCCGTCGGGCGCGACCGTCCAGCCGCCATTTTCGAGGCTTGGGACGGTTTCGGCGAGGCGTGGGATCAGCCCCTGGTCGGGGACCACCTGCGCAAGTCCGGTGTGGTATAGGTCGTTGAGGTGGCTCGCGCCCGGGGCCTGACCTGATCCAGGAGTGACAAATTTCTCAAAGACCGTGGCCGGATCCCCCATCAGCGAGGCCGTAAAGTCGCTTGGGTGTCGTTCTGGTCTCGCTGCCCGGCGCTGGCGCAGTCCCCCGCGTAGCCAGCGAGGGACTGCAGCCAACCATGGTGCAAAGCACGACGACCAGGATAAAGCACCCGCGCGGGACGTCGCGCCCGATCCACCGAATGCGAAATCGTCGTTGGCACGCTCACCGCGAGAAGCCTCCCACGCCAGGGTTCCCCGCCTCGTATCGCCCGCAGCGCGGAGGGTAGGCTGAACCCGTACGATCGTCAAGGTACCGAATCTCCATGATCCATGACGGCGCGGTATAGTGCCCGGTATGCAGCCGGATGCGCTCCCGCCTTCGCCAAGGCCTCACCCCTACCGGCGCCCGATAACCGCGGCGCTCGTCGCCATTGTCCTGCTCGCGCTCGCCATCCTCGGGTGGCTCGCCGCGAATGCGAATGCCCCGGCGCCTGCTCCACAGCCCGCGGCAAGCGCGCCGAATGTTCGCGGGGGCGATGCACCGTTTGTGGATCCGGCGCTCAACCCCGGTCCACCGCGGCGGACGGAAGCGTCAACCAGCGAAGAGCCGCCCCAGCGTCTGACGGTTCAGGTGCTCGGTTCCACTCCGCACGATCGAAGCGCATTTACCCAGGGATTGGTCTGGTTCCAGGGCGCCCTATACGAAAGCACCGGCCTCTACGGCCAGTCCACGGTGCGCGAAGTTGACCGCGCCACGGGTGAGGTACGCCGCCAGGTCCGGCTGGACCCGACCGTATTCGCCGAAGGACTCGCCCAGGTGGGCGATCGCCTCGTTCAGATCACCTGGCAGCAGGGCGTCGCGTACGTTTACGACATCGCGACGTTGGAGCGGTTGGACCAGTTCACCTACACGGGTGAGGGTTGGGGGCTCTGCAACGACGGCGCGCGACTCGTCATGAGCGACGGGAGCAGCGCGCTCACCTTCCGCGACCCGGAGACATTCGGCGCGATCGGCACGGTCAGCGTGACGCTGGACGGCCGCCCGTTGGATCGCCTCAACGAGCTCGAGTGCGTTGGCGATCGCGTGTACGCGAACGTGTGGATGTCGGACCTGATCGTTCGCATCGACCCAGGCAGCGGCCGCGTCGACGCCGCCATTGACGCCGGCAACCTGCTTCCGCCAGCCGAGCGCATCGGGGCGGACGTCCTGAACGGGATCGCCTACGATCCGGAGCAGGACGTCTTCTTGATTACCGGCAAGCTGTGGCCCCGGGTGTTCGAAGTCCGCTTCGTCCCCGCCGGTTAAGGCACCCAGCGCGGATAGAACGCGTTCGTCGCGACCTGGATGAGGGCGCCCGTCGCGGGATCAAAGGTCCAGATCTGCGACTTGCTGTCCTGGCCGCTGCCCTCCCGCACGCGCACCAGCGCCCGCTCGATGACGTAGCGTTGCCCATTGGGCTCGGTCAGGAAGAAGGCGTGATCGTACCCTGGGTCGACGAGCAGGGGCGCGATTGCCGCGGTGGTCTGGTCGAGGGTGTAGAGCTGCCGGCCGAGTGTCGTCTCGTCGTCGACGACCCGGCGAGCCAGCACGAGCGAGCGACCATCGCCACTCCAGCCGAGCTGCCCCTGATCCACCTGCGTGTCCGGTGGGGACACGAGCTCCGTGGTGTCGCTTCCGATATCGAGGCTCTCGACGACCGTCCGCACCTTGCCGGCATCGGCGATCCGCTTCGGATACACGAACCGCGAGCCGTCCGGCGAAAAGACGCCGACGCTCGCGAACGTCGTGCGTGAGAACTGGAGCTCGCCGCCGGCCAGGTCGTAGATCAGGACGCCGGGGTCGCGATTGTCCGGCGCCACGAGCTCGCTCACCGCGATGCGGGTCCCGTCCGGCGACCAGCGAGGCTTGTTGTGGGAGGGCACCTGGGCATCCGGGATGAGCGGTGTCACCCGTGCCTGGCGGGAGCTCGGATCAAGCACCCAGACGCGCGTTGAATAGGCCGCGACACCGGGGATCACGCTCGGGATCGACCCCATCCGCTCGAAGGCAACCCGCGTGCTATCTGGACTCCACACCGGGTTCGTGCATGCCACGTCCCCGCAGCTCGTGAGGGGTCGACTCTCGCCCGTATCCAAATCGATGAGCCTGAGATCGACGCCAACGCCCTGCCCGGTCCGCTCGGCGACCACGATGCGCGCACCATCGGGGCTGACGTCGAAAGCCGAGATGCCGATCGTGCTTCGCGTGAGCTGCTCCGGCCGGCCGTTTCCCGCGGGATCCGCGAGCCAGACGTTCTTCACGGGCCCATCGATTGGCGCCAGATACGCCACCCGGGGGCCGCGCACCGTCAAGCTGAATCGCTGGTCGGCGAGCAGCTTCCGGCCGCCCGCGCTCTCCGCGCCGGCCTCGAGCACGGCCGTGTAGGCGCCGCCGGGCGCCAATGGCTCCGATGAGCGGAAACTCATGATCCGCCCGCTCCAGCCGAAGTCGCCTGCGACCGCCGGCTCGACTCGGAAATGGGACGCCACGCTGGCGCGGTCCATTTCCTCGCTGAACTGAACGGTGATCGCACTGCTCGGACGCATCGTCTCGGTCGGCCCGAAGCGGACGACGCGCGCCCCGACGTGGTCGCCAACCGCGACGGTGAGCGCCATCACGCCGAGCAACAGGGCAAGGACCGCGATCACGAGACGATCGAAGCGGGTAAGGCGTGGCCCACCCGCAAGATGGCGCGCGACAGCCGGAGCGGTCAACGGAGTGCTCATTGGTAGAGATACGCCTGCTTGGGCCGCTCGATGTTGTTCTCCACGGCGGTCGCGGTCAGAATCGGCAGGTTCTGTCCGCGGAAATTGCCGACGGCCACCGTTCCATGCACTCGCACCCAGCTATCGACCGGCAGCGCCTCCGCGTTGGCCCACACGACGGGCATGCCGACGGCATACGCGTCAGCGCTGCAGCAGCTCATCAGGAACCGCATAACGACAAACGCGTCCTTCGGGTCCTCATCGCGCCGGTAGACGAAGCCGATAACATCGGCCTCCTTGCCGCTGATGCGGTCGGCCGACCCACTGGAAAACGCACGGAGCCAATCCAGCACGGTCCACTCGAGCGAATCGCTCGCGGGCACGATCGCTCCATCAAAGGCACCCGGATCGAGTCCGAGATCCCCGCCGACGGCTCGGGCGCCGAGCGGCTGAGATGGAACGAGCGTGCCAAGCATCAGCGGGACGGCGACGACGGCGAGCACCGGCCAGGACGGTGCGCGGTGGGTGTGATCCAGCCAATGGTGAAGGTGCGGCGCCCGAGCTCCTCGCAGGCCAGCGGCAATCCCATCCAGGGCGAGGATCAGAAATAGGCCCGCCGAGAGGATGGGCAACCAGCCGAAGCGCGCATTGACGTAGTTATGCAGGTCGCCGCCCAACCACAGTTGCAGGAAATAGACACCGAGCCCGAGCAGCAGCACGCTCTTGACGAGCGGGTGCGGACCGATGCTCCTGTGATCGCCGTGCTCATCGTGAGGGTCGGCCCCAGGCTGGTGTGGAGGCGCAGCGCCATGATCGTGCGCTGCGAGCTCCTCGTGTGATTCGGCATGCGATAGCAGGGTGATCCCGCCGGTCCAGGGTGGCTCAAAGCGCTGCCGCTCGGGTGCGGTCGCGCCTCGCCGAGCGCTACGCCACATTGAGGTTGATCCAGATGCCGATCGCCGTGGTCATCAAGAGTGGGAGCAGGACCAGGTAGACGACCGTTCGCGCGCGGAACACGCTCAGGAACATCAGCGTGCTCTTGATATCGACCATCGGTCCAAATGTCAGAAAGGCCAGGATCGAGCCGGTCGTAAACGTCCCAGCGAAGGCCAACGCCAGAAAGGCATCGACGGTCGAGCACACGCTGAGCACGTACGCCAGCGCCTGCATCGTCAACACGGACGTCACGGGCCCACGCCCCAGCGCGACGAGCGCGTCCTGCGAAACGACCGTCTGCATGCCGGCCGCGAGGAGTGACCCGACGATCAGGTAACGACCCATGTCAAAGAATTCGTCCGTCGCAATTCCGAGTCCGACGCGGAGTCGACCGAAGAGCGACGTTTCGGTGAGCGTTGCGGCCTCCGCCGAGCCCCCGCCGACGAGCGCAAGCGCGCGCGGCTGCAGCACCTCGGTCGGCCGGGCACCGGCGGCGAACAGCCAGCCGATGGCGACGGCGACGACCGCCGTGATCACGAAGCGGCCAACCAGAACCGGCCCCATGCCGAACGCTGTCCACGTGCTCGCCAGCACGATCGGATTGATGACCGGCGAAGCGAGAAGAAACGTAGCGCCGACCGACAGGGGCAGCCCCTTGGAGTACAACCGCCGCGTGACCGGAACCACGCCACACTCGCACACGGGCAGGATAAAGCCCAGCCCCATGCCCGCAAGTCCCGCGAGGTACGGGTTACGGGGGATCGCCCGGGCGAGCGCGTTGCGGTCGACGAAAACTTCCATCAGCCCGGACGCGAGCGAGCCGATAGCCAGGAATGGTGCAGCCTCGATGAAGATGCCGAGGAACCGCGTGCTGAACGTGCTCAGCATCGCAGACGTTGGGTCCTGGGTTCGGGCGACCAGGACGAGGGCAACGCAGCTCAGGGCGAGCGCCGCGGTAACCAGTGTGGCTGGGCGAGCAAGCGGGCGTGCATGGCGAGCTGCGGGCGCGGGGTGGGCTGACATCGGAGACCTTCGCGCGCCAGAGCGTCGGACCGGCGCGGCCGGAAACATGTGCGAGCAAGACGGGTGAACGGTGCATTCTAGCACCGGCCAACGACGACCCGAGGACGAAGCCCTCCGCTCCCAGCCGATCAGTCGCCCAGGAACGACTGGATCACGAGGACCAAGCCGGCACCGAGAGCCGCAACCAATACGAGGTACGGCGCCCCACCGGGTCGTCGATGCTGGGCCTCTGGTAGGAGATGGCCCGCGCCGATCGCGAGGAAAACCCCGGCGAACGCGGCGAGCAATACGCCGAGAACGTACGGAGAGAGCGGGATGAGGCTTCCAATCGCGACTCCTGCCGCGGGCGCCACTGCGTCCAGCGCAAGCGCGATCCGAGCCGGCCAGACGCCATGGCCCGCGGCGAAGGCGAGTGTCACAACGTTCATGCCATCGGCGAAGTCGTGGGTTATGACGGCGATCCCGACGAGCAGCCCCAGCTCCGGGCTGGCGTGAAATCCAAGCCCGATGGCGACCCCGTCGAGCGTGCTGTGCAGGATCATGCCCGCCGAGCGCGCAAGCCCCAACGCGCTCGGCGATGCATCCGGTTCGACCACCGCATGTGGGTGAGCGTCATGGTCGTGACCTGCGTGCTGCCGCTCCCAGGTCTGAGCATGGATCACGGCGTCCACGAGCGAGAAGGCAAGATAGCCGGCGATGACCGCCGCGGCGACCGGCAGCCGCCCCGCGCCCTCGCCCATAAGCTCGACGGCTTCGGGCAGCAAGTCGGCGAGCGCCGTGGCGACGACCATCCCGGCGGCGAGCGCCATGAGCGGATGCAAGCGGTGCTGAAAGCGCAGCGCCGCCATGCCGCCAAGGAACGTTGAAAAGAAGGGGAGAATCGCGAAGAGGAGTGGCATCAATGGCTACCTTCGGCCCCGGAGCATCAGGAGTCGACCGCGGCAACCTAATGATACTATATCTCAATAGTCGTCGGAATTCGGCGGCCGACGCCACGAGGCCCGCGCCGGGTGGCGCGGGCCTCGTGGTGCGGAGCAACAGGGTCGAGTGCTAGTTCGGCAGCGCTTCTACCCGGCGCCGCCCGAGGCACTCGCCGCGGTCGGCCAGACGGACGACTGCGTCGTCGTGACTGTGGACATATTCTCAACGGCGGGCTTGCGCAGCCGATCGCCCGGTACGAGCGTCGGCGTCGCGGTCTGAGCCGCGGCGATGCCCGCCTGATTCAAGACGAGCGCGCCGGCGCCAACCATCGCATTCCTGAGCCCCCGCCGGGAAATGTCGCTGTCCCCATCCACATCGGCAACATCGGCGGCCTCGGATTGGTGCGGACGATCCATGAGCTTCCCCCATTTTCCTTGCCTATCTCCGAAGGTGAATTTTGGGGGGGCAGGATCAAGTCCCTGTGAGCGCGTTTAAAAGCGACAACAGAGGTCCAATCAAGCTCTTCGCACGGCCGCGAGAGTGGGGACAGCTAACGCGGTCATTTCGCCACGGCAACGCCCAGTTCGATCAGGAGCCCCTCGACTCGACTGCGGATCTGGTCGCGGATTTGTCGGACCTTCTCGATGGACTGGCCCGCCGGATCATCGAGCTCCCAGTCCTCATATTTCTTGCCTGGGTACACAGGGCACGCATCGCCACAGCCCATCGTGATCACCACGTCCGCCGCACGGACCATCTCATCCGCGATCGGCTTGGGATACTCCTGACCGAGATCTATCCCGACCTCCTCCATCGCCTGGATGACGGCGGGGTTGATCTCGTTGGCTGGGGTTGAACCCGCCGAGCGAACGTCGATTCGCCCCTCCCCGAGCTGACGGGTGAACCCCGCAGCGATCTGGGACCGACCCGCGTTGTGGACGCAGAGGTAAAGAACCACGGGGTGTTCTTTGGGCATCTTGCCCTCCACCATAGCGGTCACTTGGAGTCCCTCTCAGGTGAAGCCAAAGGCGGACAGCTCCTGCAATTTACTTCGCGGGACCGGCTTGTCATGGGGGTCCAGGTGCGCAGCCGCAGCCCGCTCGTACAGCAGCCCACCGGCGAGCAGGATCACCCACCCAGCCAGGACGGCGCCCCCGAGCTGGGCCAGCCAGTACGCCGGCAACCATCCCGGAGGGAAGGCACGGAAGAGTGTGAAAGCCAGCGTAACGGCGGGATTGAGATGGGCCCCCGAGAGCGGGGCCGCGACATAGATCGCTACGGTCACCCCAATGGCCCACACGATGGCCACCTGCCATAGCCCCTGCAGTGCCCCCGTCAAGACGGCGCAGGCAACGGCCCCCGTCCCGAACAGCACCATCAGGAACGTCCCGAGCGCCTCGCCAACTAGCGCCCGGCCCATCAGGCCGGCAGCGGCTTGCGGGCGCGGACGAAGGCGCTGACCACCTGGCCTTCAGCTCCCACCCAATCCAGTAGGCCGTTGCCACCGCAGCAGGCGCTGCCCTGCTTCTCCACGAGCTGCGCGGGGTCGTAGACGCGGGTCACTTCGAGATCGATCGCCTCGAAGCCCGCTTGCTGCAAGAGCTGCCGGTACTCCTGCTCCTCAAGCGCCCCCGCGATGCACCCGACCCAGGACTCGATATCCTGGCGCAGCGCCTCCGGCATCGCGCCCTGAACCACGACGTCCGAGACGGCGAGCCGACCCCCGGGCCTGAGCACGCGGAATGCCTCCTCGATGACCCGGCCCTTGTCCACCGAGAGGTTGATCACACAGTTGGAGATGATCACGTCGACGGTACCGTCGGGGAGCGGGATCTCCTCGATATGCCCCTTCAGGAATGCGACGTTTTCCACGCCCTGGGCCTGCTTGTTGCGCTCGGCCAGTGCGAGCATCTCGTCGGTCATGTCGAGCCCGTAGACGAAGCCGGTCGGTCCCACCCGTCGCGCGGCCAGCAGCACGTCGATCCCGCCACCGCTGCCGAGATCGAGCACAACCTTCCCGGGCTCGAGCGTGGCGAGCGCGGTCGGGTTGCCGCAGCCCAGCGACGCCTTGAGCGCATCCTCGGGGATCAGCTCCGTCTCCACGAGCGAATACAGCGCGCTGCTAACCGGGTCGCACGACGACCCGCTGCAGCAGCCTCCCCCATCGGACGCCACGACCTGGAGCGCACGCTCAGCGTAGCGCTGGCGCACGGTCTCACGCACCTCGTTAGCACTGGGATTCATCATGCATGCCTTTCATTGACGGGTCTCGAATCGACGATAGTCTATGTATTGGCCGAAAAAATCACCCTACCCCGCGGCCACCTCCACATCCAGATGAAGCGCGTCCAGCACATGCGCCAACATGGCCAGCCCCTGCTCGTCGACGGCGTAGTACGCCCAGATCCCCTGGCGCGACACGGTCACCAACCCAGCCTCGCGCAACACCTTCAGGTGGTGCGAGATCGTGGGTTGACTGACGTCAAACCGGTCGACGATGTCGCAGACGCAGATTGGCGCGGGCTGCGATGCCACCAATCGAAAGATCTCGAGCCGGGTCGGGTCGCCCAACGCATGGAAGAGGCCCACGACAGCCTCCCGCTGCTCTTCTGGCAGCGGCTCGATTTGCCTTAGGGGGATGCAACAGTCGATTGGCCGAAGCTTGATTCGCATGGCGCGATCATAGCACAAGGTATCGATGATTGTCTATTTAATGTCGGCGCGGGGCATCCAGCGTGAAGAAAGCCGAAAGGGGCCCACTAGATCAGCGTTCGGACCGCGGTGGACGGGGGCGCTGGGCAAGCTGGATCAGCGCCGCCGCGGCAAGGCAACCGACGATCATCAGGCCGAACCCCGCCCGGTAGCTCCCCGTCAGGTCGAAGATCAGGCCGAGCGCGAGCGGACCGGTCGCCGCGAAAAAGGTCGACACGGGATAGGCGACGCCGCGCACCGTACCGAGGCTGACCCGGCCGAAGAAATCCGGCCAGATGACTTCGAGCGCGACCTGGCCGCCCGAGGCGCCGAGCCCGAACAGGACAATGCCCACGATGAGCGTCGCACCCGATGAGGGAAGCATCCAGAACAGGAGCCCGGCCCCCGTTAGCAGGAAGCCGACGGACGCGGCGAGCTTCACCGGTACTCGCTCGAGCAGCATGCCCCACATCAAATTACCCGGAATGCCGATGGCCGAACGAAGGCTGAGCGCGGCGGCGCCGACGATGAGTGGGTACCCCAGGTCCGCGAAGAAGGGCACCATGTGGAGCGTCGTGCTCGCCATCGCGAATTGCGCCAGGCCCCAGGAGAAGACGAGGATCCAGAAGACGTTCGTGTGCAGCACGTCACGCCGCGTCCACATCACATCCGCCCTGAGCGCCGCCTCACGCCGCCGTTCTGTTTCCGGATCGGGCGCGGCGCGGGGCTCGGGTTCCGGCGCGATGCCGTCGGGATGCATCCCGAGGTCCTCTGGTCGGCGCCGGATCACGATGCCGGCGGGCAACGCGAGCAGCATCACCCCGAAGCCAAAGATAAACCAGGTGGCACGCCAGCCCAGGGAATCGATCATGCCGCTCGTCACCAGGGGCAGCACCATCGTGCCGACCGAGATTCCCATGGTGGCGAGTGCGATCGCCCGACCCCGGCGAAGGACGAACCAGTTCGCGATGGTCACCGTGGTGACGAACCCGCCCAGACAGACCCCGCCGATTGCGCCAACAACCCCGAAGTACAGATAGAGCTGCCAGAGGTCCTGGAGCGAGGATGCGAGGAAAAACGAGACCGCCATCACGATCCCGCCTCCCACCATGAACCAGCGGGCACCGTAGCGGTCGATGAGCGGTCCAAGAACGGGCGCGACTACGGCCTCGACGAGGCGGGCCATCGTCTTGACGCCCGCGAGCGCCGTGCGTCCCCAACCCATGTCCGCGGCGAGGTGCGTGATGAACACCCCATACGCAGCGCTGAATTGTTCGGTGTAGGCGAAGTTCGCGAGGAACGACGCGAAGACGATGTACCAGCCGTAAAAGACTCGCGGCCTTGCGTTTGTCGCCGGTTCCGTCGCCGTGGCCCGCGGCTGCAAGCCTACAGTCCGGCGGGTGCGTCGGGACGGATCACCCACTCAACGATGAAGCGCCGGCCATCGGGCGAGGGCACCAGTTTGACGAGCGTTGCCGGCTGAAAGCCGGGCGCTCGCGGGGCGTTGGGTCCGGCAAGCAGGCTCGCGGCGAGGCGCTCGAGGAACGGCAGATGCCCGACCAGCGCGATGGACTCATTCGCGGAATCGTGCGCGAGCTCGAGCAACCAGTGGGCGATCGGGTCGACCGAATCCTCTGGCTCCAACCCAGCGCGCCCTTCGACCGGCTCGCCGGTACCGACCTGCTGGGCAAGCGCCTCCGCCGTTTGCTCCGCGCGCAGGATCCCGCTGTGGCAGATCCGCGAAACGTGGACGCCGCGCCGACCGGCTTCGGCCGCGACCCGCTCCACCGCCGCGCGTCCTGACTCGCTGAGGGGACGCGCCGGATCGACCACACTCTCGAGCGCCTCGCCGTGCCGCATCAGATACAGCTCCACGGCTCAGCGCAGCTCCCAAGTATGGACGGCCCAGCTCACCTCAGCATCCGGCGCCACGAGCTGCGGCCCCGCCAGGCGCGCGGCGTGCGCGATGACGATGAAGTTGAAATAGAGCGGGAAAACCGGCGCATCCTCGCTGAAGATCCGCGCCATCTCTGCCATTGTGCGCGCGCGCTCCCCGCGATCCAGGGTGGTCTCATAGGCCTCCGCGAGGCGGTCGAACGCGGGGTTGGACCAGCCCCCCCGATTGTTGCCACTCCAGCGATTCGCCGGCGAAGGGCTATTACGGCTGTGGAGCTGAACGAACGATTTTTCCGTGCCCCCGCCAGAGGTCTGCAGCGACCGATTGGTTGAGCGAGCCTCGCCATCACTGATCTGCCGGACGGGCAGCACGCGCTCCTGGACGTCGAATCCGACTTGACGCCACGCGTTCCCCATGATCGCCATCTCACGCTCACCCTGGCTGGACGCAGGCACCATGAGCTCCGGGGCGAACCTGCCCTCCCCGTCGACGTACATGCCGTCCGTTCCGCGCGTAAACCCGGCCTCGGTCATCAACGAATCTGCCAATCGGGGGTCGTACGGACGCGAGCGGATGGTCTGGCTCACCGCAGGAAAGTTTGGCGACATCGGGACGCTGTACGACTCGGTCATGAGCCCGTTGCCGTCGAAAAGGGCCTCGTTCAACCCCTGCCGGTCGATCGTGTGGGCCAGCGCGCGGCGAACCCGAAGATCGAGCAGCGCGCGCGGGCTCGCGTACTCGGGCCGAAGCTGGACGTGCGTCATGCGTCCGCTGCCGGGAATATTGATCACCGTCCCGCCCCCGCCACGCGAGCCCCACTCCCGCTGGAGCGTCACCCCCTCTTCGTAGAGGAGGCTGCTGTCCGCGGCGATGTGCGCTCCACCCGAGAGCATGGTTGCCAGAACGGCGTTCCGGTCGTTGATAACGGTGATCTTGACGCGGTCGATCTTCGGGCGGCCGAGCGCATGGCCGTCGAACGCTGTCCCCTCGATGAAGGCACCCGGCTCCCAACGATCGACCCGGAACGGGCCCGCACCGACGTACTCCGTACTCCAGAACGGTTGGTTCGCGAAGGCATCCGGCGCGCTTTCCAGGAACGGTTGGGCGAGAATGTGCCGGGGCAGCGGCGGAAAGATCTCCGTGAGCGCGCCGGCCTCCGGGAACGGACGGCTCCAGCTCAACACGAGCGTCCGATCATCAGGCGTGGTCGCGTTCGCAAAGAGGCTCCAGGGTGGACTGCCGGACACGCCGAGCGCCGGCGTGCTGTAGACCGAGGCGGCAAACACGAAGTCTGCCGAGGTAAGCGGCTTCCCATCGTGCCAGGTAAGCCCGGGCTTGAGCCGGTAGGTCGTCTCCATGGTGCCGTCGGGGTTGACCAGCCAGGACGGCTGGTTCAGCTCCGGCAGCGCTTCCGCGAGGTATGGGCGCGGGCTTCCCTCCGTGTCGACTACGACGAGGTTGGCGTTGAAGAGCCGCTTGGTCGTGTCGGTGACGCTTCCGCCACCGGCAAGCCCGAGCAGCGGTAGCTGCGAGACGGAGGGCACTTCAACGCGAACTACCATGACCATTTGCGTCGACGCCCGTTGCGCCTCGTTGGATGTTCCCGCTGCTGACTGGCCCGCCGGCCGGGGCGAATTGCCCGCGCAGCCAGCCAGAACCAGGGCGAGGAGACCAAGGAGGACCGGCGTGCCCGGCACGATTCGCGACGACCGCGGGCGTGCATGTCCCAACTGTGGCCTCCGGGTGGCTACGCAAGCCCGGGGCTGGACCGCCCGCGGGTGGCTGACCCAACTATAGAGACGCTCCCGGTCCCAGTCAACGCAATGTGACCTGATCGAAACCGTGCCGTTGGTTGCCACTCGACTGGGGACTGAAATTCACCGAAACGAGGGCGCTCATGGGGCCTCGCACTATACTGACAGCAAAGCCGCGTCCCGGAGGCAACCGCCGTGACCCAGATCCGTTGGACGGTTCGCGATCTGGACCTCTTCCCCGATCCGATAGACGACACGCGCTACGAGATCATCGGTGGAGGGCTGCACGTGTCGCACCAGCCGCACTGGCGCCACCAGATGACGACCGGCCGAACCTTCTTCGCGGTTGCAGGGTGGTCCGAGGAGACCGGGGCAGGATACGTCCTCGACGCGCCGGGCGTGATCTTCTCGCAAGATGACGCCGTTGCCCCGGACCTCGTGTGGGTTGCTCGCGATCGCTTCGCGCTGGTCGCCGCCGACGACGGCAAGCTGCACCTCGCGCCCGATCTGGTGGTCGAAGTGCTCTCGCCGGGTCCTGCGAACGCGACTCGCGACCGCGAGATCAAGCTGGACGTCTATTCACGCTATGGTGTGCGCGAGTATTGGATCGTGAGCTGGGAGGACCGGTCGGTCCAGGTATTCCGACGAGACGATCAGCGCCTCCAGCTTGCCGTGACGTTGACCATCGAAGACCTGCTGACTTCGCCCATGTTGCCAGGCTTTGCGCTGCCGCTGCGCCGGCTTTTTGCACCGCCCCTGGCGGAACCGTGAGCACGCTGCGCTTGAGGTTCGGCTGCGGCGACTACGACCGCACCCGACCAATCGTCGAAGGGACCGTGCAGATCGACGGCATCAAGCTCGATTGGGAGCGCGTCGATACGCCCCACGAGCTGTTCGTGCGGGTCCTCGACGGCGAATTCGACCTCGCGGAATTCTCGCTCTCGGGACTCACCGCCGCCGCGGCGCGCGGCGACGACCGCCTGATCGGGATCCCGGTCTTCACGTCCCGGCTCTTCCGCCACAGCTTCATCTTCGTCAACCCGAACGGCTCGGTGCAGGAGCCGCGCGACCTCATCGGCAAGAAGGTCGGCATCCCGGACTACACGGTCACCGCGGCGGTCTGGATCCGCGGGCTGCTCCAGCACGACTACGATGTCGCCCCCAATCAGATCGAGTGGTGCCAGGGGGGCCTGGATCGGCCGATTCCGATTCGACCGCTGGCGTACCGACTGCCTGAGGACGTGAAAATCGGGTCCGTTGCCGAGGGCAATGCGCTTGGGCCGATGCTCGAGGCCGGTGAGCTGGACGCGGTGATCTCGCCCGGGCTGCCCGAGGCCTTCAAGAGACGCTCCCCAAAGATGCGGCGTCTGTTCCCCAATTACCACGAGGTCGAGCTCGACTACTTCCAGCGCACGGGTATCGTGCCGATCATGCACACGCTGGCCATGCGCCGGGCTATCCATGACTCGGACCCGAGCATTGCAACGCGCTTGTTTGCAGCCTTTTCCGAAGCGAAGCGCTTTGCGTTGGCCGAGGTGAGTGAGACCGGAGCACCCAAGGTGACGCTAACCTGGCTGCAGGACGCACTCGAGCGGGAGCGGGAGGTCTTCGGCGAGGATCCGTGGCCGTACGGCTTTGCAGCGAACCGGAAGACGCTCGAGGCGTTCACGGCCTACTCGTTCGAGCAGGGCCTCTGCCAGACCCACGTCCCCGCGGAGAGTCTCTACGCGTCGAATTTGCTGAAGTAGCTTATCGGGCGGCCGGAGCCAGGTATTCGCGGGCGAGGCCCGCAGCGTATTCGCAGAGGAGCCGGTGCATCTCGCCCATCGCCTGCTCGGCGGCATGCCGCTCCTCGGGCGTCTGGATGTGGAGGAGGATAGCGTCTTCCGTCTCGCCCGCCTCCTCGCGCTCGACCTCTTCGTGGACGCGGTAGTTCATCGCGCCCCACTCCTGCCGGCAGCCGTAGTGCTCCACCAGCGCCCGGCCGACGGTGCGGGAGATCTCGACGACCTCCGCTTCGATGAACGCGGTCGTGCAGAGCGATGCGCTCCAGGGGATCTCATGCGCCATTCGCTCAAAGAAGCGGATGATCGCGTCCATCTCTGGGATCGGCACGAGTTGACCCCAGGCCATACGCGGGTAACCCATGTCGTCGCCGATGCGGAGGTAGAGCTCGACGTGGTCGGGGGTGCCCCCGATCTCGCCCCGGAAATAGCCGAGGTCTTCCACGAGCAGATGGCGGGCGCAGTCCTTGCGCACCTCCAACACATCGCATCGGGCGTGAATGCCGCTGAAGATCCTGGGGAACCAGCAGATCAGGAAATACCACTGGGAGACGTGGCCCCAGGCCTGCTCGCGCGTCAAGGTTCCCGCCGCGAACTGTTGGAAATACGCCGAGTCGTGGAACGGACTCTGCGCCACGAGCTCGGTCTTCGCGGCTTCGTACCAATCGGTCGTCATGGGCGGCTATTCTAGCTCAGGCTCCTGCCACCTCGTCGAGTTGCGGGAATCGCTCGGTTCCTCGCCACTACGGCGTAGAGGGGATCGCCGCCGCCAGGGCTGCGGTCCAACCAGGTGATCTCCTCCCAGTTGCCGGCGTCGAGCAGGTAGCGCTCGACGAGGACGCCATGGGCGCGGTCGTCGAGCGCCTGCCAGATGGCCACGGCCTTCGTGGGAAAGCAGCGGTTGGAGTAAGTGATCACGATCGACCCGCCTGGCTTCAGCACGCGCCCAACCTCGCGCAAGACGTCCGCGGGCTGCGTCAAGTACTGGATCGAAACGCAGATGCCCGCGGCGTCGAACGTCTCGTCGGCGAACGGCAGGTGTGGATCCCGGTTCAAGTCCTGAACGACGCCATCGTTCAGGCGCGGATTCGCCTCGAGCTCTTCGCGGTTCATCCCGAGTCCGACGACCAAACCGTATTCGACCTCGGGCGGCAGGTGGCTCACCCAGCTACTCATCAGGTCGAGGAAGTCACCACCCGCCGGCACGTACTCCCGATAAAGCTGGGTCACCGCCGCGATTGCCCCGTCATCGATGTGCGTTACGAGGCGCGCCGCCGCGTAGAAACCCGCATCCGGCGACTCGTCGTAGCGGCGAAACGCCTCGGCGGGAAACGGGGGCCGCTCGGTCACCTGCGTCGGCCGATCAGCGTCCTGATCGGGCGGGCGTCGGGATGATCGGGAACGTCGTCGTCGGCGTCGGCGTCGCTGGCCCGCTTGCAGGCGTTGCGGACGTGGCCGGGCCCGAAGTTCCCGGGGTTCCGGCTGGCCGAGGTGTGGCACCCGGCGTTGCACCACCGCGTGGGATCAGTGCGCCGTAGAGCTGGTACGAAGCGCACGAGCGCATCGAGCCGCCGAACGCACGGATTCGGGCGTAGAAGGTCCCGTTCTCCTGCGCAGTGAAGAGAAGTGCCGCATTCAGGCCACCGCCTGCGTCGTCATCTTCGCGAAGCAACGTCCGGCGATCCGGCCCGAATACCGAGATGTACGTATCGCAGGCGCCTTCGGTCGCAAGGAAGATGCGATCCCCCGGGTTTGCCGGGAAGGACACCCAGTCGTCATCGTCCGGCACGTGGAAGGAGTGTTGCTGCAAGGAGCCGTCGAGAGGCAGCGGCTTCGCCTGGCTCGCGTTGTTATCCGGCTCAAAGGCATCCGGAAGCGCCGGGTCCTGCGTGATCCCGCCGAAGAGGTACTCGTCGCACGTGCTGCCTCCATCGAAATGGCGGATCTCCGCGAAGTACGTGCCGCTCTCGGTGATCGTGTAGAGGATGGCCGGATTATGCTGCGACCCGCTGTCGTCGTCGCTGGCGAGGACCGTCGTGCCGTCCCGGCCGTAAAGCGTCATGAACAAATCACACTCGCCGCCGGTAGCGAGAACGACCCCGATGGGCGCCTGAGCCGTGAACGAGACCCAATCTCGGTCGCCAGGAATGTGGATGCTCCGCTCCTGGGGCGTGCCGTCGAGTGTCACCGGCGTCGCCTGGGCAGGGCTATCGTCCGGCTCGTAAGGGTCCGGCCCCAGTGGGGGCAGCGAGACGAGTCCTACTTGATACGAGCCGCAGGCCGACGGCGAGGAGCCGAAGAGACGGATCCGGCCGTAATAGTCGGCATCCTGGTCGGCAGTGAACCGGATGGCGGCGTTCGGGGCGCCTCCGGCGTCATCATCCTCGGCCAGGACGGTCTGCCCGTCCGCTGCGTAGAGGTAGAGGTACGTGTCGCAACTCCGGCCGGTCGTGAATAGCACGACCCGATCGCCGGCGGAGAGGCTGAAGTACACCCAATCGTTGTCCGTGGGTTGGTGGAAGCTGTGCTCTTGCACGTCCCCATCGAGGACAAGCTCATTCGCCTCGGCAGGGGAGTCATCCGGCTCGTACTCATCCGCCTGGGCAAACGGCTGCGCCAGCGCTGCTACTCCGATTGAGCCGCTCCCAGCGAAGGGCAAGCCTGACTCCACGGGGCGCTCGGGCACGGCGGCCGCCGGGCGGGCACCCGGAAACGCCAGCGAGACGGTGCAGATCGCTACGACAAGTGCCAGCGAGAACGGAGTCCGCATAAGGGGTCCTCCCAACCGATGTCTGAGCCATACGCGGGCTCGGGGCGGGCCGCTGGCACCGAAGCAGACGCGAGGGAGTATGGACTTCGCCGGGGATGCGGGGGGCGTGCGCTGCTGGGCAACCGTAGCAGCGCCGCAGCATGAACGTCAAGGCGCGGCAGTTGTAGCGCGCAGGAGTCCGGCGGATAATAGGCGCAGAGTACGCATGGTGTCAGACGAGGAACCAGCGATGGCCGAACCGCCACCCCTGCCGGACCGCATCCAGCGCGACCTCGAGGAGGCGCTCCGCCAGGGTGGCGTGGATAAGCTTCCAAAGAGTCCGCGGCCGGGCGGACCGCGCCGCCGGCTTCGCTTCCCGGATCCACGCCCTCGGAATCCGGGCCAGCTGGTCCTTATCGGCGTGGCGATTTTTGTGGCGGCATATCTCTTCAAGATGGTGAACCCAGTCGTCGTCGTGGCGAGTCTGGGTTGCATCGTCACCGCCGTCGTGACCTACATGATCCAACCCGGCGGCGTGTCGCCGAAGTACTGGCGGGGCCGCTACCTGGATGTACCTTCGGGGCGCTGGCAAGAACGCCTGTACCGCATCATCTATCGCCAGCCCTAAACGACTCGTCGCAGCGATGCCGTATTGCTGAACCACGCTTCTCGGGGATAACGCAGGGCCCGGAACGCGGTGTCCGGGCCCTTTGTTCTCTAATGGCGATCTGGAACAGCGCCACCGGGTCGCCGGGACGCTCGTCCCGACGGTGCGGCTACGGGGTCTAGGCGATGCGCCGGCCGCTCATGAGCTGGATGACCAACACGACGAGCGCGACGACAAGCAGCAAGTGGATCACGCTCCCTCCGACACTGCCGAGCAGCCCGAGGAGCCAGAGCACGAGCACCACCGCCAGGATTGTCCACAACATCTCGACTCTCCCTCTACCATTTCTAGCGCTCGCGACTTTACCGACCTGCGCCGGCCGGCGCCTGCTGTGCCGGCGCCTGCTGTGCCGGCGCCTGCTGCGCGGGCGGCTGGGGCGCGTTGACGTTGACGTCGATCTGGCGCGGGATCTGGATGTTCGGGCCGCTGTTCGGCTGGTTCTGCGCCGGCACGTTGACATTTGTCTGACCAGCAGGCGCGGGCGCGCCAGCGAACCGGCCAAGGCCGCCGCCGAAGACAAAGAACGCCAGTACTGCCACGAACAGCAGCAGGACTAGCCCGATGATCAAGCCGCCGGCCATGCCGGACCCGGAGTTGTCGCGCTCGACGCGCTCGACAACGTGGTGATGCTCCGTCATTCCCTTGCTCCTCCGAATGATGTCGGTAGTGCGTCCACCATCAATATGTGGGAGGAGGTTGCCAAACGAGGTTGCCGGCTGTAACGGGTCCGTCAACGTTTGTAAACAAGTCAGGGCTGATGCAAGTCCCGCGAGGGACAAATTACCAGTGGAGGATGGGACGACGGGCGGCGGAGGTCTCATCCAGGCGCCCAACCGGGGTCTCATGGGGCGCCTCGTGCAGCAGATCGGGATCTCGTTCGGCCTCCTCGGCGACGGCGAGGAGCGCGGCGACGAACGCGTCGAGGGTTGCCTTGGTCTCCGTCTCTGTTGGCTCAATCATGAGCGCTTCGGGGACGATCAGCGGAAAGTAGATCGTCGGCGGGTGGAAGCCGTAGTCAAGCAGCCGCTTGGCGACGTCCAATGTGCGGGCGCTCCCTGACTGCAGCCCGCTGAATACCACCTCGTGCATGCACGAGCGATCGTATGCGAGCCGATACTTCTCAGCGAGCTGGCCGCGCAGGTAGTTCGCGTTGAGGACGGCGGCCTCCCCCACCTCGCGTAGGCCCGCTGAGCCGAGCATTCGGATGTACGTATACGCCCGCACCAGCATGCCGAAATGGCCGTGGAACGCGCCCAGCCGCCCGATCGATTGCGGCCGTTCCGCGTCAAGCGTGTAGCTTCCGTCCGATCGGCGGGCAGCCACGGGGATCGGAAGGAACGGTGCCAGCTCCGACGTCACGCAGACGGCGCAGGCGCCTGGCCCGCCTCCGCCATGGGGTGTCGTGAATGTCTTATGTAAATTCAGGTGCATCACGTCGATCCCGAGCTCGCGGGGCCGTGCCACCCCCAGCAGAGCGTTCAGGTTGGCGCCGTCGCCGTACACAAGCCCGCCCGCCTCATGGACCAGCTCGGTGACCTCGAGCATCGCCTCGTCGAACAGCCCGAGCGTGCTCGGCACCGTGATCATGAGCCCAGCCACATCATCGTCGAGCAGGTCGCGAAGCGCGGCCAGGTCCACGTTGCCCCGCTTATCGGAGCGGAGGGCGGTCACCTCGTACCCCACCATGCTCGCGGTCGCTGGATTGGTCCCGTGCGCCGAGTCGGGAATGAGGACCCGCCGGCGCCGGGTGTCGCCGCGCGCCTCGTGGGCCGCGCGGATGATCGACAGGCCGGCGAGCTCGCCCTGGGCACCCGCGGCGCCGGCGAGACTGACCGCGTCGAATCCGGTGATCCTCGCAAGGAGGTCCTGGAGCTCGGCGATGAGCTCGATGGCGCCCTGGGTGGTCGCCTCCGGCTGCAGCGGATGGAGCGCGCGCATGCCGGGCAGCGATGCCATCGCATCGTTGACCTTCGGGTTGTATTTCATGGTGCAGGAGCCGAGCGGGTAGAAAGTCGTGTCGATCGAGACGTTCAACCGCGAGAGGCGCGTGAAGTGGCGGACGACCTCGGGCTCGCTGACCTCCGGAAGCGGCAGCTCGTCGCGGAGCAAGCCCGCGGGAATGTCGAGCGGCTCATCAGCGGCACGGGAAGCGGGCATGCGCACGGTAGGCCGCCCCGGGGCCGAGAGCTCGCGAAGGAGTTGCTCGGTCACGCCGTTCCTCCGGGCCGTCCCTCGGCAACCGTCGCCTCCATGGCCCGGGTCCCATGCTGGTCGAGCGCGCCGCTCGCCGCGGCGCGATCGACAAGGATCTCCCCCACGGCCTGCACCAGCCGCTGGATCTGCGCGACGGTCGTGACCTCGGTGCAGCACAGGAGCATGGAATTCACCAGCTCAGGATCGACCTGGCCAAGATCGTAGCCACCGATGATGTCGCGCTCCAGCAGTCGACGGGTCAGCTCGGCGGCAGGAAGCGGCGTCTGGATCGCAAACTCGTGGAAGAATGGACGCGGCGTAATGACCGCAACTCCAGGGATCGCGCCGACCTGCCCGGCAGCACGCCGGGCGTTGCGCGCGCTCGCCTCGGCGACATCCCGCAGGCCCTCTGGGCCCACGAGTGCGAGATAGGTCGCCACACCGAACGAAATCAGCGTCTGCGAGGTGCAGATATTCGAGGTCGCCTTCTCGCGTCGGATGTGCTGCTCGCGCGCCTGCAGGGTCAGCACGAAGCCACGTCGTCCTTGGGCATCGGTCGTCTGGCCCACGATCCGCCCCGGCATCTGCCGAACGAGCTCCGACCGACAGGACATCAGCCCCACGTATGGCCCCCCGTAGGAGAGCGGGATCCCGAGCGGCTGACCCTCCGCGACGGCGATGTCCGCGCCCCAGGCGCCCGGCGGTCGAAGCAAGCCGAGCGACGTCGGGTTGTAGACCTCGACGACGAGCGCGCCCGCGCGGTGCGCCGCCTCCACGACCGGCGCGAGATCGCGGATCTCCCCGAAGAACGTCGGCTGGCTCACGACGCAGCAGGCCGTCGTTTCGTCGATCGCCCCGACCAGGTCCTCCTCGACGAGCACACCATCGGCTCCGCGCCGAACCGCCGTGGTCTCGATCTGGACGTCGCGCGCCCCGACGTAGGTGGCAAGCGTGGCGCGGTAGCGAGGATTGACGCCACCCGAGACGACAACCCGCTCGCGGCCTGTGAGCCGCTTCGCCATGAGCACCGCCTCAGCGACGGCCGATGCGCCGTCGTAGACCGACGCGTTGGTAACGTCCATGCCCGTCAGGTCACAGACCAGGCTCTGGAACTCGAAGCTGGCCTGCAGCGTGCCCTGGCTCACCTCAGGCTGGTAGGGCGTGTACGCCGTACTGAGCTCGCTCCGCCCGATGATGGCACCGACGGCCGCGGGAACAAAATGGCGATACGCGCCCGCCCCCAGGAACATGGGCAATCCCGACACGGCGCGGTTGCGCCCGGCGAGAGCTTCGACCGTCTCGGTCGCTTCCAGCTCGCTCAACGACTCGCCGATATCGATCGCCGGGAAGCGGATGCCCGGTGGGATGACCTCGAAAAGCTGGTCGACGCTGCCGAGACCGAGCGCCTGCAGCATCGCGGCGCGCTCGTCCACCGTTATGGGCACGTAGGTCACGCGCGCTTCTCCGTCGCTCGCATGACGCTCACAGGCCGCCGATGAGCTCGCGGTAGCCGGCCGCGTCCAGGATCTCGTCGAGCTGGGCGGCGTCCTCGGGTCGCACTCGCATGATCCAGCCCTTGTCGTAGGGCGAGTCGTTGACGTATTCCGGGTGGTCGCCGAGCTCGCCGTTCGACTCGACGACCTCGCCCGTGATGGGCGAAAAGAGATCGGAGGCAGCCTTCACGCTTTCGACGACCCCGAACTCCTTGAACTGGGTGACCTTCGAGCCAACCGCGGGGAGCTCGACGAACACCACGTCGCCGAGCTCGTGCTGGGCATATTCGGTGATTCCCACGCGAACCGTGTCGCCCTCGAGGAGCGCCCACTCATGATCGCGCGTGTAGCGGCGATCGTCGGGGACGCTGGTGGCCTCGCTCACGCTTCCTCCGTCATCGTTGCAGGTATGGACCGCGAGTCTCGTCGACAACCCTGTGGCAACGCCCTCACCCTAACCCTCTCCCAGAGGGAGAGGCGACTTCGACCTGTCCCCTCTCCCTCTGGGAGAGGCCGGCCGAAGCACGCGCCAGCGGGCGAGGCCGGATGAGGGCGTGCCTCCATGAGCGCGACTCGAATTCCTCGCGGGACAAACCCACCGTCTTACAACCTCTTTGTGTGGTGCGGGACAAAGGGGAGCCCTGCGACCTTCGCCGGCACTAGCGCGTCCCGGATCATGACGCCGAGCTCCGTCCCGTTTTCCCCGCAGTCCGAGCGTACATAGGCGGTTGCGATTGGCTCGCGCAGGGTTGGAGAGAACGTTCCGCTGGCGATCTCGCCGACGTCCTGGCCGTCACGCTGGACCCGGTACCCCGCCCGAGGGACCGCCCCGGGGCCAAATCGAAGCCCGACGAGGAGCCGCGCGGGCGGGCGCTCGTGCAGCCCGGCGAGGGCATTGCTCCCGAAAAAGGGGCCCTTCTCCAGCCGCACTACGCGGCCGAGTCGAGCCTCGTACGGGGTGACGTCTTCGGTCAGCTCGTGTCCATAGAGCGCCATCCCCGCCTCGAGCCGAAGCGTGTCGCGCGCCCCCAACCCGATGGGTCGCACCCGCGGATCCGCAAGCAGCATACCCCAAAGCGCGGGCGCAACAGCGGCCTCGACGATGACTTCGAATCCATCCTCGCCCGTGTAGCCGGTGCGAGAAATCATGACCGGGGTTCGATCAGAAAGCTGGTCGTGGCGCGCGTGGTAGTAGGCGAGACTGCCGAGATCGCCCGCGACGAGCGGCTGCAGCACTGCCTCGCTCTCGGGCCCCTGGATCGCCAGCAGCGCCAGGTCGAACGTATCGTCGCGCACATTCGCATTGAGCCGCTGCTGCTCGATCACGCGGTCGAAGGTCTCGAGAACGCGAAGCCGGTTCGATGCATTGACGACGAGTCGCAACGCGTCCGGATATCGATAGACCAGCAGATCCTCCACCACACCGCCGCGCTCATTGCAGATGAGCGTGTAGTGGATGGCGCCCTCGGCCAGCCGAGCGACGTCGTTGGTCGTCGCGTACTGGATCAACGCTTCGGCGTCTCGCCCCTCGATCGTGAGCCGGCCCATGTGCGAGAGATCGAAGAGGCCGGCCGCCTGGCGGGTGTGCGTGTGCTCCACGACGATGCCCTCGTACTGGACCGGCATGTGCCAGCCGCCAAAGGGCACCATGCGCGCGCCGAGCGCCTCATGGGTTGCCGCAAGTGGGGTTCGCAGCAGCTCGGTCGTCTCAGAAGCTCTCGAGCGCATCGAGCACCGTCGTCACGAGCAATCCTTCAGGCATCGGGACGTTCAGTCCCAACACAAAGAGAAGATAGAAGCTCAAACCAGCCACTGCGGTAAGGATAAGCGAGAGGCGCCACGTCTCGGCTGCACCGACCTTCAGATAGAGGAACGTCACCAGGGGCACCGCGATCGTGAAGCCAAGGAGCCAGGTCGCCACGACGAAGCCGACGATCGCCGCCAGGATAACGATGGTTCGATGACGAAGCACCTCCGGCGGGAGATCGAGCTCCTCATCCGCAGGCTTGACCTTCGCTGGGCGGCGCCCGCTGATGTCGATTGCGACCTGCAGAATCGCAAGGATGAGCGTAGGGATGCCGATCACGAGCGGAAAGAGCGCGGATTTCGGCCCCCAGCCCCGCGGCATGGGTGGTCCTGAATAGAAGGGGCCGGAGCCGATTGCTTGCCAGACGAACCAGCCGACCACGAGGGCAATGAAGAGGCTGAATGCGATCTCAGACTTCCGTTGCATTGCCCGGCAGGGGCGGTCCCGCGCCCTTCTCCTTCCCAGACTTCAGCGATCCGTGTATGGAGTAGAGGAGGACCGCGACGACCGCGACGCCAAAAAAGAGGACCAGGGGTCGGCGGAGCCAGTCCCACCCATATCGGTTGTACGAAAGGAATAGATAACGCTCGGCGAGCCGGCCCAGCACGAGTCCCAGCACGAGCGGGGGTCGCGGCCAGTTGGTCTGGACCATGATCCAGCCTAACGTGCCGAAGACCAGGACGAGGCCCACGTCGAACAGCGTGTTTTTCTCGGCGTATGCGCCGAAGAACACCAGGAACAGGACGAACGGGATGACGAGGGTGCCCCGGATGTAGGTGATCTTCACGAGCTGGTTGATGAACAGGATCGAGATCGCCACTGTGATGATGTTCGTAATGACGATGAACCAGACCATGGAGAACGTCAGGGTGAGATGCTTGTTCGGATCGAGCATGTCGGGCCCAGGTGTGATGCCCTGAATGAGAAATGCGCCGAGCAGAATGGCCATCGTCACGCTTGGGGGGACTCCGAAGACGACGGTCAGGATCAGGTTCCCACCCTCTTTCGAGTTGTTCGCCGCGCCCGGGCCGAGGACGCCCTCGACCGCCCCATGCCCGAAGCGTTCCTTGTTCGGAGACGTCTGCACGGCGTGGGCGTACGCGATCCATTGCGCGACCGCGCCGCCCAAGCCAGGAACGATGCCAACTGCCGTCCCCAGCAGGCTGCAGCGGACGGTCAGCCAGATGTGTGTGATCGTATCGCGGACGCCGACCATGACCCCACCAACCTTGCTGGCGCCCTCGCGCGCAATGCTCGTGCCACTCAGCGCGAGCTCGATCGTCTCGGGAATCGCGAACAGCCCGATCGTGATGGCCACGAGCCCAATGCCGTCCCAAAGCTCGAGGCGGCCGAACGTGGCGCGCTGGATGCCCGTCTGCTGGTCCAGCCCGATCATCGAAAGCATGAAGCCCAGTCCCGCGGCGATGAGGCCCTTGAGCACCTCCTCGCCACTCAGGGCCGCCACGAACGTGATGCCGAGCAACGTGAGCATGAAGAACTCGGGTGAGCCAAACGCCAGGACGAGCGGCCGGACGATCGGCACCATCGCGGCCAACGCAAAGGCCCCGATCACCGCGCCGATGAGCGAGCTGAAGAGCGCGGCGCCCAGCGCTCGGCCCGCCTCCCCCTTCTTCGTCATTGGGTAGCCGTCGATAACCGTGGCCGCGGTCGTCGCCTCCCCCGGAACGCCGAAGAGCACCGACGTGATGTCGCCCGCGGTAGCCGTGACGGAGAGCATGCTGAGGAGGAAGGCGAACGCCTGGAGTGGCGTCATCGTGAAGGTGAACGGCAGGAGCAGCGCCACCGTCACGGCGCCGCCAAGCCCGGGCAGGATGCCGACGGCGAAGCCGATGACCATCCCGAGCAGCAGCAGCCCAAACGCGGGCCAGGTGAAGACCTGGAGGAAGCCCTGAACGAACGCCTCAGCCATGGCGGACAGCTTACTCTGAAGGCGAGCGTTGCGCTAGTGAATGGCCCAGACGCACGTCCCACTCGTGGGCGTTCCAGGTGTTGGTCCCGCCGCGTGCGACCTTATTGGGGACGTTGATCAGTCGATTGCCAACCGCGGTGGGCGTTGCGTCGTAGAACTGGTCCATCACGATCACCTGGTCCGTCAGGTGGTGGACGATGTCTCCGGCCACGCGGAGCCGCTCGTCGCGCGGGATGGTGACGTAAAACCGGTCGATCAGCGCATCGAGCTCGGGATTGACGTAGTTGGGAACGTTCTGGCCGATGTAGCGGTTATGGGCACCGCGCGCATCTGAGCTGTGGAACGTGCGGAACGCCTCCGTGCCCGCGTTGCCGCGGCTCATGTCGAAGCCGGGGTACATCGCCCGGTACTCGTTATCGCCGCGGCGGTTCGGCGGGTCGTCGACGACGTTCACCGAGACGCCGACACCCTGCCAGTAATCCGCCACGACGAGCTTGGTCTTGCGCAGGATGTCCATCGGCGAGGAGCGGTACTCGACGACGAGTCGATCGCCTCGCGGATCGCGGTAGATGCCGTCGCTCGCGCGTGCGTAGCCCATGCCCTCCATGATCTGAGCCGTGCGGCGCGGATCGTAGTCATAGCGAACCGCGCGGCCGATGAGCTCGAGATACTCCGGGTCGGACGGGGTGACCTGCGTGTGCGCGATCTCGCTTCGGCCCGCGAGCAGCGTGTCGATGAGCTGCTGGCGGTCGATGGCGTGGTAGAGCGCGCGCCGGAAACGCACGTCGCCGACGATCGCCGGGTTTGGGTACAGGAGCTGCGCCCAGACCTTGATGCTGCCGCCGGATGAGTACTCCACCTTGCCGTCACGCCATTGCTCGCCGAGCTGGAGGCCGTGCTCAAACCCGACGCCGCGGCCGATCGGCGTCTCCACGGTGCCTCCGAGGATGTTCGCCAGCATGGTGTTCGGATCGGGGATGAACCGGACCTCGATGAAGTCGATCTTCGGCCGGCCGAGCACGTAGCGATCGAACGCCTCGAGCTGCACCGAGGCTCCGCGAACCCATTCCTTCAGCTTGAACGGACCCGCGCCGACGAACTCATCCGCGCCAACCGCGGGGACCTCCAGGAAGCCGGCCTTGTTGTCCTGATACGCCCTTTCGAGAAGATGCCGAGGCAGCGGCAGGCTTTGCACGCTTCCGTCGGCCGCGAACATGCGGTCGGCCTCGATGAAGGGTTGCTGCCAGGTAATGACGAGCGTCCGTGGATCTGGCGCATCGACCCGCTCCACGGCGGCGAACGCGATGTGGCGGAAGGCGACGAGGGTCGGATCCTGCGCGACGCGGGCCGTGAAGACGAAGTCGTCGGCCGTCACGGGCGTGCCGTCGTGCCAGAGAGCGGCCGGCCGGAGCTTCCAGGTTGTCTCCATGCGGCCGTCTGGGAACACCTTCCAGAGCCCGTTCTCTACGGTTGGCACTGCTTCGGCGAGCTGCGGCTGGAGGGTGGCAGCGTTGTCGATGATCGTGAGCCCGGCATGCATGAGCTGCTCCAGCTCGGGCGCTCCGGCGAGCGTGCCACCCGCGGCGCGGCTCAACGTGGTGCGCAAGGAAGGCAGGTCACTCGTGACGGCCGTCACCAGGCGCTTCGGCCCAGTCGCTCGGCCCGAGGCCGCGTCGGACCCACGCTGGGCGTCGCGGTTGGTAGGAGTGCTGGGCCCGCAGCCCGCAAGGAGCGTCATCAGAATCAGAACGAGAATGGGCGCGCGGCTCGAAGCGGCCATCGCTGCACTCCACCAGGGCGCGCTCGCCGCGCCACGTTCGATCCTAGCCGTGGGATGTCCAGTCGTTCAAGATTTCTCGCAAACGCAGATCAAGTTGCGCCGCGGTAGCACCCAATCGCAGGCATCTTGTGCGCGCAGTCATCGAAGAGAGCCGTCTAGCTGCTGCCAGCGCGGGGCTACGCGTCGACGAACTTCATTCGTCTGGCCAATCCACTCCGAGCCAAGGGACCGAGAGTGACTGCCCTGGCTCAATGTGATCCGGATCATCAAGCCTATTCTCCCTCGCGATTTGCCAGCTTAGCTCCTGGTAGTTCGTCGTCGGTACGACGCCTCCATGAATTCTCGCCATTATTCCCCAGAGGTTGTCGTCTTTTTCAACGCCGTACTTTATCCCAGTGAGTTTCATGAAAGAATCTGTCAAGATGCAAACCCCTATCCTCTGGGATAACACAAAACTCTTTTCCAAGACGATCTCAGTGTCACCAAGTATCGAACTAACGTCCTTGTCTGACCCGCCTGTAAGTACCTGATGAATCCATTTGTAGTCCGTCAAATTCCGTCCGGTTGCTGGTGCGAAGGGAACGTTGGTAACGAACCAGAAAAGGTCGCGAGCGTGCCAAGTATAGAGTGAACAGGTGACGTAGGCCTTCGCCAAGAAAGCTTTGTAACTGCTGAGCAGGCCAGACCCCGTCTTATATCCTTTTGATTCAATCAGCACTTCACCATCATAAGCGGGTCGAATTAATCTGGCTGATGCATCAAAGGAGTACGAGGCGAGTGTTGGTGCCTTGAACGACAACTTCTCGGCGTGCCGATAGACGTTGTATTGAAGCGTAAAACCCGGAACTACCTGGGCAAGGCAGCCGTTGAGCGTGAATAAATATGCGCGGCCGATTTCGTGTAGCCCTTCGCCAGGTCCAGCCACAGCTTATCTCCGCAGTCAAAGTGTTGTTGATAGATTTCAACCAATGTCTCGATGGAAAAGCCTGTCGCGCTGAGAGTCTCGACGATGAATGGACGGTTCATTAACGTAGTGACACGATCGAGATAAACGATGTTGGGCGATGCCAAGCGTTCTGCCAGGAAGAACGATTGCTCAGGGCCAAGATCGGGCGGAGAAACGCTGAAGTAACCCTTGCTGGCTTGCACTAGTCCGTAATAGGAAACGCCCCAATATACGATCGACAAGTACTCCGAGAACAGGGATACCTTCGATCGGGTAAGGCTAGCCTGGATTGCCCAGCGAGACTGACTGGCTTTCCTACGCCAAGTTCGAGGACGTCCGCCCCCCGCTGCCTGAATTCGGGCGTCGAAGAGCTGCTGGGGGATCGTGCTGGCCCCCTCGAACGAGTCCGATGAAAAACAATTGCAGAGCCCGGCCCGAGCAATGGCGAAGAGATCAATGCCAGGGTGGGCTAGGAAACGCTTGTCTTCCGTAGCAAGAAGCAACGCGACGAAATGGTCTGGAACACCAACTCTGGATGATAGGTACCGGGATGCATAGTTAATCAATGGGCCAAAGGCAAGGTCAGAAGCAACTTGACACTTGTTTCGGAACCGTTCGAAATGAACGTTGGTCTGGGATTGCACCATGGCTCGACTCTCTCGAAATGCTTGCCGCAGCGTAATGGACGTCGCGTGATGCGTGCAAGAGAAACGATGGATCGGGGTGAGGAGCATCTTCGTCCCACCGAGAGTTGGAGCCACCGCATTATGGGTATAGCCGCCCTATGGAGTCCGATGGTCGGACACGGAGTCGCTGCCCTTGAAGACGGAAAAGAGGAGCCAGAGGGAGGGCAGCACCAGAGCCAGTCCAGGGGGCACCGTGACGAGCAGCGCCCAAAGCGTGGCCGAGGGCGCTGCCGCGTTGTGCAGCGTGAGATCCGGGTAGATGAGGTACGGCCACTGGGCCAGAGCCCAGCCGGCGAGGAGGAGGATCACCTGCCCCGCGCCAACGACCCGAGCAACAAGGAAGTGGCCCCAGAGGAGCGAGAGGCCGGAGATCACCGCCAGCACGAGCGCGGTCAGAAGGAACGGCGCCGCGCGCGGCATGACGAGCGCCTCCCAGAGCCGGGGTGCCTGCGTATGCGCCAGGCCGAGCACGCCGAGTGAGATCGCGCCGGCGACGAGCCAGCATAGGAGGGCCCGGCGGCGGAAGTCACCCCGCAGCTCGCCGTCCGTCTCGAGCGTCAGGTACACCGCAGCCAGGTAGGCGCAAAGGGCGAGGCCGAGGGCGCCGCACGCCAGCGAGAACGGTTCCAGCCACGGCGTGAGGGGATCGGACAGCACTCGGCCATCCACAACTCGGATCAGCCCGGTCGATACCGCGCCCAGACAGCAGCCGAGCAGAAATGGAGTCATCGCGCTGGCCGCACCGAACGCACTACCCCACATCGAAGGAACCGCGGCCGCCTCCGCCCCGTGCGCCCGGAAGATAAAACCGGCACCACGAAGCACGATGCCAGCGAGGATGAGGTGGAACGGGACGAAGAACGCGATGCTGAGTGCCGCGTAGGCCGGCGGGAACGCGGTGAAGAGCAAGACGATGACGAAGATCAGCCAGACGTGGTTGGCTTCCCAGACGGGACCGATCGCGGCGGCAATCGCATTTCGCTGCGCCCCTGCCCTGGGGCCGCGCGCCAACAGGTCCCACACGCCAGCGCCAAAATCTGCTCCAGCAAGCACGGCGTAGGTGGCCAGCCCCGCAAGTCCGACGAACGCTACGAGCTCGGGTAATCCAATCGGTAGATCGGTCGCCATGAAGTGTCCAGTTCCTTATGCCCGGTTCACGTGGCTACGAGGCGACCCTCGGCGGCTTCGACGGGCTCACGGTCATTCCCGTGCGCCAACTGCCGCAGAATCCATATCAGGGTCACGATGAGCACGAGGTAGAGCAGCGTGAAGCCCGTCAGCGACCAGGCCACTCCGCCGGCTGGTGTGACCGCCTCGCTCGTGCGCATCACACCGAAGATTACCCACGGCCGGCGGCCGGCCTCCCCTACCGACCCGCCCCCC
>ORMF011619752.1_pt1 | contig 80331 bp, 99 predicted proteins | sample 1779871 | NCBI WGS metagenome assembly ORMF01 (sample SAMEA104232316, study PRJEB22302) | groundwater metagenome | biome: forest; feature: aquifer; material: groundwater | place: USA | collected 2011-08-07 | depth 5.4 m | reverse complement strand
CGCACCCGCGAGAGCGCGACATATCCTTGTCCATACTCAAACGCCTGCGAGAGGTCGATGATTGCGGCGTCCAAAGTCATCCCTTGGCTTTTGTGCACGGTAATTGCCCACGCGAGCCGCAAGGGAAGTTGCGTGATGCTTGCGAGCACACGAGCGCCATCGGCAACCGACCATTCCATCGGTTCCGCATGAATGTTTCGACCGCGAAGCGTCCGCACCATCGGGTTGCCATCTTCAGCGAAGCCCGTCACTTCGCCGAGCGTGCCGTTCACAAAACTTCGGTCGGGATTATTTTTTGTAAACATGACGCGCGCACCCGCTTTAAGCGAAAGTGTTTCCGGTGAAAGACAGCCGCGTTTTAAGGTGGCAACTAAATGCTCCGCCCCGCGGGAAGTCATTTTAAATTGTTGGGCTTCTCCCGGAATTGCGCTAAGCCGTTCTTCATTCACGAGGTCAACATCAGCGTTATGCGAGTACAGGCGTGGGAAATCTTTTGCACCGGTCGGCAGATTCGTACCGACCTGTCGCTCGGACAGTGTCACGCGCGTGGCGTCATCGGCGCGGCCGGAGCGCACCGTGGACAATAGTTTCAGAAATGCCCCGTCCTCCTGCCGGTGTTGCTCCGACAAATAGCACACGATCGGATTCAGAGTTTTCCATGCGGGTGAACGGAAGGAGAAAGGGGCAGAGGCGCCGTTCTGATTATCCTCGTTAAATCCAAGTCGCACTGTTTTTGTCTCGTCGTCTGCGTCATAGCTTTCCGCACGCGGAACCACAGGCGGCAATTGGTAAAAATCGCCAACCACAACTACTTGCAGCCCGCCGAACGGCTCGTCTCTTTTGCGGCGCAGTTCGCGGCACACGGCATCAACCATGGAAAGAGTGGTCGCCGAGAGCATGGAAATTTCATCAATAATGAGTATGGGCACGCGCTCCACACGCTTCACCACGCGCTCATTCTGTGCGATGCGGTCGAGGTCATACTCGGTAAGGTTTCGTCTGATGCCGATGCCGCTCCACGAATGGATGGTCATGCCGCCGATGTGCGTTGCGGCAATGCCTGTTGAGGCGGTAATGGCCGGTTCAATGCCACGCGCTCGGAGCCACGCCACATACTGATTCACCGTATGCGTCTTGCCGCTTCCCGGTTCGCCCGTGAGGAACACATTCGCTCCCGTTTGCAAAATCTTAAGCGCCGTCTCTTGCTTCATCAAAGCATCATAGCAGATGTCTCATTGTCCTCGTTTTCTTCAGTTGACAAGCCACTTGGAAGCTTAGCTTCCAAGTTGCGTGCTAGTTGAGTTGGCAAGGTTTTAACCTTGCCGAAGGCTACTTGCCAAAAGCTATGATGTACGCAGGCTAAATATTTATTACTTTCGAATAATGTAGTTCATATAGGATTTGTCCCGATTTGCAAATGAGTCATAGAGAGCAGAACCTTTCACGCCTGCAAAATCAACGGCTACCGAGCGGGATATGTTGGGCGCAAGTTTTTGGACAAGCGCTAAGCGTCTCTTGCTATCAGCATCTAATGCTCGCACGACATTTTCGACAATATCTTCTGCCGTTTCTATGGTCATTCCCGATACGCGAACATCCTCTTCAACATTCAGCATTTTCTCTTTTTTGCGATAGCACGCCATAAGAAGATAACCGCCTGGACGGAGAATCCTGCGAACTTCCCGCATAAAACGGGTGAAATCTTCATAGTGATGCGAACTCTCGATGTTTATAACGGCATCAAAACTTTCATCTGGAAATGGCAGCTTATGTGCATCCGCAACTACAAATCGTAAGTTTGGAATATCTTTATAGTACTTGGCGTTAAATTTTATTGCCGTTTTGTTTATATCGCTTGCCACTATATTTTTTGGCTTGAGATACGAAGCAATATATGCGGCACCGCCGCCATGGCCACAACCGACTTCTAAAACATCTTTGTTTTTGAGTCCGGCAGGATTTGCAACATGCTCATATAATTGAAGTGAGTAACGATCTGCTTCATCTTGTGGCCGCAACTCAATATGCGGATCGGATAGAGAACTGTAACCATAATTCAAAAATCGTACCTCTCCTTTCTTGTCTATCCTGCTTACCCAAGCATACCAATATTTCTGTAACAAACGGAAAAGAAGTGGGCTGTCATATACCATCGTCGAAAAGCGATCAAGAATACGCGTAAATGCCATAACAATATAATAATACATTCTAACGCGACGGGAGGGGAGTAGTTGGCAAGGTTTAACCTTGCCAGTAGCTATGATTGTCGCTTGCCAGATTTGTTTGTAATTCTTCAAGCGCTTCTCGCCTTCTCGCGACGCCCCACACTTCATGTCCAGCTTTTACCAATCGTGTGGTTAATGCCTTGCCAATACCAGATGAAACGCCTGTAATAAATACTTTCATATCTAAGTGTTAAAACCAAACTGTAGATCGATATTTTTCGTACTCCGATCCGAAGGTTTGTCGAAGCAATTCATTCTCAACCCTCATTCTATATAATTGGACGCTGAGAAGGAAAAAGGCAGAAGCAGATACATATATATTCCAAAAAAAGATCGCGACCCCTAAAAACGAGAGTAATTCAAAGTAATAAATCGGGTGCCTGAATCTCGCGTAAAATCCGTGAGTAATTAATTGTGTCGCTTTGGGTTTGACGGAAAAAGCTTGTCCGAGTTGCGCTCTGGAAATTATCCAACATAAGAAACCTGTAAATGTGAGTGCAATTCCAACTAAGTGATGGGTGGCTGGAGCTTTATTCAGTAAGTTGACATAGTAAATACCGACGAAAAAAAGCGCATAGGCCATCGGGGCAACTTCCGTCCACGTTTGCCACGCTATCTTCATGTGTATTTACTGTACCAAGTTAGAACCTATTTCAAATTGGAAGCCCCACTTGGAAGCCTCGCTTCCAAGTGGGGCTTCCAATTTATACAAACCCTTAAGATTTCGTTTTAGTCTTTCAGGAACCGTGGCTGGAAAATTCTCCCCAAGCCAAGTGACTTTCAAGACGATTCTCTTCGCGATGACAGAATCAATGCGCTCTAGGTCTTGTAGAGCATCGCCACTCCACTCAACGGAAACCATACTTTTTCAGCACAGCAGTATGCGAAGTGAACTTCTGATTTTTTCGCATACGTTTGCCCAGCATAGTCAAAAAGCTCTTTTTTAGAGTGAGTCCGCTATCGGGGTCGCCGAAAAACTCGAGGATTTTCTGCTCGACTAGATTTTCAAGTTTTTTATTGTGCTCTACGGTAGCCACACGGACATTCTAGCATAATTTGCGTTTTCAGCAAAAATGGTAGACAACAAGGCGACGCCTGTATGTAAGGACCTATTTTGTACCGGTACTGCCGAAAATGGTATGCTATTGGAATGAAAACGGAGACAAAAAAACGAATGCCGCGAAAGACACGGAGTCGTCGCGTTACCCCTTCTGCAACTACAAGGACAATGCTCAACAACGGTGCTATGCCCCGCAGACATGTCCGTAGCTATCAGATTGTCATGCGGCCAGAACCGGAGGGTGGTTACACCGTGCTCGTACCTTCGCTTCCTGGCTGTATCACCTATGCTCCGACGACGGAGAAAGCACGCGCGATGGCAGAGGATGCGATCCGCGCCTATATTGCGAGTCTACATAAACATGATGACCCAATACCCCCTTCAGATACCGGGTCGATGATATCGACCAAATAAAATACCTCGCAGCAGAGCTGTCGAGGTATTTTATTTTTGAGAACCCTCGGTTCTCAACGCTCGCTTCGCTCACTGCTCTCCTCTATGGGAAACCCTGCTGGTTTCCCGACCCCTTCCTGCATCCCCGCATTCATCCCCGCAGCTCTGCTGCGGGGATGAATGCGGGGATATTGAAGTTTCCGTGTATTAGGGTGATATGCCGCGCCTGCCGAATGTGAATGTGCGGCAAATGCTGCGCATACTTATGCGGCATGGTTTTGTGACTGACCATGTTACGGGAAGCCACTATGTGCTCTACCATCCGCAAAACAGCCGGCGCGTTACGGTCCCACACCACAGAGGGAACCTTCCAAAAGGCACCACGGCATCAATTTTCAAGCAAGCAGGACTCTCGGCGGAATCTGCATAGAACCAGACATCAAAAAAGCGACGCTTTGGTGGTGGCCAAGTAGCGCCTAAAAAGAAAAAGCCCCCAATGCAGACGAATCCGCATAAGGGTCTCTTTCATAGTGATGCTTAGATTCTGTACCTATCTTATACGCAAGTCAATGGGCTGAAAGGCGGGTTAAAAAATAGCGGACATCAGGGTGACGCCTTAATGTCTGAATATTCAACTTGTGTATGGACAGGTTCTTTAGGTATTAGGTTATTGACCCTCTCGGTAGTATACCAAACTACCAGAGCAACAATTACGCCAGTGCCGATTGCCCTTACCCAACTATTACTCAAAATCCTGTTAATGAGGTGGCTAACAGCATATTTTTCAATACCTAGAACACTAACGGTAATGCCGTCATTATTTTTCTGAATTTTCCGCCCATCTAGTAGCTCAATAAATTCGGGTTCTGGCCGCTCTATCCACCCCACTCGTTTATCTTCGCATTCGGCAACCAAATTTCTTACTTCTCTGCGTCTTGTTTTTTCTTCCCTAAAATCAAGTAAAAATTTTGAGCCAAGCCGATGGATTAAATTATAGGAAGGAGGGAGTCTATACCAATAAACAGGTTTCTCACTTACAGATTTACCTATTACCCAATCAATAAAATTCTGTTCATCAACCCAAATTGAACCAACACCTCTTGTGAAATGATAGAGGCGATTTACTATCCACCATCGCCGTAGGTAGAATTTCATACGCCCCAGTATACCCTTCTTCTCGTTACTTTGACCGGCGGGAGGAAAATCTTTGCCAGTGGAGGCTAAAAAAAGGTTCCTGACACCCTTTTCCAAACCTGACACCCTTTTCCACATGAGGAACACATTCGCGCCCGTCTGCAAAATCTTAAGCGCCGTCTCTTGCTTCATCAAAGCATCATAGCAGATGCGCCGATATCCTTATTTGCGGAGGATAGTTCTTTTGTGCGGGGACTTCATAAGTTTAATTTAACATATATCCCCATCCTGGCTTCCAAGCTTTAGTTTTTCTCCAATCCTCTGCAAGAGCCTGTTTCCAAGTCTTACCTTTGATCAAAACATCAAGCGAAAGTTGAGGGGCTTTGTGTGCAACAATGGCAATACTTTTCCCGTCATAATTCTTTTTCAAAAAATCAAGAAAGTCTGCAATTCTTGCTCTTACATCTTCGTAGCTTTCACCTTCGGGAAATCTATTTGTGATGCATTCTTCCTCTTGCATTGGTTCAACGATTGCAGATGGGCTAGCGTTGAGTTTTCCATAGTTGCACTCTCGCAATCTAGCATCAGGAATAATCGGATATATTCCGTCCCAAGCTAATTGGGCTGATTTAACAGCGCGTTGCAGATCAGAGCAAAAAACAACATCAAACTTTTTATCTTTAGTCTGTTCTCTCAAATCGATTGATTGCTTTATTCCGAGTTCTGAAAGCTCTGCATCCTTCCAGCCGGAAGAAATGTGCTGCTCATTGTCAGTCGTAGTACCGTGTACGAAATAGGTGATTTTTATTGCCATAGAATCTATTGCTTAACTCTTACTTTCTCAGTCATCTCTCGAGGACTTACATATCCCAGAGCGTCAATGTCGGGGTTGTAGAGTTCGACCATATCCAAATCAGGTCGCTCGAATACTCGTACGCCTTTGATGATTTTCCCGGCTTGCAACGACTTTTTGAGTTCTTGATATTTGGCTTCCTCGATAACGAAATCGACATCTCCAACATGAGAGCGATACGGATCGGGTTTGCGGATGTAGAGGTGGGTGTAGGCAGTTTCCGGTACATCCCCGCGAGCTAGAATGATTATTGGATTATGCAGGCGGAAATATTTCTGATTTACATTATCTGATTCTTCGGTCAGTTTTTTTCGAAGTTCAGTCAAAGACTCATACTCGTCGCCATAATGACAAAACACGCCCATGTTTCCAGCAACAGGCAGGTACTTGCCGAAGGATTGCTTACACAAATTAAAGCAAGCAAAGTGAATATGCTCTATGGCTTTCAGTAGTTCCGCTTGGTTTTGTATTGGACTAAATCGGTATAGTCTCATAATTTTATTTTCACTCGCGTATCGATATAGTGCCCATTTTCCTCTCCTTCGCCGTTTACCCAAACTTTTTCGGGCACAGCTTTGTAAAGACGGACTGGAGTATCGCCTTGCACTTGCTCCAACTTCCAATATGGGACGATGTGTCGATCCCAAAGTAGTTTATGAGCAAATTCAATTTCCTTTGGATCATCTAGCTCTTTGGCAACAGCTTTAATGTATACGCCTTCGCCTTTCCCCGCAGGAGCGGTTGAATCGTAAACTACCAAGAAGATATTATTGTTGAACGCGATATTCTTTGACTTCTGACTATTTCGATAGGTGCCCCAGTAAAAGTTGTAATTGTCATCATAAGCAGCAAAAACTGGTGCGTTCCAGGGTTGTCCATCTTCAGCAACCGTAGCGATGGTTATATAGGGCACCTTTTTAATTATCTCCTTGGCTTTTGCTACATTGTTCATAATTTGTTCAAAATGGCCTTACTTTGCTTGGGTTCAAAGTTGCCAATTTGGCGGAGATGGGAGGATTCGGCGCCAAGTCACCAAGTTCGCAGTAACTCACTAAGTGCTTCCTGCCCGGGCTCGCCGGTCTGAAACGCTTCGCATTTCTCCGGCTCCGCCTTTCGAATCCTCCTATATTAGCACTAGACGGGAGATTCGACCCGCTGTCTCTAATTCGCTGCGCTCGTAAGAGCAACTGGTCGCAGCTCGCTTCGTCTCGTTTTACTCGACATAGCTCCGCTGTTCGAATCCTCCCCGCAGGCAACGCAGGTTGCCTGCTCGTCTCCGTTCAACAAAAATGGCCGCTCCCGCGGCTCATTTTTCTAAAAACGGAGACGGGAGGATTCGAACCTCCGAGGGATTTAAACCCCTAACTCCTTAGCACGGAGCCGCATTAGACCACTCTGCCACGTCTCCCTAAAATACCTGCAAACGATACCATATTTTTTCCGCTCTTTCTAATGCGCGATAGCAATACAGAAAATTTGTTTTGCGCCGGCCGCGCGAAGGGTTGAGGCGGCTTCGCGCAGGGTACTGCCGGTTGTCATGATGTCATCAAGAAGAATGATGTTGCGGCCGGCGATGCGCGCGGCGTCCGGAACAGCAAACGCCCCGCGGATGTTTTCTTCGCGCGCTTTTTTGTCGGGAAGGGAGGTCTGCGGAGGAGTGTTTTTGATTCGCTCGAGTGCCTGCGGAGCAAATTCAAAAACGCCGCTACCCGCGCGCTCGCAAAGCGCGCGGGCGATAAGCTCGGTTTGGTTGTACCCCCGCTCGCGGAGGCGAGCGGGGGAAAGGGGAATCGGTACCAGAAGCGGCTTATCAAAGGCACTGAACGACATGAGGTCGCCGAGTTCTTCAAGCAGGTGGTCATACAGGGCATCTGCAAAAACCTCTGCCATCCGTACATTGCGCCTGAATTTAAGCGATAGGAGCATTTCTCGTATAAGAGGGTCACGATAATCAAAAAAAGAAATCTCCTCGTCTGTTTTCTTGGCCACCAACTTTCTTGCAACCTCCTCAGCCGTAATGGCGCGAAGACGAACTTCGACTTCGGATTCCGGTAAAAGAAAATCAATGAAAGGCTTGAGCAGGGTAAAAAGAGCCATTCCTCTATTGTAACCCGCTATTCCCTAAGGGTCGTCCCGCTCATATCCATTGATGTTATACTGATTTTGTCCCTTGTGTGTTGTCATGACATTTTCTCTGGAGAACATTCTCTCAGGTAATTTTTTGAGTTTTCTTAAAAAAGATGGCTCGGTTCTTGGCGTTGATATCGGTTCCTCCTCTATCAAAGTAGTACAGCTCAGGAAACGCCGTGGCGCTGCAGTTTTAGAAACTTATGGTGAACTTTCGCTTGGTCCGTATGCCGGCATTGAAATTGGCCGTGCCACGAGTCTTTCCGCCGAAAAATTGTCTGAAGCACTTGCCGATGTACTCAAAGAAGCCAATGTAACGACGAAAAACGCCGGCGTGTCTATTCCGTTTGCGTCGAGTCTCATCTCGCTTATAAAGATGCCCGTGCTTCCCGAAGCGCAGCTCGAAAAAATGATTCCCATTGAAGCGCGCAAATATATCCCCGTGCCCATTTCTGAAGTTGCCCTCGACTGGTTCATTATTCCTGAAGAGGGGCGCAGATTTCTTTCAGGCACGGAAGAGGAGCTCCCGGAAGTTTCTGGCAAAGTTGCCAAGACTGATGTGCTTCTCGTGGCCATTCACAATGAAACGCTCAGTAAATATGGAACGGTTATTAAGACCACGGGTCTCAACGCAAGTTTTTTTGAGATTGAAATATTTAGCGCCATTCGGTCAACGATCACGCAAAATGTATCGCCAGTGATGGTGGTCGACATGGGCGCGGCCACGACTAAGTTGTATATCGTCGAGTATGGCATTGTGCGCTCGACCCATATTGTCAACAAAGGAGGGCAAGATATCACCCTCGCACTCTCTCGAATGCTCAGCGTCAGTGTCGCCAAGGCGGAAGAAATTAAGCGAGAGAGCGGTATTGCCGCCGCGGGCGATAAAAATATTGCCGAAGCAACCTCGCTAACCCTCGAATATATTTTTGCCGAAGCGCGGCGGGTAGTTCTCCAGTACGAACAGCGCTTCAATCGAAACATTTCAGACATTATTCTCACCGGCGGCGGGGCCCTGCTCAAAGGACTCCGCGAGCGCGCTAAACTACAACTTGAGGCCGAGGTTTTACTAGCCCTTCCATTTGCTAAAACGGAGACGCCGGCGTTTCTTGAGCAGGTACTGAAAGACGCGGGACCCAGTTTTTCCGTTGCCGTTGGGGTGGCGCTCCGTAAGCTCCAGGAGGGCGGCTAGGGGGCCAGAAATGTACCCCACACTTTCACCTTTACCGCGCAGAATACGGGGATAAGTTGAGTGATATACAGGGGGTTTTATAGTACTGTTACCTATACAGAGCGGAGAAAGTGCGGGGTCTAAGAAAAATATACTCACTTCGCTCGCTATTTTTCTAAGAAATGGAGCCAAAGTTCCAGACATCATTCATACCGAAAAGGGCCCTCGAAGAAGCGGCAACGGGTCATCCCCGTCGCGGCACGGTCGGCATTGTGACCGTTATTTCTCTTATTATTTTCCTTGGCTCGATTTTGGCGGCGCTTGGCGTATTCCTCTACTCCCGAGTCGTTGTGCAACAAATAGCATCAAAAAATTCTGAGCTTGAGCGCGCTCGGGGAGAATTTGAGCCCGCGCTCATCGAAGCGCTTGCCCAGCTCGATAGGCGCCTCGGCGTCTCAGGCGAACTTCTCAAGGGCCATGTCGCCCTTTCACCCCTTTTCCAACTGCTCGGATCGCTCACGCTTAAAAGCGTCCGTTTCGAAAGTTTTAAATATGGCAACGATGGCCCGGACAAAATAATTATTTCGCTTCGTGGAGTAGCAAAAAGTTTTGGTTCCGTGGCATTACAGTCCGATGTCTTCGGCAAAAGTCCTTTTATTAAGAACCCAATTTTTGCAAACCCCAACCTCGACCAAGACGGCAATGTCGTTTTCGATTTCACGGCAACTCTTGATTCACGGCTTCTTTCCTATAGCGAAGCACTGGTACGCAAACCATAAGTATGAATCCCGTTAGAGATAACAAAAGTTGGTACAATAGAGTGTGCGGGACATATAAACGCTCCACTTCTCAAACACAATATATGATGTCGAGCCCATTAGTAGCAGGTAACGCACGCATAGCCCCTTCAGTCTCGCTGAAGCGGAGCTATCTCTAACGGGATGAAATTTCTCTTTCCCATCGTCGCCATCGTCATTGCCGTCGGACTTTTCTTTCTTGTGATTGATCCGCAGTACCAAAAGCTCAAAGATCTTAAGGCTGGGCAGGCACAATATGATCAAGCGCTCCAAAAATCAAAAGAGCTGCGGGCCATTCGCGACCGGCTTCAGGAAACTAACAAGGCTATCCCGCAGGCTGATCGGGACCGTCTCTCGAAACTGCTACCTGATCGCATCGACAATGTGCGCTTGGCTATGGATCTCGACACCATGGCGAGCCGCTACGGTATGCGTCTCAGTAGCGTAAACATTGTCAAAGTGCAAGAAGCGGAGCAGGTGATTGGGCCAACCGCCACCTACGATTCTGTCGTGGTAAATTTTTCTGTAACTTCTTCCTATGATGCGTTCTTAAAATTTCTCACGGACTTGGAATCTAGCCTGCGACTCGTTGATGTCATTGGACTCAGCTTCGATGCCTCAAAAGGTGACTTGTACCAATATAATGTATCCGTACGCACCTATTGGCTGAAATAATATGCGGAATCTTATTCAACAACATAAAAATCTCTTTCTCTTCGGCGTCATCTTTGCGCTCCTTTTGGTTGGGTATTTCCTTTTCTTCAGAGGGAACACGCCGCCCGTGAGCACCGAAGGGACGCTCACGGTAACGAACCTCGCTCCTGAAGGTCAGGTGGGGAGCGACTTAGTGGCGCTTTTGCTGCGACTCCAGTCTCTAAAATTGGATACCAACATTCTTAAAAACGCGGCATTTCGAAGTCTCAGTGATTTCGGGCAGCCGATTCCGCCAGAGCCTTCCGGACGCACCAATCCGTTCGCGCCAGTTGGTAGGGACTAACTAACCGGAGTGTCTGCGTTTGTTTAGAAAACCAAGGAAGCGTAGCAACTATGATTTCCAGGATTTCCACGACCCTATTAAATTCGCCAGCTTCGCTGGCGACCCACTTGCTGCGGGATTTAACAGGGTCTAAGATTTTCTAGCTCACTTCGTTCACAACAAAATCTAAGATGAATCTTCTTCAATTACTTACCCAAAAACGCGTCATCACACACAGCGATGCGAGCGCGATTGAAAAAGAAAACAGCTCAACCGGTGAGGGTATTGAGAAATTGCTGGTGAAGCGAGGGCTCGATGCCGCCAACATTCTTGCGGTGAAAGGGGAACATCTAAAAGTACCCACTCGTACGGTGGGAGAAGAAAAAATTCCTTACGAGATTCTCAAATATATTCCCGAGGAATCGGCGGCTCATTATCGTTTTGTGCCGCTCGATATTCGGGATGGGGTGTTAGAGGTGGGCGCTACCGATCCGGATAATATGGAAGCCCTCGACGCGCTGAGTTTTATTTCTGGTCGCGTGGGTATGCCTTTCAAGGTTTTTCTTATCACCGAGATCGATTTTGAGAAAGTATTGCAAATGTATAAAGGGCTCTCGGGGGAAGTAAGTCAGGCCATCTCTGAATTTGACACCTCATCGATCACGGTTGAGCCGGGTACCCCGGAAGAAGGAGGGGAGCAAGAGAAAGGAATCCCGCGAACGGAGCAGAAGATCACCGAAGACGCACCGGTAACGAAAATTGTTGCCACCATTCTCCGGTATGCCGCGGAGGGAAATGCCTCCGATATTCACATCGAACCGTTGGCACAGCAACTACGGGTCCGCTTTCGTGTTGACGGGGCCCTTTTCACCAGTCTGATACTTCCCATGAAAGTGCATCAATCGGTGGTGGCGCGCATTAAAGTTCTTTCCGCCATGCGCCTTGATGAGCGCCGCAAGCCGCAGGACGGACGATTTTCCGCGACGGTGGAGGGACGGCGCATTGATTTTCGCGTATCAACCTTTCCTGCCTATTACGGAGAAAAAGTGGTAATGCGCATACTCGATACTACCAAGGGGTCTATCACCCTCGACTCGATTGGCTTAAGCGAGCGTTATTTAGGAACGGTGCGTGCCATGGCAAAGCGCCCCTATGGCCTCATACTTATTTCCGGGCCCACCGGTTCAGGCAAATCAACGACGCTCTATGGCATACTCAATGAAATTGACCGCGAAAAATTGAATGTACTCTCTCTGGAAGACCCCGTGGAATACAGCATTGAGGGTATCAATCAGTCACAGGTGCGTCCTGAAATCGGCTACACCTTTGCGACTGGACTGCGCACCACTCTGCGCCAAGACCCCAATGTCATCATGGTGGGCGAAATTCGCGATAAAGAAACGGCCCAGCTTGCGGTGCAGGCGGCGCTCACGGGCCACTTAGTGCTTTCAACTATTCACACGAATAACGCTATGGGCGTTATTCCGCGACTCATTGATATGGGCGTTGACCCGTATCTCATCGCGCCCACGCTTATTCTCACCATGGCGCAGCGCCTTGTCCGGACCCTCTGCCCTGGGGCTGGCACGCCCACGCCGATTGAAGGGAGCATAAAGGCAATGATTGATGGGGAATTTACGGACCTTCCCGAGGAATATCGACGAAAATTGCCAAAAGGAAAGGAGGTGTATCGGGTGAGTCCAACGCCTGAGTGTCCTACCGGGATGCGTGGCCGCACCGCAGTCTTTGAAGTGCTTACTATGGATAAGGAGCTGGAAAACGCGATTCTTAAAAGACTCCCGGAAACTGAGCTCTACACCATCGCCAGGCGCAAAGGCATGCTCACCATGAAGGAAGACGCCATTCTTAAGGCATACGAGCGCATTATTCCATTTGAGGAAGTGGCTAGGCTCAGCGGCGCGGTCATTGATGAGTAAGCCCCGACACCAATCATGGCATTGTCTCTATGTTGCCGTGTCAGTAAGCGGTATAAATGTGTGAAAAAACCAGGTATTGCTGGTTCGGCCAATATCGGAGACAAGGCAACGATGCCATGATGTGGTGTAGGGGTAGAAATGGTACAATTTAGTTAATCTATGGCCTCGAAATATAAAATACTCATTGTTGACGACGACACCTTTCTCTTGGACATGTACTCCTTTAAGTTTCGTGATGGGGGACATGAAGTAGAAGTGGCGCTCGGTGCTGACGAGGCGCTTACGAAACTCCGCGGAGGAGGTGTTTTTGACATTGTGTTGTGTGATGTGGTTATGCCGGGGATGGATGGCTTTGGGCTCGTCGAAACGATCAAAAAAGAGAAACTTTCGCCGGGTGCGGTGCTTATCATGCTTTCGAATCGCGGGGAACAGGCTGATGTTGATCGCGCAAAAAAGATTGGCGCCGATTCTTACATCGTAAAAGCCCGCTCCGTACCCTCAGAAGTACTTGAACAGGTACTTAAGGTGGTTGACGAGCGGCGCAGTAAAAAAACATAAGCCATGGCGGGAACTGATTATCGGCGCGAGTTAGTAGAGCTCATTGAAACGGTCATCCATGAAGGGGCGTCTGATTTACATCTTTCTGTCGGTAGTAGCCCGACGATTCGCATTTCAGGCTCACTGCTCCCGCTTTCTAAAAAGCCGAAACTCACCGCCGAAGATACGCTGGGTCTTATCGAGGTAATGCTGAGTGGCCCACAGCGAGAGAAGTTTTTACGGGACCACGAAGTCGATTTCTCCTATAGCCATGGCACTACGGCGCGTTTCCGTGGCAACGGTTTTTTCCAACAAGGTACCGCAAGTGTCGCGATGCGCCTCATTCCACGAGACATTAAGACGCTTGAAGAACTCAACTTACCCCCCATGCTTCGGGGTTTTTCTCAGAAAGAACAAGGCTTTTTTCTCGTGGTGGGTCCCGTCGGGCAAGGAAAATCAACCACGCTCGCCGCACTCGTTGAAAGCATCAACAACGAACGGCCGGAACACATCATCACGATTGAGGACCCCATCGAATATCTTTTTGTGGAGAAAAAATCCATGATTGAACAGCGCGAAGTCGGTATTGATACCAATGATTTTTATACCGGGCTCAAATATGCGTTCCGACAGGATGTCGATGTCATTATGATTGGCGAGATGCGCGACCCCCAGACTATTGCGACGGCAGTCACGGCCGCGGAAACAGGCCATTTGGTCATGTCGACGCTCCATACCAATAACGCGGCACAGACCATTGACCGCATCATTGACTCATTCCCCGCGGGACAGCAGGACCAGATACGGGTACAGCTTGCCGGTTCACTCACGGGCATTTTTTCTCAGCGCCTAATTCCGCGGATATCGGGAGGCCTTATTCCCGCCTATGAGCTCCTCTTAAACAACGCAGCGGTCTCGAATCTCATACGCGAAAGACGCACCCATGAGATTAACACGGTCATCGAGACGCGCTCGGAAGAAGGCATGATTGACATGAATCGTTGCCTTGCGGATTTGGTGCGCCGCGGGGAAATCTCGGTTGAAAGCGCCTTTGCCCGCTCCCTTAATCAAAAAATGCTGGAACGACTACTGTAGCTTCGTTAGCTTTTAGCTGCGTTAGCAATTAGCAAAGTGCCCATTAGTTCATATAAAAATCTTACGGTTTGGCAGAAAGCAATGGATTTGGCGGTTGCGGTATATAGTTTGACAGAAGATTTTCCCAAAGAAGAAGTCTATGGTCTCGTTTCTCAAATGCGACGATCTGCGGTGTCTTTGCCTTCAAACATTGCTGAAGGTAGGTTCCGGGGAACTCAAAAAGAGTTTTCACAATTTTTGCGAATAGCCTACGCATCAGGGGCAGAACTTGAGACACAAGTTGAAATTGCAAAAAGGCTGCCCAAAACAAAAATGCTTAACTATCAGAAAACAGATATACTACTTAGTGAAGTAATGCGCATGCTCAATGTTATGATCCGTAAATTTAATCCCCGTACGGCTAACGAAGCTAATGGCTAATTGCTAACGAAGCTATATTATGCTTTTCAATTACACGGCAATCGACAGTACCGGCAGTCAGAAATCGGGAAGTATTGACGCGGTAAGTGAGGATGTCGCGGTTGCTTCGCTCCAGCGAAGGGGGCTCATCATTGCCTCGATTGTCGGAGCCGAGGCGCGCTCCTCGCTTCTCGACCTTTCCCTTTCTTTTGACCGTGTCTCAAATCGCGATATTGTCATTCTTTCCAGGCAAATCTCTATTTTGTTTGAAGCCCAAGTTTCTGCCTTGCGCGTATTTCGTCTTTTGGCGGCCGAAGCTGAAAAGCCTCCGCTTGCCAAGGCGCTTGTCGAAATTGCCGACGACCTGCAGGGTGGTTCAAATATTTCTAAAGCACTCGAGAAACATCCAAAAGTATTTTCACCATTTTATGTCGGCATGGTGCGCGCGGGTGAGGAGGCCGGCAAACTTGACCAGACTTTCCAATATCTTGCCGACTATCTTGATCGAAGTTACGAGGTCACGAGCAAGGCCAAAAACGCCTTGATTTATCCGGCCTTTGTCATTACGACCTTCATCGCGGTTATGGTGCTTATGCTCACGGTCATTATCCCGAAAATAAGCTCAATTCTTCTGGAATCGGGCCAGGCAATACCGTTCTACACGCAGGTGGTTCTCGGCATCAGTAATTTCTTTGTTAACTATGGTATTTTCGTAGCGATCGCGCTGGTGCTTGGGGGTATTGGATTATGGCGGTTTGCCCAGACGGAGGCGGGGCAGGAGGCCTTTTCCGAATTTAAACTTCAAATTCCCTATGTCGGTGCGCTCTACAAAAAGCTCTACCTTTCCCGTATCGCGGACAATCTTTCGACCATGCTCACGAGCGGCATTGCGATGGTGCAGGCCATTGACATCACCTCGACCGTCGTGGGTAACAAGCTCTTTGAGCGGATTCTTAAGGAATCCAGCGAAGCGGTTAAAAGTGGCAGGTCGGTTTCCGATTCCATGGGGGCCTATCCGCAGATGCCGAGCATCATGGTGCAGATGATCCGTATTGGAGAGGAAACAGGAGAGTTGGGCAACATCCTAAAGACGCTCGCGAAGTTCTACCAGCGCGAGGTAAGCAATGCCGTTGATACGCTCGTTGACCTCATTGAGCCGGTCATGATCGTGCTCTTGGGACTTGGGGTCGGCTTTCTTCTCATGGCCGTTTTGGTGCCTATTTATAATCTCTCCTCAAGTTTTTGAGTTTACCCGCACACTAGATCAACGCTTCGCAGCATGTTCTATGTTTACGTTCTTCACAGTAGAAAAGACAGAGAACTCTATATTGGTTCAACAAACAACCTTATTCGCAGGGTAAAAGAACATGCTGCGGGCAAGGCCACTGCTACTAGGCTCCGTAGGCCCTTTCAGTTGCTTTATTATGAAGCTTACGCTGTAGAATCTGACGCGCGAGCTCGTGAACATAGTCTAAAATTACGCGGCAGGGCGCGTTTTCAACTCATGCGCCGGCTTAAGGCTAGCCTTGCCCTAAGCGCTGATTAGTGTGCGGGCTTATCCACAGTGCGGGAATTGAGCCGTTTTTTTCGGTGTATACTGTGCGGGAGGGGTACAACCCCGAAATATTCTTTTTTAGAGGTCGATTATAAATAAATGCTATAGCAAATATGGTTAGAAACATGAAGCGCGGCTTTACCCTTATCGAACTTCTGGTGGTCATCGCGATCATCGGCATTCTTTCAACCGTGGTATTAGCCTCGCTCAATACAGCCCGAAGCAAGGGCGCTGACGCAGCCGTAAAGTCAAACTTGGCAAACATCCGCGCGCAAGCGGAAATCCAATATGACTCCCTTGGCTGTTACAGTAATACCGGCACAACATGTACCGCGGCAGCGCCTGCGGCAGTCGCGGCCGCAACATGTCCTGCATCAGGTGCCGCCAACATCTTCGGGCAGGCAACGATTGCTCTCCAGATTACCAGCGCAACGGGCGCTGGCGGAAGCTTCAATAGCTGTGCCTCGACGGTTGCTGGTGGTGCGTGGGCAGCGGGGGTTGTGTTGAAGAGCGACAACACCAAGGCATGGTGTGTTGACAGCACCGGTGCCTCCAAGCAGATTCTTGGTGGCACTGTCGCAGTTCCCGTGACATATACACAGGTACTTCTTGATGGTGATGTGACGGGAGGTGTTTGTGCCGTCCTCTAGTCTTATTTAGGTATTTTCCTAAACACAAAAGCCCGGGGTACCCCGGGCTTTTGTGTTTTAGGCTTAGGGCTATCCACAAGAAGCCAGAAGCTTGCTATCTTTCGTATGGTAAAATTATTACCATTATGACAACATATAAGGAACAAAATCGAGGGTTTACCCTTCTTGAGCTTTTAGTAGTTATCATCGTTATTGGCCTTCTCTCCGCCATCGTGCTTGCTTTTCTCAACACCGCGAGAGACCGCGGAGGGGACGCGGCGGTGAAGGTGAATCTTGATGGGGCAAAGAAACAGATAGAGCTTTACTATAACGCCACCAATTTTAGTTATGGCACGGCATTTCCTAAAAATGTTTGCCCTGCGTTTAGCGGCGGAGCAACGAATCCTTTTGCCGCCGACGCAAAAATAAATGCGGCCATAGCGGAAGCTGCGGCCAAAGGAGGTGGGGGGATCCCAACCTCGTGTGCGTCGGTTGGCTCGCCTTCGGCAACAGCGTATGCTATTGCGGTTGCCCTTAAAACAGCGGGACAATCCCGTTGTGTCGATAGCACGGGTCAATCAAAAACATACACTACTCCTCCGGGCACACCTGTTGCCGCTATCGATTTGGCAACAGCAAAGTGTAACTAAAAGAGAGTAAACATTCTCTACATGAAGCGCGGCTTTACCCTTGTGGAACTTTTGGTGGTCATCGCCATCATCGGCATTCTCTCGTCAGTGGTTGTTGTGGCGGTAACTTCAGCCCGTGCTCGCGGCGTGGATGCCGCTATTGAGGCGCAGTTAAGCCAAATTCGAAATCAAGCGGAAATAGTCTTCAGTAGCCAAGGCTGTTACAACAATGACCAGGCGGGCGCCGGTTGTGGCAACGAATTTCTAGTAGGTGCGTGCCAGGCCACCGCCGGAACGATTTTTGCCGCTCCGGCAGTCACTCAAATGATTACGAACGCGGGCAATCTTAGTCTCACGGATGCCGGTATTGGACGGGGCACCTGCGTAGAATCGCTTGCGGACGATGCGTGGGCCGTCTCCATGCCGCTTAAAAGCACCCCCACGGACTCTTGGTGCGTTGACAGCCTCGGCACCTCCAAGCTCGAAACCGGCCTCACTGGCGCGGCAAGTTTCAGCGGCACCAAGTGTAATTAATAAAAATATTGAACACCGAGTGTTCAATATTTTTATTAATTAACTCAAGCCTGTTTCAAGTTCTGTGAATTCTTTTGTCGGGCTACTCTCGACGAAATCCTGGTATTCTTCTTTTGAGGAGAATTGTTCACTGATCAAGTCACATTTAAGTAATTCGTCCCACCGGTTGCGCTCAATATAATCCTGGTAGCTTGACCATGGGTATTTTTTCTCTCGGCCGCGCCACTCTTTAAACTCGCGGGGGTTTCGGTGAATGTATGCAGAAAGATGCAGAAGCTGTCTGTTGTCTGCTACATGTACAGCCTGATAAGGTCCTTGAAACAAATGGCCGCTACGCTGGTATTTTGTGTTGAAATACTTTGTGTACGCATTTAATATCCGTTGCATATAGCGTGCTATGCCACCTTCTTCTTTTTCATAAAGAAGAAGGTGGAAGTGATTGGGCATGAGGCAAAAGGAATGTAATTCAACAGTTCGTTCCGCAAGAGTTTTTTGCCGCACCTTCTCCGAAATATTGAACACCGAGTGTTCAATATAGTTTGTTACAAAGAGGCCTGGGTTATTTAGGGTAGTAAGAGATTGGAAATAAATAATGGAAAGCAAGAATCTGACATGATCTCTTTTGTTGAAAAAAATATTTTGTTTACCAACTCCTCGATTATATATGTGGTAATATTCGCCTGGGCTTATTTTTATCTTTCGCATACCTATAGTCTAATTTATTGAACACTCGGTGTCCAATAAATAGAGGGGGGGAAATATACTTACTGGGTGGCTATTTTTCTGGGACTACTCTGGTTTCTTTTTGGGACTATTATTGGGAGCTTTCTCAATGTAGTAATTTTGCGGTACCATACCGGGCGCTCAATACAGGGTCGCTCATCGTGTCCCTCGTGTGGTACGACACTCTCCGCGTTTGAATTAATTCCCATTATCTCTTTTCTGATTCAGAAAGGCCGTTGCCGTCCCTGCGGCAGCGGCCTTTCCTTACAATACCCCCTTGTCGAGACGCTCACCGGACTTCTTTTTTTTGCCACCTGGCTTCATTTTGGGTATGCGTATTACGGTCTCTATCTCCTTTTTGCGCTTTCTCTCCTTGTCGTGATTGTGGTCTATGACATACGGCACACCATCATTCCGGATGCGTTTGTGTATGGCTTTATTGCGCTTGCGGCGCTCTCTCTTGTGGTGGATTTTCAGACACTCACTCTGCTGTGGCCAACGCTCACACATGTCCTTGCCGGCCCGATACTTTTTACACCCTTCTTTTTACTTTGGCTTGTTTCAAAAGGTCGCTGGATCGGACTTGGGGACGGCAAACTAGTCTTCGGTTTCGGGTGGCTCCTGGGTTTATCAAAAGGCATCGCGGCCACGCTTTTAGGATTTTGGATCGGGGCGGCCGTGAGCGTCTGCATCCTCATCGGACAATCATGGTTGTTTCGCTCCCCGAAGCGTCTTACAATGAAAAGTGAATTACCCCTTGCCCCGTTTCTTATTCTTGGGTTTTTAATTGCTCTGTTTCTCGATGTTGATTTTGCAAAACTTACTTCTTTGTCCTTATTTAGTTTTTAAGCCGCGTTGGTCTGTATGAGCATGAGAATGGGAATCCAAGCATTAAAAGCTAACGAAGCTAAAAGCTATAAGCCAAAAGCTGCCTTTACCCTCGTAGAGTTACTCGTTATTGTTACCATTATTACACTTGTTTCTTCGGTTATTCTTGCCAATTACCGACAATTAGGGAGCAATTTTCTTCTGGGGAATATTGCGTATGATATTGCTCTTTCGATACGACAGGCGCAGGTGTACGGCATTAGTACGCGCGAAGTAGGTTCCGGAACTGGTGTATTCACCGCGGCCTATGGTGTATTTTTCGACATGACGACACCGTCCACCTATCTTTTTTATGCTGACACGGTAGGAGATAATGGCATATATACATCTGGCACAGATACAGCTCTTCAGCAAATTTCCTTGCCCTCGGGGTATACTCTTTCCAAGATTTGCGTTCCAAGTGGCGGGCCGTGCGGGTCGGGGAGTGACACTTCTCTCAATATTACCTTCAAGCGTCCCAATCCCGACGCGCGACTGAACGCGACCATAAATGGCACACCCCTTACCAATCAGGCCGACGCGCTCATTGAGCTATCTTCCTCAAGCGGCAAAAAGCGTACGGTGATGGTACAAGACACGGGCCAAATTTCCATACCACAATGATAATTTTAGCTTCGTTAGCAGTTAGCGATTAGCTGCATTAGTCACATGCAAAAAATAAAATCACAACTGTTTCGAGCTAACGAAGCTAGCAGCTCAGCGCTAAAAGCTACTTCCGGGTTTACCCTCATCGAGGTGCTCGTGTCGCTGGCGATATTTACCATTGTGGTTCTTATGAGCACGAGCGCGCTCCTCTCACTTCTTGATGTTGATAAGAAAGCGCAGTCAATGAAGTCGGTGATGAATAATTTGAATTTTGCGCTCGAGAGCATGGCACGCGAGATTCGTGTAGGCACCAATTACACCGTATCTGTCGACGGACAATCTTTTACCTTTACCGACCACCTTGGTCGCGCGGTTACCTATAGTTTGAGCGGCACACGAATGATGCGCTCGATTAGTACGATCAACGGCGGCGCTGCCGCTCCTCTTACTTCTCCTCAGATTAGCGTGGATAACGCTATTTTAAATCCACCCATTCGTGTGTTTGTGCTCAAAGGCCAATTGCCCTCGGACACTCTACAGCCCTATGTCTTACTGAGACTCAAAGGGCATGCGGGTGTGAGTGAGCGGACCCAAACAAATTTCAGCATTCAGACTATTGTTTCGCAACGGTTACCGGACACGCCATAAAATCATGCGTTCTTCAAAGAAATTTAAAGCTAACGAAGCTAACCGCCCAAAGCAAAAAGCTACTTTTGGTTTTTCTCTTATTGAGACGCTTGTTGCTATCGCAATACTTTCGCTTGCCATAGCGGGACCCTTAAGTGTTATCAGTCACGGCATAACATCGGCGATTTTTGCCAAAGATGAAATCACGGCCATGTATCTTGCGCAGGAAGGAATCGAGGCGGTGCGCAATACCCGTGACGGTAATGTACTGGCGGGGGTCGCTTGGCTTGCCACGCTTGATGCCTGTGAAAATGTCGACTGTGGGGCCCGCTTTGAGCCTTCTAGTGAGGCACTCGGAATAAAAGCATGTACGGCGATGTTCTCCACAGGCTGTCTTCTCAATTACAACAGCGCGCGGGGACTCTACAACCACGAAAGTACCGCAAGTGATAATGCTCCCTCGCGCTTTACGCGAACCATTCGTATTGTGCCGAATGTAAATGGGCACGAGGCGACGGTGCAGGTTACGGTTCTATGGACTTCGACGGTCACCACGCACTCATTTACGGTGGTTGAGAACCTGCTGAATTGGCAATAGTAGGCAGATGACAGCTCTTAGCTTCGTTAGCTTTTAGAAAATGCAATACAAAAAAAACAAAAAGCCAAAGACTACACTTCAGGCTAATGAAGCTAAAAGCTATCAGCTAAAAACTAATTCTGGCTTCGCATTGTTATTTGCCGTACTTATCGCGAGTATTGTTCTCGCGCTTGGCGCTGAGATATTTAATATTGCGCTTAAGGAGATTATTCTTTCTTCTGCCGCTCGCGATTCCCAATTTGCTTTTTACGCTTCTGACACCGGCGCTGAATGCGCTTTGTATTGGGACTTAAAAGGGGAGCCCGGAGGCAACCCACCCTCCGTTTTTATGCGCTCGCCCTCGATAGGAAGCGGTGTTACCTGCAATGGCGTCGATGTGGCGGCTCGGCCGTGGAGTGTCGTTACAAATGTGCCGATTTCAACCACCACAACCTTTGTTGTCGATTTTCAGGCACAAGGGCGTCCCTACTGCGCGCAAGTAATCGTAAAAAAAGAAGAGACCCAGCCGGGCCTTAAAAAGACGGTCATAGAGTCCCGCGGATATAATACGGGCTATGATGCCGCGGTAAAAAACTGTACGGGAGCGAATCCCCGCAAAGCCGAGCGAGGCATTAGGGTAACTTATTAGCTTATAGCTGTTAGCTTCGTTAGCCGCGGATTTGGGCGGATGCCGGCAAGGGCTAATTTTGTTAGTATTTCCGCATGCGAAACGCCATTCCGAAAGAAATACAAAAGCGATACGAAAAGCTCAAGCAGACGATAAATACCCATCGTCGGCTTTATCATGTGCACGATCGGGAAGACATTTCTCCCGAGGCGCTTGACTCGCTTAAATATGAACTCGTTAAGATCGAGGAGGAATATCCTTTACTTATCACCGCGGATTCGCCATCACAGCGGGTGGCAGGCGAGCCGCTCAAGCAATTCAAAAAAGTGCGACACAAAGTGCCGCAGTGGTCGTTCAACGATGCGTTCACGGAAGAGGACATTCGCGCCTTCGATGAGCGGGTCCGCCGAGCGCTTGGCGCGAGGCCGTCGTATGTCTGTGAGCTTAAGATTGACGGTCTTAAAGTGGTTCTTGAGTACCAAAAAGGGTTGCTCACAACGGCGGCGACACGCGGCGACGGCGTTATTGGCGAAGAGGTGACCCACAATGTCCGCACGATTGAGTCAATTCCCATTCGCCTTGAGCAAGCCGTTGATCTTATTGCCGAGGGAGAAGTATGGATGGGGAAGGACCATTTGAAAAAACTCAACGCCGAACGGGAGAAACGCGACGAGCCTCCCTTTATGAACCCCCGCAATGTAGCGGCAGGGTCCATCCGTCAGCTTGACCCTTCCGTTGCCGCCTCGCGCAAGCTCGATAGTTTTATGTACGATATTGTCGCGGCGAGTGTTCCGATTCCCGATACGCAACACGCGGAGCTTGAATTACTCCACTCCCTTGGTTTTAAAGTGAATCGGCATTTTAAATTGGTGGAAGATGTCGAGGGTATCCTTTCGTATTGGCGGCATTGGCGCGACGCGAAAGAGAAAGAATCGTATCTGGTAGACGGCATTGTTATTAAGATAAACGAACGGCGTTTTCAGGAAAGGTTGGGGTTTACCGGAAAGGCGCCGCGCTTTGCTATTGCCTACAAATTTCCACCTGAACAGGTAACTACGGTTGTAGAGACCATAGCCTTTCAAATTGGTCGCACAGGCGTCATAACCCCCGTAGCCCATCTTACGCCGGTGCTGGTCGCAGGCTCTACCGTTTCTCGCGCGACACTCCACAATGAAGACCAAATTAAAAAGCTTGATGTGCGCGTTGGTGACACGGTAATTCTCCAAAAAGCAGGTGATGTGATTCCCGAAGTGGTGCGCGTACTTACGGAAATGCGCTCTGGCAAGGAAAAGCCATTCGTGTTTCCTAAAAAAGTTGCCGGTTGCGGTGGCGACGGGCATATTGAGCGGGTGCCCGGAGCGGCTGCCTGGCGCTGCGTAAATCGCAATTCCTATGACCAACAGCGCCGCAGATTGTACCACTTTGTTTCAAAGCACGCGTTTGATATTGACCAACTGGGACCTCGCATTATCGATAAACTCATGGAGCGCAATCTTGTCGCTACCTTCGATGACCTGTTTACCTTGACCCACGGAGACCTTGCAGGGCTTCCTCATTTTAAGGAAAAATCAATCAACAATATTTTTACTTCAATTGAACGAGCACGCCGCGTTACCCTCGCGCGGTTGCTTGTGGGTCTTTCTGTTGACCATGTGGGAGAGGAGACCGCCCACGACATTGCCAGCCACTTTGGTTCTATAGAAAAAATTATGAATGTCTCCAAGGAAGAGCTTGAAAAAATTGAGGGAGTTGGCGAGGTTGTGGCACAATCACTCTACGCCTGGATGCACGAGAGGGCGAACCGTGCGCTTCTGCTCCGGCTACTCAAGCGCATTCGCCTTGAGGGTACGGGGGTGAGGCGTAGCGGAGGAAAACTTTTTGGAAAATCATTTGTATTGACGGGCACGCTTGCGCACATGAGTCGCGACGAAGCGAAAGAAAAAATTCGTGCGCAGGGGGGTGCGATAACGAGTGCTGTTTCAAAGGCTACCGATTTCGTGGTGGCCGGAGCAAACCCCGGTTCGAAATACGACAAAGCAATATCTCTCGGCGTTTCCACACTTAGCGAAACGGCGTTTATGAAACTCCTTCAGTAAGGTACTATTGGAACATGGAACATCGTGCCGATATTGAGAAACTTGCCGCTCTTTCCCGTCTCGCCTTACCCAAGGAAGACAACACCGCCCTTCTGCGCGATATTGTCGCTATTCTCTCCTATGTTTCGGAAATATTGAAAGCTTCTGCTGGTAAAGAGAAAAACGAAAAACCACTACATCGCAATGTCCTCAGAGAAGAATCCGATCCACATCCGAGCGGCATGTATACGAAAAGACTCCTTGCTGCCGCTCCGGCAAGCGAGGGAGGGTTCGTCAAAGTGAAGAAAATTCTTGCAAAGAAAGGGACATGAATATTAAAACCCTCACGGCAACCGAAGCAGCAGCGGCGCTTCGAAACAAAGAGTTTTCCGCGGTTGAGCTCGCGGCAACCTATATCAAAAAAAGTGAAGAAGAAAATCCGGCTCTCAATGTCTATGTAGAAATTTTTGAAGATTGTGTAGCACAAGCAAAATACGCGGACACACTACTCTCGCGCGGCGAGGGTGGGCCACTCACTGGTATTCCCATTGCCGTTAAAGACAATATCCTCATCGAAGGCCGGACTGTTTCCGCCGCCTCGCGGATGCTCGAACGGTACATCGCGAGCTACGATGCCACCGTCATCACCAAGTTGAAAGCCGAAGGCACGGTGTTTGTTGGCCGTACCAATATGGATGAGTTCGCGATGGGCTCTTCGACGGAGCATTCCGCGTTTGGCGTTACTAAAAATCCGCACGACCATGAACGGGTCGCGGGCGGCTCCTCCGGTGGCTCCGCGGCGGCCGTGGCTTCCGGAAGTGCACTTTTAGCACTCGGATCGGACACCGGTGGCTCCATTCGTGAACCGGCGGCATTTTGCGGGGTAGTTGGATTAAAGCCAACCTATGGCGCGGTGTCTCGATATGGGCTCATCGCGATGGGCTCCTCGCTTGACCAAATCGGTCCGTTTGCAAAAACTCCCGAGGACGCCAAACTTCTTTTTGATGCTATCCGAGGCCACGACCCGAAGGACAGTACCTCACGCTCCGAAACTTCCTCCGTGAGTCACACAAACAAAAAAGTGGTGGGAGTGCCACGACATTTTTTTACCGAAGGTGTCGATGCGGAAGTTCTTCAGGTTTTTGAGCGCGCGCTTTCAGAGCTTTCTAAGGATGGCTACGCCATTACCGAAATTGAATTGCCGTATCTCAAATACGCGCTTGCGTGCTACTACATTGTGATGCCCGCCGAAGCTTCAACCAACCTTGCCCGCTTCGATGGCATCCGTTATGGATTGCATGTGGATGGGTCGGATTTGCTTGATGAGTATCGGCAAACTCGCGCGGCAGGTTTTGGCACCGAAGTCCGCCGGCGGATACTGCTCGGCACCTATGTGCTCTCCGCCGGCTACTATGACGCCTATTACGAAAAAGCGAATGAGGTACGGCGTCTGATTTCTCGCGATTTTGACACTGCCTTTCAAAGCGTCGATGTCATCGCTACGCCCACAACTCCGACACCGGCTTTTAAGATCGGCGAGAAAAAAGACCCGGTTTCGATGTATCTTGAGGACATCTTCGCGGTTCCCGCAAATTTGGCGGGCATTCCGGCTATTTCTATTCCCATAGGCACGGTGGCTCGAGGTACAAGCAAGTTGCCGGTTGGCCTGCAGTTCATGGGGCCGCATTTTTCTGAAGACCTGCTCTGCTCGATTGGCGCGAGCGTGATGAAAACATAATATGGAACAACTCACCTTTCTCAATATCGAATATCTTTTTGTCTTCGTCTATAATCTTTTTGCGGGGGAACATTTGCTGTCGATTCCTGCGAGCGCGGATCCGCTGTGGGCGGATTTTAAGATTACCTCCACGCTTGTTTCACTTTTTCTCCTTACGGGCGCCGTCTATAGCTTCGTTCGAATTTATCAAATCCGGAAAGCACAACAACTTGAGCTTCATACCACGCCTGAAATTGTTACAACGGAGGAAAAGAAAAACACGCGCTGGGAGCAGGTCCTCGGACATATTGGTTCTGACAATCCGAACGACTGGCGGCAGGCAATTATCGAAGCAGATGTCCTTCTTGAAGAGCTGGTTACGGTCATGGGCTATAAGGGGGAGGGGCTCGGCGAAAAGCTTAAGCAGATCGAGCAAAGCGATTTTCAAACGCTCAACGAAGCGTGGGAGGCGCACAAAGTGCGCAACGCAATAGCGCACTCCGGTTCCAACTTTATGTTGACCCAGCGGGAAGCGCGCCGCGTCATTGACCTCTACCGGCAAGTGTTCGAGGAGTTTAAGTTTATTTAAGCTGGACATTTGCAGGACGTTTGCTACCCTTTGAGCGGAGTTTTTAGAGTTTTGAAAAGGGAACAAAAATGCAACGCACTCTCATGTGGTACTTTCTACGGTCCTACATTGGCCGCTGTCTTATTCATCTCGGTCTTGCTGTCTTACCCCCAGGCAAAGCGCGAGACGAATTAAACGCCCTACTTACCAATTGGGCGCAAAATGTCTATCGTGAGGTAGGCGGCAACGGTTCTAAATACACCCACTAACCCGTATGCAAATGCACACGGGTTCTTTTTTGAGGGGCCGTGATTTGGGGTCAAGTTTCTAAACTCGCAGTAGCTCGTTAAGAATTTCCTCCCCGGGCTCGCCTGTCGCAAAGCGACATGGCTCCGCCTTGCAAATCCCGATGTGAAGTGCACAGGCACTTCACTCCTTCACAAAATCAAAATAAAAAACGCACCTGTCGGCACGCTTTTTATTGTGCTTGTTGCGGGGCCGGGATTTGCACCCGGGTCTGGAGGTTATGAGCCTCCCGAGGTACTACTCCTCCACCCCGCTATAACAGAAAAACGCTTGCAGCGTTTATGTAACATCACCCTATATCAAATTGACTTGTGATGCAAGTAAGCATCCATTGAATAGACTTATTAAAGATGGTACTGTTTTTAATTATTGCCGGGGTAGCTCAGTCGGTTAGAGCACAACATTCATAAAGTTGAGGTCGGCAGTTCGATCCTGCCCCCCGGCATCCGTATGGACTCAATGGAATTATTAGGCATTCTCTCCGCGCTCATGGCGCTCGTTGCGTTTGTCGGCAACGAGTACCATCTTCTGCGCGCCGACAATGTTTGGTACGATGTGCTCAATTTTCTGAGTGCGGTTGGGCTTTTTATATACGCATTTGCGATTGGTGGTACGCCGTTCCTCATAACGAACAGTGTTTGGGCCGCTGTTTCCGGTATTGATATCGTGCGGTGGTTTTTAAAGCGCCGCCGCCGAATTAACCGCTAGCCGATGGTTCGATCTATCTCACCAGCATGGACTAGCACTAATTCAAGAAACTGAAATACCTCTATGTTTTTAAAAGAAAAGAAGACTGTCAAAAGGATATTTCAAAAAGCCGGGGTTGAGATAAACGGCAATAAAGCTTCTGACATCCAAATACATAATGAGGGATTTTATAGACGCGTTTTAGCACAAGGATCACTAGGGTTAGGTGAGGCGTATATGGAGGGGTGGTGGGATTGCGAGCGTATCGATTTATTTATTGAGAAAATTTTGCGTTCCGGAAGATATGCTAATGAAATAAATTTGCCACTCATTTTTCTAGGTATCAAAGCTCGTCTCTTCAATCTCCAATCGAGGACGGGTGCCCGAAAGGTCGTCGAGAGACATTATGACTTAAATAGCGAGTTATACATGTCTTTTCTTGGTGCCCACAATCAATATACCTGCGGTTTTTTCAGAGGAACTGACGACCTCGATAAAGCTCAAGAGCAAAAGATGGAGCTTATATGCCAGAAGCTCCATCTCAAAAAAACAGACAAAGTACTTGACATTGGATGTGGGTGGGGTGGTTTCGCGAAATATGCCTCCGAGAAATATGAGTGCCGGGTGGTTGGTATCACTATTTCTGACGAGCAAATAAAATATGCCCAAGCGCACACCGCAGGGCTGCCTGTTGAAATTCGCAAGCAAGACTATAGGGATTTATCTGATGAGAAATTCGACAAAATCGTGATGGTGGGAATGATAGAGCATGTGGGCTACAAAAATTACCGGAAGGTCATGGGGGTGGTGGGGGCATCTCTCAACGACGATGGACTTTTTCTCCTGCACACGATAGGTCAGAACTTTACCTCCACTACGGGTAATCCTTGGTCAGACAAATACATCTTCCCAAACGGGATGCTTCCGTCGATAAGACAGATAGCCCAAGCGAGCGAAGGTATATTTATGATGGAAGACTGGCACAATTTTGGGCCTTACTATCATAAGACATTGCTTGCATGGGACCATAACTTTCAAAAAAACTGGCCAAAGATAAAGGAACAGCATTCAGAGATTTTTTACAGAATGTTTAGGTACTACTTCAATAGTTTTGCTGGGGCATTTAAAGCAAGACACATTCAGTTGTGGCAAATTATTTTTAGCAAGGGGGCAAGCGATCAGGTGTATGAGAGCATAAGATAGGAAAGACAATCTGACCGATTTCATTATCGGCCTCGCGTCGTTCCCTGTACGGTTCTCTCTCGTCCTTCTTGAAATAAAAAATGTAATTGCGAAAAGACAATAGTTGGCTATACCCAGCACCACTTTTGTTTGCTTACAAAAGTGGTGCTGGGTATACTGGTACCCATTGCGGGCGTAGCTTAGCTGGCCTAAAGCGCTGCCTTGTCACGGCAGAGATCGTGGGTTCAAATCCCATCGCTCGCGCAAATAAAAATAAGATGACCATGGAACTAAATACTCCAGTAGGCAGTTTCCAGGTTCGCTTACTTAAAAAGGGAGATGAAAATTTATTATTGAGATTTTCGGAGATGCTCGGTACTAAGACTAAAAGACTTTTCTCGCCATACCATTGGGGAACAGATGAGCAGGTACCCGAATATAAAGTAGCAATAACAAAAACTAAGAAAGGCGAGAATGCTTCATTTTGTGTATTAAATTCATCCGGTATTCCCATTGCCTACTTAGCTCTTTGGGGGATTTCACGAGAGATTCTCCACGGTAAGCAGGTATTGCATATTCCAACACTAGGTATTTGTGTTGCCGATGAATATCAAAATAAAGGTATTGGCCGAACCTGCATGAAATTTTTGCAAGACACGGCGAAAGAGTTATCTTTAGATGCCATTGAACTCACAACAGTATTAAATAATGAACATGCTATAAAATTGTATCTATCGTGCGGTTTTCAAGATGTAGGAACATTATGTATTCCTCTTGGGATTGACCCATCTACAACAGACGAGTCCGCTTTAAGTAATGCTATCTGGCGCGAAGAGCGCCACATGGTATATATTCTTAATTCACAAAAGGAGCCAGTCATAAAAGATTACTTATTACAGAAGGAAGTTAAGTATCGTGATAGATAGAAAACGTACTGATTTTGGAGTGTTTCTGGATTTAGACGGTTGTTGGGCTGATACCGAGCCGGGACACTGGGCTTCTTGGAAAGACGCCCTCTTACCTTATGGGGTGACTTTGGGCTGGGAAGATTATTGCGAAAATGCTATTGGCCACTCTGATAAAGAAATATTGGAGCAATATGTAAAAAGAATTGCTCCATCGCTGATACCTACAAATCCCGAGGCCATTCTTGAGAAAAAACTCGAAATCTATTTAGATTTTGCAAGAAAAAATCCTTTAGTCCCTAAGCAAAATGTAGATTTAATAAATAGATTAGGGGGTTTTAAGATAGCACTTGTAACAACTAGCACTCGTGCAGAAGTTGATGCGGTTCTTTACGGAACAGGTCTCAAAGCTCCCTTTAAAATAATCGTATCATTAGATGATGTAATGTACCCGAAACCAAACCCAGAACCTTACCTTAATGCCAAAAAGCAATTGGGAGTCTCTAGCGGTATTGCCTTTGAGGATTCAGAGTCGGGTATTAAGAGTGCTACCTCAGCAGGCCTTGAGGTAATAAAAGTAACTCGCCCACTTGAACTTTCTCGTCTCGTTCAAGATAAATTAGGAGTAGGAGCATAGAAACGGTATTTTGGTAAATTTTAGTTCCAACAGCGCCCAGTAGATTACGCATTTGCAAAAGAGAGAAGAGGTCTCTACTATAAGGACAGGATTGTTTTGAAAGGATGCGTCATGTTACATGCAGCAGTTGCCTCGCGGGAAAATGAAGATATCGGCGTGGGGTTTGCTCGTCTCGGCACCTGCCACCTTCTTGACAACCTTCTCGCCATGCTGACGGGAGATGGGAAGGTGGAACTCGAGCGGGAACTCTATGTGGCGAACGAGGTGCTCAAGTCTTTCAGGCTCGCGCTTGAATACAAAAAGAAGTTTGACCTTGTGGCCAGTCTGATGCTAACGCAGCGAGAACTTGCAAGTGAGAAGGCTCTCGCTGAGTTTAAACGACTGCTCGGCAGGGATGTGCGGGAGAAGTTTCTCCAGCCGCTCGTGAACGCACTCGAGGCTTTCATCGAGAACGTTGCTCTCTACGCCCCTCGTCCGCTCACGCTGCCTTTGGAGTTACGAGAAGGTATCATCCACGACCTTCGTCAACTGGTGCAATACGCGCGTTTCTCTGGGGGATTTTATCTCCCGCGTGCGTGAATCAACCGAGGGTCGCGAAAGCGGCCCTCGTCTTTTTTAAAAGGATTTTTCATTCTGGTGGGTTATACTGATTACTGTATGGAATTGATATTGGAGAGTCTCACAAGCAAATGGCGCGATTTTGATACCACCATCGCTCTTATTATTTTTGTCGCCTACATTATCGTCGACGGCGCGTGGGCCTATTACACGATAGCGGTGCAGGAGAGGAAAGCTCTTCGGGCGGCAACCCTTGGCTCCGTTATGTATTTTCTTCTTGCACTCGGTGTCCTCAATTATGTTCACAATTACCTCTACCTTGTACCACTTGCCCTCGGCTCATGGCTAGGGACCTACATCGTGGTGAAAAACAATGTGCGTATGGAATCGGTTCCTCCTAAAAAACAGTGTTAGTTCCTTACAAATACGACCACCTGTGCCAGTGTGAGACTAGGTAATTAGGAATTTTTTGGTTCTCCCTTAACTTCGTTCGGGATGAATAATTTAGGGCACTAGGTTGCGCTAGCGGAGAAAAAGACAGGTCTTTTTCTTTGTTCACGCTGAACTAGTTGTTACTTTTGGGGATTTGGTGTTGCCAACAGGTACGGTATAATAGACACAAAGCTATGGGTGAGAAGGACAACAAAAAGTTCATTCCTATTGTTGCCGGTATCGTAGTGGTCCTCCTCGCCGGGGGAATTGGCTATTGGCTATGGTCGCAAAAGGAAAAGAGCGCCACGGGAGCGGTGGGAGCGGCGGGAAAGGCAAGCGAAGCGGTCCCGGAGATCCAAACCAATCCCGGGCAAAAAGTTCCGGAAATAAATCCGCTTGACCGGGCAAATCCGTTCAAATATAACAACCCGTTGAAATAACAACATGCGTATCTCCACCGTGGCACATCGAGCATTATTAACCGTGAGCGTTCTCCTGGTTTTTTTGGCAAGTGCCGTAATGACCCAGGTGGAGGCGGCCGCCAACGATTCTTCAATACGCCTTGAAAAAGACCCCTCGGTCGGGCTTTTCATTTTAACCGTTAAAGACCCCGATGGCGTCCAGGAATTTTCGATGACGCCCACCGACAAATTCCCTTACGGCGGGGGGTTAAGCGGCTGCAAAAAAACTTTTGTGAACGACGGCGCTTCCTTCGAAGTTCCCAGCGACTTTACACCGGTGATGCCGGCCTATGTTATTGATTGCTTGAACCGTACAACCGAGCTTGAGATACCCCCTCCTGTTGACGGGGTAACGGTGAGCGTCAAGGTAAAGAAAGAAGAACCACCCCCGCCGCCTCCGCCCCCGCCTCCAAAGGAAGAGAAAAAAGAAGGACCTCTTTCGGCGGAAGACATTCAATACCCCGTGCCCGAATTGGACAGTTGCGGAAGTGAAGCCGAGTGCCGCTCCTATTGCGATAACGCGGAGCGCGCCAAAGAGTGTTTTTCGTTTGCCAAGAAATACCATTTGATTTCGGAGGAGGAAGCGGAAGAAGCGGCTGATAAATACTTGGATGTTGAAAACGGTCCCGGCGGATGCGATTCCTGGTCTTCGTGCGAAGAGTACTGCACTACTATTGATCACCTTGATGAGTGCATCTCCTTTGCGGACGAAACCGGCTACTACTCGCCGGAGCAGCTTGCCGAAGCAAGGAAATTTCAAGCATTGGTAAAAACCGGCGCTAAATTCCCCGGCGATTGCAAGGACCGGAATGCTTGCGAGATTTACTGCTCTGTTCCGAGCAATATGGAGGAGTGCTTGAATTTCGCCGAGGCGAGCGGCTTTATGCGGAAGGATGAAATTGATGAAGCGAGGAAGTTTATGGCCCTGATGCAGCAGGGCGAAAGCCCGGGCGGCTGCACCTCCAAAGAGCAATGCGAAAAGTATTGTTTTGAGGACAGTCATATAGAGGAATGCATTGCCTTTGCGGAAAAAGCGGGTGTTATGACAGCGGAAGAGGCCGAGATGGCACGGAAAGTGGGAGGAAAGGGACCGGGCGGCTGCCAGAGCAAGGGGCAATGCGAGGCATATTGCGAAGCCAATTCCGAAGAGTGCTTTGACTTTGCCCAAGAACACGGACTCATAAGCGACGATGATTTGGAGCAAATGCGCGAGGGAATGAAGCAGTTCCGTGAAAATCTCGATACTATGCCGCCGGAAGCCGTCCAATGTCTTAAAGATGTTCTCGGCGAAGAAAATTTCAACAAAATAGCCGACGGCCAGCCGATTTTTGACCGCGGGATGGAGGGGAAAATGAAGTCCTGTTTCGGGCAGATAACCGTGCAGTTCAGCCAACAGCTTGCTAATCTTCCTCCGGAAGCGGCAGAGTGTATCAAAGATGCGGTTGGGGAAGAGGGGCTTCAAAAATTACAACGCGGCGAGGCTGGCGACGATTTGGATTTTGGCTCTCTGGAAAATTGTTTTCGCGACTTACAGCAATCGTTTGGCGGCGGCAGTAATTTTGGCGCCGGGGGTTTCAGCGGCCCGGGTGGCTGTACAAACACGCAGGAATGCACCGCGTATTGTGAAGCCAATATGGAGGAGTGTCGGGATTTTGGTCCACCCGGCGGCGGTCCAGGAGGCAGGGGCGGCCCGGGAGGCGATTTTCCCACCGACCCTGGTACGAGTTTTTTGGAGTGCGTAAGTAAAGGTATGAGTGCCTCTTATGTCTGTGGAATAAATGGCAAAGGCGCCCCGCCGGGGGTTGAGACAACCTATTTTAATGAATGTCATGCGGAACAGCACGGCGTGGAAATTCTTCATGAGGGTGTTTGTATAAGAAATGGCCAACCGGATAAACCGTGCTCGGATGTTGCTGATCCAGTTTGTGGAAATGACAACAATACCTGGGTAAGTGCTTGTCATGCTGAAGAGCGGGGCGGGGGCGTGCAATATGAAGGTGTTTGCAAGGGTCAGCCGGGTGGCTCTGGTTCTCGAGGGCCGAGCCAAGAGGAAATGCAGAAATACAAACAGCAATCTGAAGATCAGTACAAGCAGCAGTACCAGGAGAAGTACCAAGAGCAGTATAAACAGGAGCAGCAAAAACAGGAGTCAAACTATGGACCGGGCCACACGGCGCCCGAAGGCTCCACGCAGAGTCAACCGCCGGCAAATTATAGCGGACCGGGCGGTTGTGCCAACCCAGAGGAATGTCAGGCCTATTGCACTAAAAATTACCAGGATCCGGCATGTCAGCAATTTGCGCCGTCTTCGCCATCAAGCAGTCTGCCGATTTTCCAACAACTCGGTGCGGCACTTACGGCTTGGCTTGAGCTTCTAAAATAAAGGGTAGTAAGCCCCTTGATTCGACGTCGCTCGCGGACCAGGTGAATCTTTGGTTCCCGCGATGCCGTCTGCCCGCGCCCGCCCGCGCGCCTGTCTGCGAGCGCACTCGCTCAGGCAGGTCGCGCGCAGGCGGGCAGGCTCGTCGAAATAAAAATCAGTCTGCTTTGAGAATCAGTTGGATTTTTTGGCGCTCCCTCAACTTCGCTCAGGATGAATAACTTGGTATGCTTTTTGGATGGCGATGGATATTTTTGAAGAATTAAGAGGGTTAAGTTTTTCTCCCAATCAGTATGTGGTAGTAGGGAGTGGAATTATGGCGGCGAAAGGTATTCGTAATACAAATGACCTGGATATCGTTGTTACGCCGGAGTTGTTTGAGAAGTGCAAGAGAGAAGGATGGGAAGTTAAGCCATGGACGAAGCCGGGCAAAGAGGGCAAGGAATGGCTAAAGAGGGGCGCGGTGGAGCTGTATCTTGAAGTGAACGAGGGTGATATAAATCCAACAACGGAAGACCTACTCAAAGAAGCCGAGTTTATCAACGGTATTCCGTTTAATACTTTAGAACGGTTGGTTGAATTCAAGCGTGCCTATGGTCGTCCCAAAGATTTTGAGGACATTGCTCTTATCGAAAAATATCTTGCAGAGGGAAAATAATTATTCATTGGGCATGGACGATGTAATCATTGGCAGAGGAAACTTGACCGGTAAGGGTGTTTTTGCCAATAGAGATTTTAAGAAGGGGGAGGTTGTCATTAGGTACCATCTGAAACCCCTAACAGAGCAAGAATTGAAAAATCTTCCAGAAAGCGAAAAGCCCTTTACGCATACCCATTGGGGCACTATTAACCTCTATTCTGAACCTGAAAGGTATGTAAATCATTCGGATAACCCCAATACACATCAAGATCTCATTAAGCAGTGCGATGCAGCACTACAAGATATTAAGAAAGGAGAGGAGATAACAGGCGATGCAACAAAAGATGATGTTTAAATAACGGCCGGTATTTAGGATATATCCCGTTGACATAAAGTTTATCTAAAGATAAACTTTATGCATGCCTACAAAATCAAAAAATAAAATAATTGGTCTTAAGGACCTTCGAACCAATCTTGAAGAATACATCTCTCGGATTAACCGCGGCGAATCCTTTACCGTGATACGCCGTTCCCGGCCCGTGTTTAAAATAGCGCCTATAGAGGAAGAGGGGGTATGGGAGACCGTTGTGGACCTTACCGAAATCAACAAAGGCGGTGTTTCAGCGCGCGAAGTTCTGAAGACATTAAAACGGCTCAATGCGTAAGCTTGAGAAGTTTCTTAAAAAACTAACTCCTAAAGAGCGAGAGGCGGTAGTTCTGCTCCTTGAAGGGATTATTTCAAGGCAGTGGGAGCAACTGGACCTTAAGAGACTTACTGGGCATAAAGATGTTTATCGAGTTCGGAAAGGAAATACTCGCATTATTTTCCTTGATGAGGGAGGAGAAATAAGAATTCTTTCAATTGGGAGAAAAAACGAAAGAACCTATCGAGATTATTGATATTTTATAGACTGGTTTTAGTTTTTTCAAACTATGCACGACAAACACGCGGGGCACCACACGGAAGATTTTCTTAAGAAGTTTTGGATAACCCTTGTCCTTACCGTACCCATAGTTTTGTACTCTGATTTACCCAAGGCGTTCTTGGGCTGGATAGCACCAGAGTTTCCCGGTTCGATATACTTGTCGGCGCTTCTCGGGTCCGTTGTCTTTTTTTATGGCGGTTTTGTTTTTCTCAAAGGCGCGTTGGGTGAGATACGGGCGCGCCTGCCGGGGATGATGACGCTCATTGCGCTCGCGATTTCTGCCGCCTATCTCTACAGCATCGGCTCTATTTTCTTCGGGAGTGGCGCGACGCTTTTTTGGGAACTTGCAACGCTTATCGCGGTGATGCTCATCGGGCATTTCGTGGAAATGAAAGCGGTGCAAAGCGCGAAGGGGGCTCTGCGAGAGCTGGCAAAGCTTCTGCCAGAAAATGCCGAAGTTATACGCGACGGCAAGGTGGTTATCGTGGCACTTGCTGACCTTCGGCAGGGCGATGTGGCTCTTGTTCGTCCGGGAGGAAAAATTCCCGCCGACGGTATTGTAATTGAGGGCGAGTCGGAAGTAGATGAAGCGCTTATCACTGGCGAGTCGCGGCCAGTCGCGAAAAGAAGCGGCTCGGAGGTAATTGCGGGAGCGATCAATGGCGATGGCAGTTTGCGGATTCGCATTGAAAAAACCGGGGAACAAACTTTTCTTGCCGGCGTCATGCGCCTCGTGGCGGAAGCCGAAAGCTCAAAGTCGCGATTACAACTTCTTTCTGACCGCGCGGCATTTTATTTGACGATTCTTGCGGTCGGCGCCGGCGGCATTACCCTTGCCGCGTGGCTCTCCGTTGGGCAAAGTACCGGCTTTGCTATTGAACGCTTCGTTGCCGTCTTGGTTATCGCCTGTCCGCATGCGCTCGGGCTCGCCATTCCTCTTGTCGCGTCTATCTCGACGACCATGGCGGCAAAAAGCGGTTTTTTCATCAAACGACGCTTAGCGCTTGAAGCGGCACGCAATATCACCACTGTTTTGTTTGACAAAACAGGCACGCTCACCAAAGGCTCGTTCGGGGTTGTGGCCATTATTGGTCCTGAAACAGAAACACTGGCACTTGCAGCTGCCGCAAATATAAACTCCGAACACTCTTTGGCTCGGGCCATTGTTTCAGCCGCGCAAGAAAAAAATATTTCAATTCCATCCGCCTCGTCGTTTGTGCGGTTACCAGGCAAGGGTGTACGAGTTACTATCGAAGGTCAAGAAGTCATGGTGGGCAGTCCTTCTCTTTTGCAGGATATGCAAACCAAGTTAAAACCGAGCCAAGCAACAGAGATACAAAAACACGAGCAGGAAGGGAAAACGGTAGTTCATGTGTTCAAAAACAAAGAACTTATTGGTAGTATCGCGCTTGCCGATGTGATTCGTGACGAGTCGCGTGAAGCGGTCGCCGTGCTTAAGAACATGGGTATAAAGGTAGCGATGATTACGGGTGACGCCGAGGATGTCGCCGCATGGGTCTCAAAAGAGCTTTCTATAGACGAGTATTTTGCGCATATCTTGCCGGGAGAGAAAGCCGATGCGGTTAAAAAACTGCAGAGCCGGGGCGAGCGTGTCGCGATGGTGGGGGACGGCGTCAATGACGCGCCCGCGCTCACTCAAGCCGATCTCGGCATCGCTATTGGCGCGGGCACAAATGTTGCGATAGAGTCCGCTGGCATCATTTTGGTGCGCAACGACCCGCGCGACATTCCAAAAATCATCCGACTTTCCAAACTTACCTATACCAAAATGCTCCAGAATCTGTTCTGGGCCACCGGCTACAATATCGTTGCGCTTCCCGTTGCCGCCGGCGCGCTTGCGGCGTATGGCATATTGCTTACACCCGCAATCGCGGCGGTTCTCATGTCGGTCTCAACCGTTATTGTGGCATTTAACGCAACTCTTCTTAGGCGGAAAGTTTTATAGCCGTATCACCTTTATCATAATATTACCAAACAAAACGCCTTTAATCGATTCTATAACTACCTATTTTCTGCTACAATCAAAGCCATGGTATTAGCGGGCAGAAGACATACAAAAATACTCGTCGGCATTACGCTTCTCGTTTTTCTTGTCTCTTTTATCGGCATAGCTCACGCCGATATGAAAGGGAGTCCCGACGGACTGATGACCTCAAACTGCCCGTTCATGTCCCGTATAACCACTCTCTGCCAAATGAGTCCGCTTGAGCATATTGCCGCATGGCAGAGCATGTTCACTGCGATGCCGCATCAGCAGGATGTTTTGACGACGCTCCTCTTGCTTCTTGCGTCTTTTGCCATCAACTTTCTCTTGATACGCCGAGCCGCCTATCCACCAAGAATTTCAGATTCTAAAGCACAACTTGTATATCACAGGACGCGCACACTTGTAGTCAATCCGCTTCAAGAGTTATTTTCAAGCGGTATTCTCCATCCAAAAATTTTCTAACTGGTTTCAGACTACTCACACTGTTTACGTTAAGTAGTTTTTGCTATTTACTGACCACTTACCTTATATTTTAACTATGGAAGAAACATCAAAACCAAATAACTTATCGATTCCCGTCGCCATAGTCATTGCTGGTTTCTTGATTGCGGGTGCTGTCTACCTGAGCATGGGCCGAGCAGGTACGGCAGGCACTCAAAAACCACAAGTTGCGGAACAACAGTCCGGCAATCTTGAAAAAATGGCTGTAATCACAAGCGATGACCACATCCGCGGCAACCCGAATGCTTCAGTCAAAATCGTTGAGTATTCGGACATGGAGTGTCCGTTTTGCAAAAGCTTTCATTCGACTATGAAAAAAGTGATGGACGAATATGGTAAGGATGGAAAAGTGGCTTGGGTCTATCGTCACTTTCCGCTCGATTCGATTCACTCAAAAGCAAGAACAGAAGCGGTTGCGACCGAATGCGTGAACGAGTTGGCTGGTAACGATGCGTTTTGGAAATACACTGACCGTTGGTTTGAGTTAACACCCTCGAATAACCAAACCGACACACAAACCGTGCTTCCGCAGATCGCGCGTGAAATTGGACTGGGTGGAGCGCAATTCGCGTCGTGTCTCACCAGCGGGAAATATAATGACCATGTGCAAAAAAATCTTGACAATGCTATAGCAACCGGCGGCAACGGCACGCCGTGGAGTATTGTGGTAACAGCAAGCGGCAAAAAATATCCGCTCTCTGGCGCACAGCCGTATACAGCCGTGAAGCAACTCATTGAGCTTGCACTACAGGAGAAATAGCCATGAAAGAGTATCTCACACACATCAAACGAGCGTTTATAGAAGTGTTTGCGCACACTTCGTACATTGTGCTTGCAAGCGTGCTCGCACTCTCCGCATTTGTGTTTGCGGTCTGGCTTCCGAATATCGGACTCATGACCGACCTATTCGCCACTTCAAGCGCACCGCTTGCGGCAAAGATGAAAATTGCCATAAGCTTACTCGGCGGTATCAGCACAAACTTCAGCACACTCTCTGCAAGCTACACGATCGCAATCGTAATTCTCTTCGGAACTGTAATAACGATGACTGTATATCTTATGCGGAAGAAACGAGCACAGCTTGGAGGCAATACGCTTGCAACAGAACTGGGCGGCACCCTAAGCGGCGTTCTTGGCATTGGCTGCGCCGCCTGCGGGTCATTTATTCTAATGACAATACTCTCGTCATTCGGTGCGGCGGGCGCATTGGCGCTTTTGCCGCTTAGGGGTGGGGAGTTCGGAGTGGTGAGCGTCATTCTGCTCGCGGTGTCGCTTGCGCTTATCAGTAAAAAGATTACAGAACCATTAATCTGCAAAACATAACATATAAACCCCGTTAGAAGTTCGACGCGGAACGAAACGGGCATAGATCACGCGAATGTACTTACCGGTTACTAATCTTAAAGGACAAAAATTATGAAAATTTCTAACGGGGTGAACAAACAAACCGTATTCGCCGGCGCTATGGTCTTTCTGTTCGTTGTGGGAGTATTCGTACTCGGAGATTTTTCGAAACAAAACCCTGAACAACAAGAGCTTGGCATCGGTTCAATCACGAACACGGCGCTCGCTGCGAAATTTGAAGAGCTTAGCAAGAACGGCAATTCTTCCTGTTCCGGACAGTTCAAAGAATCAATAGCGGGTATGCCAGAAGACGGACGGCTCAAAGGTTCATGTTGCAGTCCAATGAGCATACATCGCTACTCTGAACAGGTTGAAGGATTAGAGAAATTCAAATCGGTTTCCGGACAGAATAGCGAGCTTATTCCCGATGATCCGTATGACATTGAGGTTGGTCTTGCACAAAAACTAATCGGCTACTACGGTCTCGAACTAACACCTGAAGAACAGGAAGCATACGACTACGCCATGCTGAATTCAGACGAAAAGGGTCCCTGCTGTTGCCAGTGTTGGCGATGGTACATCTACGGCGGACTTGGCAAATTCCTCATTAAAAACCACAACTTTACTGGCGAACAACTTACCGAACTTTGGGACCTCTCTGACGGTTGCGGCGGGCCGGGCGATCATGTGAGTCACCAATCTCTATGAAACCATCGCAAATACTTAAGGGGTGTCTTAACTGGAAAGTGATACTTCCACTCGGAATTGCCGTACTTCTTGCTTATGTGTTTGTGCCGCAAATTGCGAATTACGCTTGGGTTTTGCTTGTTCTTGTCTGCCCACTTTCAATGATATTTATGATGACTGGCATGAAGCACGGTGAGCCGGAGAAAGTTTTTGGATGTGCAGAGTGCGGCTTGTCATACAAGAATGCCGAGTGGGCAAAAAAGTGTGCGGCTTGGTGCAAGGAGCATCACAGCTGTAACTTGGAAATTACAGAACACGCAATCAAGGATAACAATTAAATCAATATGGAAAATAATCAACCGAATGAACCATTAACTAAAAGAGATCGTAAAGAACTTAAACGACAGGAAAAAATAGAAGCGAAAGAAGCGACTGTTCAAAACCACCACACAAAGAAAATTACCCGATGGATTGGATGTAGCATGTTCGGTGTTGCTGTTATTGCAGGTCTTGTCTGGCTTGTGGCGTCTCAACCCAAGACTCTGGAATCCGATATCGCATCCCGCAACGGCTTGCACTGGCATCCGAAACTTGCAATGTATGTGAAAGGAATTAAGCAGGAAATGCCGGCCAATGTAGGCATCAGCGGTTCATTCATGGGTCCTATTCATACGCATGAGCCAAATGGTGTCATTCATTTAGAGTATCAAGGGGTGGTGCTTAAGAAAAATCTTACCCTCGGGCAGTTCTTTAGGACCTGGGGCAAGGACTTCATGGAGTTCGGATCATCAGTGACTATGACAGTAAACGGCGCGCCGAACGAGGAGTTTGAGAATTACTCGATGCGCGACGGAGATCGTATCGAAATCGAATATCAGTAATCGTGCTCCGCTCACCAACACAAAAGACGCCGTGCGGCGTCTTTTGTGTTGTTTTTTCCCTACTTCTTTGAAATTTTTTGCCAGAGAAAGATGCCGAGAAAAATGAGGTCAACAAGCACCACGAGCACGAACAGGGCGCCGAAGATTCCCATACCTCCATCCATCATACCCAAACTGTCATAGCCATATCCCATCATAATAGTATTGATTAGTTTTTAATTCTTTTCGCAAGGAAAGCCCACAGCCATATACTAAGCACCACAAGCACATTCCAAAACACGAGTCCGCCGACGAAGTTTCCGAGGGTAAAGACGCTTGGTGCCGTACCGATGTCCATATGGACGGCATAGTAGATGAATGTTCCGCGCAGTGCCGGTATGAAGTAGAAAAGAACATAGCACACCACATACGCGATAGAGACCCATGCCGCGCTGATTTTCATAAGGTGATTTGTTTTCATGTTCTTAGTGTATCATTACGCGAACAGCGTGTAACTCTTTTAGCATAACCCATAACACACCCAAACACTATGTTTGATCTCACACACAAGGTAGCGCTCGTTACGGGCGCGCGTCGTGGTATGGGGAGAACCCATGCGCTTGCGCTTGCCGCTCAAGGGGCAACGGTTGTGGTTACCGACATTGACGAAAAAGAATGTTTCCCGGTCGTTGAGGAAATAACGGCGAAGGGGGGTAAGGCGGTGTGTTTCAAGATGGATGTTTCGGATAAGGCGGAGGTTGACCATGTATTTGACGGGACGGTGAAAAAATTTGGACGTCTTGATATTTTGGTAAATAACGCGGGAATCTACTTTTCAAAACCGGCGCTTGAGATTACGGAAACAGAATGGGAGAAAATGATGGACGTTAATTTGAAAGGACAATTTTTCTGCGCGCAGCGCGCGGCACGCGAGATGGCGAAAAATAAGTGGGGTCGCATCATTAACATTTCTTCCGTTGCCTCCGGTCAGGTCGGGGTGGGCATTGCCGGCGGTGCGCACTACACGGCCTCAAAAGGTGGCATCATCGGTATGTCAGAAACTTTGGCGGTTGAATGGGCACCTTTAGGCATCAATATCAATGTCATAGCTCCTGGCGTCATAGATACGCCCATGGTTGGCGCGGCTGAAATTCAAAAAGAAGCGATGGATGCAATGCTCGCACGCGTGCCTCTCAAGCGCATGGGCAGGCCCGAGGAAGTTTCCGCGATGGTGGTTTTTCTTGCATCGGATGAGGCAAGTTATGTTACCGGCGCGACATTTTTTGTGGATGGCGGCTGGCTCGCCGTGTAATCCTGACTGGGATATCTATCGAGATTTCTCACTTACCTGATAAGAAACTCCGTGATATCATCTGCCAGGCCATTGAAGATATTGATGGTACACTGTCGAAAGTATAAGCCGTTGTAGCTCAGATGGTAGAGCAACTCCATGGTGGAACGCTTTTCTGCCCATCCCGACGGTAACGTCGGGATGAATCCCGAATTACGGTTAAAGGCCGACACCGGTCCAGACCGTAGCACCTTGGTTGCTTGGGAGCTTGTCCCGAGCAAAATCAAGGGGCTCGAACGACTGACAAGGGTCCCTCCTTTTTTGCAAAAAGAGAGGAAAAGATACAGTCTAGCCCTCTTATAGTGTTTTAGAAAAAGAGGTGAAAGCGAAGGAGTAGGTCGCCGGTTCAATTCCGGCCAACGGCTCAAGTATCAAACCCGAGTTCTTTTTGTGCCGAGGTAGCCCCGACGAGCGGTAGTTGTCGGGGTCCCGACTGAAACGTCGGGACTTAGCCCCGACGGAGCACGTCGGGGAGCCGACCGTAGCGTCGGCTTTGGTAGAATAATATATATGCCGAGGTAGCTTAGCTGGTAAAGCAACGGTATCGTAAACCGTAGACCGGGAGTTCGAATCTCCCCCTCGGCTCAAGTTTCAAACCTAAGTCCTTTTGCGCAAAATCGCTATTCTGTATGCTATTATGGGCGGGTATGAGTAAAACACGAAAAATTAATACAACGGTTAAAACAAGATATGGCACTGTTGCCATAATTCTTGAGCAGGAGCCGGACATGGGCGGGTTTATGGTTATCTCTAAAGTAAGGCCTGATGTTATCACCTGGGGTAAAACACAGTCACATGCAAAATGTATGGCAATAGAGGCAATAGAGTGTTCCATTGAGGGAGAAGTGCTCATTGCCGCCGAAAAGGAAGGTTCAATAGCAATACGAAAACAACGGGTAGCTACATGAGCATTGTCCCAATACTTGCGGCGCGTGAAGTGTTGAGGCGTCTGCTACGAGCCGGGTTTCGTGTGGTAAATCAAAAGGGTAGCCATGTAAAACTTGTTCATGCCATAACAAAAAGGCGAACTGAAGTGCCAATGCACCCAGGTGACCTTGGTCGTAAACTTATTACAGCCATTCTTAAACAGGCAGGCATCAAACCTGAGGATTTTTTAAAACTGTAAGAAAACCATGCAAAACGAGGAGCGAATCAAAGAACTAGAAGCCGCAATGGGGGCGGCTGATTTTTGGGTTGATAAAGAGAAAGCCCAAGCATTGGTGCGTGAATACAACACACTCAAAGAGGCGGCTGCTTCGGGCGGCGGCGCGGAAAAGGGCAATGCCGTGCTTGCACTCTATGCGGGCGCGGGTGGGGACGATGCCGAAGATTTTGCCCGCATTCTTTTTGAGATGTACCGAAAATTCACTCTTCGCAAGGGATGGAGCTCCCACATCCTTCACGAGCACATGAATGACCACGGGGGTTACCGCAATGTCTCGATTGAAGTCCGCGGAAAAGATGCCTACGGGTCGTTGAAAGGGGAATACGGAGTACATCGACTCGTGCGTATTTCGCCCTTCAACGCGTCAAGGAAACGGCATACCTCGTTTGTCCTTGTCGAAGTGTTGCCGCTTCTTGAAAACGCAGGCGCGCTTGCCATTCCCGAAACCGACCTTGAAATTTCGTTTGCGCGCTCATCCGGCCCCGGCGGACAGAATGTCAACAAGCGCGAAACGGCGGTACGCATCGTGCACACCCCGACCGGCATCTCGGCGCATGTGGATGGTGAACGAACTCAGCACGCAAATCGTGAAAAAGCGCTTGCTATCGTGCGCGCAAAACTTTTACGGCGTCTTGAAGAAGAACGGAAAGAAAAAATTGCTGAATTAAGTATGGACCCGGGCAAAATTGAGTGGGGCAACCAGATTCGCTCCTATGTGCTTCATCCGTACCAACTCGTCAAAGACCACCGCACCAATGTGGAAGTGCGGTCAACCGAAAAGGTGCTGAATGGCGAACTGGATGAATTTATTGAAGCTGAAAAGAATCTCAACAAATAGACAGAGGCCTATTTTTTCTGAGGGGGTTGTTTGCTATACTTAGTAGATTGAAAGCTAAAAGCTAACGAAGCTAAAAGCTGCTCCGCATGATTTATTACGATAAGGTCTCAAAAAGGTACGGCGATTCTGTTGCGCTTGAAGATGTTACCTTCGCGGCGGAACCAGGCGAGTTTGTCGCTATTGTGGGGCATTCCGGTTCCGGAAAGACGACCCTCATTAAAATGCTTCTTGCGGAAGAACGACCGACTGCGGGGGCGGTCTTTTTTGAATCTTTAAATGTGCACGATCTCGCCAAGCAACAGTTAAGTCATCTCCGTCGTCGCATTGGCACGGTCTTTCAGGATTTTCGTCTTTTGCCGCAGAAAACTGCGTATGAAAATATTGCTTTTGCCATGGAGGCGGCGGGGCGGGGCGACGAAGAAATTGCCGCCGATGTGCCGCATGTGCTTGAGCTTGTCGGCTTGGGTGATAAAATGTGGAATTTTCCCCACGAGCTCTCCGGAGGCGAGAAGCAGCGGGTGGCAATAGCGCGCGCTATCGTAAATCAGCCGGACCTCGTTATCGCCGACGAGCCAACAGGAAACCTCGATCCGGTCAATACCTATGAAATTGTGCAGATTTTGAAGAAGATAAACGATCTTGGCACCATGGTCCTCCTCACGACGCATAACAAAGGGGTAGTGGACTCTCTTCAAAAGAGGGTCATAACCCTAGAGCGGGGGAAAATTATCCGCGACGACAAAAGCGGTCGGTATGTTCTCTAGGCGCTCGAACCCGTATGGTAGCCGGAAGTGCGTCTCCTAGAGTATAATGGGCCCATCACGAAGGGCGCATGTGGATTAACCTTGAACGCATTGTCAAAGCAGGGTTTGTAAGTTTTTGGCGCAACTGGTTTGTGTCGCTCGCGTCACTTCTCATGATGACGGTGACGCTCACGGTACTCGGCGTTCTCATTTTCCTCTCGGCTATTCTTAATTCCACGCTCTCTTTTATAAAAGATAAGGTTGAGGTAACGGCGTACTTTGTTCCTGCAACAGCGGAGAGCGACATTCTCACCCTCAAGAAATCTCTCGAGGCACTTCCCGAAGTCGCCTTGGTTGGCTATGTTTCTCGAGAGCAAGCGCTTACGGAATTTCGAGAACGCCATCGCAACGATCAGCTCACCTTGCAGGCGCTTGATGAGCTAGGCGAGAATCCTCTTGAGGCAAGTCTCAATGTTAAGGCGAAAGATCCGTCGCAATATGAAAATATTGCGAAATTTCTTGGCGGCAGTAACGCGCTTGGCGTGAGCGGCGTCGCCATTATCGATAAGGTAAACTATGTTCAGAATAAAACGGCCATCGATAAATTAACGAAGATTATTGATGCCGCGGAACGACTTGGCTATGCGCTCATTGCCGTGCTTATTGTTGGTTCTCTTCTCGTTACCTTTGTTACTATTCGGCTCGCGATTTATATTTCACGCGAAGAGATCTCGGTGATGAAACTCGTAGGCGCATCGAACATGTATATCCGCGGCCCCTTTGTTTTCATTGGGTTTATGTATGGCGCCATGGCCGCGCTTCTCACGCTGGCGCTTTTATACGGATTAACCTTGTGGCTTGGTCCCATAACCGAGCGCTTTTTTACGGGTATGAATGTGCTCACCTACTATCTCGATAATTTTGGCGAGTTGTTTCTGCTCATACTTGGTTCTGGCGTTTTTCTTGGCATCGCGGCGAGTTTTTTTGCGGTGCGGCGGTATTTAAAAGAAGTGTAGTATGGCAAAGCGGGGACACAAATACTTGTTTATCATCGGTGGCGTTATGTCGGGAGTCGGCAAGGGCGTCGCCACCTCCTCCATCGCAAAAATCCTTCAATCGAAGGGTTTTATTGTGAACCCGATAAAAATCGACCCGTATTTGAATGTGGACGCGGGCACGATGAACCCAACCGAGCACGGCGAGGTGTTTGTTCTTCGTTCCGGCCTTGAGACCGACCAGGATATGGGCAACTACGAACGCTTTCTTGATCTTGACCTGCGTGACGAGGACTACATGACGAGCGGCATGGTGTACAAAACGGTTATCGAGCGGGAGCGTAATTTGGGGTACAAAGGCAAGTTCGTTGAAGCCATTCCGCATGTGCGGGATGAGATTATCGGGCGGCTGGAGAAAGCCGCGGAGCTGAACGGCTCGCAAATTTCCATCATTGAGATCGGCGGCACCATCGGCGATTTTCAAAACGCGCTCTATATAGAAGCAGCACGCGTGATGCGGATGCAGCACCCGGACGATGTGCTGTTCGTTATGGTTTCCTATTTGCCGGTGCCGAATAAAATTGGCGAGATGAAAACAAAGCCGACACAGAATGCGGTGCGCCAGCTCAACTCCTACGGGGTACAGCCGGACGTCATCATTGCGCGCTCTGAAGTCCCACTTGACCGCAAGCGCAAAGAAAAACTCGGCATCTGGTGCAATGTGCGCCCCGAGCACGTGATTTCCGCTCCCGACATTGAGAGTATCTACGAAGTGCCGTTGAATTTTGAAAAAGATAATCTGGGCGACACGCTTCTCGGTCTGCTTAAGGTAGAGGGCGGCAAACGAAAAGGTGACTTGCGCATGTGGCGGAATTTTGTCGGGCGCACCCTTCGCGCAAGGCGGGAAGTCCGTATCGCGGTAGTCGGCAAATATTTTGATACCGGGGACTTTGTGCTTTCCGATGCCTATCTCTCGGTCATTGAAGCCATTAAGTTCTCCGCGGCAAAACTCGGGGTGAAATCCACCTTGGTCTGGCTCAATTCAAAAGATTTTGAATCCGGCGCGCTGAAGCTAAACACACTCAGCAAATATGACGGCGTCTTAGTGCCCGGCGGCTTCGGTGAGACGGGCATTGAGGGAAAAATCAAAGTCATTCGCTATGTACGCGAACATCGCATTCCGTATTTCGGTCTCTGCTACGGCATGCAGCTTGCGGTGGTGGAGTACGCGCGCCATGTATTGGGGCTCAAAGAAGCGCACACCACCGAAATCAATAAAGGAACGGCGCACCCGGTCATTGATATCATGCCGGACCAGAAGAAAAACATCGAGCACTCCCGCTTTGGCGGCACGATGCGCCTCGGCGTCTACCCCGCCTATCTCAAGAAGGGCACTCTGGCGCGTGGTGCGTACGGAAAAGAAATTGTTGAAGAGCGCCACCGCCACCGCTATGAAGTAAATCCTGCATATGTAGAGCGGCTCACTAAGGCAGGGCTCACATTCTCCGGCGTATCGCCAGACAAAATTCTTATGGAAATCGCGGAGCTGCCGAAGAAAAAGCACCCGTTCTTCCTGGGTACACAATTTCATCCGGAATTTCAGGCACGCCCCCTGCGTCCACACCCTCTCTTTACCGCCTTTCTCTCGGCCGCCCTTAAAAAGCGCCGCCGCTAGCCCGTTGCCGATTTAACTCAAAAGCTATAAGCTAACGAAGCTAATAGCTGAAAGCTATTTTTATTGCCGGGTCGTCTAACGGTAGGACTCATGCCTCTGGAGCATGGTATCTTGGTTCGAATCCAAGCCCGGCAGTTATGAACAGAGTGAATAATTGCGGGGAGCGAGCAAACTGCTTTGCTCGCGACTTGATTCGAAGGGACGAGCTTTATGCGGAGCATTGCGCATCCCCGGCTTTTGACGATAAGGCAAAAGGAATCCAAGCCCCGCAGCAATCGTAGATACCCTTCGGAATTTTTCGCTACAATATGATTAAAATATGAAGTTACTTCTCACCTCAAATGGGCTTGCTAACGAGTCTATTTCCAAAGCACTTTTTGAATTGGTGGAAAAGCGGCCGGAAGAAACTTCGCTTGTGTTCATTCCAACCGCTTCAAATGTCGAAGCGGGCGACAAAGATTGGTTTATTGACGATCTTATCAATATCAAAAAGCAGAACTTTAAGTCGATCGCGATAACCGATATTTCAGCCGTGCCGGAGAGTATCTGGAGGCCCCAGCTCGAAGAAGCGGACATATTGTTTTTTGAAGGAGGCAACAGCTATCATCTTATGCGCTGGATAAACGAGTCCGGTCTAGCAAAGCTCCTACCAAAGATGCTTAAGGAAAAAGTCTATGTCGGACTAAGTGCCGGGAGCATGATAACAGGCCCCGACTTAAATCTTAGACTTTCCAAAGTCATATACGGCGAGGAAGCCGAGAGGGGTACTATGGTGGGGCTTGGTCTTGTAGATTTTTATTTCTTACCCCATCTCAATTCTCCTCACTTTGCCGCTCGTATAGAAGCAAATCTCAAAAAAGCTATGAAAGGAATAACAAGGAAGACCTATGTGCTGGACGACTATTCGGCTTTGAAAGTGATAGACGGGAAGGTTGAAATGGTCGGTGGAGGTAAATATCTAGAGTTTAACTAAGGCAATTGAAAGCAAAAACGAGCTTACCCAAAGGGCTCAACCATCAGTTGAGCCCTTTGGTGTGCACGCGGTATACTGGAGCGTGTGAAGAAAAATCTTTCCCCCTGGCTCCATCAACTCAATAAAGATCGAGTGCCCGGAAAATTGAATAGCGACACAAAGACTGATGTGGCAGTCATTGGCGCCGGTATCGCGGGTGTTGCCACTGCTTTTTATCTTCTCAAATACACCGACAAGCGTGTGGCGGTGCTTGAGCGCTTTAAGCTTGCGCATGGCGCGACGGGGCACAACGCCGGCCAAGTGGTTGGTCATTTTGAACGAGGCTTCGCGGCAATTGCCGAGGAGTTTGGTTTGAAGCTCGCCACAGAGGGGCAGAAGAGCGTGGAGGATGCCGGGGAGCTCATGGATGAGATGTACACTGACGCGGGGCTTAACATTCCGTTCTCCCGTTTTCTCGGTCACACAGGACTTTCAAGTTATGAGCAGGTACTTCTCCGTCTTGAAAACAATCGCGTGCGGAAAGCTGGGGGCTTGAACCCTGAACAAATATTGGTAGACAAAGGGGTGACATTTTTGGAGAAAATTCCTGAACAGTACGCTGGTCTCTACACAGCGGTGCCTCGGGAAGAAATCCACCGGCTTCTTGAAACAAAACTGCCGGATTTTATCGCGGTTCTCTCTTACCAGAAAGGATGTATCAATAGCGCGCTTTTCTGCGAGGAGGTCGTCAGCTACCTCTCAAAAAAATATCCAGACCGTTTTGCGCTCTACGAGCATACACCGATTCATAAAGTAGTGCTTCGTCACGAAGATGCGCTTCTTGACGGGGGTACCTATACGGTAACGGCGGCGCGTGTCGTACTTTGCACTAATGGTTTTGAAAGCTTGCACATTTTCAATGAAACCGGTCTTGATATCGATGCGAAGTACCACCATTTGCTAAGCGGAAAAATCGGCTACATGTCCGGCTATCTTGAAAAAATGAATAAACCGCCGACGGCCATCAGCTACTTCATAGATCCGAGTGTTAGTGTTGATAACTCCTATTTTTATCTCACGCGGCGAACCTATGAGCATGAGAAAGGTACGGAACACAATCTCATATCCGTCGGGGGGCCTGACATCTCTATTGAAGAGAAAACCTCATATTCTCATGAAGATGAGTATCCCGAAGAAATGGAAGAGCAAATAGATCAGTTCGTGCGGAAAGTATACGATATCGAACCCAACAAGAAGATGGCGTATGTATTCACCTGGCATGGTCTTATGGGCTATACCAAAAACCGCATCCGCCTCATTGGGCCGGAGCCACAAAACCCCGTGCTTCTCTATAATCTCGGCTGCAATGGCATCGGCATATTGCCCTCTATCTATGGCGGCAGAAAAATTGCCGCGCATATTGCGGGCGACGATGTCCCGGGATCAATTTTTGATGTTCCCGCGCGAGTTGAGATTGCCGCCAAATAAGGAGAGTTTCCTTTCGCATTCTATCCTCCGCAGCAAATTCTTGGTGGGCCTGATATACTGCTTGTTATCGCAATTATGTATTATCAAAAATTGAAAGAACAGCTTTTTGTTGATATTGATTATCCAAAAAGTATTGCTGATTTAATTGGTGATGCGGAGGCTTGGAATAATTTCTGTAAGTTGCCGAGGGAGTTAAAAGAAAAGTTTTCGTTTCTAAATCAACAAAAAGAAACAGACATTGGTTATTTTTGGAGGAGCAAGTCAGAAGGAAGAGAAGATAAAGAATATTTCCATATTTATCCAAACATGCGAGAGATGATACAGGCTGATGGCTTAGACGACCTTGTTGAAAGTAATCCCGTACTGAAGGAATTTTTTGATTATACAGATAGGGTGTATGAAAGTGTTCATAATTTCGCGCTTTCCATAGGAAGTGAAATGGGAAAAGAAATTCCCGGGCTCGCTAGATTAGTTCGTGATAGAAAAATCCGCTCAGTGTTGCGATTACTTCATTATACAAACACTGATGATACGGAAGTTATTGCGACGCAACATTTTGACAGAAGTCTCTATACGCTACATCTTTATGAAAGCGCTCCGGGACTACAATTTCTTAATTACGATATGAAATGGACGGATGCTCCAGTTAGCAATGGCCAAACGGTTGTTTTTAGTGGTTATAGGATCGAAAAGTTATCCGATGAGGACTTACAAAAAACATGGCATCGCGTGGTTAAGGTCGGAGCACAAAGAGACCGCATTTCACTCGTTCTCTTTGTGTGGACAGATGCGGTTCCTGGTTATTCTCAAGATTCTAGGTCACAAGATTTGGCCCCATCCTACACTAGAGCCTAGCTCTCTATTACGGTTTAAATATCGAACCAGGCGGCCAGCAATATGCAATTTCAGTTTCCAAATGTAGTGTGGGGGCTCTCGGAGCGCAAAGACGGGCAGATGAGCGTTGATCTTTCGCCTGAGGAAGCAGAGAGGAATCGGCAGGAATTTTTTCATACAGTTGATATTGATCTTGCAAATACGGTTGGGGCGAGCTTGGTACATGGCAATGAAATAGTTGCGGTGGGCGAGAAAGACAAGGGGAAAATAATTCCGAACATAGACGGGCTTGTCACCAACGAAAAAAGTCTGTATCTCCTGATTACGGTAGCTGATTGCGCCCCGGTATATTTTTTTGATTCACAACAAAAAGCCGTTGGTCTTGCGCATGCCGGATGGAGAGGGGTTGTCAAAAACATCAGCCGCTCACTCGTGGATAGGATGGTAGAGACTTGTGGCAGTAAGGCTTCCAGCATCGTCGCACATGTCGGACCGCATATTCGAGAATGCCATTTTGAGATCAAAGAAGATGTTTTGCCTTTTTTCAAACAATATGCTCGGCATATCAGCAATGATGGAGGAAAAAGTATGGTGAGTCTCGCAGGCATCGTGAAAGAGCAGTTACTTAAAGCCGGATTGAAAGCGGAAAATATCAGTACGAGCAATGAGTGTACTTTCGATGAAAAAAAATATTTTTCTTTTCGACGGGAAAAGCCGGAGGTGCTTCAGACAATGGTAGCGTATATTGGAATGAAATAGTTCTGAGCTGACTATGCACGCATCTATTCAATCGTACGCAAAAGGACCATGGCGCCAATGCCCACTAGTACGGCAATGAATTGAAGGACTGAATGAGAGACATTTTTTGTTTTGTGGAGCTCGGGAATGAGGTCGCTCATGGCGATGTAGATAAATCCTCCGGCGGCAAAAGGAATAAGCCACAAGGTGAGTTTCTCGGTGGACCCGACCGTAAGCGCAAGTATTGTTCCAAACACCGCCAAAAGCGCACTTAAGAAGTTAAACCATAACGCTTTTCCGGTGGTATAGCCGGAATGGATGAGAACGCCGAAATCTCCCATTTCTTGGGGTTTCTCGTGAAGAATAACGGCAAGAGTTGTCGCGATGCCCACTTCGACACTTACGAGATAGCTCGCGCCGATAATGAGTCCGTCGATGAAATTGTGAATACCGTCGGACACAAGAATCATGCGCCCCGTTGGGTGTATGGTGGAGATGTCCTCTCCTTCAAGATGGTGGTGCCAGTGAAAAACCTTCTCAAGGACAAAGAAGATAAGAATACCGGCAATCACCGCAAGCGATACATTCGTCGCGTTTTCAATGCCCGCGAATCCTTCAGGCAGAAGGTGAATAAAAGCATCTCCCAGGAGCGCTCCGACAGCGAGACTCACCAGAAGAAAAATATATTTTCGGAGGAGTTCTTCCCGCAGCGTCAGCGTGAAGATGCCGGCCAAAGAAACAAGACTTACAATAAGAACACTCCCCAGTGCGTACAGATATATCATGTGCCGCTATTTAGAGGAGACGGGTCACGGTATGGGTTTTCATGAGGGGAGCATAGCATATTTAGTCTGTTTGTGGCATGAAGTTTTTGCACCCAGTACTTTTTAGATTTAAAATATACAAGGTATACTGAAAATATGTGGATTCTTTTTGCGGCTGGCTCGGCGGTGAGTGCGGCCCTTGTCGCGATATTTGGCAAGATTGGGCTCAAGGAAATTGACCCGACACTCGCGACTATCGTACGCGGCGTCATTATGGCGGTTATTCTTGTGCTCGGTGGCCTCCTTTTTAGAAAGTTTGATGGATTTAACCTTACGACATTTGGCGGCAAGGCGTGGGTATTTATTTTTCTCTCGGCGCTTGCCGGTGCATTATCGTGGGTCCTGTATTTTATCGCGCTTCGTACGGGCCCTGCAGGAGCGGTTGCGGTGATCGACAAATTCAGCGTTATTTTCGTTATTCTTCTCGCGGCGCTTTTTCTTGGAGAATCGCTCACCGTGAAAAGCATTATCGGCATTCTCTTTACCATCGCCGGCTCCATGCTCATTTTATTCAAATAATTAACTAGGCATGAAAGGATACATCGCAAATATTGAAGAGCTCTCGCTTGCGAATGAGTATTTCAGAAAAGTACTTTACACTGATACGCGCTTGCAACTGGTAGTTATGAGTTTGCTTCCCGGCGAAGAAATCGGAGCGGAAGTACATAAGCTCGATCAATTTATTCGCGTGGAGAAAGGAACGGGCAAAGCGGTGCTCGATGGTGTTGAGCACGGAATTGCTGACGGCTCAGTCGTCGTAATTCCGCAAGGCACGCTTCATAACATCATTAATACTTCCGGGAGTGAGCCGATGAAACTCTATACGCTCTACGCGCCGCCTAACCACCGCGATGGCGTGGTGCACAAAACCAAAGCGGAGGCTGAAGCCGACGAAGCAGAGCATTTTGATGGTAATACAAGCGAGTAATCACAGGCAAGACATTTCCAAAAACTTCGGCCCTTTCCCTAGGTTAAACCTCGGGGAACCGCGGGATGATAAAAAATGACCTTCTCGTTTAAAAATGCTCTCAAAGTTCTCGCGATTCCGCTTTCCCTTATCGCGGTCTATTTCTCGCTCCTTTTGCTTTGGAAACTCTTTGACCTGCCGGCTCCAGCGGAACTTGAGGGAATAATCAGAGGCTACTTTGAGCAGTATGGCTTGTGGATCGTATTTGTTTGCGCGCTTCTTGAAGGACTTCTGCTTGTCGGGCAGTATTTCCCGGGAGGGTTTGTCATTTTCCTTGGCGTCATTGCCGCCGGAGAAAATGTCCCGCGTGCCATTGAAGTGGTGTTCACGGTTATGCTTGCGTTTAATATTATTCATGGTGTCAACTATTTCTTGGGGCGATATGGTTGGTACTGGTTGTTCCTCAAATTTGGACTGAAAACGACCCTTGAAAGTGCGGAGCGAAAGTTATCACACCATGTCGGCTTAGCAACACTTTCAAATTATTGGAGTCCCTCTCTTGCGGCCATAACCGCAACTGCCGCGGGAGTGCTTCACCTTCCCCCTAAGACTTTTCTTGTGTACTCCTTTGTCAGTATCACGCTGTGGTGTACCTTTTGGGGAATCGTGGTCTTTTTTACGGGTAGTGCCCTTCTGCAACTGTCGCTTCCCTACATTCTCCTTATTTTCGCTCTGTGGTGTAGCATGATACTTTTAACCGTTTTTGTATTTAATAAGCGCCGAAAGGACAACTCCCTTACCGCATGAAGTCGTTCGATACTATGTCCGCCCTCCTCTATGCGACATCGAATATACGTGACGGCAATACGGATTTTCGGTTCGGCGATGCAAAAGAGGTGCTTTCGTCGGCCCTTTCCCTAGGTTAAACCTCGGGGAATCTTGATAGATTTTTAGGGTCTTGAAAAGTGGAGCGGCCCCGCCTGCAGTAGGCGGGGCCGTTTTGCGCCAATAGCAAAAGTGGCGGTATTTGCTAGGGTAGAGTCACTTATGTTTAAAGACAGAAAAGATGCCGGGCGGAAACTTGCCGAGAAACTTGCCAACTATCGTGGGAAAGATACGGTTGTGCTTGCACTTCCGCGCGGCGGGGTGGTGGTCGGCTACGAAGTAGCCAAAGCGCTTGGCGCACCGCTTGATATTGTTGTTGTCCGCAAAGTCGGCCATCCGGAAAATCCCGAGTACGCGGTGTGCACTGTGGATGAGCGGGGGGAGCTGTTGTGCAATGAATCAGCGCGTGCGCTTGTCCCCGAAAATTGGATTGTGGAAGAGGCAAAGCGGCAAACGAAGGAAGCGAGGCGTCGTCTTCTTCTCTATCGCGGAGAAAAGAAGCCGGCAGATATTGCCGGGCGAGTGGTAATTCTGGTTGATGACGGTATTGCAACCGGACTTTCAATGCGGCTCGCAATCCGCTCGCTTAAAGCAAGACGCCCGAAGAAAATAATTGTCGCCGCACCGGTTGCCTCAATGGAAGCAGTACAGGAAATACAAACCGAGGGAGCGGAAGAGATACTCGTGCTTCTGCCGCCGGAGGAATTCGCGGGCGCCGTCGGCGCGCATTTCCAAAACTTCACCCAAGTTGAAGACGAGGAAGTTATTAAACTCCTCGCGTGAAAAAAGAAACCGCCCCTCGGAGTGGTTTCTGTCGGGAGGTTCTCTTCATTTTAGGGTCAGAGGGGGGTTCGAATCCTCTTAAAGGTACCACCGGTCTATTCTCTAATTCGCGCGAATGGTAGAATAAGAGCATGAGTGATATACATGAAAAGCAATTTGAGAGAGTTATAAAATCTCTGGCAAATCGTCGGCGGTTGGCAATACTTCGGTATCTGCGTAAAGAAAAAGAAGCAACGGTTGGCGATATTGCAGATGAGATTCGCTTGTCCTTTAAAGCAACCTCTAAACATCTTGGTGTATTAAGCGCGGCTGGTGTTGTCGACCGTGAGCAACGAAGTCTCCAAATGTTTTATTTTCTTAGTCCCGCTTTACCAAAAGCCGCCGCCTCAATTATTTCTCTTCTCTAATTCGCGCGAATAGGCGAATAGATCGGTGGTTGAAATAATTTGACCGTACGCTATTTCTTTAGTATTATCTCTATGCCTCAAGTGCCCGGGGCATTTTTTGTTTTCGAACCAATGGAAATTCGCAATATCGCTATCACCCCAGTCGGAAAGTGCGAGGCACTTCCAACGGGGCAGGTTGCTCATGTTGACCACCCCAGTACCACATCCTCGCTTTGCTCGGATGGCTACGGGGCGAGACTCATTGTATGTCAAAGTCCAAAATACCTATGACTGAAATCAGAAATATAGCGATTATCGCACATGTTGACCATGGGAAGACCACACTTACCGACGCGCTGCTGCGGCAAACAGGAGTCGCGGAAGAGGGTTTTACTATGGATGTGAACGCGCTCGAACAAGAGCGCGGTATTACCATTTACGCAAAAAATGCTTCTATTTTTTATAAAAACACGAAGATCAATATCGTGGATACCCCCGGCCACGCCGATTTCGGCTCGGAAGTTGAGCGGGTACTGCGCTCTATTGATTCCGTGCTTTTGGTCGTAGACGCACAGGAAGGGCCGATGCCCCAAACTCGTTTTGTGCTTAAAAAGTCGCTTGAACTTGGACTCAAGCCCATCGTGGTCATCAATAAAATTGATAAGCCAGCGGCGAATCCGGCGCTCTCCGAGGAGCAAGTACTTGAACTTTTCCTGGAGCTTGGCGCCACGGACGAGCAAGCAAATTTTCCCGTGATCTATACGATAGGTCGCCAAGGTATTGCTAAAAAGAATCTCGCGGATGAATCAAAAGATCTAACGCCGCTTCTCGACATGATCCTTGAGCATGTTCCACCGGCTTCCTCCCCCGAGCACGCGGGGGAGCCCTTGCGGCTCCAGCCCTTTAATCTCGGCTATGATAATTTCCTCGGACGGCTTGCCGTCGCGCGTGTCTACGGAGGCGTCCTTAAGGCGGGACAAAATGTTTTTATAAAAAAGACAGGCGCAACTGCGCGCCCGGGAAAAATTTCCCAACTTTTTACCTTCAGGGGGCTTCAGCGTGTTGAAGCAACCGAGGTGAACGCCGGCGACATTGTGCTTATCGCCGGACTTCCGGACATTGATATCGGCGAAACAGTTTCTGAAACGGCGGACGCGGAACTTCTGCCGGCGATCGCGGTGGACGAGCCGACGATTGCCATTGATTTTCTCGTCAACAATTCTCCGTTCGCGGGACGCGATGGCAAATATGTTACCTCACGGCAGATTCGCGAGCGCCTCGAGCGGGAACTCGAAGTTAATGTTGGGTTGCGCGTCGAATTTTCTTCCACCGAAGCATTTCATGTGTTGGGGCGCGGGGAGCTCCACATCTCCATCCTTCTCGAGTACATGCGCCGTGAAGGATATGAAATGCAGGTGTCACAGCCGCAGGTCATTATTCACGAAAGGGAGGGTAAAAAATTTGAACCGTTCGAAGAAGTGGTGATTGATATTCCAAAAGAGTATCAAGGTGCCATCATTGAGCGGCTTGGCACGCGCAAGGTAATGCTCAAAGATATGCGGGTTCATGGAAATTCAGCGCGACTTATCTTCGAAGGCCCGACCCGCGGACTCTTGGGCTATCGCAGCCAATTTATTCTCGATACAAAAGGCGAGGGGATTTTTTCGTCTCGCTTTGTTGAGTTTCGTCCTTACGCGGGCGAGATTCAAAAACGCGCGGTTGGTTCCATGATTTCCATGGCGGCAGGGAAGGCGCTTGGGTATTCGTTGTGGAATCTGCAAGAGCGCGGGATTCTCTATATTGGCCCGGCCACTTCCGTCTACGAAGGTATGGTCATCGGTAATACCTCGAAGGGAGAGGAAATGCAGGTGAATCCGACGAGGGGCAAACAGCTTACGAATGTGCGCGCTTCAAGCTCCGACGAAGCGATTCAGCTCACGCCGCCCTTTGAGCTCACCATTGAGCGAGGTCTTGAAGTTATGGCGGAGGATGAGTACCTCGAAGTAACCCCCAAGAGCGTACGCCTACGCAAGAAACCAGCTAAGAAGTAAGCCATTTTTGAGCGCCTACCTTGACTAAATAACCGTTTTGGTATATACTGTACTTCTATATCTCACTCATTTTGTTTTGAGGGAAGCCTCTATGCGAAGAGTAAATCTGGCGGGATAGAAAAAATAGAAAAATATGTATAGAGGAAGAACCAACAAAGGACCTGGCAACAGGCCCCCTATAAGAGGCGGAGGCAGTCATCCACATAATCGGCAGCAGCATGGCCGCGCGCCGAAGGGGCAGAACATTGCCACTCACCGTTTCATCAATAAGGCGGTGATAACTGAAGATGCGCCGCATTTTGTACCGGAACATTCGTTCACGGATTTTGCCGTTGACGAACGACTCAAGAAAAATATCGCGGTAAAGGGCTACACGGTGCCCACGCCGATTCAAGATAGGGTTATTCCGCATATTCTGCGGGGCAGCGATATCGTAGGTGTCGCGAACACCGGCACCGGCAAGACGGCGGCATTTCTTATTCCGCTTATCAATAAAGTACTCGCCAATCGAAAGGAACGCGTGCTTATCGTTGTGCCGACCCGCGAGCTTGCCGTGCAGATCGATGCTGAATTTAAGGAATTCAGCCGCGGCCTCGATCTTTTTTCCGTATCCTGCATCGGCGGGGCGAACATGGGGCGGCAAATGCGAGCGCTTACGGCTCCGCACAATTTCGTTATCGGCACGCCCGGGCGTCTTAAAGATTTAATACAGCAAAAACGCCTTACTCTCGCAAACATGACGACGGTTGTGCTCGATGAAGCCGATCGGATGCTCGATATGGGGTTCATCAAAGAGGTTGAATACATGCTCGCGCTTATTAAAGGTCCGCGGCATACGCTCTTTTTCTCCGCTACAATTTCCCCCGCCATTGATACACTCATTAAGAAATTTCTCAAAGAACCGGTTCGGATTTCGGTAAAAACCGCTGAGACCGCGGAAGGCGTTGAGCAAGATGTCGTGCGGGTTAAAGGAGGCAACAAAATAGACATTCTTCACAATCTCTTGGCGCAAGCGGATTTCAGTAAGGTGTTGGTTTTCGGGCGCACGAAGCATGGCGTTGAGCGGCTCGCGAAGACGCTCGTGGCGCGCGGGTTCAAAGCGGAATCCATTCACGGAAATAAAAATCAGGGTCGGCGCCAGCGAGCGCTTACGCTCTTTAAAAATAATGAAGTGCAAATACTGGTGGCGACGGATGTCGCGGCGCGCGGCCTTGATATTGATGATGTAAGCCATGTCATCAACTTCGATATCCCGATGACCTATGACGACTATGTGCACCGCATCGGCCGCACGGGGCGTGCCGGAAAGAAAGGCAAGGCGCTTACCTTCATTGAATAACCGTTATGAAGCCCGTCATTTCAAAAACTTTTCAAAAGAATGGCCGCTGGATCGAGAATCCGCTAAAGACGGTTGTGTTGGTGTGTGTCTGCGGGTATAAATACATTAAGACGAGGGAGGGACAAATTTCCTGCTTGCGCTGCGCAGCAGTAGCGCGCGAGTAGAGGGCGTTTTTTCGATATACTAAAGGGGAATGGCAGGACATACAAAATCCGCCCATGGCCTTGTGCAGGACTTTGGAATTATCGTTCTGAGTGTTTTAGTCGCGATTATTTTAGCGAGAACGGGCATCCTTATTCAGATACTTGCCGCAACAGAGGGGCTCGAACTTTTCGGAAGTTTTGTCGCGGGAATCTTTTTCACTTCTATTTTTACCACGGCGCCCGCTATCGCAACCCTCGGCGAGCTCGCGCGAGTGAATCCATTATTTCAAGTCGCCGCGGTTGGGGCACTCGGCGCTCTTATCGGGGACTTGCTTATCTATCGCTTTGTTAAAGACCATGTTGCCGAACATCTGATGGAGATCTTAAGCGTTCGGGGAGGGCTCAAACGACTGCAAACACTTCTTCGCCGAAACTCATTCCGCTGGATGGCGTTTCTTCTCGGCGGTCTCATCATCGCCTCGCCGCTTCCCGACGAACTCGGCATAAGTCTTATCGGTTTTTCGCGCATGAGCACCAAACGCTTCGTTGTTCTTTCTCTCGTCTTTAATTTCGTTGGCATTGTGCTTATTGGGCTTGCCGCTCGCGCGCTATCGTAGCGCGCGGGCCGTTTTCCTTATTTTTTTCTTGCGTATACTGAGATACTGCGGCGCTTGTACGCGCGGCCATCGCGCAGATGCGCATGTGATTTGATCGTGCGCTCGATAGTGAAGTGGGGGACAAGCAATTTTTGGATCTCTTCTTCGGTAAAAACATGCTCGGTGCCCCCAAAGGTCGGATGAATATAGGAGCCCCGTTCCTGCGCCGGATGCTCGCGCAGCAGACGGCGGGCATGCTCATCGCCTTCGAGAAGAAATGTTTTAAAGAAGAGCCAGCCGCCGGGTTTTAAAACGCGAGCAATTTCATCTCGCAAATGTTCGCGTTCCTCGGCGTTAAGAAAGTGCGAGGTCATCATATCAAGTACTAGGGTTTGTGAGCCGTCCGGTAGTGGTACTGCTTCGGCAATGGAGTGGGTCTCGAACGCAAGAGGAAGACCAGCGCTGTTCTTTTTTGCGTATGCAATGGCTTCCTTTGAAATATCAATACCCATCCCTTCGATGCCAAATTCTTTTGCCAAATATATGAGATTGCGGCCGTTACCGCATCCAATATCAAGTACGCTATCCTTGGGGGCGAGATACACCCCATCATATTGTCGCTCTAACCAGCGCGTGAATTTAATCAGGTCCTCACTCGGATTGTCTGAAAGGGCGAGATGTCCTTCTTGGCGAGGAGTCTTTTTATATTCTTTATTCCAAAATTTCTTATTTTTGCCCTGGCGCATGTTGGCATTAGAGCATGGATTTCCTATAAAATCTATTCTTGAGTTCTCAAGAACTTAAGCATAGATTTTATTGGTACTGGTTTTATTTTTTACCTGAAGTACACTCGTACCTATGGCAGTAAACAAAATCTACATCTACGGCAAACACGCGCTCAAAGAGGCGCTCAGGAACTCGCCAGGCGCCGTTAAAAAAGTGTTCCTCTCGCCGGAGATTGAAGATGCCGAGCTCAAGGGGCTACTTCGCCAGGCCGGCGTTTCAATCGCCGGGTTTACGCCCAAAAGTGTTCCTTCTGACATTGAATCGGCATCGCATCAGGGCGTCATTGGACTTCTTGCGGTTGAAAATCTGGTACAACCTTACGAAACATTCATAAAAAAACTTTCGATTACACCCGACACCGCGCTGGTCCTCCTCGATGAACTACAGGACCCGCACAATGTCGGAGCCATTATCCGCTCCGCCGCGGCGTTCGGTATTTCGGGCGTGCTTCTCGCGCCGCACAACCAAGCACCGATCACCGGTGCCGTGGTGAAAGTTTCTGCCGGTATGGCGTTTCGCGTTCCGCTTGTTCAGCTCGGGAATGTAAATACGGCGGTACGGGACCTCAAGGAGCGCGGCTTTTGGATCTATGGTTTGGAAGGGGAGGGGGAAAACCCAATCACAAAAGAAGTTTTTGACGCGCCTGCGGTATTTATTCTCGGCAATGAGTCAAGTGGCATTCGCACGAAAACGAAAGAACTTTGCGATATACTTCTCTCTATTCCACTTCATTCTCGGGCCGAATCGCTTAATGTCGCCGCCTCCGCCGCCGTGACCCTTTTTGAGTGGAGTAAAGGACACCCAAAAGCCCTCAAGTAGGCAAGATTAAACGACCCAGCAACAAGGCTGGGTCGTTTAAGGCGTCTGCAAGGAATTGAATTTGGCGCGGGTTTTTGGACCGACCAAACCATATCCGGCATCGCCCTTTTTTGCTACTCCATATTTTTCCTGAAAACGCCTCACGGCCTGTTCCGTCGCGGCGCCAAAATATCCGGTCGCAAGACCTTCGGGGTATAGTGCGACATTTTGAGTGAGAAATTTTTGGAGCGCCGTTACTTCAAAACCCCGCGACCCCCGCTTAAGATTTTGAATAAAAGGAGCGTGTGCTGCCGCAGAAGTTTTTATTTCTTGAGTGATGGTAGGGGGTGTGGAAACGCTCTGCGCATTTTGTTGAGACACTCCATATTTTTCAACGGTAAGATAAATAGTGCGACCGAATGCTCCGTTATAGGTGCCGTCGTTATTTTGTGGAAGAAGTGTTGCCGTAAAACTTTGAGCCAACCCGCTTCCATTCATAACAACCATAGTTGTGGTGCCGGACGGAGACAGGGCAGACGAAAACGCGAGGGTGTCGCAAGGCAGGGTGGTTGTGGCGTCGTTCTCAAGCGACGCGACGGCGTACGCGCTATTGCACGGGAACCTAACATTAACCCCGGCGGTATTTTGCGTGGTCCAGGAAAAGCTAAAAGGAATTTGTGAAAAAATACTGTTCGAAGAGCCGCTAAAACTTAGTATTGCGGGCAAGGCTAGCGCCAGTTTAGGCCCAACGGCAAGCGTGACTGAAAGAGAGTGCGTAGCATCATATATCCCCGGGGCCATGGCGGGAAAGATCCGCACCACAAGAGGCGCGGACACGAAAGAGGTATTGGTCGGAGTAACTGTGATTGAGCCAGATTGGGCAAGATCCGAAGAAAATGCGGGAGTACCGCAGGGAAGCGCGTCCACGATGCCCGAGGCCATTATCTTGAGCGCATTGGAACAATCAAACTGTACATTTACACCTGGAACGCCAACGCCCTTCCAGGTAATTGTTACAGGGTTGTCGGACGCTGGTGTGAGAGAAGATACCGTAACCTCGGTAATCGGTTGGGGCACCGGATCGATCGTAAGGGCTATGCTTGCCGCCCCGCTATCGTTATCTCCATTAGCATCTTTAGGGTAGAGCGTCACCATAACATTTTTTAGGGTGCCGCTTACATTGGTAAAGATAAAACCAACCGCGTCAGAGGGGTTCACACTTGCCGCCTGCCGCGTATTGCAGGGAAAGACGCCACCATCCACGGTTCGCACGGTGACGCCGAGAGGACAGGAAAATAACAGCGAGTGACCGGTGCCGTTTGTTACGGTCCACGCCAACGAGACGATGTATTCACTTTTTACTCCGTAGCTACTTGCGCTAAGCGAGGTTGCCACGGGAGCCGCAGACACCTGTGTGCCCCAGAGGGCGAGTAAAAGAAGGGTAACGCTTCCGAGATATCGCATGGGAATAGTGTTTAGTATACCCCCTCACTCGAGTTCGAGTGAGGGGGTATACTACTGCCATGGCCATGCCGAAGGTTGGTAACGAGGCGCCTGATTTTTTGCTTCATGACCAAGGGGGAAGAGAACGCAGGCTTTCTGATTATCGCGGGAAGTGGGTGCTTTTGTATTTTTACCCAAAGGACGACACGCCGGGTTGTACAAAGCAGGCCTGCGCGATTCGCGATGAGTTTCCCAAATTTAAAAAAATGAAAGCGGTTGTATTGGGGGTAAGTGTTGATTCGGAAAAGAGCCATCAGAAGTTTGCAGACAAACATACTCTTCCGTTTACGCTTCTCGCTGACCCGGAGAAAGAGGTGGTTAAAAAATACGGTGTATGGAGCAAAAAGAAGTTCATGGGACGGGAATATATGGGGACCCTGCGGACATCTTTTCTTATCGATCCCAAGGGAGTTGTCGCAAGGGTGTACGAGAAAGTGAGGCCGGACGCACATGCCGGGGAAGTGCTTAGTGATTTACAAGCGTTAACAAAAAATAAATGAAAAGTATCACGAAAGAGTGGACAGAACTATCAGTATCTGATGGAACGCGCATGCGTGCCTATACTGCATATCCAGCAGGCATGAGCGGTTTGCCTGGCCTCATCATTATTCAAGAGGCATTCGGTGTGAACTCGCATATTCGCGATGTCGTCGAGCGTTTCGCACGCGAAGGGTACGCGGCAATCGCGCCGGAACTCTACCACCGCACGGTGTCCGGTTTCGAGGGTTCGTACACGGACTTTGCCGCAATTGCGCCGCATCGCGAAGTGCTTACGGACACGCGACTTGAAGCAGACCTGCACTCGGCATATATGTGGCTTCTCTCACAGGAATTTGTTGATGGAAAGGCAATAGCTTCAGTTGGCTATTGTATGGGTGGACGAGCTTCATTTCTTGCAAACACGAGCTTGCCGCTTAAGGCCGCGGTCTCCTATTATGGCGGCAATATCGCGCCCGCACTTTTGCCGCGCGCGAAAGATATGCACGGGCCGATACTTATGTTTTGGGGAGGGAAAGACAGTCATATTCCGCCGGAACAGTACCGCGGGGTTTCTGACGCGCTTCGCGCGGCGGGAAAACCCTATGTCGAAGTCGTTTTTTCAGAAGGAGATCACGGTTTCTTTTGCGACGAGCGTGGAAGTTTCAACAAAACAGTCGCCAAGCAGTCATGGGCACTTACCCTTGAATTTCTAAAAGAACAGCTGAGCTAATTGTGCGACATACCAAGCATCACTTTGTGCGCAAAGTGATGCTTGGTATACTTTTGAAATGCATACTCAAAAAGGAGCTATTCCGGGGTGGGTGATCGGCGCCATAGTTGTCGGTGTTGCCATACTTCTATTACTCAGTGGAAGATTTTTTAATGCGAGGGACGCGAAGGAGCCGGTGACCGTTTTTACGACTCCAGAAAACTTGTCTGGTATACAAAAGGGCGATGCGCCGTGGGCTCCCGAAATTGGGAATCTCGTGAAGCGCTTGCGTGACATCGGGCTTCAACCGTCAGAAATGGAGGGGGCGGCACTTCATATGCATGAGCATCTTACCGTTTTCGTTAATGGCGCTTCAGTTGAAGTCCCGGCCAATATAGGCATTCACAGCGCGGCACGGCTTATGTCGCCGGTACATACCCACGATACGAAAGGCATCATACATGTGGAGTCGCATACGGTGCAGTCTTTTTATCTCGGCCAAATTTTTGATGTGTGGGGCGTGTATTTCACCAAGGATTGTATCGGTGGTTACTGCTCCGACTCCGAAGGAAATAAAAAACTCTCGGTCTATGTAAACGGCGCTCTCTATGCAGGAGACCCGCGGACACTTGAACTTAAACCGCATCAGGAACTGACGATAGTCTACGGCACGCAGGCACAACTACCGAATCCCATTCCTTCTTCCTACACCTTCCCGCCCGGATATTAAAGTAGAATCTATACTAGTGTTTTGCAAAAGACTAGTATAAGAAGAATAGGAATGCGGGGTTAATAGTTAGGTGGCAGGCGCCGAAAAAAGAAGAAGCCCCGGCGCTTTCTGCGGCAGGGCTTTGGGCGGGTCATCTCGCGGCGGCTATTTTGGTTTTTTCATCTTGTGTAAAACACATTATGTGAAAAAAGGGTAAGCCGCTATTATGAAAGTGGCCATCTTCCCTATGATTTCCGATCCTAGACGCACGAGTGAATCCGAGTGGCGTTCCCGTCTTACGCCACAGCAGTATCATGTACTTCGCGAGAAAGGAACGGAAGCGCCTTTCACAGGGGCGTATCATGCGAGTAAGGATAAGGGAGTGTATCGTTGTGCTGCCTGCGGCGCCGAGCTTTTTTCTTCGGACGCAAAGTTTGATTCGGGCACCGGCTGGCCGAGCTTCACTTTGCCCATGGAAAATGTTGAAACGGCACACGATGGGAGCGGCGGTATGGAGCGGACTGAAGTTATCTGTCCCCACTGCGGGGGCCACTTGGGCCATGTGTTTGATGATGGGCCGACGCGCATGCCAGATGGCACGCCGGCCTCCGGTAAACGGTTTTGTATTAATTCGTGTGCGCTTTCTTTGGATGCCGATGATAAAGATAAAAAAACATAATTTATGAATCGTATTGCAATCGGTATTGTCTTTCTTGTCGTGGCGCTTATCGCCGGTGGGTATTACGCGTATGGCCATCGCGCCTCGACGGCCAATACCCCAACCCCGCTTACGGTTCTTATCGCAAAAGGCGGACTTGGAGAAGTAAAATCGCTTGTTATGAGGCAGTACGGTATTGATAAAAAGCATGGTCTTAATGTAAATTTTGTTGCAGACAACCCGGGCACTATTGAGCAAAATGCCATTCAGAATAAAATCAAATCGGGACTTTTTACCATATCGCCGCTCACCATTCCGAAAGCGCGTGCGGCAGGTGTATCGCTCTCCATCGTCGCTCCTGATGTACGGATGGCCTATTCGGTTGCCGTGCGTCGCGACTCACCCATACAAAGCATTGCCGACCTGCGCGGCAAGCGAGTTGGGGTTCTTCCTAAAATAACCGCACCATATCCTTTCATCACCCTTGCTTTCCGCGCGGCTAATATTGACTTAGACGCCGATGTAAAGCTTTCCTTTGGGTCTATACCAGACATGGTGACGCTTCTCCAAAAGGGAGAAGTGGACGCGGCAACGGTAGCCTACCCGACCGCCGCGGCACTTTACGCAAGCGGGCAATTCCGTAGTATCGCCGATCTTGAAGATATATGGGAGAAGAGTGAAGACGGCCTCACCAATCCTTTCGTGGTTCTCGCGGTGGACGATGTTTGGCTTGCGTCGGGTACTAATCGCGACACGGTCAAGCGATATATTGCTGCCAACTTAGAAACAGCGAAGCTCATTAAAGACCAACCCGAAGTGATCACGGATATTAAGAATCCCGCGCTCCACGAATTTCTCGTACAAAACAAACTCGATTCGCCCGGCGTTGAGGATCTGTTGCTCAAAAACATGGCAAAGTTTTTCTACACGGAGTGGGGTGACAAGGAGTATCAGGCGCTTGAAAGAGTTCTTACTCGTGCGCGGGAGGCCGGTCTCATGCCGAATGTCTCTTCTGATTTCGTCATCAAGCCGGGAACGCTCTAGAGGCGAATCTAGTGTTAAGTAATGAAGGCAGTGTCGGCCGCCTTTTACTCTATCCGCATTCATCCCCGACGGCTTGCCGCGGGGATGAATGCGGAGAGGGGGAAAGGGGTCGGGAAAACTTTAGTTTTCCCGTGGAGGAGAGCAGCGAACCCGCCCTTTCTGCAGAAAGGGCGGGTGAGCGTTGAGAACCGTGGGTTCTCAAAATAAAACTCCGCTCGCCTAATACCCCGTCCGCTTGCGGCGGGGATAGGACGAGCGGAGTTTTATTTTTTGTTACTTGTGCTACTCTCTTACAAGATCAAGGAGGTCTCGGAGATGGTGACATTTACTCCTCTTGCCCGCAATCGGTATCGGGACAACACTACCCGGCAGGTGCTCACGAAAGCGGCGCTTCCTGCGTATCGCCGCCGTCGAATGAATGAGCTTCGGCCGAAGGCGGCTCCTGCGCCCGCGGTCGAGCTTGCGTCGCCCATTGAGGTCAGGGCTTCTTGGCGACGAGGCCTCATTCTTTGTGAAAATCATGAATGCAGTGAACCGCTCACGAAGGGCACGAGCTGGCAGTTCGATGTTCCGTTTGCTTGCCCCGCGTGTGGTACGCGGATGCTGATACGCCCACAACCCGATCTATGATCAGCTCGTTTGAATAGCCATAACGAAAGAACGGCCCCGCCAAAGCGGGGCCCGTTTTCGTGTTACAATCGGCTCGCTTCATGGCGGATAAGAAACTCAAAGAACGACGCGCCCGAGCCCGTAAAATAAATGCGCGGTTAAAACTTCTCTTTCCGCGCGCGACCATGGCTCTAGGCTATCGTAGCAATTGGGAACTGTTGGTCGCCGTAGAGCTCTCCGCCCAGTGTACCGATGTGATGGTCAACAAAGTAACCACAAAACTTTTTAAAAAATATCGCACACTCAATGCGTATGTGAACGCCGACCCGAGAAAGTTTGAACAAGATATTAAATCAACAGGTTTCTACCGCAACAAAACCCGAAACATTTTAGCGGCGGCAAACATGGTTAAGAAAAAGTTCGGTGGAAAATTGCCGAAGACTATGGAAGAAATACTCACGATTCCCGGCGTTGCGCGAAAGACCGCGAATGTCGTGCTCGGCAACGCCTACGGCATTGTTGAGGGGATTGCGGTTGACACCCATGTGCGGCGGTTCGCGATGAAGTTTAATTTGTCCGATTACCAAGACCCGCTTCGGATTGAAAAAGACCTCATGGCGATTATTCCAAAAAAGGAATGGTTTGATTTTACCTACCGCATTATTAATTATGGGAGGGCTGTTTGTCCTGCCCGAAAACACGATTGCCGGGCGCACGCCCTTTCAAAACTCTACCCTCCCGCAGCAGAGCGTTTCCCTAGGACGCATTAGCGACAGACTGGACATCTATAAATACTGGACATCGGATGTCCAGTATTTCAACGAATCTTAGCTGAATCCTAATTCCACTGGTTTTACCATATATGGTAAAATAACCCACATGAAAAAACGACCCAACGACCTTACTCAAAAAGAGAAGATGCGGACGCTTGATATGCTCTACACCGCCGCGTCCTGCGTCAAGGGTCGCGACGCCATGAAGCTCTTTCTTCGCGACCTCCTCACCGAGAGCGAGCGCATCATGCTTGGGCGACGCATTTTGGTTGCGCGCCTCCTCCTCCAAAAGAAACACTGCGAAGAAATTGCGCAGGAGCTGGGCATGAGCCACCGAACGATTTATCGCATCGAATACTGGCTCCGCGACCAACTTCCCGGTTATGAAACAGCGCTCAAGGGTCTTGAAAAGGAAATGGATACGCGAGCCATCCGCGCCGAGATGCGGGACAACCCATTTTCCTATGCCGCGCTTAAACGCAAATACCCACTGCATTTTCTTTTCTTTCCGGAACCAAAACCAAAGAAAAAATATCGCCACTAAACCCCAACTAAATCTTGGTTGAAGTTGAGTCTCACTTAAGTCTTAATCAATTGGATCTCAATTCCATTAATTTTACCATATAAGGTAAAATTACCTTGTATGGTAAAATTATACTCTCGTATTATATTTCCGTAGCCCGCCTGCGCGTATACGCGGGCAGGAAAGCTGGCGGGGAATTTTACGCTTCCGTTAAAACGAAAAAACCACATCTCATTGAGATGTGGTGGAGGGGGCGGGCGAATTCCCGCCCCCTAACTCGACTAATCTTCGTACGTGCGGTTGGGATTTACGTGTCTCCGTCTGACCTCCTCGGCAGGTTCGCCGTCGCGGAGGCTTCGCGCGATCTCGCGGCCGAGCGTCTCGCCAAGGGATTCGGTCCCCAAGCAAGCCTCGATGGAACGCTTGCGATCGGCCTTGATGTTGTCGGCCATCGCGGCGATGATCGCCATCACCGCAAGGTCGCGTATCATCGTGTCGCCACCTTGATCGGCATAGTACCAGACGACGTTATGCACATCCCGAAGTGATGTCTCCGTGTCGGTTGCCACGCTATCGCCGACGCCGCACCGCGCAATTTTTGCGACGGTGTCCTCGTTGTAATCCTGCTTGAGAAGCAGGTTCACTCCGTTGCCGTAGTTCCTGTAGAGGTGGCATGGCAGGTCCTTGTCGCTCACATGGGCAGACGCGGCATGGTGTATCTTCCATCGGCTCGCAACTGTGCGGGCCAGATTGTGAATGTACTCGCGCTTCTGCGCTTTGGTCATTTCCATCTTTCGTTCCTCCAATTTGGAGTTCCTGCGTGGCGGGAGTGCCGTTGATACCTGGAAAAAGTATCGTTTGCAGGGTTACCTAAGTAACTTGTTAATTATATCACCTTTGAGTTTGTTTGTCAACAAAATCGCGAGGTGGTACTATGCACCCAGATACCAAGAAGGAGAAGGAGCAAGACGATGCGAGATACGTGGTATATCGTCATTCCCCCCGATGAAAATATCGTGGCAGGAGTCGGGAACCTACGCCGGTTTTCCCTGATCGGCGGCCCCGGCGTACGGTGGGTGCCCGTGGCCACCTTGCACCTGACCGCGCTCTATATCGGCGCGGCAGACGACCGTGTCTCGGAAAAATTCTTAGACGCACTGAGCGAGGTCGCCGCCCACACAGAGCCCTTTACGATGGAGTGCCGGGAGGTGGGGTATGCACCGCCGAGGGAAGAACCAAAAACCATGCTGTGGCTTTATTTTGAAGCGAACGAGCCGTGGCGAGCACTCACTAAATCGTTAGCACGTGCATTTGACTCTATCTGCACTCCTGCGGATACCTTTCTCTCGGATAAACGGGAGGGGAAGGACCTTTATCCGCACATGACGCTTATGCACTTGGGCGAGGTGGTAGTGCCGGCGTCCCCACGGCTTCGTCGGTCCCGTTTTGTCGGGCAGGAGCTTTCCGTACGAACCCTTGAACTGGTGAGAGATTCTCCCGAGAGGAAGTATCAGCTTCGTGGCATGGTTCAACTTCGAGGGCCGGCCGTTGTGCACTAAATGAGCCCGCAGCCGCGTATCGGCTGCGGGTTCCTTTTCGTGTTAGGATTTTGGCACACGTCCCGTTAGAGGTTGCAAAAGTTGGTCTCTCGGGGGATTATATTTTCTACATTCTAAACAAATTCTCACTATAATTTTGAGTTACGAACGGAAACACCTTTGACGCGCAATGTATGATAGAAACATTATTTTTTAATAAGGGGGGAGGTCTACACAAACATCTGTATGTTGGGCGTTTCCTACCTCTAACGGGATGAAGAAAGTTGCGATTTTTGATGTGGATGGCACGATTTTCCGCTCTAGTTTGGTCATTGAGCTTACGGAGGCTCTTATTGCAGAGGGTCTTTTTCCGCCGGCGGCGCGGAAGCGCTATCAGGCCGAGTACCGGCGCTGGTTTGACCGGCGCGGGAGCTACGAGCACTACATTGACGCGGTCGTTGCGTCATTCATTCTGCATCTGAAGGGCGTGCACTATGCCGATTTCAAACGGGTTACCAAGCGTGTGGTGGCGGAACAGAAACATCGTGTCTATCGCTATACGCGCGACCTCATCAAAGAACTGCACCGCAAAAAATATTTTCTCCTCGCCATCTCACAATCGCCGAAGATGGTGCTTGAAAGTTTTTGTAAACGCCTCGGTTTTAACAAGATATACGGGCGCATATATACGGTAGGACCCTCTGATCGGTTTACGGGGGCCATTGAAGATATGCATCTCATTGAAAATAAGGGAAATATTTTGCGCCGCGTGCTCGAAAAAGAAAATCTTACCCTCAAAGGCTCTATTGGTGTTGGCGACACCGAAGGAGATATTCCTTTTCTTGAGCTCGTGGAGCGGTCGATTTGTTTTAATCCGAATGCAACCCTGTATCGTCACGCAAAGCGACTTGGCTGGGAGGTCGTGGTCGAGCGAAAAGATGTGATATATCAATTGCTCTCAAAATGACGCGGGGTATACTAAGTGTATGACGCTCATGAACAAGGTGATAACCTACGCATTTCTTGCTATGGGTGCTTTTGCATTTCAATTTTCCACGCTTGTTGTTTTGGGCGAAGATATTAACCGAGGTCTCGCCTCCACGGGACAAATGTTTGAAGAGAGTACAAGGGTGATACAGCATGGTAACGAAGTCCTCGTTGGCTTTCTCTTTGTCACGGCAATGGACATTCGTTCCAGTCTTTCCGCTACTACCGCTTCGCTCGCGCAAGTGTTTGAGGATGGTACGAGTGTGCTAGAGCGCGGAGGGACAGGTCTTGCCGCTTCTCTGCGCACGACAGTGGACGGCGTTTCCGGTTATCTCTTCTTCACACTCGTTATTTTGGGCGAAGATATTAACCGAGGCCTTGTCTTCGCCGGGCAAACTTTTGAAAAGAGCGCGGGTGGGGTACGCCGTGGTACCGAAGTTCTCGCTAACTCTCTCTTTACCACCGCGATAGATATTCGTACTGGTCTTTCCACCGCTGCTGTGTCGCTCGTACAAGTGTTTGAGAAAAGTACAAGTCTGGCACGGCGCGGCAGTGAAGTTCTCGCTGATTCTCTCTTTGTCGCCGCAACAAACATTCACGCCAATCTTTCTAGCGTTGCCGTATCACTTACGCACATTACATTTTCTCCGGACAGTCCACGAAAGGTGAAGCACAAGCCCATAAAACAAACAGTTCCCGTACGCGAGGGCTCCTCCATAAAGGGGGACCCATTTTCAAGGACGGTTCATGGATTCTTTATTCGATTCCAACGCTAATTTTAAGCACACCGTTGTTTAATGAATAGGTTGGTAATTATTTTCATTGCAATAATTATTCTTGCGGGATTTTTCTTTTTGCGAGGAGTCTCATCAACACGCCAGCCTGTGCCGGCCGAAAAATCGTCCGAAGAGCGGCCTGCGGAGAGTTTCTTGTATCAAGAAAACGACATGGTAGAACTTGCTACTCCTCTTCCAAACACGGTCGTCCAAAGTCCGCTCTCGCTTTCCGGCCGCGCTCGCGGCAATTGGTTTTTTGAAGCGTCATTTTCGATGCGCATAGAAGATGCAAACGGCACAAATCTCGGTATCGGCGTCATGCAGGCGCAAAGCGAATGGATGACCACTGATTTCGTGCCATTTAAAGGCACGATTATGTTTATTGCGCCGACCACAGCGACGGGAAAGCTCATTCTGAAAAAAGATAATCCCTCGGGGCTTCCCGAGCACGACGCGCAGATGGAAATACCAATTCGATTTAAATAGATGATAGAGTGTCTTCTGTGAAATCTGCCGAAAACAGCAAGTTTCGCCGCATGGTATATGCCCATTTCCGCAAAAGCTGGAGGGATTTGCCATGGCGGCGGACCCATGATGCCTATCACATCCTTGTCTCGGAAGTCATGCTTCAGCAGACGCAGGTGGACCGCGTGGTTCCGTTTTACAAAAACTTTCTCAAGAAATTTCCAACCGTTCACGCACTTGCACGAGCTCCTCTTCCGGATGTGCTTAAGGCGTGGCAAGGGCTTGGCTATAATCGCCGCGGCAAATTACTTCAGGAAACTGCCCGCGCTATCGTCAAGGAATACGGCAGGAAATTTCCTGCCGATGCATCGCAATTGGAAGCTCTGCCCGGTATCGGCCCCTACACCGCCCGCGCGGTGCTTGCTTTCGCGTTTAATCAACCGGTTGTTTTTATTGAAACCAATATCCGCACCGTCTATCTGCATCACTTTTTCAAAAACCGCAGCAAAGTCTCCGACCGCGAAATCCTACCATATATGGTAGGAACGCTTGATAGGAAAAACCCACGGCGGTGGTATTCTGCACTTATGGATTATGGCGCCGACCTCAAAAAATCCGGTGTTCGTTTGAATACCAAAAGCGCACACTATACAAGGCAATCCAAGTTTGAGGGGTCACAACGACAATTGCGCGGCAAAATTTTAAAAATGGCGCTTGAGAATGGAAAAGTTGATATTAAAAAACTCGCCAAAGAAATGAAAAAGCCGCCGGCGCTGGTGCGCGCGGCGGCCGAGTCGCTCCAAAAGGAGGGGCTGCTCAATTTATAGGTTCTTCCTCCACGAATGGTATTCCAATCGTTGCAACGACCTGTTCTTCCGTCCAGCTTCCGAGCTCTAGGTCGTAGGGGGCCAAAGCCTCCCGTATCTCGTCCAATGTAATGCGTCCAAGGCCAGGAGTTCGCAACAAATCCACCTCCTTCTTCGTTACGAGTTCTCCAATGGTGTTGATGTTGTCGTTGCGAAGCGGGTTCAGGGCGAGCCCCGAAAGACCCAACTCCTTGATAGAGGAGCTTAGGATCTTTTTGTAGTCCAGCGGGGCTTTCGTCGTATCGCGAGCTACCTCGCCGAGACGGTTTTCTGCAAAGAGCTGCAGGGCTCTTTGGAGCCTTCTGATTTGAGATTCGTCGCGTTTATCGGCTCGAATCAAAGTGAGGGCGGTAGCGAAGAGGTCGGCAAGTCGGGCTCGATGGTAGGTCGAACGAGTTCGGTCGTGTCTGGTTTTCACAGACGACATGATGAAGTACCTCCAAGGTTCTAGATTTAGCCAGCAACCACTTAGTGGTTTTCACACTAGGGGATTATGCTGGTCCAGACGAACTAAATCACTTCTATCTCAAGAAGTCAAACACCCAGAAGTACCGGAATCACCAGCGGGCGTTTGTTGGTTTTTTGGAAGAGGAACATTTCAACGGCATCGGTGAGATTGTTTTTGATGTAGTCAAAGTTAATCGGGTTCATGCCGGCGGTTGAGGTCTCCACATTTTTCTTAAGAAAAATGTTTCAAAAATCCCGCTTTTGGCGGGATTTTTGAAAGTCAGACGGTAGGATAAAGTGATTTTGTTAGTGTTTACCTTAAGGCCATAACACTTGACTTCGAGCAACCGCGGCCACGGCAGAAACTAATCCGAATCCGTATTGAGAATCTCTCCCCACGCTCCCCAAATCTATCGCGGTATCATTCATCACTTTTCTCACTTCGTCGTTAATACGGCCGTTGGGGTTAGTAGGAGTATCGATAACCCCCGTCGCTATAACAAGCGCCGCAACTCCGGCAACATGAGGCGAGGCCATTGAAGTACCGGAGCCGTATTTGTAGCAATCAACGCCGAGAGTTCTACAGACCGGTTGCGGATTAGTGGGACTCGTACCATCGTTCCATGTTGAGTACACGGATACCCCCGGCGCCGCAAGTTCCACCTTGGGACCAGTGCTTGAGAAACTCGCTCTCTTGTTTGTTGAATCAGTCGCTCCTACGGCAATCACCGAAGCGAATTTCGCCGGATAAATAACACTGTCTCCTTTGCCGCCCTTATTCCCTGAATTTCCCGCCGCCGCAACGATTACGACGCCATCTGCTTCGGCATTAGCAAAGGCATCTCTTACGATATCGCCCGGATATGCGTCTTTTCCAAGCGATAGATTGATGACATCCATTTGGAAGCCTTGCGTTGTTGTCGCAGGAGTGGTGCCCCACGCTTCAAGATTTACGGGGACCCCCGTTGACCATTGGACTGCGGCAATAATGTCGCTCCAGTAGCCAACGCCGTCTTCATTTAGCACGCGGAGCGAATAGAGGTCGCAATTCGGCGCAACACCAACAACGCCGAGTTTTGGAGTTGTAGACCCGATGTTATTGTCCTCCGCGCAGGCGGTACCGGCAACATGCGTTCCGTGTCCGTACACATCCATCGGGTCGTTGTCGTAGTAGTAAAAATCATAGCCACCGCGATAGTTAGCGTCGAGGTCAGGATGGTTATAGTTTACTCCCGAATCAATGATGCCGATTTTTACTCCTGCGCCTGTATTGATGGGAGAAGTAGTGTGTACTGTGCCCGCGCCGATGTGCTTCACGCCCCACGAGTTATCAAGTTCAATGTCAGTGGCGTATACGGTGTCGTCAATTTCAACGGACACGACATGCGGATTGCGAGATAACCCTTCAATCGCTCCGGCAGGCAATGTAGCGGCGATAGCGTCCACAATGGAATAGCTGTATTTAATCTTGCCGCCGTGGGCGCGCACAAGTGCTTGCTCGCTCGGGCCAACTGCTTTATCAAAAGCAATGAGCACGCGCGTCAAATTATCACCGCCTTGCCCCTCCGCGACTGCGAGTGTTGGGGCAGGAATAGTGAAACTCACCATGCCCGCAACGATAAAAAGAGCGACAAACGAAACGATAATTTTTTTCATAGAATTAACCTTTGATATTTAAAAAATAATTATCAATTCAATAGGCCTTTGCACCTTTACTGTAGCAAATCCTATAAATCAGTCAAAAGGGCTGTCACAAAAAAGTTTTAGCTTTCCTTGTCGCTACACGCCGAGGAGCACCGGAATAACCAGCGGGCGTTTGTTGGTTTTTTGGAAGAGGAACATTTCGACGGCGTCGGTGAGGTTGTTTTTGATGTAGTCAAAGTTAATCGGGTTCATACCGGCGGTTGAGGTCTCCACATTTTTCTTGATGATGAGGCGGGTTTGCTGAAGGAGCTCCTGCGATTCGCGCAAATACACGAAGCCGCGCGAAATGATGTCGGGCGATTTGCGCAGTTTTCCTGTTTTCAAGTTTATCGTCGCGATAATGACGAACATGCCGTCTTGCGCGAGGGCTTTGCGGTCGCGGATAACGACTTCCTGAATATCGCCGATGGCAAAGCCGTCCACCATGCGGATGCCTGAAGGGGCTTTTTCTTTGAGCACGACAATTTTTTCTCCCTTGCCTCGTATCTCAATGATAGAGCTGTTGTCAGGAATGATGATATTCTCCTCGGGTGTGCCGATTGATTTTGCAATGTCGGCGTGGACGCGAAGCATGTAATGGTAGCCGTGAATCGGCACGAAGAACTTCGCACCAATTTTTTTGTGGATCCATGCGGTTTCGTCGCGGTTGGCATGTCCTGATGAGTGCACATCGCTTATCTGGTAATGAATAATGCGCGCGCCTTGCCTCGAGAGGTTGTCTTTGAGTTTTTGCACGGCGCGTTCATTGCCGGGGATAACGGAGGAGGAAAGAATAATAGTATCCGTTTTTTCAATGCGAATGGTTTTGTGCGTTTTGTTTGAAATACGCATGAGCGCGGCAAATTCGTCGCCTTGCGCGCCCGTGGCAAGAATCATGACGCGGTTTGCCGGGTATTGCGCCATCTCCTCTGCGGAGATAAATGTTTCTTTTTTTGCTTGCAGGATTTTGAGCTCCTTCACTATCTCGATGTTGGTCTTCATACTGCGACCCTCGATGACAATTTTCTTTTTGTACTTCTCCGCAATTTCTATAATTTTACAGATGCGCTCCAACTGGGAAGAGAAAGTACCGATGATGATACGCCCCGTGGTTTCTTGTATAAATTGTTCAATGTTGTCAAATACCACCTGTTCGGGGATGGAAAAGCCCGGTTTCTCCACATTCGTGGAGTCAGCCATAAGGAGAAGCACTTTTTCTTTTTGAAATTTTGCAAACTCAAGCTCTTCTTTCTCCACTGGCACGCCACTTTCATGCTCGAGCTTAAGGTCGCCTGTGTGCACAATTGAACCATGGGGTGTCTGTATGATAATACCCATGGCGTCGGGAATGGTGTGGGTAACCGCAAAAAACTTGAGCGTGAGAGCTCCCACTTTTATCGTCTCGTCTTTTTCCACCTCGCGCATATCGAGCCGCGGCAGATGCGGAAACTCTTCTTGCCGTTTCTTAATCATCATGAGCGTGAGTCGGCGTGAATAGAGCGGCGGATTACCGATTTTATCCATGATGTAAGGAATACCGCCGATGTGGTCGAGGTGGCCGTGCGTGATGACCATCGCTTTTATTTTTTCACGGCGGTCTTCGAGATATTTAGTGTTCGGTAGAATGTAATCGATACCGGGGGTGTCTTCTTCGCGAAATTGGAAGCCGCAGTCAACGACAATAATGTCGTTGCCAAATTCAACGAGTGACATATTGCGTCCGATTTCTTCGACGCCGCCGAGCGGAATGATACGGATTGAATCCGGCGCGAGCGGCGGGACAATGTCGTCGAGTTTCCCATTGCCATTGCCGCCTTCATAGGGAGTGGGGACAGGCATGTGAATCCGCCCTCGGTCACGGAAGCGCCGCGTGGAACGACGGCGTGATTCGCGGTGTTCCCCTGGCTGAACAAAACCTTGTGCTCTGGGTGCTCCGTGAGCGGGAGCCGGCGTGTCGAGAGAAGAACGCCCTCCGCCCTGAGGGGTATGGGGTTTTGGTGCAGCATTTGAGCCACCGAGGGCCGGATGCGTGCGCCGGCGGTTTCGCCTAAAAGGGGGACGGCTACGATCGCTTCGTTCGTTATCCATACTTATGCATTAGTGAATATGCGCCAGACGCGGCTGGTCTCCGTGTACCATTCATATACATTTTCAAATCGTTCGCTTTGAGTTGCCCCGGGACCGAGAAGCACACCCTCAAGTCGTTTTGGCATGATGTAGATAAAATCCGGAGCGTAGAGAAAAATGGCGCCGACATCGTCAACGACCTGTTGTTCAAACTGTTGGTATTTTAGAAGACGGTCTTCGATGTTTGTGGTGGTGCGCGCGCTTTCGAGGAGCTTGTCGGCAGTACTGTTGGTATAGAGCGCAATATTAAGACCTGGGTCATTGCGTTGCGAGGAGTCCCAAAAAGCGAACAGGTCAAGTTCTCGACCAACAATTTCACCAAAGAGAAGCGCGTCATAATTGCGCGGCCGAATGACATTTTGGTTAAGGTCGCCGGTTTCAAAAAGCTTTACGGTGACATCAATGCCGAAGACTCGCCAGTCCTTGGCAATCATGAGAGCGGCACTTTTTAGCTCCGGGGCGTTTGAGGTGGCAATGGAAAAGGCGAGCTTCTCAGTTTTTTTCTTGACGGTTTTTTCCCAGATATTGGTTCCTGGATTTCGTTTCCATCCATTTTTTTCAAGAAGCATTTCTGCGCGGGCAGAATCTTGCACTTGCGGCGCGCGGGCAGCGAACCCGACCGTATCCGGTGGAATTGGACTTCCAATGGCTCGGCCATAGCCGTGGAGTACTTCTTCAACAATTTTATTTCTATCAACTAGCATATTAAGCGCTTGCCGTACTTCGGCATGCGCAAGTACCGGCGCCTGGTTTTGATTGAGGAATATACCGAAAATACGCGGCAAGGAGGAGGTTAGAATATTCGCGCCGCGGCTCGCAAGCTCCTTCAGGCGGTCAAAAGAAATACCACTCATGCTTTCGATATCCTTTCGCTCCCACGCGCTTATAAGATCATCTTCGTTGCCGTAAAATTTTACCGTGAGGGCATTGAGATAAGGCGTGCCAAGCGCGTAGCTCTTGAAAGGAGCAAGTTCGTACGCCTCCGGTATACCGCTGCTGTCGCGAACTATGGCGGTTACCCGATATGGCCCTGAACCAACGGGCTCAGTATTGTATTTACTGAAGGCAAATTGTTCCGCATCGCTCTGGCTCCAGAGATGCTTGGGGAGAATCCCTATGGTGGTGTTTTCAAGAAAGGGAGCGTAGGCCTGTTTGAGCGTAAAGCGAACCGTGCGCGCATCGACCTTTTCAACGGTAACGCCGTCCCAGTTTGGCCGCCGGGGGCTTTTAAGCGCTGGATCGCGGGCGCGCTCGATAGTAAAAAGAATGTCGTCTGCGGTTACCACGGAGCCATCATGAAAGGTGGCGTTTTCTCGCAGGGTGAAGTGGTAGGTGAGGCCGTCCTGCGAAATTTCGTAACTTAGAGCCAGGTCAGGTACGAAACCGCCGTTTGGGGACGCCCGCAGAAGTCCTGAATAGGTAAGGGCGGTAAGGTCACGGTCGGCGTCTGAGATGGCAAGGAGAGGATTGATAAAGCGCGGTGAGCCGACAATGCCTTCGGTCAGACTGCCGCCGCGGTCGGGCACTTCGATGAGGGCGAGTGCGTTTACCCTCTGCGCAACCACGAAGGCAGAAATAACAAAAAAGCCGATGAGGAGCCACCACGCTACTCGCTCAGCCGGCGAGAGAGAGCGCGGGAGCCGTTCAAGTTTTTCGAGTGTGTCTATGGAAAACCTCCGCAGGAGTGATCGACGGAGCGGGTCAATATTGAGATTCACAAAAGTTCAAGTGAAACGCGAAGATACGGCGCGTCGTAAATAATTAACGAATAATGAGTGCAAGAAATGCCGACAGTACAAAAAGTACCGCAAGCACGATAGTTGCGTGAAATAAGAATTTTTCTGCGCCGCGCCGTGTATGAAAACCGGCACTGAAGTTGTCCCCTCCAAACGCTCCGCCTATGCTCGCTCCAGTTTGCTGGAGCAGAATAGCCGCGACGAGAAGAATGGAGAGGACAATCTGAATGTAGGGGAGTATCCCCAGAAGACCGTCCATGTATGAGGACATTCTAGCATAGTCTCAAAATTTTCGCAACTAAGGGTAGTCTTTGTGGCGCATTGGTTGCGTTTGACTTTCAATAAAAACCCGCCTATAATCCTGACACTTTTGGGCTATTTAGGCCGTTATTAGAAGCTACAGTAACCAAATAAAGCGGATTTTAACTATGGCAAAAAATAAGGATTCCAATAAAACAGCAAAGGTGCGAATTCAGCCTCTGGGAGATCGGGTGCTCATTAAGCCGCTTTCCGAAGAGGAGTCAGCAAAGAAATTGCCATCAGGGATTATTATTCCCGCCACGGTTGATAAAGAAAAAACCGACCGCGGCACTGTCGTCGCGGTGGGCCCCGGCAAAATAACGGACGCGGGTAAATTGATGCCTATGCAAGTGAAGGTGGGAGACACGGTACTGTTTCAATGGGGCGACAAAATGGAAATAGACGGTGTTGAGTATTTTGTTGTCGGCGAGTCAAATATTTTAGGAGTCATTAAATAATTCCGATTAAAGAAATTATGAGTAAGCAAATCATTTTTGATGAACGGGTGCGCCGCTCGCTTAAAAACGGCGTTGATAAAGTGGCAGACGCGGTGCGGGTAACGCTTGGTCCCCGCGGGCGCAATGTGGTCATTGATAAGGGCTACGGCGGCCCCACAATAACGAACGACGGGGTGACGATTGCGAAAGAAATTACGCTCAAAGACAAGTTTGAGAACATGGGTGCTGAAATTGTTAAAGAAGTCGCAACCAAAACAAACGATGTGGCGGGCGACGGCACGACCACGGCCGTGGTGCTCATGCAAGCGCTCATAGAAGAGGGTTTGAAGCACACGACGATGGGTGTCAACGCCATGGGCGTGCGCACAGGTATTGAAGCGGCAACGGTCGCCGTTGTCGAGGCGCTCCGCAAACTCGCCAAGCCCATTCAGAGCAAGGAGGAGATTGTGCAGGTCGCGACTATTTCGGCGGGGTCGGAAGACATCGGAAAAATCATCGCGGATACCATCAGCAAAGTCGGGAAGGACGGCGTCGTCACCGTGGAAGAGTCGCAGTCATTCGGCATTGAATCCGAAGTCGTTGAGGGCTTGGAGTTTGACCGCGGCTATGTGTCGCCCTACATGATTACGAACGGCGAGCGGATGGAAGCGGAATATAAAGATGTGCTTATTCTCGTGACTGACAAAAAGATTTCTTCCATTCAGGAAATT